>Ga0187893_10006967_pt1 | contig 18901 bp, 15 predicted proteins | sample MA1701074metaG_FD_139574 | JGI IMG/M metagenome (GOLD analysis project Ga0187893, IMG submission 139574) | White microbial mat communities from a basaltic lava cave in the Kipuka Kanohina Cave System on the Island of Hawaii, USA - MA170107-4 metaG ... | reverse complement strand
GGGATGGGCGAGATCAGGATTCGCCAGGTTGACCCGGCGGTGGAGCGCGAGCGAATCCTGACGGTCTTGGCCGTCAATCTTCCCGCCGCTGCCGCTCCTGAGCGCTTCGATTGGTTGTATCTGTCGAACCCGGACGGCCCCGCCCTGGTCTGGCTGGCCGAGCACGAGCACGGCGAGGCCGTGGGAACGTCCGCCGCCCATCCGCGCCGGATGCGCGTCGGAGGCGATCCGGTGCGCGCGCTCAACCTTGGCGACTTCGCCATCGACCGATCGCAACGCACCCTTGGTCTCGCACTTCGCCTGCTTGGCGCGACGCTCGCTCCCGTCCGCGACCGCGCCTATGCGTTGAGCTACGATTTCTCGAACGCGACGATGCGTGCGGTCTATCGGCGCATGCGGCTGCTCCCGTTGGGGCACAAGGAACGGTGGATGCATCCGGTCGCCATGCGGCCCCTGCTGCGCCGCAGGTTGGGTGACGGACCGCTGGCGGCCGTCGCAGCCGCGGTGGGCGACGCCTTCTGGCACGCCCGCCGCTCGTTGCACGGCCGCCCCGGTGAAGTCAGGCTGGAAGGGCTCGCCGCCGAGTGCGACGAGGAGTTCGATGCATTGGATGCGCGACTGGCGGGTGACCGCCCGCTGGTCGGGGTGCGCGACTCCACCTACCTGAACTGGCGCTACCTCCGAAATCCGACGTGGTCGCACGAGATCGTGTGCGCGCGCGCCGAGGGTCGGCTGGTCGGGTACGCGGTGCTGCGGCGGGTCAAGCCCGAGGTCGTGTCGCTCCTCGACATGCAAGCCGAGCAGACGCGCGTCGGTCGAATGCTCCTGGCTGCCGCGGTGCGCCGCGCCGCTGCGCATGGGGCGGCGGCGCTGCACGTCGAAGTGCTGGCGGCCAGCCCGGCCGCGCGCATGGTCAAAGCGCTCCGGTTCGTTCGGCGCGAGTCGGAGGATGGGCCGGTCGTGGTCTTTCCTGCCGACTCCGCCCTGGCGACCACGCTCGCGGACGCGAAGAACTGGTGGTTGATCGGAGGCGACCGTGACGTCTGACGCGCTGCGTGCGAAGATCCGGAGCTACGTGATCTCGCATTTTCATCTGAGCCGCAGGCGCGACCTCGGGGATGAAGAGTCGCTGCTCGACGCACGCTTGATCGATTCACTCGGCGTCCTCGAATTGGTGGAGTATCTGGAGCAGACCTTCGGCATCGAAGTGACGGACGACGACCTCAGTCCCGAGAACTTCCAGAGTATCGGCGCACTGGCCCGTTTTGTGAGCAAGCGATCCGACCATCGATGATGCAAGTGCTTCATCATCTCCTCGATCGGGCCGCGGAGGCCCGTCCCGGCAAGGAGGCCATCGTCGACGGAGACCGGCGCTTCACCTACGGGGATTTCGCCGGCGCGTCACGGCGCTGTGCGACGGAGGTACGGAAGCGCGGCCTTGAGCCCGGAGATCGCGTCGCCGTCTGTCTCGAGAAGTCCTTCGAGGAGTCGTACAGCATTTTCGGCGTCAGCATGGCGGGCGGCGTCGTCGTCCCCGTCAACCCGCTGCTCCGCGCGCGGCAAGTGATCCACATTCTCGACGATTGTCGCGTCCGCTTCCTGATCACGAGCGCGCGCCGCGTCGATGAGCTGGGCGGCGCCGTGAAGCGCGAATCGCTGGAGCGGATTCTCCTCGTCGACCGGGACCTCGGGCAGCATGACGATCAACTGGTACCGGCCGCGTTCGAATGTGGGCGCACCAGCGAGGATCTGGCGGCCATCCTGTACACGTCGGGGTCCACCGGGTGGCCGAAAGGCGTGATGTTGAGCCACCGCAACCTGCTCGCCGGCTCGCGGATCGTCTGTCGGTATCTCGGCATCCGCGACACGGAGCGCATCTTGAGCGTGCTGCCGTTCAGCTTCGACTACGGCTTGAACCAGCTTCTCACCGCCGTCGAGCAGGGAGCGACGACGATCCTGCTCAGCTTCCGCTTCGGCAACGAGATCGTTCGCGCCATTCACGCGGAGCAGGTGACCGCCCTGGCCGGCGTTCCGGGGCTGTGGGCGGTGCTGAGCGACGGCACGCCGGCATTTCACACGCAGAAGCTCGGCAGTCTTCGCTACCTGACCAACAGCGGTGGATCGATGCCGCTCGAGACCTTGGCACGGATACGCGCCGCGCAGCCGCATGCGGAGTTCGTCCTGATGTACGGATTCACCGAAGCGTTTCGCTCCACCTATCTACCCGCCGCGCAGTTGGATGACCGTCCCGCGTCGATCGGGAAGGCGATCCCCGAGACGGAGGTGTTCCTGGTCGACGATCAGGGACATGCCTGCCGGCCCGGGGAGGTGGGCATCCTGGTTCACGACGGGCCGACGGTCTTTCTCGGCTATTGGGGCCGGGAGGATGACACACGAGCCGTCCTGCGCCCGCATCCGCTTCGGCCCCGAGAAGACGGCCGCGTGGTCTGCTACAGCGGTGACCGCGTGACGATGGACGAGGAGGGATATTTCTACTTCGTCGGGCGCGACGACGCGATGATCAAGTCGTCCGGATATCGGATCAGTCCGACCGAGGTCGAAAGCGTCCTGCTCGAAACGGGGGCGGTCAGCGAGGCGGCGGTGATTGGCGTTCCGGACCCCGTGCTCGGGCAACGCATCAAAGCCCTGGTCGCATGGCGACCGGGCGCCTCGCTCAGTACCGACGACCTGCTCGCCTTCTGCGCCGAGCGCATGCCGCGCTACATGGTTCCCTCGTTCGTCGAAGTCGTCGACCGCTTGCCGAAAAACGTGAACGGCAAGGTCGACTATCCGCTGCTGCGGCGCCGCGAGGATGGGCCGCGATGAGCCACGCCGGGGAGGTGATCGCGCGGTGGTTCGGGCAGGCCGGCGGCGAGTTGCTGGTGGGCGGAAAACGGGTGAGCGAGATCGTCGCCGAGGCTGGAACTCCGTCGTTCGTCTACGACCGCGACGTTTTGGCGCGAAAGTGGCAGCTGCTCCGCGCCGCACTGCCGGACCAGTTCGACCTCCACTACTCGGTCAAAGCCAACCCCGCTCACGACATCCTGGAGTTCTTCGTCAACCACGGCGCCGGGTTGGAAGTGGCGTCGGCAGGGGAGATCCGCCGGGCGTTGCGGGCGGGGTGCCCGGCTTCCAGGGTATCGTTCGCGGGGCCGGGCAAAACGGACACGGAGTTGGAGCTGGCGCTCACCGAGGGGGTGGGGGAGATCCACCTGGAGTCGTTGCGCGAAGCCGAGCGCATCGCAGCGATCGCGCGGCGACGCGACGTGACGGCCGGTGTCGCCGTGCGAGTGAATCCGGAACCCGAGACGGCGGGCGGCGCGATGCGTATGGGCGGGAAGCCGGCTCCGTTCGGCGTCGACGAAGCGTGTCTGCAAGGCGTCGTCGAGCACGTGCAGGGCGAGCCCGCGATGGCGCTGCGCGGCATTCACCTCTACGTCGGCACGCAGATTCTGGACCACCGAACGTTGCTCGCGCAGTATCGCCACGGCGTCGAGATCGCGCGGCGGGTGGCCGGGTGGTGTCGGCGGCCGCTGCAGACGGTCAATTTGGGTGGTGGTCTGGGAGTTCCCTACTTTCCCGGCGAGTCGGAGTTCGACATCGAATGTTTCGGCCGGGACGTGCGAACGCTGGCCGACGACCTGCGCAGCGATGCCGCGTTCGCCGGCACGCGCTTCGTGCTCGAGCCGGGTCGCTATCTCGTGGCGGAGGCCGGGATCTATGTGGCGCGGGTGCTGGACGTGAAGACATCGCGCGGCAAGCGGTTCGTCGTGCTCGACGGTGGCATGCACCACCACCTCGCAGCGTCGGGAAACCTCGGTCAGGTGATCAAGCGCAATTTCCCCATCGCGGTCCTGAACAAGCTCGATCGGAAGGCGCACGAGGAAGTCGACGTCGTCGGTCCCCTGTGTACGCCGCTCGACATCTTGGGTCGGGGAGTGCTGCTCCCCGTCGTCGAAGAAGGCGACCTCGTGGGCGTGTTCCAGTCGGGCGCCTACGCGTTGAGTGCCAGCCCGGTGCGCTTTCTCAGCCGTCCCGCTCCCGCCGAGGTTCTGGTGGCGGGCGGCGCGACGCGAGTCATCCGCCAACGCGAGATAGAGGAAGAGCGACCGTTCCCTGGAACTACTTCAGGTTCACGATGAAGCTGACCGCTTGCGGCCCCTGGCGCCAGAAGTCGATGAGCTCGAGCTGTGGATTGCGCGCGAGCCACTCGCGGCAGGCGCGCTGCTCGCCGCAATCCGGCCGACCCTTGAAGCGGAACCAATCGTGGAAGATGAGAATCGTTCCCTGCCCGACCAGATCGGTGAGAAACTCCAACACCGGCACGGTGGATTCGTACAGATCGCAGTCGATCATCACCACCGCGGCTTTCTTCAATCCGAGCTGTTGCTTGGTCTCTCGGTTGAGAGAGTGATCGTAGAAGCCGGGGACGGTGACGACCCGCGACAGGTCGACTCCTTCCTTGGCAATGTTGGCTCTGAACTCAGCCTCGGAGCAGCCGTAGGCCCCCGGAGTGAAGTCCACCTGCCGCTCGGCCGCACCAGGCGGCAGGCCTTGGAACGAGTCGAAGGCGAAAAAGCGCGGAGGCGATTCCAACCAGGTCGTGTACTCGGTCGAGTTCTTCAGAGCGGCCGAGTTCAGGCCTGCATGCTGCCGCCGGTAGTGCTGGAGAGCGTGATAGGCGGCCGCAAAGGACTCTCCTCGCCAGACACCGAACTCCAGATAGTCGCCTTCGATCTGGTTCCAGGTCACGAAGGAGGCCGCCGTGTAAATGCAACCGTACCGTCCGACGACGTTACTCTCGTCCGGAAGCACGAACCGCGCGGCGAGACGACGCACCGGTCGCAGGATTCTCTTGACGACTGGTCCCACCATCGATGGCTCGCTTACCCGCCGACGCGAGACGGCGGGAGATCGACCGGGGCTGTCTTCCAGCCCACGCGCGTCCAGACGGCGCCCAGCAACGGCTGTTCGGGCTCGGCGATCACGTTTCCCGGCGCCTGCGCCGCCTTGTGCAGAATCACGATGACCGCCACGAGCTGATAGAAAAGATCGAAGTAGGGCATGTCGAGGAACATCCCGCCGACCACGTAGGCGATCAGGCTCACGCCGGTGAACAGCGCGGTATCACGGATCCACTGTCGTTCCGGATCGCCGCGGGTCGCACGCGCGGTGCGCAGCAGAGTCAGAAAGAGAGAGACCAGGAGCCCGGTGAAGAGCAGGAGTCCCGGGACACCGTGCTCGGCGAAGACCTGCAGAAAATGATTGTGGGGGTCGTGATAGTCCCAGTAGCCGGGCAGGTAGCGTTCGTAGACCTCCGGCGCGAACGGGTCGAATCCGGCGCCGAGCACCGGATGATCGAGGCCCAAGCGGACAGCGACGTACCAGGATTTCATCCGTTTCGAGCCCGAGCCGTCGTCGCGGTAGACGGTGGGCGTGATCGTCTGCATGCGCTCCTTCCACTGTCTGGGCGTGGCGTAGATGGCGAGACAGGCAGCGGCGGTGGCGAGCAACAGCGGGACGTCTTTCCTCCGCGTCAGGGCCAGGGTGAGCGGCAGCGAGACGCACAAGCCGATCAAGGACGCGCGCGAGTACGTGGCAAACACCGCCACGATCGACAGCCCGAAGCAGGCGAGCAGAGCACCCCGGATCCACTTGTTCGCGACTTGGCGGCGCAGCAGCGCGAAGATCGGCACGACGATGGTGAGGGCGTAGCCGAGCGCGTTGTTGTCCCCGATCGCCGACGACCACGGACCGTAGAGGCGCTCCTCGAACCCGGAGTAGAGGCTCCAGAGCCCACCGGTCACCGCGAGATAGCCAAACGAGAACCCGATGACGAGCAGCAGGATGGTGAGCTTGCGGCGATCCTGGAAGAGGACCATCGTCACACCGGTCATCAACAGGATCTTCGAGATTTCCGTCAGCTTCTCCCAGGCGGACTGCGGTTGGAGGGCGGCGAACACAGTCGAGCAGACGAACGTCACCCAGAGCGCAACGATCAGATAGACTTCCCGCGTGCGCGGCAGCGCGTAGCGCTGCCGCGTGAACAGGAGTCCGGCCAACGTGGTGCCAGCTACCATCTTCGCGTAGGGCATCTCGTGGGCGAAGCCGTCGAGCAGCCGGTGCGGGTTCATGAACCCGATCCAGGCAAAGACCAGGATGCCCACCCACGGTCGCACGAAACACACGGGAAGCGTGGCGACGACCAGGACCGTGAGCAGCGTATCGAGTGAGAGGACGTCCTGCATATCCTCTGCACTCAACCTCTCGGCGCCTTCGCGGGTTCCCGCTCTCCCCGGGAGGGGGAACCGGTGAGCTCGGCGAGCTCTCGTCCGATCTCGCTGCCGACCGTTTGCCAATCCCGTGCGCGGCCGTGGGCGGCTATCGCGCGCCGGTCCCAGCGCTTTCGCAAGGCCTCGTGAAGGGCACGAGCGAGCCCGTCGACGTCGCCGGGCTCGACGAGCACGCCCACGTCCTTAGACGTGACCAATTCCGGCACGCCGCCCACGTGCGAGGCGACGACTGGGGTTCCACACGCCAGGGCCTCGCGGACGACGTTCGGACTTCCCTCTCCGAAGGCTGGCAGCACGAGCAGGTCTGCGGCGCGGTACCAGTGGCCGAGAGCCTCCTGATCGACCGAGCCCAGGAGCCGAACCCGGCTGCCGAGACCGCGGCGGGCGATCAACCGTTCGAGCCGCCGCCGGTAGCCGCGCAGCGGCGACGGGTCGCTGCCGATCAGGACGACAGGCGGTCCGTCGGCGCGAGCCTCCATCCGGGCGAGCGCCTCGACGAGGACATGCTGGCCCTTCCTGGCCCGCAGGGCGCCGACGCACAGGATGAGCGGTTGACCCGTGGGGATTCCCAGAATCCGGCGTGCCGGTTCCGAGTCGCCGTACGAAAACGTTGCCGGATCGACGCCGTTGGCGACGACAACGATCGAACGCCGCGCGGCACCGAGCTCCACGGCACGAGCCGCAAGGTGCTCGGAGACGGCGAAGATGCGGTCGGCGCGCCGCAAGGTCCGCGCGATCGCGCGGCGCCGAAGGCGGAAGCGCGGCAGCAGGTCGAGATCGGCGCCCCGCACGGTCACCGCAACGGGTACCCGGAAACGGGCCGCGAGCAGCGTGGCGGCGGCGCCGTCGGGAAAGGCGTAGTGGGCATCAATGACGTCGAAGGGAAATTCTCGATGAATGCGTCGCATGTGCGCGAGCACCTGGAGATACAACACGAGGCCGTCGGTGCAACGCCCGAACAAGGGCACGGTGGTGTAGCGTGGATGCGAGACCGCGAGATGACCTTGCCGCTCCTGGGCGCTGGCGCGCCCGTTTCGACCCCATGGTCCGCCCCGATCGAGGATCGGCGCCACGACCCGCGTCGGATAGTGGCGCGCGACCGCCGCGACGCGGTGGCGCACGAACACCCCGTGCAACGGCTCGGCGGGATTCGGGAACAGCGTCGTAAAGACCAGCACCCGTGGGCCGGAGAAGTCGGGCGCAGGTGTCGGCCCGAGCTCGGGATCCCGAGACTCGCCCCGAACACCGGTCATGGGCGCGCGCCCATGAAACGCTCGTACCAGACGTTGAACACGAGCAGGCCCCACAGCGCCGGCGTTCGGTCGCGCCATCCGGCGTCGTGCTCGCGCCAGAATTGGCGAACGGTGTCGAGCGAGAAGAGGCCGTGCCCGGAGCGATCCGTCAGCACGTGATCGTGGACGAGCTGGCGCAGATCCGTCCGCAGCCAGCTCCCGACCGGCATGGCGAAGCCCATTTTCGGGCGTTGGAGAATGACGTCGGGCACCAGTCCCGCGACCGCCCTCTTCAGGATGAGCTTGGACTGCCGGCCGCGCAGCTTGAACGATGACGGCAGACGGGCCGCATACTCGATCAGAGCGTGGTCCAGGAACGGGCAGCGAACCTCCAGCGAGTTGGCCATGCTGGCGCGATCGACCTTGGTCAGGATGTCGTCCGGCAGGTACGTCTTGAAGTCGATGTACTGGATACACGACAGCGAATCAGCCGTGTCCGCGGCGCGGTAGAGATCGTGGAACAGCTCCGCCGTCCGATACGTTCCGAGCGTGCGGCGCACGTCGGCTCCCAGCAGCCTCGTCTTGTCGGCTTCGTCCACCCCGCTGACGGAATGGAGATACGCTTCCCACGGCGTGCGCGCCACGTTGCTCAGGAACGCCTTGCCGCGAAAGACCTGCGGCAGGTAGTCGGCTTTCGGATACATCGCGCCGAGCAGGCCGAAGACGGCGCCGCGGATCGATGCGGGCACCCAGGTGCGCAGGCGATTCTCGCGCACGTCGAAGTGGTAGCGGCGATAGCCAGCGAAGCTCTCGTCGCCACCGTCGCCCGACAGCACGACTTTGACGCGATGGCGCGCGAGCTGTGACACGTAGTAGGTCGGGATCGCCGACGAGTCTCCGAACGGCTCATCGTAGTACCAGCTCAGCGCCGTCACCGCTTCCGCCGCGCTCGGAACGACGACCTCGTCGCGATGGTCCGTGACGAAGTGTTGCGCCGCCAGCCGAGCGTAGGGCAACTCGTCGAACGCGGGATCGGAAAATCCGATCGATGCGGTCGCGACCGGCGCGGATGCCTGCCGCGCCATCATCCCGACCACCGCCGACGAATCCAACCCGCCGCTGAGGAACGCTCCCAGCGGAACATCGCTCTCCAGCCGAACGCGCACCGACTCGCTGAGCAACTCCGCGACCCGCGCGGCCGCCTGCGATTCGCTCGTCGGCTCGGGCGCGAAGCGAACGTCCCAGTAACAGCGCACCGCGGTCCCCGCCGCATCGGCGGTCAGATAGTGCCCGGGCAGCACCTTTCGGACCTGCCGAAAGATCGCCTTTTCGCGCGGAATGTAGAGCAGCGAGAAGTAGTCGCTCACGGCCTCGAGGTCGAGGCCGCGATCGAGCCCGGGGAAGGCGAGCAACGCTTTGATCTCCGACGCGAAAATCACCCGCTCGCCGACGGTGGCATAGTAGAGGGGCTTCTTGCCGATCCGATCTCGGGCGAGCAGCAGCCGGCGGCGCCGGCGATCCCACAGCGCGAAGGCGAACATGCCCCGCAGGCGCTCGATGCAGGCCACGTCCCACGCCTCGTAGGCGTGGACGATCGTCTCGGTATCACTCTTGGTTCTGAAGACGTGTCCCTTCGTTTCGAGCAGGGCGCGCAGATCGCGATGGTTGTAGATCTCTCCGTTGAACACGACCCAGACGCTGCCGTCCTCGTTGTCGATCGGTTGGCGGCCGGTCGCCAAGTCGATGATGCTCAGGCGCCGATGACCGAGCGCAACGTGCGAGTCGAAAAACGTCCCATCGTCATCGGGTCCGCGGTGGACGAGGGTCCGCGTCATCGCCTCCAGCACCGGCACACGGTTGCCGTCCGGTGCCCCGGAGGGATCGAAGATGCCCACGAATCCGCACATGGGTCCGTCGATACGTCCCCGCCGCTACCGACCGGCGGGGCGGTCGGCGGAGGATTCGATCGCTCTCCCGCGACGCGCGAGCGCATCGCAGTAGACGCCAACGTATCCCGCGATCATCTTCGCCAGGGGAAAGTCTCGCTCGGCCCGCTCGCGTCCGGCGGCACCGTGCATCACCCGGGCATGGTCGTCGGCGCCATACGACATCATCGCGTCGCCGAGCGCGTGCGGGGTCGCGGGAGGCACGAGGAGCCCGGTGACGCCGTGCTCGACGATTTCCGGAGTGCCTCCGACCGCCGTCGCAACGACGGGCAACGCCGCCGCCATCGCCTCCAGCACGGCGTTGCTCATGCCTTCCATCAGCGACGGTTGCACGAACACATCCATGAGACCGAGCCACTGCGGCACGTCATCGCGATATCCGACCAGCCGCACCCGATCGGCAAGCCCGCGCTGCCGTACCTGTTCCTCGAGCCGCGGGCGCTCCGCGCCGTCTCCGATGAGGATCAACCGGCTGTGTGGGCGGCGCTTCGCTACGGCGTCGAAAGCCTCGAGCAGGGTCCGGTGGTCCTTGACCGGGGTCAAACGCCCGACGGCGCCGAATACGAGATCCGTGCGACCGTACCCGTGCTGTTCGCGCACGAGGTCGCGCTGGCGCAGCGGCTGGAATCGTATGGGGTCGACGCCGTTGGGCACCACCCGCACTTTCTCCGGCCGGACTCGGACGCGCTCGAGCAGCCAGCGCTGCAAGTGCTCCGACACCACCACGTGCATGTCGATGAACGGCGCGAGCAGGCGTCGGATGCCGAGCCGTCGGCGGTGCAGCCCTTCGAGATCGCTCAGCTCGCGGCCGTGCTCACTCTGGATCACGACGGGAACGCCGGCGAGGCGAGCGCCGATGACGGCGTCCATCGTTCCCCAGTTTCTCGCGTGCACCACGTGGGGGCGGAGACGGCGACACAGACGCGCGATCCGAAGGGCCAGGCCCCAATCATGACCGCGCTGCTTGCCGAGAAAGGTGATCGGGACCCTGAAGCCCGCCACCCCGTTGGCGGCGGGTCCGGATCCGCGCACGGAGCAGACGGCGTGGTCGAATCGGCCCTCGGTCCGTTCAATCAGGGCTGCGGAAACCAACTCGGTGCCACCGCTGGCGAGCGAGTCGACGGCGTGGAGGATCCGCACCGGTTCGATCTGCCGAGGCGTGGGCTGTGACGTCAGGCGCGACATCAGGCGCTCATCCGCGTTTCCGCTCCAGACGCGACCACGCCCACTGCCGCACGTTGTCGTCCAGGAGCCAAAAGGACAGCGCCGCCGTGATCACCCCGGCGGTCACGCGGACGGAGAGATCCACGACGGACCGGGACGATACGGGGCCCACAGCGTACACGAGCGCGATCATCACGATGGCGGCGAGGAACGCCTTGCGTATGACCGATCCATCGAGTCGGAGGTCGACGACGGAGCGCGACTGCCAGTAGTTGGCCGCCGCCAACACCGCATAGGCGATCGTGGTCGCCACGGCGGCGCCCGCAAGGTGCCAGCGCGGGATCAACAGGAGGTTCAGCGCCAGGTTGAGGAGGGCCGCCGCCGACACGTTCAGCGCCAGGCGAGCCGTGTTCTTTTGGATGGTGTGCCCCACGACAAAGATGAAGTTCATGCTCCCCACCATCACGCCCGGAAGCAAGTACGGCGTCAACGCCGCGGATTCCTCGTACTTCGACGAGGCGAGCAGCACGATGATCTCGCGGCTGAACACCAGGTAGAGCGCCGCCACCGGAATCAGGATCGCGATCATGTAGCTGAGGACGCGCGACACGAACTCGACCGTCGCCCGCTGCCCATCCTCGGCCCAGAGGCGAAAAATGATCGGCACGACCGCGAGCTGTGCCGGCGCCAACAGCGAGTCGCAGAACCTCTCGGCGATGTCGTAGGGCACGCTGTACGTGGCGACGGCGTCCAAGCCCAGGACCCGTTCGATCACCAACCGGTCGCCATAGCTGAGAAACAGGTGCGCCGCGCCCGCGACCGCGAGGGGCGCCCCGTAGGTGATCGCCTGGAGGACGATCGGACGCGACAGCCGCGGACGAGACACGGTTCCCTGCGCCACGAGATCGACACACCGAACCAGCACCGCGGCAGCCTCGACGACGACGGTGGCCGCGAGCACGGCGAAGGCGGTGCGTTCGGAGAAGAGCAAGAGAGCCACCGCGCACGCCATCGTCGCGTAGCGCGCGGCGACCAGAACGGCGGCGTAGGCGACGGCGCGTTCTTGCGCCCGGTAGATCTGGTACAGCACGTTCGACACGATGCGGATCAGGACCAACAGGCTCGCCAGCCCGAGGCAGCGCGCGTAGTTGGCCGGCAGGTCATCCGTGAGCAGCCTCGCGAACAATGCCGTCACCACCGCGACCATCGAGCCGGCGGCCACCGCGCTGCCGACCATCGCATCGGCGACCGCGCGCAAGGGTCCAGGCCCCTGCGTGCGGCGCTCGCCGCAGAACCGCACCGTCGCTTCCCCGAGACCCAAGCCGCCGACGACGGTGAGAATCGTGACGTTGGCGAAGATCAGGCTCAGCAGCCCGTACTCGGCTTTGCTGAGCACGCGCGTGAGAATCGGCATGGAGATCAGGCTCGCCCCGATCAACAACACGTGCGCACCGAAGTAGATGCCGGAGGCGGTCGCGGCGGACCGCAGGCGGCCGGCGTCGCGCACACCGGCGTCATCGCCAATCGGCGTCGATCGGTCTTCGGGGCCAGACACAGCCAGCTAGGTGTACAACGGACCGACGCGACGCACGAGCGGAGGCCTCAACGGCTTGGTGGACCAATCGGCAGCCCCGTCCACCCGCAGCGCAGCCCCCCGCTACCCCGGTATCCGACCGGTGGACCGCAGATACTCGAGAATCTCATCTGCGGTCACTCTGTGACCTTCGGCGGTCCAATGCATGTCTTCCTTGAAGAGCAGCGGGATGCCCTTGGACGCTTCGGCGTGAAATCGTTCAACCAACGACACACAGTTGAGCTGCTCGATGAGGCAGTGGTCTGTGATGACCCGGTGCACATCGGAGTATCCGTTCAGGATCTCATCGCGTGTCGGAATCAACGCGACGACCAGTGGGATCTCCTGCCCTTCGAGAAAGTCGGACATTTCATCCAATAACCAGAAGAACGCCCGATATCGCGTCCCCGCGTCGAACTGTTTCACATCGCCTCGCTGCAGCTGTGTCATTCGGTCCGCCCGCAACGGCTGATACACTCGCGAGTTCACAAACACGTAGAGATAGCTGTACCTGTTCAGGACCGTCGCGAAGGGAAGAGGCAAGATGAATTTCCGAAATGCCGAATGGTCCGTGGACTGGACGAGCTCGACATTGCCGGCGCGTACCGCCGCGTAGGGACGAGGTCCAATTGCCGGATAGTAGGGCAGGAGGTTGTCGATCAGGTCGTTCTCGTACGCCATCAACAACACGAGGTCCGGATGAAATCGGATCCCCAGCGACCTCAGATACAGGTATTCCTGCACCGTTCCGTACCCACCGACTCCGGCATTGATCACATCGAGGCGTGCGTCAGCGTTCTCGATTCGAGCAGTGAAAAGATCGGTTTCGCCGACTTGGACGCCCTCTGTGAAGGAATCCCCGAGAGTCAGTATCCGAAACGTTCCTGGGGGCTTCGTCAGCGCGTGCCCCGTCCCCCGGTGGCCGTTGGCATCCTGAACGACCAGCACGGAGTCGCCGAATTCATTCTGAAACCACTTGCGCACATCGGTCGCATGGCGCCAGCCGAGCGTGTCATCCAGCACCATCATTCTCGGAAACACCCACGCGGCATAGATCCGCGTTCCGACTTCCAGCAGCAGGCCGGCGGCCAACAGTGCCGCCACGACCAGCATGCCGTTGGTTGTGATCGTCCGCGTCCGCGCGCTCATGGCTTTGGCCAGCAAGAGCTCCACTCCACTCGTGATCACGTCCCGCGAGCCATCTCTCGCATCCGCACCGGCGGCTACGTGTACGATGGGCCGAAGCGGCGTACGAGCGGCGGCCCGAGCAGCTTGGTGAGCCCCAAGGGCAACCGCTTCCATCCCCAGCGCAGGACCCGCACGCCTCGGTCGTTGACCGTGTGCTCGGCAAACGTGTGCCCGGGGGCGGCGTGTACGCGGTAGGACAGGGGTTCCGGGTCGAACCCCCAGTGGCGTTTGAAATCGAAGGCGCCTGTTCCCTTCTTGCTGCGGCCGAAGTCGAACTGACGCAGACCGCGGCAGCGGGCCTGCCGCATGAGCTCCCAGTACATGACGTCGTTGGCGGCATGGCGGAAGTACTCGGGCCGGCTGCCGGCATAGTAAGGCATGATCGCGTCGCGGAAGAGAAAGCTGAGCACCGACGCGACCGCCCGCCTGCCCGAACAGACGGTCAGAATCTCACAGCGGCCGGGAAAGGTCTGGAGCAGGAGTCGGAAGTACTGGCGCGAAAACACCGGCGTCCCCAACCGCCTGACGGTCCGGGCGTACAGATCGTGGAACACGCGCACGTCCGGCGCGCCACTGTCCGCAACCAGGCCGTGCCGTTGGCCGACGCGCACCATGCGGCGCTGCTTGCGCGGGATCGCGGCGAAGTTCTCCTCGTCGGTCGGGTGCAAGGGGCGGCGAAAGCGATAGTACGTCCCCGTGCGAACCTGAAATCCGCTGCCATCCGCTCCGTCGCGCAGCTCCAGGTACGCCGCGCCGCGGTCCGCGGTGAGGGCCAGCGCGGCATCGTCGAGCGCCCGTTGCGCCTCAGCGTCCACCGCGCAAACCCCGGCCTCGACCGCGAACGGCAGCGAGAGAAGACACCGAGCGCGCAGGCCCGACGGGACTTCGCAGAGGGGCAAGACGCCGGCGAGGCGCCCGCCGCGCCGCGCCGCCAGATAGTGGGTGTGAAAGCCGAACGCCGCCTCCAGCACATCGCGCCAGCCGAGCAGGTGGAAGAACGTGCCGCGAGGGCTGTCTTCGACGAAGGCGTCCCACTCCTCGCGGAGACCGCGAAATGGCTCGACCTGTGTGCCGCCGTTCACGTCGTCTGCGTTTCCACCGGCAGCGCGTCGCGGTCGATCACATCGCGGATCGGCGCGAAGGTGAACTCGCCGAGCAGCCGGCGCAACCGCGATTCGGTGCGGTGGAGGTTCGTGTACTGGCGGAAGCGAGACAGTGCGCCGGCGGGCAGGCGCGGCTGGCCGGCGTCGAGCTCCCACGGATGCAGGTAGACGACGGCCGGCGCATGGTCGCGGCGGTTGAGTCGCTGTACGGACTTGCGTGTGACCCAGTACGGAAGGATGCGCAGGTAGCCGCCACCCGCGACGGGCCAGTTGCGCCCCAGCAGGTGGACGGTCGACAGGGGAATCTCGACGATCTCGCCGGCGGCACGGCGCAGCCGAACCGCGAAGCGGTGGAATTCGGGAATGCCATAGATGTCGTGGCGGACGGGAAAAATGCTCGAATCGTACTCGAAGCCCTCCTCGATCAGGACGTCGAGCGCCCACAGCGTCGTTGCGACGATGGAGCAGCTGGCGGCCCGGAAGCCGGTCACGCGCGACCCGAGACAGTCCTCGAGCACCCGCTTACCGCGTGCCACGTCGTCGCGAAAACGCTCCGGTCCGAGACGATAGACCAACCGATGGGCGTAGCCGTGACACGCCACCTCGTGACCCCGTCGGGCAATGTCGGTCACCATGTGGGGCAGGCGTTCGGCGACCCAGCCGAGAACGAAGAACGTGGCGCGCACGTCGTGCTCGCTCAGCAGATCGAGCACGCGCTGGGTATTGGATTCGACCCGCCTCGGCAGACTGTCCCAACGCGACGGATCGACGGCGTCGTCCATCGCGTTGGGATGGAAATACTCCTCGACGTCGACCGTCAGAACGTTCGGGAAGCCCCGTGTAGCCCTTTCCACCGTGCCCGTACCCGTGCGCGTACTCGTTCACGCACCGTGTCGTCGGTCGTTCGTGTACGAGTACGTGTACCGCTCCGCTGTGTACGCGTACGGAGCCGCCAAGGTCCAGCGAGGCGACTTAGCGATGGCCCCAGCCGAGGAGGATGATCTTGACGGTGCGCAAAAGGATGCGGATGTCGAGCCCCACCGAGATGTGTTGCAAATAGTACAGGTCGTACGCCTGTTTGATCCCCGGATTTTCCACCGACGCGGTGTAGGGCTGGTTGACCTGGGCCCAGCCGGTGATGCCGGGCCGCACGTTGTGGCGGTAGTCGTAGTGTGGAATGGTCTGGCGCAGAATGGCAATGAACTCCGGGCGCTCCGGGCGTGGGCCGACGAAGGACATCTCGCCGACCAGCACGTTCCAGGCTTGTGGGATCTCGTCGATGCGCAGCGCGCGAATCCAGCGGCCGACGCGCGTGACGCGGGGGTCGTTCACGGCGGACCACTGCGGCCCGCTCTCCGCCTCGGCATCGGGGCACATCGAACGCAGCTTGCGCAGCGTGAACAAGGCTCCCCTGCGCCCGACGCGCGTCTGCCGAAACAGGACGGGCCCTCCGTCCTCGAGCTTGATGGCCAGTGCCACCAGCGCGCACAGGGGCGCCGACGTCGCGAGCAGCGAAACGGCCGCCACGACGTCGAGAAACCGTTTGAGCGCGCGCGCGCCATCATGCCGGGCGGCTTCCACGGGCAGCGGTGGCGCGTCCCACGCGAGGTCCGCCGCCGAGATCCGTTCCAACACCTGCCCGTTCACCGGAGTCTCATCCCTTCGCGTACCCCGGGGCCTTCTAGCGCACGACGATGGCATCGAGCAAACGACAAAGCCCCTTTTGCCGGGGGAGCGCTTGGCGTAGATGAATGCGATCTGCGGCTTCGTCCTGCGGGACCGTGGGCCGATCCCGACGCCCTCGCCGCTGCGCCGAATGGCCGAGGCCCTCCCGCTGCGTCCTGGCGCGGGCGCGCTGCATACGCACGAGCTGGAATGCGGCGGGTTCGCCTGCTGGGAGCCGTCTCCCGCGCTGACGCCCGCCGGCGAGGCTCGCCGCGGCGTGGCTCGTCAGCCGGACCTCACCGTGGTCTGTGCAGCAGAACTCTACAACGCCACCGCGCTGCGACACCGCGTGCACCCGACGCTGCCGGAGGACGCCGGCGAAGCGGCGATCATCGCAGCCCTCTACCGGCGGGACGGTCTCGCCTGCGTGCAGCACCTGCGCGGGGCCTTCGCGTTTGCCCTATGGGATGCGCACGAGGAGCGCCTGCTGCTGGCAACCGATGCGTTCGGCATCCAGCCGGTGCACTACGCCTGCGGCGATCACGGCCTCGTATTCGGGTCGCGCATCACGCCGATCCTGGCAGGCCCGCTGACGCCGCGCCGGATCGATCTGCAAGCCGTTCTGCACTATGTCTACTTCAGCTGCATCCCGACGCCGCATACGATCTACGCTGGCGTCCGCAAGCTGCCGCCTGGACACTATCTGTCCTTCTCGAGCAAGGAGATGCGTCTCGAGCAGTACTGGGACATCTCCTACCGGGACGACCCCCGGCAGCTGGCGGACTGCGCACCCGGCATCCGGCAATATCTCGCCGAGGCGGTGCGGATACAGGCCACCTACGACAGCCATGCGGATGGCGTCGGCGCGTTCCTGAGCGGTGGCACCGACAGCGGCGCGATCAGCGGGCTGCTCGGCGAAGCGCTGCACCGCCCCGCCAAGACCTTCTCGATCGGCTTCGCCGAGGCGGACTTCAACGAGATCGGCTACGCGCGCATCGTCGCCCGAGCGTTCGGCACCGAGCACCACGAGTATTTCGTGACGCCGCGCGATACCGCCGACTTTCTGCCCGAGCTCGCACGGGCCTACGACGAGCCGTTCGGCAACTCGTCTGCGGTGGCCACGTACTATTGCGCCAAGCTCGCCCGCGAGCACGGCGTGACCACGCTGCTGGCTGGCGACGGCGGCGACGAGTTGTTCGGTGGCAACACCCGATACGTCACCGCCGAGATCTTCGAGCTCTACCACCACCTGCCGCGCTGGGTCCGCGAGCGCTGCGTCGAGCCTGCGCTATTCCGCTGGCCGCTGCCCAAACCCTGGCTGGTGGACAAGGCGAGGAAATACGTGCGGCGCGCCAGTCTGCCGCAGCCCGAGCGCTTCTTCTCCTACAACCTCCTGCATGAGGTCGACCCACGCACGATCTTCACCGACGCCTTTCTCGCCTCCGTGTGCACCGCGGCACCGCTGGCGCTGGCTGCGGAGCACTACCGCCGGGCCGAGACGACGAGCATGCTGCACCGGTTGCTCTACCTCGATCTGAAGATCGCCATCACAGACAATGATCTGCGCAAAGTCACCCGCATGTGCGAGTGGGCCGGCGTTCGCGCGCGCTACCCGATGCTCGATCGGCAGCTGGTCGAGCACAGCGGGAACATTCCCTCCGGCCTCAAGGTCCGGCGGCTGCGCGAACGCTACGCATTCAAAGCGGGATTCAAACGGTTTCTGCCGGGCGCGACCCTGGCCAAGAAAAAGCACGGGTTCGGGCTGCCAGTCAGTCGCTGGCTGCGACAGCCGCCGCTGAGCGAATTGGCCCGGGACACGCTCCTGAGTCCGACTGCCGTGCAGCGCGGCTATCTCCAGCGCTCATTCATCGAGCGGCTCTTTGATTTGCACGGCGACGATCGGACGAACTTCTACGGCGACACCCTGTGGGTGTTGTTGATGCTGGAACTGTGGCACCAAGCACATGCGGGATCCGCCGCGCAGCCGAGCGCGGGATGGTGAGGAGGTGAGCATGAGCGGACGCCGACGTCGACATGGGAGTATCATGGGGTTCGCGCTGGTCGGATTCATCGTCGCGCGCGCCGCGCCGGCGGCGGCCGGGCCCCACACGGACTTTTCGCAGGAAGAGCTCCGCACACTTCCCCACGTGTGTCTCGCCCACCAGTTCATCAACGAAGAGCTGGACACTCCCGTCGTTCCCGAATCTGAACGCAAACGGGTGGCCGACCAGTTCGGACCCGTCTTCATCCACTACCACCACTACTGTTGGGCGGTGCTCCATGTGCGCCGCGCCGAGCAGCCCGGCGGCGACTCGTTCAGCTACCGGGTCGCAGTCGACAGTCTGAACTACGTGATCCTTCGCGCCGATCCGAGCTTCGCGCTCTTGGCGGAGGTGTATTTCGCCAAAGGGCAGGCGCTGGAGCGACTCGGAGAGAAAAATGGCTCGATGATCGAGTACCGGAACGCCGTGCGCACCAAGACCGGCCACACGCCCGCCGCCGCAGCCCTCATCGACAGCTACCTCGAATTCCGCGACGTCAAAGCGGCGCGTGCCGCGCTCGAGGAAGCCTTGAAGCACGACCCCGAGTCGGAGACGCTGGCCGAAAAGAAGGCCGCGATCGCGCAGCTCGAGAAAGAGCAGCGCTGACCCCAGCGGCCCCGCCGGCGGCCACGGGTGTGCCAGACGTGCCCCGACACGTTGCTAGCGCACCTCCACGGTCAGCACGTGCGGGGTCT
>Ga0187893_10006966_pt1 | contig 18910 bp, 18 predicted proteins | sample MA1701074metaG_FD_139574 | JGI IMG/M metagenome (GOLD analysis project Ga0187893, IMG submission 139574) | White microbial mat communities from a basaltic lava cave in the Kipuka Kanohina Cave System on the Island of Hawaii, USA - MA170107-4 metaG ... | reverse complement strand
CCTGGGACATGCAGGGGGAGGCTGGCTCTGCCCGCCCGGCGCCGAAGACCTTCCCGTCGTCGGCATCACGTTCGGAGGCGCCCAGGCGTACGCGCGCTGGGTGGGAGCCTCGCTTCCGACCTTCGCCCAGTGGGAAAAAGTCGGCGGTTCGGTCGCCCGCGAAGTGGCGGGACCCGGACTCCAGGCGGCCCCGCGGGCGCCCCGCGACGCCCGTTTCGGGGCGCGCGGCGTCTTCGGAAACGTCGCGGAGCTGGCCCTCGACATCGACGGTTCGCCGCTCGTCATGGGCGGCTCGTGGCGCTCCGCGCCGGTCGAGCCCGGCATGCCCAGCCACGGCACCGAGTCGATCGGCGCCGACGACGTCGGCTTTCGATGCGTGCTGGATCTGCCGCGCCCTGAGCCCGGCCCGCGCGTCGAGTGGCGCCGCGATTTCTGGGAGGCGGTCGACGAGGCGCGCCGACGCAACGCGATCCTTTTCGTGACGCTCCACTGGGACGGCTGCGGCAACTGCGACCGGTTCCGCCACAAGATCTGCGAGGACCCCGGATTCATCGCGTACGTCAACCGGCATGTCGTGCCGGTGGTGGGGCAGTCGAACGTGGAATCGATCATGGGGCCGCACGCCTCCCTTCCGGACGGTCGGTGCTGGATCTTTCCGGGCCTGACCTGCGCCGAGCACCGCTGGAATTTTCGATGCGGTCTCAACGCGGTGCTCGACTTTCCCATGTCCCCCGGGCACGCGATACTGACGCCGGCGGTCGGGCCCGCGCCGACGCGCGAAGAGTTCGTCCTGGTCCCGGACGAACAGCTGCCCGACGAGGGTACGGCCCAATTCTGGATCCAGACGTTCAAGGAGCAGCAGGCGAAACTCGGCGCGGCGATGCGGGTCGAGGAGTTCCGTCGGCTGCCTCCCCGGGAGGAACCGGCGGCGTCCGAGGCGTTTGCCGCGGGCCGGTATCGCGAGGCGCTCGAAGAGGCGCGGGCCGCGGGCGCCGAGGGGCTGGTCCTGAAGATCGAGCGGCTGGCGTGGGACCTGTGGATGGAAGGCCGGGCGTATTGGCTCGTGTTCAAGCAGAGGGACGAGGCCCGAAAGCGGTTCGAGCAGGTCGTCGAGGTCTACGCCGGGAGCGCCGTTGCCGAGCGCGCGAAAAAAGATCTGGAGGAGCTTCGATGAAATACGCCGTCGGATTCGTCCTGGCGTTCTCGGGCTGCGCGCGCGAGTCGATCCGCGCCATCGACGGCATGGCCGTCACGCGCATTCCCGCCGGCGAATTCATCATGGGCGCGGACGACGGCGACCCCGAGGAAAAGCCGCGCCGACTCGAACGCACCGGCGAGTACTGGATCGACAAATACGAGGTCTCGAACGCCCAGTTCGAAAAGTTCCTGGCCGCCGTGGCCCGGCTGACGGATGCGGAGGGGCATCCGCTGATCGACCCCGACGTGCCCGGTTGGCCCGCGCCCGCCGGACGCGAAAATCACCCGGTGACGGTCGCGACGTGGTACGGCGCCGCCGCCTACGCCGCGTGGGTCGGCGGGCGGCTCCCCACGGCCGCCGAGTGGGAGAAGGCGGCCCGGGGGACCGACGGCCGCACCTACCCCTGGGGCGAGGAGCTTCCGGACGGCTCCCGGTGCAATTTCGTTCCCGCCGGCGTCGGCGACACGGCGCCGGTCGGCAGCTTTCCGTCGAGCGCGTCCCCTTTCGGCTGCATGGACATGTCGGGCAACGTCTACGAGCGGCTGGCCGGGCCGCGGCGCGGCCTGATCAAGTCGAGCGGGTTCTGCTGCCCCCTCGCGTTCCAGATGCGTGCCGCCGACTATTGCGGGTACGCCCTGGACCGCAGCCACCCGAGCGTCGGATTCCGCTGCGTCATGGATTCAAAGTAGGCGGCGGAGGCGGAGGCGGCGGCGGCGGTTCGTCTTTCTTCGGCTTGATCATCAGCGACAGGGCCATGGAAATCGCGAGCACCCCCGCGATTACGGCGAGCGAGATTTCGATGGGGATCACGTCCTTATGGTCTTTGTCCTCGCCCAGGATCATCTTCACGCCCACGAACGCCAGCACGACGCCGAGGCCGTATTTGAGCAGGTGGAATTTATCCATGATCGCGGCGAGGAAAAAGTAGAGCGCCCGAAGGCCGAGGATCGCGAAGACGTTGGAGGTGTACACGATGAAGGGATCCTTGCTGATCCCCAGCACCGCGGGCACCGAGTCGACCGCGAAGATCACGTCCGTGGATTCGACGACGATCAGGACCAGCAGGAGCGGCGTCAGGTGGAGGCGGCCCTCGTGGCGGACGATAAAGTGCGATCCGAAATACTCGGTCACGGTCGGAAACATCCTTTTCGCGATCCGCAGGAAGATGTTCTTCGAGGGATCGACCTTGCCGTCAGATTTCACGCAGAGCTTGATCCCCGTCAGGATCAGGATGCCGCCGAACACGTAGATCATCCAGTGCAGGTGCTCCAGAAGGACGAGCCCGCCGAAGATGAAGATGGCACGCATGCCGAGGGCGCCGAGGATCCCCCAGAACAGAACTTTGTGCTGGTATTGCGGCGGCACCTGGAAGTAGGAGAAGATCACAAGGAACACGAACAGGTTGTCCACGCTGAGCGATTTTTCGACGACATAGGCGGTGAAGAACTCGAACGCCTTTTTCTCGTCCTTCGTGTAGATCCACAGGGCTGCGTTGAAGAGCAGCGCCAGGGCGATCCAGAAAATGCTCCAGCCGAGCGCCTCCCTGGCCCTGACCTCGTGCGCCTTACGGTGGAAGACCCCCAGATCCAGCGCCAGCAGGATGAAGATCAGGACCCCAAAACCGGTCCAGAGATACGGATTGCCGATGGACTGGGGAACCGTTTCGGTCGGCGGCACGAAAAGATTTTATAATTGGCGGGAGGTTGGGGGCACACTTCAGTGTCTTCAGGATACATGACGGCCGTACGCTGGCTCGGGACGATGCTCCTGCTTGGATCCGCCGCCCTTCCGCAGGACACCCAGGTCAAGGGCGATGACGGAACCCGCATCCCTTACCGACTGACCGACACCCAGCACATCCTGGTGAGGGCCAAGGTGAACGGCAAAGGCCCCTATAACTTCATCCTGGACACCGGCGCGCCGACTCTATTCATCAACCCCAAGGCGGGGGAGGAGATCGGCCTGAAAGTCGACGGCAAGTGGGCCAAAGTCGAGCGCTTTGAAATCGAGGGTGGCGCGGTGGTGGAAAACGCCGACGCGCGCGTCGAGGAGCCGTTCCAGCTCTCGGGCATGAACGCCATGGGCCTTCCGGGCGCACGCCTGGACGGCGTCATCGGTTACACGGTGGCGGCCCGTTTCCGCATCACCTTCAACCCGAAGAAGCGGTCGATGATCTGGAGGAAGCTCGATTTCGATCCGCCCAAGCCTCCGGACGCCAAGGAGCTGATGGGCGAAGAGGGAGCGGGCGGGGGGCAGAACCGGATGATGGAGATGCTCACGCGGATGATGAGCGGCCTCATGGGCGGCGGCCGTCCGGCGCCCGTGCCGCAGGGCGCGATCGGCTTTGAGGTCGAGCGGCTCGACGGCGCCGTGACGATCGCGAAGGTTCACGACGGCAGCCCGGCGGCGCTCGCGGGGCTGCGCGCGGGCGATGTCGTGACCGAGCTGGCCGGCAAACCGGTCAAGACTGAGGACGAACTTTTCAAACACGCCGCCGGCGTCGCGGCCGGCGACGAGGTCAAGATCGCCGTCGAGCGCGGCGGTGAAACGCTTCGCGTCACGCTCAAGGCCGGCGGGGGGATGTAGGGCGCCATGAAACGTCTCGCGCTCGTGCTTCCCCTGCTCCTCGCGGCTCCCGCGCTGCCGCAGGACTCGGTTCCGGGCGTCGTCACGGTCGAGCTGGAGACCCTCAAGTCAAAGCACCTGGCGGTCCAGGTCAAAGTCAACGGCAAGGGTCCGTTCCGGCTCATCTTCGACACGGGCGCGCCGGTGACGCTGATTTCGAACCGCGTCGCCAAGGATGCGGGGCTCGAAGCCCCGCGCGGGCTCATGGGGATGGGCGGCGAAGTCGCCGTTGAATCCTTCGAAGTGGGCGCCGCCAAGGCCGAAGGAACCAAAGTGATGGTCTTCGATCACCCCACCGTGCAGCGGTTGGCGAAGGCGGTGGGAGATCTGGACGGAATCGTCGGGTTTTCCTTCTTCGCGCAATTCGAAACGACGATCGACTATCAGGCCCGGAAGCTTACGCTCATCCCGATCGGCTACAAGCCGGTCCCGCTGATGGAGCGGCTGCAGCGGATGATCGGCGGCGGCCGACGCGACCCCGCGCGCGCGGTGATCTCGAGGCCGGTCCTGCTCGGCCTGGAACTCGAAGGAGAGACCTCGGTCGTCAAGTCGGTCGCCCCCGGGGGATCGGCGGAGGCCGCCGGCCTCACGTCGGGGGACAAAATCACCGGATTCGACGGCCGCTGGATCGAAAACGCGAGGGACCTGCTCGACGCCGTACGCCTGCTGGCGCCCGGCGAATCGGTCCCGGTCAGGGTGGCCCGGGACGGCAAAGAAATTGAGCTAAATATCCGAACGCGAAGCGGCGTGTGATAAAATCGCCGGGATGAAGCGATTCGAAGACAAGGGCGGCGCGCTGATCCTCGCCATCGTCCTCACCGCATTCGTATCGTTCGGATGCGTCGAGGGGATGGTCGCCAACGACCCTCCTCCGGGGCCGTACTGCAACATCTACCTCTCGCGCGACAAGGGGATGGTCAACAAGTACTTTTCGGCGCGAATCACCTACTCGTCCAATTTCGTGAGCACGCCGGAGTACGGTTACAACGGCACGCTGCCGGCCGGCCTGTCGCTCGACTCGAACACCGGACAGCTCTCCGGAGTGCCGACGCTCGCCGGGTTTTACAACGTCCGCTTCTACGTTCGGGACCTCAACCGCGGCACGCACGATCAGCCCTCGGGCGAAAAGTGGTGGTACTACCACGACTATGAACTCAAGCTCTACGACAAGATGGAGGACTCGGACCGGTGAGACAGCACTCCGAGGTCTGTCGTCAGAGCAGAAAGCGGAGGCTGTAGAAGAACCACTCCAGGGCGCGCGCGCCGAACCCGCGGCGCCGCCACTCGTCGAGGACGATTTCGATCGATCCCGCCATGTGCTCCTCGCAGTGCGCCTCCATCTGCGCGGCAAGGCGGTGGTCGAGAGCGATCGCCGTGAGCTCGAGGTTGTGGCGGAGGCTCAGGTGGTCGAGGTTATACGAGCCTACCGTGCACCAGACGCCGTCGATCACCGCCGTCTTGGCGTGAAGCACCCCCTGGTGTCGCTCGAAGATTCGCACGCCGCCGCGCAGCAGCTGGGTGAAGTAAGCTCGGGTGGCGTAGTAGATGCCGGCGACGTCGGGCGTAGCCGGAACCACGACCCGGACGTCCGCGCCTCGCGCGCGTGCCGCCAACAGCGCCCTGACGAACCGGCCGGCGGGCACGAAGTATGAGTTCGAGATCCAGACGCGGTGCCTCGCGCGATGGATCGCGTACCAGAACGCGCGGCCGACCGACCGGCGGTTTCTCCAGCGTTCCGACCCCAGGGCCGCCGCCGGGATGCCCCCCTCCTCGATCGACGGAGGCTCGGGGAATCGCTCCGCGAGCGGGTTGCTCCCCCGCTCCTGCTTCCAGGTCCGCCCGAAGATCTTGACGAGATCCAGGACGATCGGTCCCTCGATTTCGAGGCCGGTGTCCAGGAACCCCGGCTCGCTGGGGTTTCGAGAGCCGCGGGTGATGTTCATGCTTCCCACGAAGGCGACCCGGCCGTCCACCACGAGAAGCTTCCGGTGATTGCGGCGACGAATCGTGAGCCTCCGGGGGGCCAGCCAGCGGACCGGATGGTATTCCAGAAGGTCCACGCCGCCCTCGCGCATGCGGTCGAATAAGGCGTCGTCCGTGTCGAGCGAGCCGAGGCTGTCGTACATGACACGGACCGGAATCCCGGATCGGGCCCGCTCGATCAGGGCGTCGGCGAAGGAGCGTCCGACCTCGTCATCGTCGAAAATGTACATCTCCAGGAGAATTCCGCGTGTCGCGCCGGCGATCGCGTCCAGCATCCGCCGGACCGCCTCGGGGGGTCGTGCCAGCAGCCGGACTCGATTCCCCTCGCGAAAAATGCGCGGGTCCTGGATGAGAGCGCGGGCTTCGGGTCCGAGCGCGGTCATGCCCGTTTCTGCCCCGGCTCGCGGCGCTATCCGCCGCCGACGGGCGGAATCAGGGCGATGACGTCGCCCCCCTTGACACGGCGGGACTCGTCGGCGTATTCGGCGTTGACCGCGGTGCGTACCCGAGCGCCCTCCAGCCAATTCCGGAGGGCGGGGATCGCTCCCCGGACCGCCGTGACCACGTCCCGGACTGTCGCTCCTTCAGGCACCTCCAGAAGCGCATGCCGCGACCCGGCCGCCTCTTCGACCGGGCCGAAGAATTTCACTTCGACGCGCAGATCACTGCCTCGCGAACAGCCCCTTGTGGGTGTCGTCCACGATGATCCATCCGCCCTTGTCGAGCATCCAGGTGAGGACGTACTCCTCCGAGCTCTTCTGGAGGGGCTTGGAGGCCGCGTCCTTCACCTTGAGCTTTCCGGCGATCGAGTACTTGAGCTTCATGTCCCACTTGTCGCCGTTGGGTCCGACCTCGAGGATTTCGGCTTCGAAAGTGAACTCCTCCAGATCGGCGTAAAAGTCGCGAATCTCATTTCGATCCGCCTCTTTCGCCTCGTCCTGTGTCTTCTTCTGAATGTAGCGCCAGGTCGAGTCCAGGCGCTTGCCCTTGACCGCCGTGATGAATGCCTGTCCCGCGGCGATGACCTTCTTGCTGTTGTCGTCGAAGAATCCGGTCATGAACAGGACGCCGCCGAGGAGGATGAGCACCGCGGGGATGGCGAGCAGAATGGGATTGAACCCCTTCTTGGCGGGGCGATAACGCGAGGCCGCGCCGCCTTCTTCGCCCTCCTCATCCCCTCCGCCCCGCCGCCCGCGTCCAAGCCGACCGCGGCGGGTGCCGGCGGTCAGCTTGCGCTTGGATCCGGCCTCCTCTTCCTGAGGCTGCTCGGCAGGGGCCGCCTCAGCGGGGGGGGGGGCTTCGGCCGCCGGCGCCTCGGCCGCGGCGCTGCCGTCGACCGGTTCGCCCTGAGGCACCTCGCTCTCCCCTTCAAGCAGCAGCCCCCCTTCCGGCACCGCCGCTTCCGCCCGGGTGACGTCGACGCCCTGGGGCGGCTCGAGGGAATCCCCCGCTTGAATTACCTCTCCCTGCGGGACCGCCTCGCGCTCCGGAATCGGCGTCCGGGCCTGGCACTTGGGGCAGATCGCGAATTTTGCCTTGGTCGCCGCGCGCACACGAATTCCGGACTGACAGACCGAGCAGGTAAGGCGGATTTTTTCCTCCATGACTTCTCCTTCGTCTATTCCTGCGGGGGGACGGGTTTTCGTGTCGTATGATATACAGGTGGTTCCCCCAACGCAAACCGCGTTGAACCGGCTGATCGGAGACACGTTCAGGAGGATGCAGGCATGCGGAAGATCGCGTTGACCCTGGGGATGGCGTGGCTCTTGCTGGCGCCGACGATTCCGGTCGCGCAGGACGGGGGGGAAGACCCCACCGACAAGCGCCTTCGCGAGCTGCTGGACCGGCTCGGGGCGGACGATCCGGCCGCTCGCGAAAAGGCGAGCCAGGAGCTCTCGCGGCTCGGGCTCCGGTGGATCGAGGCGCTGCGGAATCTCGCGCGGGTCAGCGAAGACCCGGAAATCCGGGCTCGCGCGACCGGCGTTCTGGACGCCCTCAAACAGGATCCCACGATCACCCGCGAGCGTCTGCGGTCGGTGGCGGTCGACGTCGTCATGGAACAGGGGACGCTGTCGGACCTTCTCAACTCGATCACCGCAAAGACGGGGGTCAAGTTCATTCTGCAATTCGATGAAATGAACCATATCGGCGAGCTGGAGGGGGTGGCCTTCCGGGGCGTGAGCCTGGAGGCGGTGCTTGATCGGTTCAGCACCGAGTACGAGCTCAAGTGGGGGATCGACGCCGAGCAGCGCGTTTTCCTGATGAGCCGATCGGCGTTCTATTCCAAGTTCGCCGAAACCCGCGTCTTCGACCTCTCCGCCCTCGTCGACCCGCCCCGCGATCACGCCGAAGAGGATCCGCACGAGGACGGAATGTCGGGCTCGGAGATCGTCGAGCTGCTGCAGACGTCGATCGAGCCCTCCACATGGGGCGACGACAACGTCTGGATGAACACGACGGACAAGCGGCTCATGGTTCGGCACCTGCCCGACGTGCTCAAGCGCATCGAGCGCACGCTGTCGGAGCTTCGGGCCCGGGTGGCCCGGACGGTCAAGATGGAGCTGGTGGCGTTTTTCGTGGATCCCGCGAAGGTGCGCGCGTGGCTCAAGCCCGAAACGCGCGACCCCTCGGGCGAGCAGGTTCAGGCGCTGCTGTCGCGCGTGCAGGGCGAGGAGGAGGTCAAGCGGTTCGCCTGGCTGCAGCTGACGGCGGTCAACGGTCGCGGCGTGCGGGGGTCGCAGGCCGAGGAGTCGTCGTTCGTCGTCGGGTTCAAGGTGGAGCGCAGCGGCGAACGGATGGTCGTGCTTCCCGCGACGACGCAGGTATTGGAGGGGCTGGATCTCTTCCTGCGGCCCCGGATTTCGGATGACGGGAAGCGCGTGGGCGTCGAGATGGAGCTCAAGGCGACGAAGGTCCTCGAAATCGAAACCGTGAAGACGGAGGCCGGCGAGATCCGCCTGCCGAAAGTCGCGACGCTGGAGCTCAAGCAGACGGTCGAGCTGATGAACGACCGCTGGAGCCTGATCGGGATGGCCACGCCGACGCTCAAGCCCGACCTGCGGCTCGTGATTCTGGGGCGGGCGGAGATAGGGAAATAAGCGGAAAGCGGAAACGGAAAACGGAAGCGGATGACGATCGTTTATCGTCAATCCTCAACCGTCCTATAGGCATGGGCACGAGGAGATGGCTGGGAGCGGCGGTCGGGGCGGCGTTCGCGGCGGGATGCGCGGTGGCGCCGGGCGCGGCGAGCGAGGACGACCTCACGGTGAAGTACCGCGCCGCTCATGAGGGTCGCGACGTCTACGCCGCCCTTCGACTCGTCCACTGGGATGAGAGCACTCAACGGGATCATGGGGAGATCGTGGCGATGTTCGAGGGGCTGTTTCGAAGGACCTTGAGGGATCTACGCGTCGACTCCTCCACCGCGCCGGGAGCGTGGAATCTGATCGTCGAGTGCGAAGGCACGCAGACGGAGTGGGTGTTCCCGATCGGCAGGTTCGGAGGTCGAGCGTATCTGGCGTTTCGCCGGGCGCCGTAAGTCAACGGGCGGGCGCCAGCGCTCCGCCGCCGTCGCGGACGATCCACCCGCTCCGAACGAGCTCCTCGGCCACGCGCGCGGCGACGTTGGCGCGCAGACCGGCCATGGCCCGCGCGCGATCGACGGTGCGCGCCCCTCGCCGGACGGCGTCCCACAGGGACCGCTGAAGCAGATCCCCCGGCGCACCCGGGTCGGCGGTTGGGATCTCCTCCAGTATATCGGCGGCGTCCTCCACGAGCATGGCGCCCTGCCGCAGGAGCGCGTGAGGGCCTTTCGAAAGGGCCGAGTCGGCGGGGCCCGGAATCGCGCCGACCACACGGCCCTGCCCCAGGGCCCAGTCGCAGGTGTTGATGGCGCCGCTCGTCGGCGAGGCCTCGACGCAGACCGTCGCCCACGCCAGCCCGCTGATGATCCGGTTTCGGCGCGGAAAGTGCTCCGGACGCGCGGGCTCGTCGAACGGCAGCTCCGAGATCACGGCTCCGGCTCCGCGCGCGATGCGGTCCGCGAGGCGCGCGTTCTCCGGAGGGTAGACCGAGCCCAGGCCGCACCCCAGGACCGCGATCGTCCGGCCGCCCGCGGCCAACGCGCCTTGATGCGCCTCCGAGTCGATCCCCCGCGCCAGCCCGCTCACCACGGTGGCCCCTGCGCGCGCGAGCGACGAGGCGATCGATCGCGCCATCCTACGCCCGTAGGCGCTGGCGTGCCGCGTTCCCACAATCGCGGCGGCCTGGGCGTCGGCGGCTTCGAAGGCGCCCCGGACATAGAGCGCGATCGGGGCGTCCGGCGCCGACGCCAGGGCGGCGGGAAATCCCGACGGATCCAGAATGCTCACGCCGGCCGTCCGGCACCGGTTGATTTCGAGCTCGGGCGCGTCGGACTGGAGCGCGCGCTCGATCGCGGCAGCGCCCGACGGCCCGAGCCCGCGGATCCCGGCCAGCTGCCGCCGAGTCGCGCCGGCGAGGCGTTTCGAGCCGCCGAAAGCCTCGTGGAGCCGTCCGAAAATGACCGAGCCCGCGACGCGCGACAGGGTCAGGGCGATCCGGGTGCGCAGGTCGAAGGAGCCCACCCTCTATCCATTCCACGAGGGGGGGCTAGTGTGACAGGGTTTCCGGAAGAATTTCGAAAATAATTTTCGCGTCGACCGCCACCGGGTATCTCACGAGGCCGGGGCCGGAGGGAAGGACGAAACGAAGCTTGCCGGCGCGCGCCTTTTTGTCGAGCTTCAGGGCGGCCGCCAGCCGGGGGTGCGCCGACGCGGGGAGCTTCGCGCGGAGGGGAAGGCCGAGCCGGCGGATCAGGGCGTCCTGGCGCTCGACGAAGGCGTCCCCGGCGATCCCGAGACGGCGCGCGATGCGCGCCTCGGCGGCCATCCCCACCGCGACCGCCTCGCCGTGCGTGAGGCGGTAGTTCGAAGCGCGCTCGAGCGCGTGCCCGACGGTATGGCCGTAATTCAGGATCATGCGAAGCTTAGACTCGCGCTCGTCCCGCCGGACCACCTCCCCCTTGATCCGGACGCAGCGATTCACGATCGACCCCAGGAGGGCCGGATCGCGCGCGGCGAGCTTGGAGGCCGAGCGCTCCAGGATTTCGAACAGCGCCGCGTCGCGGATGACGCCGTATTTGATCACCTCGGCGAGGCCCGTCGCATAGTCCCGCGGAGCGAGCGTTCGAAGGGTGTCGGGGTCGATGAGCACGCCGCGCGGCTGGGTGAAGGTGCCGGCGAGGTTCTTCCCCGCGCGCAGATTCACGGCGGTCTTGCCGCCGATCGCGGCGTCGACCTGCGCGAGCAGGGTCGTCGGGACCTGGACCGCCGCGATCCCGCGCATGTACGTGGCCGCCGCGAACCCTCCGAGGTCGCCCAGCACTCCGCCGCCGACGATCACGACGCACGAGTGCCGGTCGAGGCCCCTCTCGGCGAAGGCCTCCCACAGTCGAGACAGGGTCGCGCCGGTCTTGTGCGACTCGCCGGCCGGAAGGCGGCACGACGCCGCGGAGATCCCGGCCCGCCGGAGCGAGAGCTCCAGGCGCCGGGCGTACGGCCGGGTGTGTGCGTCGGAGAGCACGGCCGCGCGGGAAGCGCCGGGAACGAGGCCCCGGATCCACCGGCCCGCGCGGGACAGGGCGCCGCGCGCCGACACGATTTCGCAGCGGACGCCGCCGGGAAAACGGAGCAGAAGTTTCACGCCGGGGTCAGGCCTCGCCCGTCTCGGATTCGCCCTCTCCCTCGCCCTCGTCCGATTCTTCCTCGCCCGGGGGCGAAAACCCCGGATTCTCCGACGGACGCCCCGCCTCCTCCAGGACGCCCTCGGCGACGAAAATCGGGGCGTTCCATTGGACGGCGAGAGCGATCGCGTCGCTGGGGCGCGAGTCGACCTCGATCTCCTTGCCGTTTCGTTTCAGGATCAGGCGGGCGTAAAAGACCCCGTCCTTGAGGTCGTTCACGTGGATCCGGTCGAGGTTGTAGCCGACGTTCTTGATGACCCCGCCCAGCAGGTCGTGCGTCATGGGGCGCGGCGTTTTCTGCTGGTTGAGGTAGCGGTTGATGGCGATGGCCTCCCAGATGCCGATGACGATCGGGAATGCGCGGTCCGTGCCGTCGACCTCCTTGAGAACGATGACCTGCTCTTCGCTCGTCTCGGTGATGATGATCTTGGAGAGCTCCATCCGGACCATGTCGGCCATGACGGATCCGATTATACCTCGGGGGGCGAAAATGGAAAGAGAGTCTCCCCGCCGCGCTTACGGTGGCGAGGACGCCTGAAGCTTGACTTGGGCGATTTCGCGCATCCGGAACTTTTGAATTTTCCCGGTGACGGTCGTCGGAAATTCGTCGACAATCCACACGTGCTTCGGGATCTTGTAGTGGGCGATCCGACCCCGCGCGTACTCGCGGAATTCCTCCGGGTCCGCCTGGACGCCCTCGCGAAGCTTGATCCAGGCCGCGACCTCCTCGCCCATGACCCGATCGGGGACGCCGAAGACCGCGATTTCGGCGAACTTCGGATGCCCGAAATAGAAGGCTTCGATCTCGCGGGGAAGATTTTTTCTCCGCCGCGGGCGATCATGTCCTTGATCCGGCCCGTGACCCTCACGGTACCCTGTTCGTCCATGACGCCCAGGTCGCCCGAGTGGAGCCATCCCGCTTCGTCGATGGCCTTTCGGGTGGCCTCCGGCTGCTCGAAGTATCCCCGCATGACGTGGTACCCGCGGAAACAGATTTCCCCCTGCCCGCCCACCCGCAGAAGCCGCCCGGACCCCGCGTCCACGATCTTGACCTCCTGGTGGTCGAGGTCGGTGCCCACCGTGTTCACCCGCCGCTCGAACGAGTCGTCCGGCCGCGTGCTGTGCGTCACCGGCGACGCCTCGGTCTGGCCGTATCCGATCAGGAGTTCGCGGATCCCCATCTCCTCGATGACGCGCCGGACAAGCTCGGGGGGGCAGGGGGCGCCGGCCATGATGCCGGTCCGGAGCGAGCGCAGGTTCCGTTTTCGGAACTCGGGGTGCTCAAGCTCCTGGACGAACATGGTCGGCACGCCGTGGAGCACGGTGCACTGTTCGCGTTCGACCGCGGCCAGGATCGCCCCCGCTTCAAAATGCGGGGCCGGGATCACGAGGGCCGCCCCGTGCGTGAGGCAGGCCAGGCTCGACACCACCATTCCGAAGCAGCGGTAGAACGGGACGGGAACGCAGAGGCGGTCGCGCTCGGTGAGCCGCATCGCCTCGCCGACGAAAAAGCCGTTGTTGAGGATGTTGTGGTGGGTCAGCACGACCCCTTTCGGAAAGCCGGTGGTGCCCGACGTGAATCGAATGTTGATCGGATCGTCCGGATCCAGCGTGGCCGAGCGCTCGCGGAGCAGGTCCTCGCTCACCGAGATTCCCGCCGCGAGTGCATCCTGCCAAGCCAGGAATCCCGCGGGGGCGCGCGTCGAATCGGAGCCGGCCGGATCGTAGAGGACGGCCCTCGCGAGCTGAGGAAGGCGGTCGGACGGCCAGACCTCCCCGAGCATCCGGGGGTAATCCGAGGTCCGGAAGGACGGGACCAGGAAGAGGGTCTGGACCCTGGCGTATCGAAGCGCATACTCCAGCTCCGCCGCGCGGTACGCGGGGTTGAGGTTGACAAGAACGCCCCCGATTCGGGCCGTCGCGAGCTGCAGCTCCACCCACTCGACGTTGTCCGTGGCCCAGATCCCGACGCGGTCCCCCCGGGCGATGCCGAGCGCCATCAGGCCCCTGGCGAGGCTTTCGACCTTCCGGTCGAGTTCGGCGTAGGTCGGACGGAGCCGTTGATGCAGAGAGACGACGGCCTCGCGGTCCGCGATTCGGCGTTCCGCTCCGCGAAGGTAGGCGTCGATGGTCTCGCCGATCAGAGGCGTCGGCCCGCCCCGATGGAGGTACGAGTATTTGCGATGGACGTCGGGATCGCCTTCCATGTCGGTCGCCCAGCGCATTGTTGCAATTCGCATGCCGCGTCGCGCCCATTGGAACCGCCCGTCCGTCCGCTTCGCGGTTGCACGGTGCCGGACCGCCGGTTAGAATTTCACAGTCGCCCGCATGGACGCAACATTCGAACAGGTCTTCCTCGCCCTCGCGGTCCGGAAGGGATGGGTCGCGAAGGAGAACGCGGTTCAGCTGCTCACCGGATTCCGCGGTGAGCAGGAGAAGAATCAGGACCTGAGCCTGGGCGATTATCTGACCGGGCGCAAGATCCTCAATCGCGACCAGATCCTCGAGCTGGTCGAGGGGACGCGGCAATACGTGGCGCAGGCGGCGGCGAAGGTTCAGGAACCCGCCGAGGCCCCGCCAAAGACGGCGGCGGTCGAAAAGCCCGCCGCCACCGGCCCGGCGGAAATCGTTCCGGGGTTCCGCATTACGGGAAAACTCGGGGTGGGAGGCACGGCCACCATCTTCAAAGCCGCGCCGGTGGCGGGGGGACCGGAGGTCGCCCTCAAGATCCTGCACCCTAAAAAGGCGTCGGACGCGAAACAGCGAGAGCGGTTCCTTCGCGAAGCGGAGCTCTTGAAGAGATTTCGCCATCCCCATCTCGTCGAGGGGAGGGCCTTCGGCGTCCACAAGAACCTCCACTACGCGGTCATGGAGCTCGTCAACGGCAGCAGCGTTCAGGACATCATCGACAAGGAGAAATCCATCTCCGAACGGCGCGCGCTGGAGATTCTCGAGCAGGTCGCGGAGGCACTGGAATACATGCATTCGCAGGGGTACGTCCACAAGGACGTCAAGCCGGGCAACATCATGATCGAGGGGGAATCGAACGTGAAACTGTGCGACCTGGGTTTCGCGCAGGAGATGGCGAAGGCGGAGGCCGAAAATCGGAAGGCGGAAGGCGCAAACGACGTGGAGGGGGACGACGGAGACGACGACGACGAGTACACGGCCGGAACGGTGCAATTCATGTCGCCCGAGCAGGCGCAGGGGGATCGTGATGTCGACATCCGCTCCGACATCTATTCGCTGGGAGCGACACTGTTCTACATGGTGCTCGGGCAGCTGCCGTTCCAGGGCGAGAACGACATGGACACGATGGCCAAGCACGTCCTGGAGGAGCTCGATTCGGCCGAGATCAAGAACCGGAAAATCTCCCCGCACATGCACTACTTCATCGAGCGGATGATGTCGAAGGACAAGTCGCTGCGGTACGACACGCCGGCCGCGCTGATCAAGGACATCAAGGAACAGCTGGAGGGCTTTGCGCGGATCTCGCAGATCAAGGCGCCGCCCAAGCCGCCGGCGCCGGCGCCGGCGCCCGCTCCACGGCCGCCCACGACATCGGTCGGGAGGAAGGTTCCGATCGGTCCTTCCAAGCCGCCCCCGCCGGATTCGCTCAGGAACAGCCGGCTTTCCCGCTACACGGACAAATACAGGAAGAAGGACGACCGTCGCCGTTAGGGGCGAGGATCGATCGAAGGGGTGGTGGTGGCGGAAGACAAACCCGAGACCGGGGGAGCCCCCCCCGCGTTTTCGGGGTTCGTGGCCCGGGTCGAGCCGATCTGGCAGCAGCTGAAGCTCAAGCGGCCGAAGCTCGGGTTCTTCGAGTACTGGGGGGAACGGAGGCGGATCAAAAAGCGCATCGCGCAGATCCGGACGCAGCTGAAAGGCATGGGGGTCCCCGCGAAGGGAGCTTGGGACCGCTCCGACGGCGACTGCGTATGCAATCTTCGGGTCGGGAAAATGGGACTTCTTCAGGATCTGCGGGAGCGGGTTTCAAAGGACCTCAGCGCGTCCGCGCGCGAAAAGCTCCCCCATTTTCTGCGCCACCGCGAATGGAACGCCTACTATCTTCCCGTCGAGTTCCCCCAACCCTTCAGCATCCACGGCGACGGGCGCGACCTGGTTCCGGTCGGGAGCTCTCCGGGGCTCCGGGACGAGCTCGGCGCGCTCGACGAGATCTTTCGATTCGGCGAAATGGTCGCCGCGGAGAAGCTGGCGCCCCAGCTCAAGGTATCCGAGTCGGACATCATCAAGTTCGACACGACGAACGACGAGAACCCCGAATTCTGGATCTGTTTCGGGTTTTCCCTGCTGAAGAAGCTCTGTGACGAATCGATCAAGCACTCCCTGCCGATCGTTTTTCCCTGACGGGTCCGTCGCGATCGAGGTAGAATCCCCCCGATACCGAAGGAGGGGATCATGGGAGATGCGAGAATCGAAGTAAGGAACGGGGGACCGCTGCGGATCGAGGGGAACTTCAGGATTGTGGACTCGACCGGGAAGGAGTTCGGGCTCGGCGGGCGCCCCGCCGTTTCGCTTTGCCGATGCGGCCAGTCCCAGAACAAACCGTTCTGCGACGGGTCGCACGGAAAAGTCGGATTCAAGTCCGACGTTCAGGCCCGCGACCTTCCGCCGCCGGCGCCAAAGCCCTGATCCCGCCGCTTGCACCCCCCGCGGCGATCGATTACGCTCACCGCCGGCGAGGTGGATTTTCGTGGAGCGGCCGATGCGAAGGTGTGCGATCGCGCTGATGGTTCTCGCCGCGGGTTGCGGCGCCACCGAGGAGGAGAAGAAACAGGAAGACCCGCCGGTGTGGCTGGCCTTCCAGCTCCAGGGGAAGGTCGATGCGGCGGTGCGGGGCATCCGGCTCGCCCCGCCGATGCGAACCATCGAATCCACTTTGGGCGCCGGGGCGGCCCGGATCTCCCCCGACGGCTCGACGCTGGTCGCGAAGAGCCTCACGTCGCGCGCCGCGGCGGATTCGGCGGCGGTCCAGGCAGCCTTCAAGGACGCCGGCCTGCGGGTCCAACCGCTCCAGGGCGACGCGCATGCCCAGGCCCTCCAGGCGCTACTGAAAGGGGAATGGCTCTCCGCGGCGGAGATCTGTGACCTCGCCATGAACGAGGTGCGCAAGATGGCGGACGGCTGGGCTCGCCGGGGCGCCGACGCGCTTGGGCTCGCGGATCAGGAGGCCGCCAAGCTGCGCGACGCGCTCGCCCAGGAAGCGGTCGCAGCGGTCGCGGGCGGCGCGGATGTCAAGGGCGGCATCCGCTCCGGCTGGGCGGGGATCGTCGACCGGGCGGTCAAAATGTCGTGCGGGGCGATGTCGACCAAGGCCCAGGAGACGATCCGTCGCGCCGTGCTGGAGGGTGGCCCCTGACCGGGGCCGACGGTAAGCTGGAGGTCGAAGGCCGACGGCCTGCCGCTCGCATGCCTCGTGATTCCGCCACCCGTCGCTCCCAGGTGTCCCAGGATTTTCTCCGCGAGCTTCACGGCTTTCTCAGCCTCGAGGCGCCGTTCCTGATTTCGGATCTTCCGAAGGGCGGCGCGCCGGCGGATTTCGAGCGGCACCTCCTTGCGCGGATCGAGGAGCGGTCTAGCACGAACCCCGAGTACGCATCGGCGGAGCTGTATCCTTACGTGTCGCACGAAAACGCGGCGGCGTGGGGACGAAAGGCGCTGGAGGAGCTGGTGCGGGGGTTTTTTCGGAGGCAGGAGATCAAGGCGTCGATCTCGGCGGACGAGCGGCGGCTCCTGTTCCGGACGATGCTTCTCACGCGCGAGGTCGACAACTTTTTGAAAAAGTGCTTCGACGAAAAGCGCGTGGCGTGGGAGCGCTTCCCCTCGCCTCAGAAGGGGTTCCGGTCGACGGGCCAGGAGGCGATCGCCGGGGTGGCGCTTCGGCTCCGCCGGCCCCCCGAATTCGCGCCGGGTCGCGGGTATCGCGGCGACGTCATCAGCCCGCTGATCCGGGACCTGGGCGCGTTGATGATGTTCATGCCCGACCCGCTGCATCCGATTCTCGTGCAGTGGGGCAAGAAGGGGACGCCCGTCGACGGCCGGGACCTGCACACGGGCGATTACGACCGGGGGGTGATGCCGCCCGCGGCGCCGCTCGCGATCGCCACTGAGACGCTGGTCGGGGTCGCCTATGCCTTTAAGCTTCGAAAAGAGGACCGGGTCTGCGTTTCGTTCATCGGCGACGGGGGGTCCAGCCTCGGCGAGTGGCACGAGTCGATCAACTTCGCGGCGGTGCAAAAGCTGAGCATGGTCTTCGTCGTCGAAAACAACATGTGGGCGCTGGGGACGCATGTGTCGGAGCAGACGGCGGCGAAACGGTTCGCGCTCAAGGCCGCCGGATACGGGATCCCCGGCGTAACGGTGTTCGGCAACGACCCGGACGAGATCTCCGCGGCGGCGGCGTGGGCGGCCGAGCGCGCGCGGGCGGGGAAGGGCCCGGCGCTGCTGGAGCTGGTGACCTACCGGCGCAGCGGACATGCCCACCATGACGACGACCGCTTCCACGGCAACGCCGAGCTCAAAGTGCCGGGGTACGAGTTCGAAGAGGAGCGCAAGGCCTGGGAGCAGGCGGATCCGATCGCGCTCTACGAGGAGCGGCTGCGGGAGCTGGGCGTGCCGACGGCTGGCTTGCGCGAGGAGGCGGCGGCCACGGTAGCCGAAGCCGCGCGCAAGGCCGAGGCCGCGCCGTGGCCCGACGAGCGGGATTTCCTGGACCGCGTCTACGCCGTGCGGTCGACGCCGGTTCCTGCGGCCGCTTCGGGCAGGACGAAGAAGATGGCCTACGACGAGGCCGTGCGGCAGGCTCTCGTCGAGGCGATGGAGAGGGACGAGCGCGTCATCGTGCTGGGGGAAGACGTGGCCGGGAGGTACGGCGGGGCGTTCGGCGTGACGCGCGGCCTCGCGAAGCAGTTCGGCCCCGCGCGGTGCCTGAACACGATCCTGGCCGAGGCGGCGATCGTCGGTTGCGGGGTGGGCGCGGCGATCGAGGGGATGCGGCCGGTGGTCGAGATCCAGTTCGCCGATTTTCTCGCGCCGGGATTCAACGCTCTGGTGAACAACGCGGCCAAGCTGCACTGGCGCTGGGGCCGCGCGGTCCCGCTCGTGGTGCGGCTCCCCTACGGCGGCGCGACCGGCACGATGAGCAAGCTGCTGGGCGGCGGGCCGTTCCACAGCCAGTGCCCCGAGATGTGGTTCCTGCGGACACCGGGCTGGAAGATCGTGGCGCCGTCGACCCCGGCCGACGCCAAGGGCCTCATGCTCGCGTCGATCTGGGACGACAACCCGGTGATCTTCCTCGAATCGAAGGGGCTGTACGGCTT
>Ga0187893_10006965_pt1 | contig 18913 bp, 22 predicted proteins | sample MA1701074metaG_FD_139574 | JGI IMG/M metagenome (GOLD analysis project Ga0187893, IMG submission 139574) | White microbial mat communities from a basaltic lava cave in the Kipuka Kanohina Cave System on the Island of Hawaii, USA - MA170107-4 metaG ... | reverse complement strand
GCTGGTAGTCGTTACGGTGTACCGTGAACGTGAAGTCCGTCGTTCCATCGGAGCCGATGTTCTGCACGATCATATCGACTTCGATGTTGCACTGCGCTATCGGGCCAAGGATCGCGCTGGCAACACCCGGCTTGTCCGGGACGCCGACTAGCGTGACCTTGGCTTCATCGCGGTTGGCGGTGACCCCCGAAATTAGAACTTGTTCCATGGTATTGTCCTCAGGTTTTATCAGTGTGCCCTCGCCCTCTCCGAAGGAAGACAGCACCCGCACTGGAACCCCGTACTTACTGGCAAATTCCACGGATCGGATCTGAAGCACTTTGGCGCCAAGGCTTGCCATCTCCAGCATCTCTTCGTAGGTGATCTGGGCGAGCCGCCGGGCCTCGGGAACGATTTTCGGATCGGTGGTATAAACACCGTCCACGTCTGTATAAATCTGGCACTCCTCGGCCTTCAGCGCCGCAGCGAGAGCGACCGCTGTGGTGTCGGAGCCTCCGCGACCCAGCGTTGTAATATTGCCCTCGACATCGACCCCTTGAAAGCCAGCGACTACCACGACTTTGCCGGCCTGGAGAGCTTCGCGGATAGGGCCACTGTCAATGCTCAGGATGCGTGCTTTGTTATACGTGCCGTCGGTGCTGATCTTAACTTGCGAAGCCAGATAGGACCGCGCCGGACATCCAAGAGTCTCCAAGGCCATGCACAATAGCGCAATCGTCACCTGCTCTCCTGTTGCCAGCAGCACGTCCAACTCGCGCCCATTGGGATGTGCGCTGATCCCTCTGGCCAAACTCAGCAGGCGGTCCGTTTCTCCGCTCATGGCCGATACCACCACCACCAGCTGGTGGCCACCGTTGCGGGTTTTTAACAGCCGTTGGGCAACCGCTTTGATGCGCTCAACGCTGCCCACCGACGTGCCACCATACTTTTGCACCAGAAGCGCCATGCGAGAACGGTAAGAAGCTACTACCCCAGAAGGTAGCGGATAAATGAATGGCAGCGTTGAAGGGGCCTCTGCACTATCATCCAGGGCTAACTCTCGAGTCGGTGTTTGACCCAATCCGCAACCCCAGCCAAAGCGCTCGTGAGCTTGCTGGGATCAGTGCCCCCGGCTTGTGCCAGATCTTCCCGGCCCCCTCCTTTGCCACCCACTTGGGCCGCGACGTAGTTTACCAGCTCGCTCGCGCTAAGTTTGGTCGTTGCGTTTTTTGTGACCCCGGCAATGAGCCGCACTTTGGAATCATCGACTGTCGCTAACACGATCGCTGCGGTGCCGAGTTTGTCCCGCAGTTGATCGACGGTGTTCCGCAACTCCCCCGCATCGGCTCGTTCAATCCGGGCGGCGAGCACCTTTACTCCCCCGATCTCGACCGCCTGCTCACAGAGATCCGTTCCTTTTTGACTGGAAAGCTTGCTCTTAAGCACTTGTAGTTCTTTCTCTTGTAAGCGCACACGTTGCACAAGCTGGCGCACTTTTTCAGCGACCTCCTCGCGCGAGGCCTTCACGTGAGCGGCGATATCCCCGAGTCGGATCTCCGTTTGTTCCATCCATTCGAGCCCCGCTTCCCCCGTGAGCGCTTCAATGCGGCGGATCCCCGATGCGACGCCGGACTCCGATAGGATCTTAAACAACCCGATGTCACCGGTGCGCTTAACATGCGTGCCACCACAAAGTTCGATGGAAAAATCCCCCATGCGCAACACCCGCACCGACTCTTCGTATTTTTCGCCGAACAGCGCCAACGCGCCGCTCTGAAGAGCGTTCTCCATGGGCATGGTCTGGGCTCTAGCCGGGTGATTTCCTCGGATCTCCCGATTCACCAAGTACTCGATTTCCCGCAGTTGTTGGGGCGACACCGGTTCGCAATGCGAGAAGTCGAAACGCAATCGGTCGGGAGCCACCAATGAGCCCTTTTGCACGACGTGCTCACCCAACACGCACCGTAGCGCGGCGTGCAGGAGATGCGTTGCAGAGTGATTCAACACCGTCGCCGCGCGAACTTTGCCGTCAACCATGGCTTGCACCGGGTCCCCGACGCGCAGCTCCCCCATCGTCGCCATCCCCAGGTGCAGATGCACGCCTGCACGCTTCTGGGTATCACTCACCACAAAGGCACCTTTTCGTGCGCGAATGATTCCTATGTCGCCCACCTGGCCACCGGACTCCGCATAAAAGGGGGTTTCGGGTAACACCAGAACCCCGCTCTGCCCTGTCTCCACGACATCCACCTGTTCTCCGTCGATGAACACATGGGTGATGAGCGTTTGTTTTTTCAGGGAATCATAGCCGCAGAACGCCGTTTTCTCCGGCCCGTCTTTTTGCGAGAGCTTAGGCAACGACGCGGCGCCCACCGCCACCTGAAACTGGCTTGCCGCACGGGCGCGCGCACGTTGTTCTTGCATCGCCTGTTCAAACCCCGGCATGTCGAGCTTAAGCGCGCGCTCGCGTGCGATGTCCGCCGTGAGATCGACTGGAAAGCCAAAGGTGTCGTATAGCTGAAACACGATTTGCCCAGGGATGGTGCGGCCGCTTAGTTTGCCTATCGCCTGATCCAAGACCTTAAGCCCCTGATCCAGGGTCTCTGCAAATCGCGCTTCTTCTTGCCGCAGCACCCGCTCCACCGTCGCTTGCGCCCGCACGAGATGCGGATAGGCTTGTCCCATGTCATCGCCTAGGACAGCGACCAGCCGATAGAAAAAAGGCTCACGTAAGCCCAGCTTATGCCCGTGGCGAATGGCACGGCGGATGATGCGCCGCAACACATAACCGCGGCCTTCGTTCGAAGGCATGACACCTTCGGCGACAATGAATGCGCAAGATCGAATGTGATCGGCGATCACCTGTAGCGAGGTTTGGTTTAAATCTTTGCCGCCGCAAAAAGCCACGATCGCCTTGATCAGATGCTGAAAGCTGTCTATCGCATAGTTGCTGTGCACGCCCTGCATGACGGCGGCGATGCGCTCTAGACCCATCCCTGTGTCGACGCAGGGCCGGGGTATGGGCGTCAACTTACCCTCGGCGTCCCGGTCATACTGGGTGAACACGAGGTTCCAGATCTCCACGTAGCGGTCGCCTTCAGGATCCGCACTACCGGGCGGACTACCCGCCAGTTGCGGGCCGTGATCGTAGTAGATCTCGGTGCACGGCCCACAAGGGCCCGTGGCTCCCATGGTCCAAAAGTTGTCCGTCTCCCCGCAACGTGCGATGCGAGCCGCCGCCACGCCGATCTTCTCGCGCCAAATAGCGGCGGTCTCATCGTCATCTTTGAAAACCGAGATCCAAAGTCGATCCCGGGGCAAGGCAAGGGTTCCAGTTAGAAACTCCCAGGCATAGCCTATGGTTTCCCGTTTGAAGTAATCCCCGAAACTGAAATTGCCCAACATCTCGAAGAAGGTATGGTGACGCGCGGTATAGCCCACGTTTTCGAGGTCATTATGTTTGCCGCCTGCCCGCACACAGCATTGGCTGGAGGCCGCCCGTTTGTATGGCCGGTCTTCATTGCCGAGAAAGACGTCCTTGAATTGCACCATACCGGCGTTAGTAAAGAGCAGGGTTGGGTCACTCGCCGGGACCAGCGGGCTGCTCGGCACGAGCTGGTGATCGCGCTTCTGAAAAAAATCGAGGAAGATCTCGCGAAGCTCTGCGCTGCTGCTCATAGCAATTCGTCGCTGGAACGCAGCACCCGCTTTATCTGCTCTGTGGTAAAGCCGCGAGATTGCAAAAACCGGGATTGACGCGCCCTTTCCTGCGCCTCTTGGGGCAGCTCTGCGCCAAAACGCTTGGCGCGGACCTCGGCGGCCCGCCGCAACCATTCGCGGGAACCAATCGACACATACTCGGCGACCATGCCTTCTTTTAGACCACGCTCCCGCAGTTGCTGAATGATCTTCAACGGTCCTTGCCCCTTGTTGACGCGTTGATAGACAAAGGTTTCCACATAGCGTTTCTCACTCAAAATGCCTTGCTCTTCAAGCTGTGCCACTACTTGGACGGTGAGCTCGTGGGCAAATCCCCGTGCTAAAAGCTTGCCCTGGACCTCGAGGCGGGAGTGCTCGCGCTTGGCAAGGAGCGCAAGGGCGGCCCGAAAGCAAGCGCGGTAGATCTCGCTCAGGCTCCGGCCTCCCGGGTCTCCCCGGACGTCGCTTGCTTTGCGCTAGGCAGCGCTTTGGCACGGATCTCGGCCTCTAGGGCGTCGCGCACGCTGGGGTTAGCCTTCAAAAACGTACGCACGTTATCTTTGCCCTGGCCCAAGCGATTCCCTTTGTAGCTATACCAGGCGCCGGTCTTCTCGAGCACACTGTGCTGGATCCCGAGATTAATGAGCTCGCTCTCGCGCGAGACGCCTTCACCATACAAAATATCGAACAGCGCTTCTTTGAACGGAGGCGCCACCTTGTTCTTGAGCACTTTCACGCGTGTTTCGTTGCCGATAACCTCCTCCCCGCTCTTGATGGCACCGATGCGCCGTATGTCTAGCCGCACCGAGGCGTAGAATTTCAAAGCATTGCCCCCCGGGGTGGTTTCGGGGTTTCCGAACATCACGCCGATCTTCATGCGGATCTGATTGATAAATATCATCAGGGTGTTGGCACGCTTGATGTTGGCTGTGAGCTTGCGCAGCGCCTGCGACATCAAACGCGCCTGCAATCCCATGTGGCTGTCTCCCATCTCGCCTTCGATCTCCGCTTTTGGCGTTAAAGCCGCGACCGAGTCGATGACGATCACATCGACCGCCCCGGAACGAACCAGCATATCGGTGATTTCGAGGGCCTGTTCACCGGTATCGGGTTGCGACAGCAGTAGCTCGTCTACGTTGACCCCAAGCTTCGCCGCATAAACCGGATCCAGCGCATGTTCGGCATCTATAAAAGCACCGGTGCCGCCGGCCTTTTGCATCTCCGCGATCGCGTGCAATGCCATGGTGGTCTTGCCCGATGACTCAGGACCGTAGATCTCCATCACGCGCCCGCGCGGCAGCCCACCCACCCCAAGCGCGATATCCAGGGCGAGAGAGCCGGAGGGGATCGTGTCCACATCCCGGACCGCCCCTACATCGCCCATGCGCATCACCGAGCCTTTACCAAACTGTCGTTCGATCTGGCTCAGCGCCGCGCTTAACGCCCGTCTTTTTTCCTCCTGCATCCTGTTTCCTCTCAACTAATTGGCTTAGCATCCCCCTTTCGAGAAATAGCCAAGGTTACCACAAAGCTTAGCGCTACAGAGGCATGTCCGCATCAGGTGGTGAGGGACCAGCTCCGGCGCACGCAATAGGCCGCACCGCCCGAGCCGGTGATGGACTCGACGAGACAAAAATCCGCCACCTTCCAAGCGATAGGCTGGAAAGCGCTCATTTCGGCGGTTTGACTGGCCTTACGGGCGATGGTTACATGCGGTTGATAGGGTCTGGGATCGGTTTTCAAGCCCAGCTCCGCGGCGGCCGAGTTAAGACCAGCAACCAGTTGAGCCAGCTCCGGGGGCACCGTTGAGGCACCTACCCAGAGCACCTGCGGTCTGCCCCACCAACCGTGGGCGTCTAAGACCAGCGCAAACGGCCGCCTACCCAAGCCATCGACGGCACACTCGAGGGCATGGCGGGTCTCACGGGTGATGCTGCCGAGAAAAACTAAGGTAGCATGAAGATCCTCGCGGCGGATCGGCCGCGCGCCGCGCAGGGGTAATGCCGAGGCGAATAAAGCGATGGCCGCTCGCACCTCCTCATCCGGCCACAGGGCGAAAAACATCCGCTGGGTCACATCGCGTTCCATCGGTATATCGTGCGATCGGCGCCGTTGGCGAGCGGTCTCCTACGTTAACAGCCGTTTGTTTAACATCGCCAAAGCGTATATCACGCATTGCGAGCGGACCTGCGCCCGGTCGCCGCCAAAGTGTTTTTTCGCGGAGAGCGTCGGCTGTTGTTTTTGCGCCATGGCGAACCACACCGTGCCGATAGGTTTCGTTGCACTGCCACCCTCTGGCCCGGCGATCCCGGTTACGGCGATCCCGATATCCGCACGGCCGCGGGCGAGCGCCCCTTCGGCCATCTCGCGTGCCACCTGCTCGCTTACCGCGCCGTCTCTTGTGATGGTCTCAAGCCGCACCCCCAGCATCTCCTGCTTGGCTGCGTTGGAATAGCTGATAAAGCCTCGTTCATACCATTGCGAGCTTCCGCTCACAGAGGTGATGGCCTGTCCCAGCCCGCCACCGGTGCAGGATTCGGCCGTGGCGAGCTTAAGCTGCCGTTCCTTAAGCCGCGTGCCCAACTCTACCGCTAGCCGGATGATTTTCTCTTCGCTCACAACGGTGAGGCACGCCATTACCAGGGCTCCGCGACGACGCTGCTCACGTGTCTACCTCCCCGAGGGGCGGTGCCGGAACCGGCGGCGCGCTTTCAAGGTGCTCCGTTCCGGGGCGAAGCGGCTCAAATCCCGCTCGGCCTTTTCTACCATGCACCCCCAGTCGAGCTCTTCATCCTGTTGGTAGCGTTTGCCGAGCTGCCAGGCGATCTGCGCGCGCGCAAGCTCGAGCCCCAGATAAAACGCATGCGGGCCATCCTCCTCCACATCGAGATAGGAAAAGAGATCGTAGGGATCTTGGGCCGTGTGCAATCCTTCGCTGTTGTAAATGTGGATCCCGGCTCGGCTCACCTGGATGCGGAAGTTTTTGTCCTTGATCGCTTGCGCCATCTCCCGGATCTCATCGGGCTCGTAGGGGAAGGGCTTTCGCTCGTGCAAGGCCATCAGACCTGGATCGATATGTTGGGGGGGCACGTTTTCTTCGCGCGCGGCGTACAGGATGCGCCGCGCGAGCTCGGCCTCGCGGACGGCGCTGCGGCAATGCTCACTCACCTCGGTAGTGAGGATGCTCGTTACCCGCAGCTCCGAGATGATGCCCATCAGCATCGCGTTGATGCCCGCGGTGTCCGCGTGGGTAAGCTCGGTGAGATTACCCACGCCCATCATGATGGCGGCTTGAGGGAACCGCGCGCGCAGCGCATGATAGCGCAGCAGGGAATCGGTGAACCCAAAGTGGATGGGCTCCAAGATGGGGTCGGCGTAGTACGCGCGGCCCTTCTTTTCCATTGCCTCGATGTTGCGGTACAGGGTCTCGATTTCAGCAGGCACGGCGCTGATCAGCACCGGGGTGGCGGCAACTTCGTCCGCGATCCAAAGCGTCTCTTCGTTTAGGCTGAGCAAATAATCCGCGCCCGCCCTGCCCCCACGCAGCAGCTCCTCTTCTTGGGTCGAGTCCAGGCTCACCCGGAATCCCGCCTGCTTCAGGGCTTGCACCGTTTCTTCAAGGTGCGGAAAAGGGGTATCCGGAAGGCAGCCGACATCGATCACATCGGCCCCGTCTTTGGCGTATCGGGTCGCGCGCTCGATGATGGCCTCTATGCCTATGCGCGGAGCATCGACGATCTCGGCGAAGAGGGTGACATCATGCAGGCTCAGATCCCTTTGCTTGTTCTCTTTGCCAAAATAGCCAGGTAGATCCTTGAGCTCCTCCGGTCCCCGTTCGAAGCGTACCCCGAAGTGATGGCTCAACGCATCGATATCCCCTCGGCAGCGTCCTGGCAGCACGATGCGGTTCGCTTGTCCCACATCGTCAAGCCTGCGCCGGATGAGATCCGCGGTCATGAGCGCCGCGACGCTGATCCCCAGCTGTCTCACCTCGTAGGTAAACTCCGGGGCTTGCATCTCGGCCAGCACGCGGTGCAGGCTTTTCTCGGCGAGTTTCCCGGTGAGAAAGAGAATGTGTTCTGGCATGACCCAAGCGAAGAGAGCGTGCTTTCGGGATCTTACGGCGAGAACGAACGAGGCACCAACGGGTGCTTGACGCAATCCGTTGGCGCCGACTCGGCTGTTCGCTAAACAGCAGCGGCCTTGCCGCGTAGGTGCCGGTGTTCTTCCACAACCACAAAAAAAACAGGGGACCCTAGGTCCCCTGTAGCTATTGAATACGGATGCTTTTTTGTCTATTAGTCTGGCGAAGTGCAAAATCCTGCGAGCTCAATAGCTTTCCTGGTCACCAAGTCGTCGGCATCGACCGAGTCACCGCTCGATCCGGCACCGCCAATGAGCTTTTTCGAATCGCAGTCGTACACAGGCACTCCCCCTGCGAAGGGGACGACCCCGAAATGGCGTTTGCCGCAGGTGTATCCGCTTGCGCGCTCGCTATGGCGAAGCAGATTCGTCGCCCATACGCCCCACAGCGGTGCAGCCCCGGCATTTGTACCAACATCGGCGCCATCAGGAGGACCAAGCTGGTCGATCCTAGAGTTGACCCCCACAGCCCGGGTGTCCACCGCTGCCTCATTGTTACTAAAGGAGGTAGCCCAAGCTTTGGCGATCGCGATCAACTCGCTTAAGCGCGGTGCATCGGAGTTGAATGTGGTCTTTGTGCAACCATTTTCTTGGGTATCCGATGAGCGAATGGCTAACAGAGTCCCCTCTCGATTCGTCACCGCGCACCACCATGCACCCTTGCCCGTCTTTGGCCGAAACAGCACTGTCTCAGGGTTATTCGCATTTACATCGGCAGCCGCTTCGTCGCACTGCTTGGCGATATTATCGGCGTCTTCTTTGGACAAGTTGTTGGCCAGCGCGGCATTGGAACCGAGAGCAAACAGCGCAGAAGATCCGGTGAGAATTATTTTTCTGATGAAATTCATGAGAATATCTCCTTTTTTGTTAATTATATCTATCCCCCAGGTACAAGCACCTTTAGCCCAAGGCATCCGGGCTTGTTACGACGCAGCACACTATCACAACAGGGTGCGGCCAGGATACAGCGCTCCACCCACTGCTAGCGGCCAGCGAAGACCGCCATACTGGCGGCGTCAGAACCGTTACTGCTGGTGACCGTTAGAAGATAGTTGGCCGCTTGGATACCTGCGGGCAAATCCACCACGATTTGCTTCGTTGCAAAGCGCTTGACGTTGACCGGCCGATCGCTCAAGCGAACGAGAGGCGACGCAGAACCAAAGTTTTCACCCGAAATAACAAGCTGATTCTGAGCATCCTGGAGCACGCTCAAAATCACTGGCTTAGGCGGCTTTGGCGTTAGTTGTGCAGCGTTTGGGGATGGTCCAATCATCGCTAATGCGAAAATGGTTGGAATGGTGAGTCTGTACATAGTGCCCTCCTTCTTTTAACTTCTGGGGTAATCCCCTTATCGAGAGCAGCGCAAGCTCCGTATGCGCAGCTATATAGCTATGAAACTGCCCTCGCTCGCAGCTTGCCGGATCCGGTGGCAGTACGTCTGTGAAATATTCACATTTGTTCTGGCATGCAGTTTGCCGGCGCTGAATGTCGCGACCCGGTCGGAAGATGCTTATCTCATAATACCATAATACCGCCCGCCGACTCGCCGTAGGTCCCGGAAAGCTCGTGCACGCTAATGCGATCCCAGCGCTCGTCTTTATCGTCTCCTACCGTCCTACCCAGTTCGACAGGCTCTCATAGAGGTAGCCTTTGCGGTTTGGTAGCGACAAGTTAGAGAACGTTCAACACGTTAGAGACCGCCGAGGATCAAGCGGCGCTTCTGTCATACAGCCGGATCCTGGCGATAGAAATCGCGCAACTGCTCGTACACTTTTTGATAGACTTGCGCAAGCAGGATCGGGTTGTCAAAGAAATATTCGCTCAGCACCGCGAAAAACTCTCCCGGGGTCTCCGCCGCGTAGGGGTCGATGGAGGTCGCCTCACCCGCTCCCAAGCGTGCGTTAAGGTCATCGTAAGCGGCCTGAAAAACGCCGCTCCAGGTGTGTGAGCTCATGCTCGAGTGCAGCGGTGGGAAACCGTTGACGGCGCCGTTCAAGAGGTCAAGCTTGTGCGCCATCTCGTGCACCACGACGTTGTAGCCCGTACCCTGGCCTGAAGCCTCCACATCGGCAGCCGAAAGCACTACTGGACCCCATGAGGAGGACTCGCCTGAGAGCACCTCCTCCCACTCTTGCACCACCCCGTGCTCGTCGTGCACTCGACGCGGGCTCACGAACGCCGCCGGATAGACGATCAGCGTGTGCCAGCCTCGGTACCAGTCGAGCCCTAGATTGAGAACCGGCAAACAGGCAAGAGCCGCAATGCGCGTCTGCAGAGCCTCATCGAGCTTTGCCCCACGCACCGGCAGGAAGGTCTTCTCACGCGCGAACACGGTGGTGAGATCCCGTAGGCGTTCGCGCGATGCTTGATCGAGGGTAAGGAGCCTTGAATGCGCACGCAAGGTGGCATTCCAGAGCGCATCGGAAAGTCGCCAGCGTTTGAGGATCCTGCGGCGTCTTAGAGTGCGGAGGAAACGCATGCTTTGCCCGGACTTATCAAGTCATGATGCCAACGCCCGTCATATAACGTAGGTATGGCATTACTCGGCCGGTCCCGAAGGGGCTTATCAGGGTTTGTTTCGATGATTGCCTCGATCATCCCGATTGCATAGGGTAGTTTGGGGTACTAGGATAGGCACTTAAGTGTCTAAGTGCTTAGGAGGTTATATGGAAGAAGTTGTACGTTGGAGCGTGAAAGTCTCCAAAGATACCGACGTTTCCTTGCGATCTTTTCTCGCGCAGCGGGGCATGAAAAAAGGTGATTTGTCGAAGTTCATCGAGCGTGCGGTACAAAAGGAGGTCTTCGCTCAAACCGTTGCCGATGTCCAAGCGCGGAACTCAAATGTGCCAGATGAGCAGATCGAGGAGGCCATCGAGGATGCTCTGCGTCAGGTTCGCGCGCAACTGTGGGGCAAGCCAAAGAAAAGGAAATAAGGGCGCTCCCGGCACGTGCGCGTTATTCTCGACACCAACGTGCTACTGAGTGCGCTCATCAGGATTGACTCGAAACCTTACAAATTGGTTCAAGCCTGCTTCGATGGGCGTTTCGATCTCGTGTCGAGCCCTGTCCAGTTACAGGAAATCGCCCGTGTCGCGCGCTATCCTCAAGTACGGCGTTTTATCGAGCCGGCGGAAGTTGGTTGGCTGATCAACCGGATGCGCGAGCGGGCGCTCCTTGTCGAGCGCTTGCCGAACATCGATGTCTCGGCAGATCCCGGCGATAATTTTCTAATAGCTATGGCACAGGCCGGAAACGTTGACTATCTGGTCACGGGCGATAAAGCTGGGGTGTTGGCTATCGGAAAACATGGAAAGACGCGGGTTGTGGCCGTGAACAAGATGGTCACCACACTTAAGCCAAGATGAGGAACCGAATTCCATAAAGAATGTTCACGGAAACCTGCCGCAAATTCGTCGTCCCTTAGCTCCAAGCGGCCGGTTGGAAAGACGAGCCGCATTCGATCGCCGAGCAAAGAACAACCCGCTCCATGAGCAGGCGATACATGTGGGCGGGTGTACCTCGGGACCGTGAATGCCGTTTCAATCCGCGCCCGCTCCATTGAGCGGGCGATACCTGGAGGTCACCCTGGTGCGGGCGCTGCACCAGCAGTTTCAATCCGCGCCCGCTCCATTGAGCGGGCGATACATCGGCCTGAGCCTCCCGCGCGCGCGCGTATTGCTGTTTCAATCCGCGCCCGCTCCATTGAGCGGGCGATACGGACACGATCCCAGAAGGCGGCCTCGATCTCGAGGTTTCAATCCGCGCCCGCTCCATTGAGCGGGCGATACCCAAAATCCGAGCTTCTGCGCGGTGGCGGTCCCGAGGTTTCAATCCGCGCCCGCTCCATTGAGCGGGCGATACGGCCGTTGAAGTTCACGTTGATCTCGCCCCCGTTGCGTTTCAATCCGCGCCCGCTCCATTGAGCGGGCGATACTTGCTACCGCGGCGGCGGCCGTTTCCGGCGTGATCAGGTTTCAATCCGCGCCCGCTCCATTGAGCGGGCGATACCGTGATGATTTGCCGTCCCGCCGTCCTCGCCACAGTTTCAATCCGCGCCCGCTCCATTGAGCGGGCGATACGAAAGACAAGCCAGTATCGAGGGTGGTTGACTAAAGTTTCAATCCGCGCCCGCTCCATTGAGCGGGCGATACTGCCCGCGCGCAACCTCCGGTGTATGAACGGCAATTCCGACAGTGCGCGCGAACCTGCCGGATAGTCTGAACATCCTTTGCCTCTGACCGATACACATGTTCATTTTACCATTCCCAATCACTCGCTTGTGCTCGCCGCGAACCTCCCATCCAAACAGCCGCCACTTGAGGTTCGCGCTAAACCACCAGCGGTCCGTCGAAGTCCACCGCTTTGAAGTGCCCGAACTCCTTAACATGTTCTTGCAAAGGCTCATTGAGACGATAGAAACGGAGATTGTCCTCCGTGAAATTAATTTCTTCGAGAAGCCGCTGTTCCATAACCGCGTAGTTCGTCGCATCCACCTTGCATTCAAAAACGGATTTCTGAACGCGCTGCCCGTAATCCTGACATACTTTGGCTACGCGGCGCAGCCGCCGCCGTCCTTGTGCCGTTTCCGTCGACACATCGTAAGCGACCAATATCAACACGACGGCACGCTCAACGGTGAAGATACGGCACGTAGGCGCCCGTGTCGCGCCGCAGATAGCGTGCGAGCATGCGTGCCTGCACGTGCGGCAAGATCCCGATCGGCACCTGCTGGCCCAGCACGGGGTGAACCAGAGTTTCCTGTTTGCGCTCCTGGTACGCGCCGATCACGAGCTTGCGGCCCTCGTCGTTCAGGAGAACGGCACCGCCCGGGCGCTTATCGAAATGCTTGGCCTGGATCTGCCCTCGGTTGATGAGGGTCAACGCGAGCCGATCGGCTACCACCGAGCGAAATTCCTCCAAGATATCCAGGGCCAGCGCCATGCGTCCCGGGCGCACGGCGTGCAGAAACCCGAGCTGCGGATCGAGCCCCACACTCTCCACGGCGCTCCGGCAATCGTTGAGCAATAGCGCATACAGGAAGGAAAATAAGGCGTTCATTGGGTCGAGCGGCGGGCGGCGCGTGCGTGCCTCGAAGGCAAATTCCTCACGGATGCGGTCGCGTATCAGGTAGCGGAGCGACTGGAAATAGATCCGAGCCGAGTTGCCTTCTTCGCCGCGCAATGCATCAAGGTCGGCTGCGTGCGGGAGCTTGCGCAAATGCCCCGCGATGAGCCGTGCATTCTGCACGAGGGCGGCCTTGTCGCTCTCGTTCAGGCTGTCGCGCGCACCCCTCAGCAGGGTTGTGCGGCTGTTGCGAAGCTTCCCGGCCAGGAAGCCGCGTACCAAATCCAGCGTTTTGTCTGCATCGTCGGCGGTCCGATACTGCGCTTGCCGCAGCAGAATATTGCCGTTGACCGGACCCTCCACCCGCGCCTGGAAGCGCCCGCCGCGTTCCAACCACACGACGCTGCGCCCATCCTCCATGCAACGGCCGAGCAGCGCCGGGCTCAACATCACCTCCCCGAAACAGACGATCCCGCCCAGGTGATGCATCGGCACTTGCAGACGCTTTTCTTTTTCCACCATCACACAGACGGTCTCCCCTTCGAGACGCAGGTAGGCCTCGGGCGTCGTTACGTACAGCGTGTTGAGCAGAACAGCCATATCGTTTGTTGTTGAGCGCTGGCTTATAAAGTGTAATTCAGCCGAACAAATTTCGTACCAAATCCTCCCGATCAAGGCGTTGATGGGCGCCAACGTCTGCCACAATGGCAGCCAACGTTCCAATGCGCAACGCGTCGTGATTTGGGACAGTGATGTGGTGGGTCTCGGGTTGATCGCAAGTCAGGCGAATATGGCTCCCGGTCTGTCGCGTGACCCGGTAGCCTAGATGTTCGAGCCGCTTCACAAGGTCGCCGCCGGAAAGGTTCCGGGGCAGTCTCATACCGCGATCACTTCCTCATGAGTGAAGTGCAACCGGATGAAACGCGGCGTTTGCCCCTCCTCGAAATGGCAGCGTACCGCATCTCTGACCTGCAAGTGCAAGCTCTCTAAATCGTCTGCCTCGGTGAAGATGGATGCGTCCAGAGCGCGCGCCGTGTACCCTCCCTCTGGAGCCTGCTCGACCAAGAAAAATATCTCATTCATTTTGGCCTCCCGCATAACAATCACTTAAGGAAGTCCTGATCAATCTCCTCTCCCGTCATGCCAGCGAAAGCTGGCATCCAGTAACACATTAATTCGACTGGATTCCCGCTTTCGCAGGAATGACGATACAAATTCCACTAAGACCTAAATTCAGATCTTCCTTAACCACGAAATATAGACGGGCGTATGGCGTTCCGTCACAGGGCTTCGTCCTCGGGCTCGAAAAGATGAGCCTTGATTCCCATAATCTCTCGCTCCGCCCGCGCGAGCTCAGGCTGACAGATGTCCCGCAGCGAGCATTCCCCGCAACGCCTGGCATCCTCCACGGGCGGCGGCCGCTCGGTCTTCGAGAGCAATCCCCGCACCGCCGCTACCGTGTCCTCGACCTCGCGCCGCAACGCCTCGTCCACGATCACTTCCCGCCGCCGGCGCGACTGCTGGTGATAGATCGCGCCTCTTGTTACGGCTCGCTCTAACATCTCCTCAAGGCAAAGCGCCTGAGCCGCGAGCTGCAAATCATCGTTGATCCAACGGCGCCGCTTGCCGTGCTTGTACTCGACAGGGTAGACCGTTCCGTCCGGAGGAAACTCCACGGCATCGCAGCGGCCTGAAAGGCCCAGCCGGCGGCTCCACACCGGTAGAGCATACTCGACCCGCACGCCCGCGCTTACTTCGTGCCGCTGCCGGTCCACCCGCTCGTGCTCATGGCTGCCGCGCAAGGTATGCACGTTGTCCTCGAACTCACCTTCGGCGTGGATGAGATAACAACGGCGCGGGCAGTAGGCGTATTGGTTAAGGGCGGAGATGGGGACCCGATCATCCACCATTGCACGCAACGCTCAAGGGAGCCGCCGCCGCCGCACCGTTTGCGCGCCCACGACGACGAAATACCCCTCGGCACTCGCCGGATCGGCCACCAAGTCTAGCAAGATGGCGGCGGGACGTATTGGCGGGTACGGTTCCTGGCGCAGGTACACGATCGCGGGTGGAGAGGGCAATTGTCTGGAAAATACCAGTTCTCCATAATCGCGGTCAAAGGTCACCAACCAACGTCCTTGCTCGCGAGCCACGGCCAACACCGCCTCATCCGATGCGGCCGGCATTGTTTCGATGATTGCCATCACGTCCAGGCCGCGCTCGCGCAGCATCCGTAAAGCGGGCACTGGGAAATTCTCGTTGACCAGCAAACGCGCCGTCACGCCGTAGCCTTGTGGATGGCGATGTACTCATCCTCGTGCAGCATCTCGGCCGCAAACGCCAAGGCCGCAAGAATGTCTTCGCGGGTGAGGTGTGGGTAGGAAGCCAGAATGTCCTCGAAGGTCCAGCCATTGGCCAGCCAGCCGAGGATCAGCTCGACGGATATCCGCGTACCCTTGATGGTCGGCTTGCCGACCAGGATGTCGGGATTGGAAACGATGCGTTCGCGCCAGTTCATTTGTCACCTCTTGCTTCTCACGTCAACTCAAACAACTCTTCCGCAATAGCCTTTTTCCTTGCGTCATTAGTCAACGCATAGGCGACGACATTCGTGTCGAGAAATGGTTTGCCGCTCATAAAGCTCGTCGCGGTAATAACGGAGCAGGCTGACGTCGGCTTGGAATTGATCGAAGAAGGCGTCGATTTGCTTTCGACGGGTTTCTATGTCATCTGACAGATGCTTGGGAATGAGCACGACCTCTACGGGCTGATTGAGAAAGGCATCGGGAATTTCCACCGTGAGCTGGCGGCTCGTGGGAGTAATGGTTTTTGACCACATCGCTTGGCTCCTTCAGTTACGTCTTGACTAAGTTACTCTGATTGGCGTTACAAGCCCATAGTTCGGCTCCCTTTGGTAGGGGTGCAGGGTGAATCATGACATGGTAGTCTCCAACCCGGCTGGAGCCGTCACGCCTTCGAGTTTGGCGATATCCATCAGTTTGCCGTCTTCCAGTTTTGCGCCAATGTCCAGCACCCGATGCGCCGGGCCGCAACCGAGTTCGCTTGCCGCTTGCGTTGTTCGGGGTCGTCCATGGGGTTTCACTTCAAGGGCTTTGCCGCCACGCGTTTGGGGTTGCGCGCTACCGGATCGACTCCGATGCCGGTGTTCTCCAAGGCTACAGTGCCGAGAATCGGCTCGCAATTTTCCGGGCCGAAGATAATCTGGGCAACGGTTTCACGGCCCATGAAGCTGATGCGCGCAAAACCGAACGGATATTCCACGACTTCGCCGTTCGCGAGCTCGTAGACATCCCGCCCCTCGATCTCGACGCCGGCCGCTTCCAAGGACGAAGCAGGCGCAAGGCAATCGATGCGACCGGTATCCACCAGAAAGTCGGCTTCGTAAGAAGGCTGATCCTTGCGTAGATTGGTTACGCTGACTGTGACATGCGTGATGCCCATGGCGTTTTCTCCTGGAGCTTAAAGTCGTGTCTCTCGTGCTCGTGCGTGCCGTACAGCGTGTGCACGTTGTCGAACTTGGCCTCGGCATGGATGAGATAACAGCGGCGAGGGCAGTAGCGTGCTGGATGAGGCTGGAAATGGGGACAGTTTCCTTGTCCACGTCAGATCACCGTTGGAGTTCCGCTCGCGAACTCGATTACAGGTAAAAGCCCGAACATGTAACCAATGAAGTCGTCGTAGTTGTATGACCAGCCATAAAAGCCGGGAAAGCGAGGGAATTCATGCAGTTTAAGCTGTTCGACTCGCCAACCCCATATCTGTACGCTGTGCTTCTGTAATTGTTCCCGTTGGCACCATTGGCCTCGCAGAAGCTGCTCTTGCAATTGGGGAGCGACTACAACCGTTACAGTATTGGTGTCTATTACCTTGAACAGCTCCGCTACTTTGCGAAAATCGGTGTTGCGCGCATCTCTGGTACTTTCTGCTTTGATAATCTCGTCTGTAAGTGTGTTGTTCCAGCGGATTTCTCGTCTGAGTGCCTCCTTGCAATATTCGGGAGCAACCTTGCCCTCCTTGAATAGCTCGCCCAAGACGCGTGCCGCTGTCTTGAATTGCGGATGCAAGCGCAACAGGTTGTCAGGTTTGATCTGGAAATCCCAAACCTCCGCTTCTGTACGCTCATGGCCACGATTCACTCGTCCACCGAGTTGGATCAGGCTCATCAAGCTCGCGCGTTCACGCAAGCCAACGTGAAACGACAAATCCACGCCAGCCTCTACGCACGAGGTCGCAACCAGGGTCCAGTCAGCATCAGAGCTCGCTTTAAGGCGTAGTTTGACGCGCCTCAAAGTGATTTCCCGGTCGGCCGGTGTCAACGCGGTGGACAGATGTTCGACCGTCCCGCGGCCGTAGCGCTGGGACATCTCTCTCGCCACGACAGCAGCGGATTGTACGGTATTCAACACCAGTAGCCGTGGTCCTTCATGCTGCTGCTTTACCCACTCCGCCAATGCGCTCAAGCCCATAACCTTCGGTTCTGTTTTGTAGGCGACCCTCGTCTTCTCACGATCCACTGCGTATGCATGCGGCGTTCGAGCAACCAATTCAGGCAGCTTAGGCGGGTTGGCTTGTTCCGGCGTTCTTTCCGGATGGAAGTCCGGAAGCTCCCAAAAACGGCTCAGCGAACCGGAAGCGAACACTAAATGGCAACTCCAATATTTCGCCAGTTCATTCAGCCATAACCAGGCCTGCGGCCAAAGATGAGCGGGTAGTGCCGCATGCGCCTCATCGAGAAAAACGGCCGATCCCGGCAGTCTGTGCAGTTTGCGAAGATCGGCGGGCATGTTGGAAGCAAGCGTTTCAAAGAACTGAACGGCCGTAGTGACGACGACTGGGGCGTTCCACAGCATCGTTAACCGGCGACTTTCCGGGGCTGAATAATCGGCCTTATGGTGATGCTCAGCGACAATGTCTTCGGGGTTCTCGCCTTCCAACACTAGCGCGTCTCGGTATACGTCGACCGCTTGGGTAATGATGTTGGTGTAGGGCAGTACCACAAAGATACGGCGCAGGTCTTTCTCAGACGCTGCTCTCAAGAGATGCGCCATGATTGCGGTGGTTTTCCCGGAACCGACTGGCGCATCACAGGCATAAAGCGGAGGGTGCGTGTCTGCTTGCCGGCAGGCTTGGTAAACCGCCTGGCGCAATTGTGTTCGGGGAGCGCCCGAGTCCTTTTCGCTCAATTTCGTCACATAGCCATCGAGTGCGGCAAGACGCTCCGGTGCCTTGAGTGGCACAGCGGGGACCAGCGGCACCTCCCCATAATGTCGCGCAGTGTCGCCATGGTCGGCGTCGGCTTGACAGGAAAGCGCAAGCCGCCACAGGAGTTGAAGTTGACTGGTTTGTAGCGGGGAGCCGCATGGTGGGTCCGCCGCTTCAACTGACTGGCGGTGCCTGCGCAAATATTCGGAAAGATGCTTTTCGGTATGCGTCCGCCAATCTACCGATAAATCCCTCAGCCAGTCTCGCGACCGGTTCAGTTCTTCCGGCATAGACGGTAGGCCACGATGGTGGGCATAGCAGATAAGCGCTGCATACTTGCTGGACTGATTGGCACCCTGGAGCAAATGGGCTGCTCCAGCATCGACATGGGGAACCGGCAGTTTTCCGCCGCCGATCCCGGCCAGCACCTCCTGGTTCGCATCATCAAGTTTGCCCAGGTCGTGGAACTCGCCCGCCCATGTTGCCGCTGCCACTAGCGTTTCGCCGTAAAGCGGAGAAAAGCGCCCACACTCTTCGGCATAGCGACATGCTTGCTCCCGGCTGGCTCGAACATGTTCACCATAATTCTGAGCTGGGACAGCGTTAGCTGTACCTTTGGCAGGCCGGGCACTGTGGGCAAGATATTTCATCCGTAGTGCGACACCAGATCGATACAGGAAGCCACCTGTTAGCTTTCACGCTAATTCGCTGTTCACCGCCTTGGGGTAGCTAAACTGATTCACCGGTGATCGGTCGGATCCGGTGAAGCAGTGAGGAGAATACCCAGCACACTGCTTCCCATTTC
>Ga0187893_10006964_pt1 | contig 18914 bp, 15 predicted proteins | sample MA1701074metaG_FD_139574 | JGI IMG/M metagenome (GOLD analysis project Ga0187893, IMG submission 139574) | White microbial mat communities from a basaltic lava cave in the Kipuka Kanohina Cave System on the Island of Hawaii, USA - MA170107-4 metaG ... | reverse complement strand
GAAATTCCCCAAATTGGAGGGACGCGCTCTGTCGCGTCCGATTCGCCAATGCGGTCACGACGGAGCGTGACCCTCCAACTCGCTCTGCGTCAATCTTCTGAATCAAAATGGGGAATGTCTGGACGCTGCTCTTTTCACCGCAGAGGCGCAGAGAACGCAGAGATTTTTTTCTTATCATCCAGTTTTTGTCATGCTTCTCCCGCGAAGCGGGAGAAGTATCTCCGCCGCCACTACAGCGAGATTCTTCTCCCGCAACTGCGGGATCAGGATGACAGCGCGAGTAACAATTCGTGGCTTCCCCTCCGCTCTCCGCGTCCTCTGCGCCTCTGCGGTGAAAATCAGGCTGCGCTCGGTTCATAAACTCTGATACCGAAGCCCCGCCGTTTCCACTTCGGCGCGCGGGAAAGGATTCTTGATGTCCACGAGGATGGGTGCCTGGACATTTTCTTTTTCGAGGTCGGCGAGCATGGATTTCCTGAATGGGGCATTTCTGACGACGCAATGCTTCGCCCTCCGCAGGATGGTGGGGTGGCGAAGGGCGCATCTTAACCGTTGGACACCTTCTCACGATGCGCCCAGCGACGCGAAGCATCTCCCCTGAGACCCTTCTCCCGCTGATCAGGGTGACAACTAAGAACCTCTCCTAAAACCTGGTGGCACAGGCCTCCGTGCCTGTGGCTGACACGGGCAGGGACGCCCGTGCCGCCGATTGTTAGGATGGAGCCGATAATGATGACAGGTTTTTTCATGAAGTTCCTGTTTGCCGCGCGACTGTGGCGCGGAGTGTTTGCGCGGCGGACAGGGGTGTTCCAGGACGTGGCGAAATTCAAACGGATACGTTGGCGGGCGCAACGCCGCATCGCGTTGGCGGAATTGATGCAGCGGCACGGCGTTCACGGGATGCGTCAGCGCATCAGCGCGACCGCGCTTTACGGGGATTTGACGCGGGGCAGTCGCGTCATCGGCAAACCGTCCCGCGCGGCGATGCGCCAGATTTTGCGGGAAATCCGCGGCGGCAAATTCGCGCGGGAATGGATGAGGGAGAATGCGGCGGGGTTGCGCAGGATGAAAAAGTCACAGCGAGCAAGCGCGGAGAATTCCGTTGAGAAAACATGGGCGAAGGTAAAACCACTTGCCCAATACTGATTTCATCTTTGCGGCGCCGAAGAAAATTCTGGTGGAACCACATATCACGAAGGCGGTTTCCAATCGGGCGATTCCCAGCTTCGCCGGGTCGCGGAGAATGATGGTGAGATCGCAGGCTGGCTCTCAACGGCGGGTTGCCCCAACAGGGCATGCGTTGTCGCGGCGTTTCTGCGAAGCGCAGAGAACTGTGTTTTGATGCGGGGATTGGCGCTTCGTCCCGCAGGCGCGGGACGCCGCGACACCCCAAAGGCGGTTGTCACGATTGGGGCAACGCGCCGTCAACGGCGGTTGCGCTTGGTGTCGTTGGTGAAGGCGCACGTCGTTCGTCGGGCGTGGACTGATTGGTTTGAGGCTCCACTTTCTGTAAAGAAATTGGCGACTTTTGCGATAAAAAATAAGTCGCGCCAGCAAATAAGATGAGCGCCAACCACGCGCGCGACGGGTTTCATGGCGCAAGATTACGCGCGCTTTCGTTCGGGTCAAACCTGCGTTACGCAAGATACGGCGCGAGTTTACGCAGCAATTCCTTCTTGGGGCTGGCGCCGATGATTTGCTCCTGCACGTTGCCGCCCTTGAAGACGATGAGGGTGGGGATGCCGCGGATGTTGAATTGTGCCGCCAGGTCGCCCTGCTCGTCCACGTTGATCTTGCCGATCTTGAGTTTGCCCGCGTTTTCGGCGGCGATTTCGTCGAGGAGGGGCGCGATGGCTTTGCACGGACCGCACCATTCCGCCCAGAAATCCACGACGACGGGGACGTTGGACTTGAGGACTTCCTGCTCAAAATTGGCGGCGGTGATTTCGACGGTTGCGTTTCCCATGTGTAAAACTCCGTTTCAATCCGTGGCGACGGACGCGGGTTGGATGCAACGGACGCGGACGCTGTTGCCCAGAAAGTGGCCGCCCGTTACTTCGCCAGGAAGAGGATGACGGCGACGCCGATGGCGAGCAGCGCAGTGACGACCGAGAGCAACGATTCCATTGTGCTCGACGGCGCGGCGACCTGTTGCTGCGCGGGCGCGGCTGCGGTGGGTTGCTCACCCGTGTCCGCTGGGGGCATCGGTTGCGTGAGAACGGTCGTGGCGGGCGGCATTGCGGCGGTCACGCCAGGCACAGACGCAGTGCTGACGGAAGCGCCCTTGAGTTTGACAGTCGGCTTGGGCTGGCTGGCTCCCGCAGGCGCGGGCAACACGGTGGTCAATACCTGCGCGGTGTCGGATTTCCTGGGGGGCTCGCCAGTGGGGGCGGCTTTCATCACGGTCGTCTGCCCGCCGGGCTGGTTGAGTTTGACGGTGGCGGGAGCGCCGCTCTGCGTGCTGCTGGGGAGGCGGACGGTGGGGGCGGGACCAGGCTGCGCCTGGTCGCCGAGTTTCGGGGGAAGATTGATGCGGACGGTTTCTTTGCGAAGTTCGGAGCCTTCGACGGGCTTGCCTGGGATGGCTTTGGTTTGTTTCTTTTCGCCAGAAGCGGAAGGTTGCGCGGGGGGTGTTTTCTCGTCAGCCATGATGACTCTCCATTTAGAGGTTGAACGTTCGAAACTAGTCTGACTTTGCGGGGGGTGTCAACCCGATATTTTTATTTTGCCGGCGCGCTTGATCGCGTCAGCAGGTTGTCGCATAAGTCACGCGGCTCTCATGGAAGCAATCCGCCGCCTCCTTCTCGTCGGTTGCGCGGCAGCCGCCTTCACCGCAATACCGACCGTCGCCCGCGCGCCGGATTTCGTTTGGCGGCTACACGGGCGAATTCGTCAACGACCCTCGCTGCATCGAAGCGCGCAAGAACATGATTTCCAAGGCCCGCAGGTGCTCGAAAACATCTACCGCATCACGGGGCTGCATCTGCCGCAGGGCTGGCGCAGTGATCGCAGGGGTGTGGGATTGTTCAACCACGGATGCCACTGATGCCACGGATATTTTCTGCACCCGTTGAATCCGTGAAATCAGTGGTTGGAAAAACCTCCGTGTCTCCGTGGTTAAGAATTCTTGCTGCAGAAAACATGGGGTTATAGGAGCGGACGGCTCGGCGATCCGTCCCTCCCTCAAGCCGTTTCCTATTTGAGGGCGGCTTTGATTGCCTGTTCAATAGTCTTGACGGGGATGATTTTGACGCGTTTGCGGATTTCGGCGGGGACATCGTCCAAGTCCTTGACGTTGCGGTCGGGGATGAGGACTTCCTTGATGCCGCTGCGGTCGGCGGCGAGGATTTTTTCCTTGATGCCGCCGACGGGGAGGACTTTGCCGCGCAACGTGATTTCGCCCGTCATGGCGAGGTTGTGGCGGACGGGGCGCCCCGTCCAGAGCGAGGCGAGGGCGACGGCCATGGTGACGCCCGCGCTGGGTCCGTCCTTGGGGATGGCGCCCGCAGGGACGTGGATGTGGATGTCGTTCTTCTCGAAAAGTTTGCTGTCCACGTCGAGTTCCTCGCAGTGGGAGCGGATGAAGGTGAGGGCGGCTTGGGCGCTTTCCTTCATCACGCCGCCGAGTGAACCCGTGAGAGTGAGCGAGCCTTTGCCAGGCATTGAGGTCGCCTCAATGAAGAGGATGTCGCCACCCGTGGGCGTCCACGCCAGCGCGGTGGCGATGCCTGATTCGCGGGTGCGTTCGGCAACATCGTGGAAAAACTTGGGCGCTCCGAGGTATTGGGGGACATCTCCGGCGGTGACGACGATGCGAACGGATACGGTCTCGGGTGAAGTCTCGAATTTTTCCACGATGCGGCGGGCGACCTTGCGGTGGACAGTGCCGATTTCGCGTTCGAGGGAGCGGACGCCCGCTTCGCGGGTGTATTCACGGATGATGCGTTGGAGCGCGTCCTTGCCGATGAAAAGCTGGTTCTTGGTCATGCCGTGTTCCTTGAGTTGGCGGGGGACGAGGAACTGCTGGGCGATCTTGATTTTCTCCATCTCGGTGTAGCCCGCGAGTTCGATGACTTCCATGCGGTCGAGCAACGCGGGCGGGATGGGTTCGAGGACGTTGGCGGTGGTGATGAACATCACGCGCGACAGGTCGAAGGGCAGTTCAAGGTAATGGTCGCTGAACGTCGAGTTTTGCTGCAGGTCGAGCACTTCGAGCAACGCCGCCGACGGGTCACCGCGGAAGTCCTGACCGATCTTGTCAATCTCGTCGAGGATGAAGACGGGGTTGTTGGTCTCCGCCTTGCGCACGCCTTGAATCACGCGCCCTGGCAGCGCGCCGACGTAGGTGCGGCGATGCCCGCGGATTTCCGCCTCGTCGTGGACGCCGCCCAGCGAGATGCGGATGAACTTGCGTCCGAGCGCGCGGGCGATGCTCATGCCGAGTGAGGTTTTGCCGACGCCAGGGGGACCGACGAAACAGAGGATGGGCGCCTTGATGGGGGCGGGTGTTGCGGAAATCTGTTCGTCCTGCGGAGTGATTTGCTTGAGCTTGAGGACGCTGAGGTATTCGAGGATGCGTTCCTTGACTTTTTCGAGGTTGTAATGGTCTTCGTCGAGGACGCGGCGGGCGCGGGCGATGTCGAGTTTGTCGTCGGTGAATTTCGCCCACGGCAGGGAGACGAGCCAGTCGAGGTAGGTGCGCGCGACGGTGTATTCGGCGGCGGCAACGGGTATGTTGGCGAGGCGCTCGACTTCGCGGAGGGCGATTTTCTTGGCGTCCTCGGGCATCTGTGTCTTGTCTATTTTCTCGCGCAACTCGCGCACTTCCACGCTGTGGTCGTCCTCATCGCCGAGTTCCTTGTGAATCTGCTTGAGTTGCTCGCGCAGGATGAACTCGCGCTGCGATTTGCCGAGCGCGTCGGAAACCTTCGTCTGGATTTCGCTGCCGAGCTTGAGCACCTGCAATTCCTTGTTGAGCAGGGTGGTCAGGCGCGAAAGACGCTGGCGGACGATGGGCGTTTCGAGCAGGTGCTGTTTTTCGGCGTTGGGGATGTTGAGGTTGGAGGAAATCAGGTCGGCGAGTTTGCTGGGGTCTTCGAGGTTGCCGACGACGACCTTGAGTTCCTCGGGCAACGCGGAGGAAAGGCTGATGATCTGCTGGAAGATGTTGGCGGCGTTGCGCGCGAGCGCGGACAAGCCGATGGAGGATTCCATCTGGTCTTCAAGCGGCGCGACGCGGGCGACGAGATAGGGCTGCTCGGATTCGACGCGGACGATGCGGATGCGTTTGAGTCCCTGCACGAGGATGCGGACGGTTTCGTCGGGCAGCTTCAACATGCGCAGGACTTTCGCGGCGCAGCCGTATTCGTGGAGGTCGCTGGGACCCGCGTTTTCGATGGAGGCGTCTTTTTGGAGGACCGCCGCGAGGAGACGATCGCCGCCGACCACGTCGTCAATGAGCTTGGTGGAGGAGGGCGTGTTGACGAGGAGCGGCACGACCATTCCTGGGAATAGCACCACGTCGCTCAAGCCGAGGACGGGGAGCTTTTCGGGCACCGCGAGCAGGGCGGGTTTTTCCGCGAGCGGAAGGTTTTCGCCTGGTTCGGGTAAGGATTTGATTGGGTCGTTTTCCGACATGTTCACCCCTCAACCAACACGGGAGCAAAACACACGCCACGAGCGGACGGTTTTTGCGGCGACTACACCAGTTTAGACGATGCGAGGCGGGGAAAGTTTCACTCTTTCTCCAGAATGACCGTGACCGTCGTGTGCTGCGAGAGCGGGGACTTGGGGAGACTGACGTGGAGGAAGCCGTTGTTGAATTGCGCGCGCGCGGCTGAGGCGTTGACGGAGCGCGGCAGGAGGATGCGCCGCTCAAAGAAACCGTATTCAATCTCCATCTGGCGGAACTTGCATTTCTGCGTGCGACAGGGGTCGCGCCGCATCCCGCGCACGACGAGGAGGCGTTCATGGAGTGAAATTTCGAGGTCTTCGCGGTTGATGCCCGAAAGTTCCATGCGCACGACGAGCGATTCCTCCGTCTCATACACGTCAGTGTTGGGCGTCCAGGTGGAATGCGCGCCTTCGCTGTCGCGCGTGGAAAAAAACTGGTCGAGTTGTTGGTCGCCCGCGTTCCAGGCGACGGTTGAGGCAAACCTGCGTTCGTTGTCCATAAAAAATCACCTCACACGGAGGGTCGTGACACGGAGAAACGGACGCAGCTTTGCGCCCTGGGCGACGGTTTTAGAATTCTCACGCAACACACGGCGAACCTAGCGCGGGGGGGCGGAAAACGCAAGCGCGACATTGGCGCGGCAGAACTTCCCCGAATTGGAGGGACGCGCTCTGTCGCGTCCGATTCGCCAATGCGGTCACGACGGAGCGTGACCCTCCAACTCGCTCTGCGTCAATCTTCTGAATCAAAATGGGGAAGTTCTGTTGGCGCGGCAAGGCGCGGATTTCACACCTTGTTCGCGCGCAATTCCTTCAGCGGATAATGCGTCCCGCGCCAGTTCACGCCGTTGTTCTTGAGTGTCACCAAAGTTGAACGCCAGAGAATGAACAGGAACATCACCGCCGCCAGTGGGAACCCCAGCCCGTAAAACCAGCGGATACCGTTGTAGTGGGCGCTGGAACAGGCGAGCCCCCACAGCGCGAGCGCGACGACGGTAAACAGCAGTTGCGTCCAGCCGCTCGTGATGAACGCGCCGACAAACGGGAACACCAGAAATGCCAGCATCGCCAGCGTCGAGCCGACGACCATCGGCACACTGAATTCCATGCCCGCGAACATGTTCTTCGTCAGTCCGCGCACCGCGTCGCCTACCGAGGCATACCATTCCACGAAAATCATCCCGCGTCCCGCCACGCAATCCTGACGGAACTCGTTTTTCTTCACGAGCTTCCCCAGCTTCAGATCGTCGTCCACCCGCATCGCAATCGCGCGGTGCCCGCCGATGTTGCGATAGACCTCGGCGCGGATGAGGTTGAACGCGCCAACCCCGATGTGCGCCTGGCTTCGGGGGTTGCTGACTTTCCACGGCTTGACGAACATCGCGAAGAACACGGCGAACCCCACACAAAAAACGTTCAGCCACGCGCCGCGCACGGTCACGTTCGGTCCCGCCGCGAGATGGTCAACATTCGCTTCCTGCATGAACCGAACCGCCCTCCGCAGCGAAGTCGGCTCCATCACGATGTCGGCGTCGGTGAACAGCAAAAACTCGCCCGTCGCCGCGTCGGCGCCGTGTTGCAGCGCGTGGTTTTTGCCGAGCCAGCCCGTGGGTAAGTGCTTGATGTGGACGACGCGCAACCGTGGGTTTTCCGCCGCGAGACGGTCGAGGATTTCCCCAGTGCGGTCGGTGGAACGGTCGTTGACGAGGATGACTTCGTAATTCGGGTAATCCAGCGACAACAGCGAGCGCGCCGCCTCCTCGACGTTGCGCTCCTCGTTGCGCCCCGCGGCGATGACGGAAACTTTCGGCGCGCCTTTTTCATCCAGCAACGGCAACTCGCGCAAGGTCTTCACCTTGCGATGCCCCCATGCGAATTCAAGGCACGTCGAGACGACGCCAAGTAACGTGACAACGGCGAGCCAGAAAAGGAAAAGTGAAAGCCAGTCCATTCGCGCCGCCGCCTACTTTTTCTTGCCGAAAATCTTGGGCCAGACGGCGGAATCCAGCGAGAACTTCCCGCCTCCCATGATGAGCAGTGCGCCCGCCATCACGCCGTAACAAAGCGCGAGTTCCTTCGCGCGACGGTCGGTGGAATTCATCATAAAAATCGGGTCGCCGCCGTGCGCCACGAACACCGCGACCACCATCGTTGTCAAAATCAGCGCCGCCGCGGGGCGCGTCATCAACCCGCACACGAGCAACATCCCGCCGCCGAATTCTGCCAGCGTTGCCGCCCACGCGAAAAACATCGGCACGGGAAATCCCCAGTTCTCGACCGCCTTGGAGAGGCCTTCAACTGTGCCTTTGGCGATTTTTTGATAGCCGTGATACGCAATGCCCGCCCCCATCAGCACGCGCAGCCACAACAACCCCGCGTTAATCAGGAATTCCCGTATCTTGTCCATAACCCCTCCCCAAGTTGCGCGGATGGTGGAGCAGTTTCCCCCGTTGCGCTACTCAAAAATCTCGAAGAAAAACTGCCGCATCGCCTCCCACGAACGCCGCGAAGCCTTCTCGTTGTAAGCCGCGCCCTTCGAGTTGTCGTTGCCCGCCTCGGGATTCGTGAAACTGTGCACCGCGCCGCTGTAATAAATCATCTGCCAATCCGCGCCCGCGTCGCGCATCTCCTTCTGAAAACCCGCGATTTCCTCCGCCGACACAAACGGGTCGTCCGCCCCGTGCAACACCAGCGCCTTGCATTTGATTTTCTTCGCGTCCTCCGCGTTCACCGCGCTCAACCCGCCGTGAAAACTGACCACGCCTTTCACGTCCGCCCCGCTGCGCGCCAGTTCCAGCGCCGTCGTCCCGCCGAAACAATACCCGATGGCGGCGATGTTTTGCGCGTCCACCTTCTCGTGCTGGCGAATCCAATCGAGCGCCGCGTTGATGCGCCCTCGGAGTAATGCGCGGTCGCCGCCGCGATATTTGCCCGTGAGTTCGCCCGCTTCCTTCGTGTCCTTGGCGCGCACCCCCTTGCCGTAAATGTCCACCGCGAAGGCGACGTAACCCATCTCCGCGAGGTTGGTCGCGCTGGTTTTGGCGTGGTCGCCCAACCCCATCCATTCGTGCACCACGAGCACCGCGGGGCATTTCTCGTCCGCCGCCTCGTCGTAGGCGAGATAGCCTTCCAGCACGACATCGCCGTGCTTGTATTCAACCGTCTGCGTCTTGATTTCCGCGCGGGCGTTCATGGCGAATAAAAAAACAGACAAAGCCGAAAAGAAATATTTCATGGCGTCTCCTGTTGCGCCGAGCCTAGCACGCACACGGCGGCAATGTCAAAATGCCGCTGGCTGCGGGCGCCAGCGCACCGTTTCGAGCGGAGAACAATTCTGCAACAGGAACACAGGGCGCGGATAGCCAAAATTGAACTATCTCTTGCTTGGGGGCGCATCTTGACACTGGAGCCGGTGGCAGTTGATGAAAAGGCGCTCAACGGGGTTGTAGGGCGCGAATGCCCCGCTGCGGGGTTTAGCGCCGCCGTCGGCTATCGGGGCGCCGTCAAGGCAAAAAGGGACACGGCGCGAAACCGCAGCCCTCCGCAGACTGCGGACGGGGCATTCGCGCCCTACCACCACGCGGTATCGCTCTGCATGGCTCCAGTATCAAGATGCGCCCCTCGCTTGGTCTCTGTTTAGTCAGACGTTTTACGCCCATTGGCATCACTAGTGCTTGAATGACACCCATGCCTGCCATTGAAAAATACTTCGCGATGATGCTCGAACGCCAGGCATCCGACCTTCACCTGTCCAGCGGCGTGCGCCCGATGTTGCGCGTGGACGGCGCAATGACCACCGCCGAAAACACGATGCTCACCCCCGAGACCATCAGGGGGTTGCTCCACGAGATCATGCCCGAACGCAACCGCGAGGAGTTCGAAAAACGCTCCGACACGGATTTCGCCTACAACCACAACGACATCGCGCGCCTGCGTTGCAACGTTTTCATGGACAGCCGCGGCATCGGCGCGGTGTTTCGACTCATCCCCTCCCACATCCAGAGCTTCGAGGAACTCGGGCTGCCCGACATCCTTAAGAAATTTTGTTTCCTGACGAAGGGACTGGTGCTCGTCACGGGACCCACGGGCTGCGGCAAGTCCACGACGATTGCCACGATGATCAATTTCATCAACCAGAACCGCACCGACCACGTCATCACCATCGAAGACCCGATTGAGTTCGTGCATCGCAACCAGAAATGCGTCATCAACCAGCGCGAAGTCCATTCCCACACCGAGAGTTTCCCCCGCGCCCTGCGCGCCGCGTTGCGCGAAGACCCCAACATTGTTCTCATCGGTGAAATGCGCGACCTTGAGACCGTTCGCATCGCGTTGGAGACCGCCGACACGGGGCACCTCGTTTTCGCCACGCTGCACACCTCGACCGCCGCGACTTCGGTGGAACGCCTCATTAACATGTTCCCCGCCGATGAACAATCGCAGGTGCGCATCAGCCTCGCCGAAAATCTCAGGGGCGTTGTTTCCCAGTCCCTGTGCAAGATGAAGGAAGGCGGACGCATCGCCGCGCTGGAAATCCTTGTCCACACTTACGCGCTCAGCGCCAACATCCGCGAATCGAAGATTCACCAGATACCGTCGCTCATTCAGACGGGACAACGGCTGGGGATGCGCACGATGACCGATTCGCTCGTCGAATTGCTGACGTGGGACATCATTGATTCCGTCGAGGCGTATCAAAAAGCGGTCGCCAAGGAGGAATTGATCAAACGGATGGTCTCGATTCCCCATTGCCGCTCCCCGCGCACGAAACAGCCGTGGACGGAATCCGAACTCGTCCGCGCCGCCGAGGAAGCCTGCGCTATTGCCGAGAACATCGGGCAACTCCGACCCGACCCCGAAAAATTGGCGCTCAAGAAAAAATCCCTCACCGCCCTCGTCCGCTCTGCCGCGTAGGCGCAGCCGTCAAAATTCTCCCTTCATCCAGCGCGCGTTCGTCAGGAGTTGAGAAGGTCTCTCTTGGTCGTTGCGAATCCGACTTGCCTGAGGGGTTGGGCGACGAAGTTTCTTTTTCCTGCTTGGAATTGGCGTGAAAGCAGGGTCAGAGCTTCCTCCGTGACACTCGCAGTTATCGCGGGCGTTTTTTGATTCATTGCCAAGAGTGCGGCTGTGGTTCGCAGTTCGTTCAGATACGCAAAACTCCAGTCTTCAGTTTCCGCAACAAGCAGATCAACCGTCTTGCTGTCGAAATTTTCGAAAACACTTTGAAGATAGCTTCGTCGCAGTTCATCGTCGGGTAATGGGAAATGCCATACGCGGTCGAATCGGCTGGGACGGTGAATCAGGGCGGGGTCAATTTCCTCCGCATTGTTAGTAGTTCCGATCACCAGAATTCCCTCCTTTGTCACCAGCCCATCGAGTTGCTGCAACAGGGACGAGCGCGTCACTTTGCATTCTCTCGTCAGAGAGTCCAGGTCTTCCAAGATCAGCACGCAGGGCGCGCGCCGAGCAGCGCACTGGAATCCTGCGGCAACCCTATCCTCATCCATGTCGCTCTTTAGGTGAATCATTGTGAACGATGTCTTAAAACGGACGTGGCATTGCCGAATCAGATGACGAAGCATCATAGTTTTCCCCGTTCCTGGGGCACCAACAAACAGAAACCCGCGACGATGGCGCAGCCGCAGCCGCGTGAAAGTGTCACGATTCGGAAAAAAAGAGAACACCTGGAGTTCAATGTCGGCACGCAGCGCTTCCTGAAGGAATATCCGTTCATCATCTTGCCGCGAAAGCGCCATCTGTTCTCCTCCCACAACATGAATCAGAATTGTGTCCTTGGACTGAAAATGCCCATAAACATCCTGCTTGAGCCGTTTAAGAAGGTTGGTGTCGAGAGTCGAGGCTAGATAAAACGAGCCAATTTCACCCAGGGAGGTAAGGCATGAAAAAAGGATAAAACGCTCGCCCGCTGGACCGTTAATTTCGAGCGCGCCCACCCATTCACTGCCTTCTGTTTGCGAGGGAGTGCTGTCGTCCCAATACGACAGCGGCGGGTATGCAGTTGGCAGGCGACGCCACGACCATTTCCCCACCCTCCCATTCGTAGGGAAATCTGTGCTGATGATTTTCGCAAGAGCATGTGCCTCACAATCGTATTTCGGACGCCAGCAAGTCCAGTGCTGGACGTCGGGGAACTGACGCCTGACAAACTCCACGGCTTCAATGCTGGTGAACCCGCGTCTGGGCAATGGATTGCAAAAATGGAACTCTGACATATTACCTCCTAATGATTTGATTGTTTTGGCGGCAGATTTATCATCCGCTGACGGACAAAGGATGTCCGTCGAAGAAAAAAACAGGAAAACTTCTGAGGGACATCGTTTGTCCGTCGGCGTTCTGTAAGATGCGGGCGTGGGAATGAAACGAACCAAACCTCAATTCACGCGGCTCATCGAGTTGGATCGCAGCATTCGCGACTGCAAGTATCCCAACGCGCTGACTTTTGCGACGGACTACGAGGTGTCACAAAAAACTGTCCAGCGGGACATCGAATACCTGCGCGATTCGCTCGGCGCACCGCTCGAATACGATCGCGAGCGCAAGGGCTACTACTACACGCACAACCACTGGTTTCTGCCGTCGCTGAGCCTAGGCGAGAGCGACCTTTACGCACTGTTATTTGCATATCGCGCACTGGAGCAGTATCACGGCACGCCCGTCGCAGACGAATTGCGCCGTGTGTTTAGAAAATTTGTCGAGAATCTCCCCGATAAACTGGCGGTCAATCCCGAACTGATTTTTGAGCGATTCAGTTTCACGCTTCCGCCGTCCAAGCCCGTGAGTGGGAAAATTTGGTCGGTCATTGTGCAGGCGCTTTTGCAGCAGCGGTCGGCACGCATCAAATACCGCTCGTTCAATACGAAGGAAACGACGGAGCGCATCGTTGACCCCTATCACATCGCCAACTTGCAAGGAGAATGGTATATCTTCGCGTGGTGTCACACGAAACGCGCAGTCCTCCAATTTGGGATTCCGCAGATTCAGGAAGTGGCTTTGCTCGAGCGCCGCTTCAAAATACCCGCCAGCTTTTCCGCGAAAGAAATTATTTCATCCACCTTTCGTCGTCACGCGCTGGGCAGCAAGACGGAAATCGTCAGGCTGCGGTTTGACAAAGAAATTGCCGACCGCGTTACCCAACGCATCTGGCACCCGAAACAGAAGGTGCGCAGACTTCGAGACGGCGGGATCGAACTTGCCTTTTCCACCGCAGGACTTTTCGAGGTCTCCCGCTGGGTGCTTGCTTGGGGGCGCAGCGTCAAAGTTGTCGCCCCCGCCGCACTCAAGAAGCTGGTCGCGGACGAAATCAATCAGATGGTAAAGAATTTATGAGGCGAAATCATTTTAGTTTTGAACTGCTTTTGCGTAGTTACTGATATATGAGCGGTCAAACAAACCAACCCAGAGGAGGAAGCCTAATGAACGGTAAAAGAACAAAAAGCGGAGTTTTCGTTTTCGATGACTTTCGCGACAACCTGATTATCGACCGTTACGATCCAATCTTTGGGACGATGCGAGGCCAAAAGATTTCCGCGCTGGGGAGCGAAAACAGTGAAGACGCACTCACTTGGAATGTCTTCCGTTCGCTGCGGCAAATAAATGCGTTGTTTTGGTTGCCCGCTTTGTTTGAACGCAGCAGGTTTAAGAGCGGAATGAAAAACCAGCCTAAGTTGGTAAGCGTGAAGTTGTGGCAAAGAATCCGACCTCCACCGATCCTGCGGCCAGACGAAGGCGACTCGGAAATTGATGTGTTGATTGAGACCGAGTCCGTTGTGTGGTTCATTGAAGCCAAACATAAGAGCGATATCAGCACTCGCACGACTAATAGAGAGGAGCGCGACCAAGTGACCCGAAATATCGACGTAGGTTCTTGGTACGCAGGCGTGCGCGACTTCTATTTCGCGTTGTTAATTTGGGACGAGAAATACAGCCCAATCGGAACGTCTCTCGTCTACGAGTTTGCGTCCCCTCAAAGCCAACTTATCCAAATGCTTCCTCACCGTCCCGATAGGTTGGTGAACGTAAAGGGCATTGGATTGCTGAGATGGAGCGATTTAGCAGCAATTCTTTCGGATTGTGCTCGCACAGCGACACGGGAAGATGAACGACAAGTTGCCAAACGGGCTGTAGAATGGTGGGGTTCAAAGAACCAAAATAAGAAATAAAGGCACAGCAATGCCCCACTCGGAATTTGTCCATCTCCATTTGCACACTGCTTACTCGTTGCTCGACGGGGCGTGTCGGATTTCGGACGTGGTGGAGAAGGCGGCGGCGTTGAAGATGCCCGCGCTGGCGATGACCGACCACGGAAATCTTTACGGCGCGATTGAATTTTACAAGGAGGCGATGAATGCGGGCGTGAAGCCCATCATCGGTTGCGAGGCGTATGTGGCGCTCGGCTCGCGTCACGAAAAACAGGCGTCAAGCGCGCGCGAAGCGGCGCATCACCTGACGCTGTTGGCGAAGGACGAGGACGGTTACAAGAATCTCATCAAGCTCATCACGGAGGCGCATCTCAACGGCTTTTATTACAAGCCGCGCATTGACAAGGAACTGCTCGCCGCGCACGCAAAAGGTCTCATCGGCTTGTCGGGCTGTCTCAAGGGCGAAATTGCCCAGAAACTCCTCGACAACCAGACGGCGGGCGCGCGCAAAGCGATTGGCGAATACCGCGACATTTTCGGCAAGGGCGATTTCTACCTCGAATTGCAACGGTTCGAGATGGAACAGCGCGAGCAGGTCAACCGCGACCTCGTCGCGTTATCGAAGGAATTTTCGCTGCCGCTCGTGGCGACCAACGATGTGCATTACGTCGAGAAGGAGCACTGGCACGCGCACGATTGCCTCATCTGCCTGCAAACACAGGCGCTGCTCGCCGACGAAAAACGGATGCGTTACGCGCAGGCGCAATTTTACCTGCGCACGCCCGACGAGATGCGCGCGCTGTTTCCCGACCAGCCCGCCGCGCTCAAGGCGACGTTGGAAATCGCCGAGAAATGCAACCTGACGCTGCAATTCGGCAAACCGCTGTATCCGAATTACGTCCCGCCCGAAGGTCAGTCGAAGCAGCAATATCTGCATCGCTTGTGCGCCGAGGGTTTGGAAAAACGTTACGGCATTTCAGTGGAGGTAACATCTCGCGGCGATTTTACAACCCCCAATGGTGGCACGGGCGTCTCGCCTGTGCATTCCGAGAAATCCCAGGAAAAAAGCACAGGCGGGACGCCTGTGCCACCAGATTCTCGGAAGATTGTCGAGCGGATGAAGTTCGAGTTGGGTGTCATCGGCAAGACGAACTACACGAGTTACTTTCTCATCGTCTGGGATTTCATCCATTACGCCAAGACGCACGGCATTCCCGTCGGTCCTGGGCGCGGTTCGGCGGCGGGTTCGCTCGTCGCGTATCTGCTGGAAATCACGGACATTGACCCGCTGCGCTACAACCTGCTCTTCGAGCGGTTCCTCAATCCCGACCGCGTCTCGCCGCCCGACATTGACATTGATTTGAGCGATGACCGACGCGGCGAGGTGATTGATTATGTCCGCAAAAAATACGGCGCACAAAACGTGGCGCAGATCATCACGTTCGGCACGCTCGGCGCGAAGATGGTCGTGCGCGACGTGGGGCGCGTGATGGGGTTGCAGTATTCCGAGACCGACCGACTCGCCAAGATGATCCCGTTCGCGGTGGACATGACGTTGAAGAAGGCAATGGATCTGAGTCCTGACTTCAAACGCGAATACCAGACCAGCGAGACGGTGAAGCAGTTGATTGACACCGCGTTCATTCTCGAAGGGATCGCCCGCAACTCCAGCACCCACGCCGCGGGCGTTGTCATCAGCGACCGTCCACTCACGGAAATTGTCCCCCTCACGAAGGACGACGAGGGCAATATCATCACGCAATACTCGATGGACCCGCTCGGCGAACTCGGTCTGCTGAAGATGGATTTTCTCGGACTCAAAACGCTCACCATCATCAAGAACGCGGTGGAACTCATCGAGAAAACGCGCGGTCCCGCAGTCGCGGGACTCGACATGAAGACGATTCCGATGGACGACCCGAAAGTGTTCGAGATGCTCAACAAGGCGAACACCATCGGCTTGTTCCAGCTCGAATCGGGCGGGATGCGCGATCTCTGCCGCAAGATGGGCATCTCCCGCATCGAAGACATCATCGCGCTCATCGCGCTTTACCGCCCGGGTCCCATGGATTTGATTCCGCAGTTCACCGCGCGCAAAAACGGCAAAGAGCCGATTGAATACGAGCACGAGTTGCTCAAGCCGATTTGCGAGGAGACTTACGGCATCCTGATTTATCAGGAGCAGGTGATGCAGGCGGCAAGCTCGCTCGCGGGGTTCACGCTCGCGCAATCCGATTTGCTGCGCCGCGCGATGGGAAAAAAGAAGAAGGAGGAGATGGACAAACAGCGCGAGGTGTTTGTCAAAGGTTGCGCCAAGACGAACGGCATCCCGAAGGCGAGGGCGGAGCGCATCTTCACGTTGCTCGAAAAATTCGCGGGCTACGGCTTCAACAAATCGCACAGCGCCGCGTATGGCGTCGTGGCATATCAGACCGCGTATCTCAAGGCGAACTACCCCGTCGAATTTCTCGCCGCGCTGCTCAGCAACGAAATGGGCAACACCGACAAGTTGCCCGTCATTTTGAACGAAGCGAAGGAGATGGGCATCACCGTCCTGCCGCCCGACGTGAACCGCAGCGGCGTGAAATTTTCAGTGGAGGGCGGCACGGCTGCCCGCCAGTCCGCCGCTCAGGTTTCAGGTCTCAGCCCTCAGCCCTCCAACGAAGTCATCCGCTACGGTCTCGCCGCCATCAAAAACGTCGGCACTTCGGCGGTGGAAGCTATTTTGCGGGCGCGCAACGACGGCGGCGCGTTCAAGTCGGTCGAGGATTTTTGCGAGCGCGTGGATTCGCGCAGCGCCAACCGCAAGATGCTCGAATCGCTCATCAAATGCGGCGCGTTCGATTCCGCCGTCGGCGCGAAACCCGAGACCGTCGGCTTGTTGCGCGCACAGATGTTCATGGGCATTGACCGTTCGATGGCGCGCGCGGCGAACATCCAACGCGACAGGCAGCGGGGGCAGACTTCGCTATTCGGGACGCTCCAGGAGGAGGATTCGGCGGGTTACGTGAAACATTCCGCGATGAAGCCCAAGCCGTGGAGCGAAAGCGAGATGCTCGGTTACGAGAAGGAGTTGCTCGGCTATTACGTCAGCGGTCATCCGCTCGCCGAACACATCCCCGTCATCGAAACCTACGCCACGCACAACACCGCGCAGCTTGCCGACCTCGCCGAGCGCACCCCTGTCCGCGTCGGCGGTCTGCTCGCGGAGGTGGATTTGCGCATCGCCAAGCAATCACAGAAACAATGGGCGATCCTCAAGCTGGAGGATTTGCAGGGCGTCGTCGAAGCGCTCGCCTATCCCGACACGTTCGACAAATACCGCGCGCAAATCGCCAAGGGCAAAGCCGTCTTCGTCACGGCAACGGTCAAACAGGAGGACAAACCGAAACTCACCGTGCAGGAAATCACGCCGCTTGAAAACGCGCCCGCGCAATGGACAACGGAGATGCGCGTCACGATTTCCGCAGCCGCCGACGCCGACAAACTGGAGCGCATCCGCGCCATCCTCGCCCAGCATCAGGGCAAAGTCCCCGTCCTGCTCACCATCAGCACCGCCGACGGCAAGGTCGCCGTGCTCGACACGCACGACCATTTCCACGTCCGCCCCTCGCCACAACTCAAGCACGACCTCGAGGAACGGCTCGGCGAACAAACTGTCTTCTTCAAAGCCGACAAAACCGTGCGCATCGCCCCGCGCAATTTCTCAAACAAAGCCCGCGCGGAAAACTCATCCGAAGAATGACGGGTGCTGTCAGCAACGCGCGGTGACGAGAAAATCCCCTCCCACCTTCTCGACGGCGGGACTTTTCAATTCCAGCGCGCGGGAGATTCTTGCAATGCCAACGCCGCCAACCGCTGGCGGCGCATCTTTGCCGCCGATGATTTTGGGCGCGTAAAAAAACGCGAGTTTGTCCACGAGCCGCGCATCGAACAACGCGCCGATGAGTTCGCTGCCGCCTTCAACGAGAACGCTGGTGATTTCGCGCCGACCGAGTTCGCGCAACGCCGCGCGCAGATCAATCTTCCCGCCACGGCTCGGCAGCACAAGGACGCGCACGCCGCGCCGTTCCAAAGTTGCGCGCCAACCTCCTTTCGACGCTTTCGTCGTCAGCACAATCGTGTTGCCGCGAAATTTGTCCGAATAAACCCGCGCAGTCAGCGGCGTTTGTCCGCGTGAATCCACGATGATGCGCAGCGGTTGTCTTTTTGCGGGTGCCAGCCGCGCCGTCAGTTGCGGGTTGTCGCGAATCACCGTGCGCGAACCGACCATCACGGCGTCGGCGGTCGCGCGCATCGCGTGCGCGAGCTTTCGCGATTGCTCGGACGAAATCCATTTTGAGTCGCCCGTGCGCGTGGCGATTTTGCCGTCGAGCGACATCGCGGCTTTCACTGTGACGAACGGCAGACCCGTGACAATCCATTTGTTGAACGCTTCGTTCAACCGCGTTGCCTCCTCACGCAGAAGCCCGACCTCTACGCAAATCCCCGCGCGCCGCAGGAGTTTGATGCCGCGCCCTGAATGTTTCGGGTTCGGGTCGGGCGTCGCCGCGACCACGCGCCTGATGCCTGAAACGATAATGGCGTCGGTGCAGGGCGGCGTGCGCCCGTGCGTGCAACACGGTTCGAGCGTGACGTAGAGCGTGGCGCGGCGGAGCGTTCGAGTTCCGACATTCTTCGGAATCTTCGACGTGGAGCGTCGAGCGTCGAGCGTTGAGCGTAGAGCGACAATTTCCGCGTGCGGTTCGCCTGCGCGGCGGTGGAAACCTTCGCCAACGATTTTGCCGTTGCGGACGATGACCGCGCCGACCATCGGGTTGGGCGAAGTCAAACCCGCGCCGCCGCGCGCCAACTCCAGCGCGCGCCGCATCCAGCGCTCGTCTGCGGGAGAAAACGACATGGCGCGAAGGTATCAGAGCGGGCACGGAGTTTTAAGCGCAGAAAATCGGGGGGGGGTGGATGGGCGCATCTTGACACTGGAGCCGGTGGCAGTTGATGAAAAGGCGCTCAACGGGTTTGTAGGGCGCGAATGCCCCGCTGCGGGGTTTCGCGCCGCCGTCGGCTATCGGGGCGCCGTCAAGG
>Ga0187893_10006963_pt1 | contig 18915 bp, 17 predicted proteins | sample MA1701074metaG_FD_139574 | JGI IMG/M metagenome (GOLD analysis project Ga0187893, IMG submission 139574) | White microbial mat communities from a basaltic lava cave in the Kipuka Kanohina Cave System on the Island of Hawaii, USA - MA170107-4 metaG ... | reverse complement strand
TTCATGCTAATTTTCCCCGATGACGTGCTCGGCCCGCTCCAGCCGCATCATCAGTTCGCCGATCTTGGCGCGGGCCAGGGTCAGATCCCGCTCCTCCGGCTCGGCGCGCGTCCGCAAGCCCCGCCCGCGGCGCGCTTCCACGCCTCGGGACCTGGCTCTCGCGCGACACGGCGTCCGGTGCGGTCCTTTCGCCGACCCCAAGGGCCTCGGTGGAGCTCCCGGCAGACCGCGATCCCGAGGAGGCGCGGACGCGATAGACCGGAGTGCTCGGCCGATGGGCCTGCCCGCAGGGTGTCGTTCAGGATCTGGTGGATCAGGTAGACGGGCTTCGGACAACTCGCCCCCTCGATCCTCACTTTCCAAGGGAGGCACCCATGAGTGAGATCGAGCGCTCACCTGCGGCGAGAGATGGAGGACGCGAGCACCATGCGTACCAATGCGACAAAGGCAAAGCTGACCGAGGGCAAGGTCGTGTTCGGCACCATCATCAGCCGCCATGCCCCAGACCTCGTGGAGCTGTTCGGGTTGATCGGCTATGACTTCGTCATGATCGATTGTGAGCACGGCCCGATGAGTCTGGACGAGGTGGAACACATGGTGCGGGCCGCCGAGGTGTTCGGTATCACCCCGATCGCGCGCATCCCCAATCACGAGGATTCCACGATCTTGCGTTTTCTGGATCGGGGGGTACAGGGCATCATCGTGCCGCACATCAATACCCGAGAGGCGGCCGAGGCGGTGGCCAGAGCGGCCCGATATCATCCGGATGGCCATCGAGGCGTGGCCGGTGGGCGACCCCACGACTACGGGGTCGGGGTCTCGCGGGAGCAGTCCACGCGCTGGATCAACGCCCAGCTCCTGGTAATTCCGATGATCGAAGAAACCGCAGCCGTCGACAATCTGGACGCGATTCTCGCGGTGTCCGGGGTCGATGTGCTGCACGTCGCGTCCGGCGATCTCGGTCAGAGCATGGGCAATCCGGATGCGGCGGTGGTGCGCGAGCTCATGCGCCAGGTCGTTCCCAGAATCAGGGCCGCGGGCAAACTGGTCGGGGTGGGCGGCAACTCCCCTGCCGATGCAGCGGGTGTCGCCGAGTTCATCAGGCTGGGAGCGAACTTCGTCACGATTTCGTCGCTGGGACTCTTGCGTCTCGGAGCGGAGGACTTCAGGCGGCGCGTGCAGGCAGCGGTGGAGAGTCGATGACACAGGAGGCGCGCGATGCGCATCGTGGATGCTCAGATCCATCTCTGGGGTAGCGGGTTGCCCAGCAACATGGCCCATCGCCAGGTCACCTCGTTCACGACCGAGGAGGCCCGTGGGCTGATGGACGAGGGCGGCGTCGACGCCGCCGTGATCCACCCGCCGGGCTGGGATCCGAACTCCACCGAGATGGCCTTCAAGGCGGTCCGGGACTTTCCCGGCCGCTTCGCGATCCTCGGCGGCCTCCCACTCAACCAGCCGGACAAGCGCGCCCTCGTCGAAACGTGGCGGAACCAGCCAGGCATGCTCGGCCTGCGCTATGGGTTTCTTCAGGAGCCGATGCGAGGCTGGCTGGCGGACGGGACGCTCGACTGGTTGTGGGCCGCCGCCGAGCGGGCCGGCGTGCCGATCGCCATGCTGGCGACGGACTCGCTTCCGCATATCGGCCGGATCGCCGAGCGCCATCCGGGTCTGCGGCTGACCATCGACCATCTGGGCGGCCGTGGGGGCACCACCACCCTGAAGGACGACGCCGCAATGGAGCACATGCCGGCGCTCATCAAGCTGGCCCGGCATCCCAATGTGGCGGTCAAAGCGACCGGCGCACCGGGCTACTGCAGCGGACCGTATCCGTTCAGGAGCATGCACCCATACTTGCGGCAGATATACGACGCGTTCGGACCGGCGCGCATGTTCTGGGGAACCGACATCACGAAGATGCCGTGCTCCTGGCAGCAGTGCGTGACGATGTTCACCGAGGAGCTACCCTGGTTGTCAGGGCGGGACAAGGAGCTCGTCATGGGCGAGGCCGTGGGCACCTGGTGGGGCTGGAACCATCCGGGCTGAGGGCAGGCCACCGGCTGAGCGCCGCGGACACAGGCGATCAACCGCTCGTGTGACGCGTGATCTGTCGGCATGCCGCTCCATCGGCTGAGCCGCCGCGCGATGGCGGCTCGACTCGCCGACCTGCCGGTCCCGGCGGAGGATCCGGCGCCGGCCGCGCTCATCGCCCGTCTCGCTGGCGTGCGACGGCGCGGCGCCTTCAACCGGGCAGAGCCACCGGTGATGGCGCGGGGCCGGCTCTACGACCGGCCGTGGGCCGACCACTCGCGCCGGAGGTCGCCGTCGCCGCGGGCCAACTCGCGCTTCTCACAGTACCCCGTCCCGCTTCAGCGCCTCGACCTCGTCCGCTTTCATGCCCACCCAGTCGCCGAGCACGGTGGTGTTGTGCTCACCCAGCAGGGGCGCCGCCGTGACGCGGGGCGGGGCGCCGTCGAACCGCACCGGGAAGGTCGGCATCTTCAGCGCGCCGCGGGGGTGCTGCATCGTCTGCATGATGCCGCGCGCCTCGAAACTCGGCTCGCCGAGCAGCTCTCCTGTGTCGAGCACCGCTCCCGCCGGCACACCGGCGGCACCGACGAGGCGCATCGCCTCGTGCTTGTCGTGCCGGCGGGTCCACTCGCTGACCATGGCGTCGATCTCGGCCTCGTGCTCGCCGCGGGCCTCGCGCGACGCGAAGCGGGGATCGTCGAAGAGGTCCTCGCGGCCGATCACCTTGAGGAGCCGCCGCCAGTGCTCGGGGTTGGTGTTGCTGGTGAACAGATAGACGAAGTCGTTGGGGCCGCCGGGCGCGCACGGGTAGAGGCCGGAGGGCGCGATGCCGCCGGCCAGGGTCTTGGCGCCGTTGCGCATGGCGGGCTCGCCGGTGCGCGCGTGCTGGGCGAGCGCGCCGCGGATGTACTGGAGCATCGCGTCCTGCATCGCGATCTGGATCCGCCGGCCGCGGCCGGTGGTCTGGCGCTGAAAGAGCGTGCTCACGATGGAGATCGCGAGGAGCATGCCGGTGCCGGTGTCGCCGATGGTCGGGCCCGGCTTGCAGGGACGGCCCGCGCGCTCGCCGGTGATGCTCATCGTGCCCCCGCAGGCTTGCGCGATCATGTCGAAGGCCAGGTTGTGCTCGTACGGGCTGCCCTCGCCGAAGCCCTTGACCTGAGCGTAGATCAGGCGCGGGTTGAGGGCATGCAGCACCTCCCAGCCGAGACCCAGGCGCTCGATCGTGCCCGGCGCCATGTTCTCGACGAAGATGTCGGCGTGCCCGGCCATCTCCCTGACGAGCGCGATGCCGCGTTCGCTCTTGAGGTTGACCGTGACCGACTTCTTGTTGGCGTTGTAGATCATGAAGTAATAGCCGTCTGCGCCCGGTGCGGGTCCGGTGCCGATGGCGCGGCCAGGCTCGCCGCCCTTGGGGCTCTCGACCTTGACGACCTCGGCCCCGAGCATCGCGAGGACCTCGGTGCAGGACGGCCCAGCCTCGAATTGCGATAGATCGAGGATGCGGACCCCGGACAGGCACTCCGGCGCTATGGCGTTGTCGTTCATCTCATCCCTTTCTCTCGCGAGACGAGGTCCTGGCACGCGGCGGCCATGTGCAGACCGCGCCCGATGGCCCTCGTCGAGCGCTCAGCGGCCCCCCCGCTCGCTCATGATCGAACAAGCCCCCCAAACCGTGACCGACCCACGAATAATACTCGCGTACCAACGCGGCGTCCGAGAGACCTGGTCGACGCGGTCCCAGCAACGTAGAAGGAGTTCCACCTGTTCCGGTAGGCTCGCCCGCCTGCTCGGGCATCACGTGGTTGGGCACGCGTGCCGCCCAGAAGGTGGGCAGATACGGATCCACGGGGGTATCGCCGTACTGATAGCCGGAGCGGCAGCTCGCGGTGTCGGTCTGCCACGGCACCGCCATCCAGCGCGTGACGCCGCCGGGAACCGAGCCGGCGAGCGGACCGTCGGCGGACAGCGCGACGGCCGGCGTCAAGACGTCGCCATAGTCCGGCTCGGGCCCCTTGCGGTGGAGGAGCCGGAACGGCGAGGCGTACATGGAGGCGACGCGCATCGGCCAGGTCGCCTCGCAGCCCGGATGGAAGGCGTCGCCGAGGCAGGCCTCGAGCGCGGCGCGATCGAGCGCCGCCGGCTGGGTCTCGATGGGGAGATCCTCGACCTGCGACGGGATCGGTCCGGCCAGGCCGGGGACGAAGCTGCCCGCCACCCAGCTCCGGAGCGCCGCATACTGGAACGGCTGGACGGCGAGATAGCTCCGCGGGCTGACCGGCGGGAGGGTGATGGCGTCGCCATAGAGCGGCGGCAACAGGTCGACCGCGCTCTCGAGCGTCGCGTAGTCGGGGGTGCGGAACCTGGCGAACAGCGCCTGGCGCAAGGCCGCGTTGGCCGGCGACGGGTCGGCGAGCGGGACGAGGTACTCCGGCGACAGGAACTGTTCGGGCGAATCCCAGCCGTAGCGGTCCAGCACACCTTGATTGACCCACTGCAGGTCGGCCAGACGGTCGAAGAGCGGGAAGATGTCGGCAAGGAAGCTCACTTCGGCCGGCGGCGTGACCCAGCCGAGATCGAGCATGGTTTCATATATCACGGTGTAGAGCGTGCCGAAGTCGGTCGCGAGCACAGGCGCGTAGTTCGGCGGCGCGACCACCACCCAGGCCGGATCGACCGGCAGCGAGACGCCGCCGAGACGGACGCGCGCGGTCACCGGGCCGTCGGACGTGTCGTCGGTCCAGCCGTCGTTGTTGGCGAAGGTCGTGAGCAAGGCGTTCTCGGGAGAGAACGAGTGGCCCCGGCCGCCGAGGATGAGCAGGCGCCGCCCTCAAGTGTCATAGCTCGCCTGCGCATCGCGCGGCGGCGAGAAAACTCAGTCAGTCGCGTCGACGCTTCCGAGCCGGGCTCGCAACCTACCGATCACGGATGGCCCAGCGATGGTGGCCAAGCGCTGGCCATAGATCCCACGCAGGGTCGGGGCGCACAGCGTGAGAAGGGTCACCGCGATGAACGCGAGACCCGGCAGCGCGAGTATCAGCCCGGCGCCAAATCCGTCGGCCAGACGGCCGGTGGCGAGGTTGCTGACGCCCATCACCCCGCTGCCGGACCCCCAGTACAACCCCATTACCCGGCCACGAAGGTGATCAGGGGTCGCCATCTGGAGCAATGTCGTCGCCAGCGCGATGAACATTGACTGTGTCAGACCGACGGCCGCCGCCGCGGCCAACGCACCGGGCCAGGAGCCAGCGTAGCCCAGGGGCACCAGCGTCAGCCCGCTGAGGATGCTCGTCGCGAAGAACAGATACCCATAGTGGACCCGTCGCGCGAAGCCGGCGAGCAGGAAGGCACCGATGAGCGAGCCGCCACCGATCGCCATCATGAGCAGGCTATAGGCCGTGCCGGACGTACCGAGCACATCAGACGCACGTTGCGGCAGGGCCGCGTCGTAGCCCATCGTGAAGCCGCAGTGAAGAAAGACGAGCGCGATCACCGAGAACACGACCGGGGCGCGCACAACGTAACGCACACCCTGGGCGAGCTGCGCGAGCGGGTTGTGGTCCGAGCCGCTGCGCTGATGCGAGACCTCGCCGAGTCCCCAGATCTGCCAGAAGGCCATGGCGGAGAGCGCGGCCGCGACCAGAAAGGCGCCGGCGCCACCGCCGACGTGGAGCAACGGCGCGGCGAGTAGCGGCCCCAGCAGCCGTGAGCCGTTCTGGTTGGCCTGGAGAAGGGAGACGGCGTTGAGCAGATCGCGCGCAGGGACGAGGTTCCCCAGCATCGCCTGCTCGATCGGCGTGCTGGACGAGCGGGACGCGCCTAGGATGAAGGAGAGGACGACGAGCGCCCAAGCGTTCTGGCCTCCCCTCCATGCCAACCAGGCGAGCCCGAGGGCCGCGAGCAGACCGACCGCGTTCATGGCCAGCAACATCGTCCGCCGATCGTAGCGGTCGGCGAACACACCGGCGAAGGGGGTGATGATGAGCGATGCCAGGAAGGCCGCGAACACGACGACGCCGACGGTGCTCGAGTGGTGGTGCAGCTCGAATGCCACCCAGCCGCACGCGGTGAGCGCAGTCATGTAGGCGACGCCCGACAGGATCGACGCCGTCCACAGCGGCCGAAAGCGCTTGTACCGAACGGCTGAGAAAATGCCCGCCCGATCTCCGTCCTCACAGATGTTGGTCGGCATCCGCTCAAGGCTGCGCCCGCTTGCCCCAGGGCGTCAAGGTGGCAGGGTGTTGTCGATTGACAGCAGCCGGCGGGCCATCGTATACGACGGGCGTGCCCGACGGAGATCCCGGGACCGTGTGTAGCCCCCAACACCATCCGCGCACCGATCGAGGTGCCCGAGGAGACTGCCGTGCCATTCTATGAAAAAGGCAACGTCCGCATCCGCTACGAGGAGGCTGGCTCCGGCTTTCCGCTGCTTGTCACCCCCGGCGGCGGCTTGAACTCCCGCGTGAGCAATTGGCCGACCGCGGTGTTCAACGCGATGGAGGCCTTCAAGAACGACTTCCGCTGCATCACGATGGATCAGCGCAACGCGAATGGCGGCGAGTCGACGGGGCCCATTCCGGCCAGCGATCCGTGGGGCGCCTTCGCCGACGACCAGCTGGGGCTGATGGACCACCTCGGCATCCAGAAGTTCTTCTACATGGGCTACTGCATCGGCGGGCCGTTTGGTCTCAAGCTCATCGAGCGTGCCCCCGATCGCGTCGTTGCCGCGGTGCTGTGCCAGCCGGTCGGGCACCGTCCGGAGAACCCGGACGTCATGTACAACTCCGGCCGCGACGTCTGGGCCCCCGAACTGCGCGGGCGGCGGCCTGAGATCACCATGGAGAGCATCGAGGCCTACCTGCACAACCTCTACCGGGTTCGGCCCGACTTCGTGTACAGCGTCTCGCGCGACTTCGTGCGCGCTTGCCAGACGCCGATGCTCGTGATGCCGGACGACACGCCGGCGCATCCATATCAGACGTCCGTGGACATCGCCGAGCTCGCGCCGAAGGCCCAGTCGACGGTGTTTCCCTGGAGAGAGCCGAAGGACCTGCTCGAGAAGACGATCGACCAGGTGCGCGGCTTCCTTCGATCGCATCAGCCAAGATGATGGCCGGCCGCTGAGACGCCGCGCGCTTTCGCCTGTGCCTCGCCAAACTCCGCGCGGCGCGCAGGTCATTGATCCAGCAGGTCTGATCGGCAGACAATCCGAGCCCGAAGCCCGTGGCGAAGCGCCAGTAGCGACGGGACGGCGCCGAGCTAGAACTTGATCATGCCTTGACAGGTCTGCCCCTCGGACGATCTTCCGCTCCGCATCGAGCCTCCGGCTGTTCGCGGAGAAGGTCCTGCCAGCCGTGCAGGCGATGCCGACCCCGATCAATCCCGCCTCGCTGGGCCAGCCGATGAGGTGACGGCCACCCGAGTGGGCGTCCTCAGCCCAGCCGGTAGAACTCGCGCGCGTTGTCGCAGGTGATCTTTCGCACCACATCGGGCGGGAGGTGACCGAACTGCGCCTCGATGTACTTGGAGGACTCCGGCCACACGCCGTCGGGATGCGGGTAGTCGGAGCCCCACATGAGGGTCTCCACCCCGATGTCGTCGACGAGCTTGGTGCCGATGGGGTCGAACTGGAAGGTCGCCTTGCACTGGCGGCGCCAGTAGTCTGACGGCTTCATGGTGAGCTCAAGGTCGCGGAAGCGGTCCTCCCATTCGAAGTCCATCCGGTCAAGCGCATAGGGGAGCCAGCCGATGCCGCTCTCGCCGAACGAGATGCGGAGGTTCGGGTAGCGCTCGAGCACGGCGGCGCCTATGACGGCCGCCAGGATGTTGATGAGGTTCATCTGGAAGCCGGCCACGCTCGTGAAGTGAGCGGCACGCCGGGTGAGGCCGGTCTGCCGGTCACGAACCTGCTGCGGCAGCGATGGGAAAGTATGGAAATGCAAGGGCAGGTCGACCTCGTTCACGGCCTGCCAGAGCGGCTCCCACATCGGATGCCACATGGGCTCCATGTCCCACGAGCACGACAGCTCCACGCCGCGCAACCCGAGCTTGGCCACGCGACGAATCTCTCGGACAGCCGCCTCGATGTCCCCGTAGGGCAGGCAGGCCAGTCCGATATGGCGCTCCGGATACTTGCGACAGAAGTCGACCAGCCAGTCGTTGTAGATGCGGAACATCTCGCCGGTGACCCCGTGGTCGCCCAGCCGCGAAGCAGCGCCGAGGATGCCGAACATCACCTCGGCGTCCACGCCATCGCGCTCCATGTCGGCCAGACGCCGGTCGGGGTCGGCGGGGCGGCGAATTCCTTTCCTGCCGTCCTCGTAGAGACCTGTCGACGCCATGACGTCGACTCGGTAGTTCTGACCGGGGACGTACTTGGAGCCGACCGACCCGATGCCTCCCACGAGGCCCAGCGACGCGCCAGACTTCGTCGTCCAGCGCGGCCCGTCGGGCCCGCCGGTGACGTAGGGCATCCGATCCTTCATAGCCACCGAAGCGTTCGCGGTGAAGAGGTCGGGCGGGAGCCAGGGCATGTCGATGTGGCAGTCGGCAGAGATCCGGTTGTAGCGCATCCGTGCGTCTCCTCGTCCGGTTGAGGGTAGATCGTCAGCCGCCGGCCCCACCCTACCACAGCCGGTGAGGATGGCCATGCGGGACCAGCCGTTCGTCGCGCCGAGGAGGGATCAAGGCAGGAGCGGCGGCGCAGGTTGAGGGAGGCCGGGCGACGTGTTGGACTTGACGAGGCTCAGCCGAGGCCGCAGGCTCATGCGCGAACTCACCGGAGCAAGCTCCACGATAACCTCGCGGGAGCAGCTCCGCGATTAGATGACCGGGAGGACAGGGCGATGGCGGGACGGCTCGATGGCAAGGTGGCGCTGGTGACGGGTGGGGGCAGTGGCATCGGGCGGGCGTGCGCGGTGCGATTCGCGCAGGAAGGGGCCAATGTCTGCGCCGCCGACATCGATCTGGGCGCGGCGTCGGACACCGCGCGGCAGGTCGACGCGGCCGGGCGCAAGTCGCTGGCCGTGCAGGTCGACATCACCCACGAGGCCGCCTGCGAGGGTATGGTCCGGCGGTGCATCGAGAGCCTCGGGGCGGTGGATGTCCTCGTGGCCGCGGCCGGCGTGGGCGGCGCGCGCGTGCCGGGCGCCACGTCGTACCAGACGTACACGGTGCTGAACATTCCGATGGACCAGTTCCGGCGGGTCATCGACGTGAACCTCTACGGCGTGCTGTTCTCGAACCGCGCGGTGGCTCGCTGGATGACCGAGAACCGGCGCGGGGGGAGCATCATCAACCTCGCGTCCATCATGTCCAAGATGCCGTCGACGAGCGCGCCGTACAGCGTGAGCAAGGCTGGGGTCTGGATGCTCACGAAATGCCTGGCCCAGGAGCTGGCCGGCCACGGCATCCGGGTCAACGCCATCGGTCCCGGGTTCGTCGAGACACCCATGACGGCGGCCATGCGTGACGATGCGGCGCGCTCGCAGTGGGCGATGGGACTGACGCCGATGGGGCGATTTGGCAGGCCGGAGGAAATCGCGGCAACCGCGCTCTTTCTCGCCTCGGACGACGCGTCGTACTTCACCGGCGAGCTCCTGCACCCCTCGGGCGGCGTCTTCGTCGGCTGAGCGTCCCGCGGCCGTAGCAAGATCATCCGGGCCCCTCGCCCGCTCGCGGCCTCGCCGTCCGCGGACCAGGAACGAGCGCGAGGACGATGGCGAGCAGACAAATGCCGGCCGCCGCGCCAAAGGCCGCGCGAAAAGCCACGGCGGACCCGAGCGTCGTCTGGAGCGACCCGTATACCGTCGCCGCCGCCTGCACCCCGGCCACCACGCCGAGCGTCCTGCCAAGGTGCGCCAACCCGCCGGCGGCGCCCTGACGAGCCCGGGGAAAGGCCGCCATCACCTGGGCGAGATTAGGCACCTGAAAGCTGCCCACCCCGAACCCCACCAGGAAGAGCGCAAGCGCCACCGCGGGAAGCGGCGTCGTCTTGTCGGCCAGCCCCAGCATCCCAAGGCCCACGGCCTCCAGTAGAAGTCCCAGGATCATGGGTAGTCGCCGGCCGATGCGGTCGGTCACCCACCCGGCCACCGGGCCGCCCGCGGCCGCCCCGAAGGGCGCGAGCACGAAGAGCAGCCCACCGGCGGCCGCCGACAGCCCCCGAAGAGAGACGAGGTAGAACGAGGCGAGAAGCCAAACCGAGAACTGCGCCCAGCTCGCCAGCGCCGCCAAGCTCAGTCCCTGCATGACCGGCCAGGCCGTCCACTCCCGTCGGGGTGGCAAGCGCCACACGCCGGCGCCCGCGATACGCGGCAGCAGCCAGGGCGCCAGAACGCCGGCGGCCAACGCGAGGGGCACACGAAAGATGAAGACCCAGGGCCAGCCCCAGGCCACAATGACACCACCGACGAGCGGCCCGGCGATCCCGCCCACGCCCTGCCCAGCCGCGAGCATGCCGAGGCCCCGTCCATGCCGCTCACGAGGCAGCGAGAGCGTGACCAGCGCCGGTGAGGTGCCGTAGACGAGGCCACCGGCCAGCCCCTGGGCCACCCGCGTGGCGAGCATCAGAGGGTAGTTCGTGACCACGAAATAGAGCAAGAAGGCGACGACCGACAGCCACATGCCTGCCGTGTACACGGGCACCGGCCCCAGGCGATCGGCTACCACGCCCGCCGCCACCGACGTGATGGCGTACGTCAGCACATAGCAGATGATGACCCAGTGAATCTCGGTCGGTCCGATGGCGAAGGCCTCCGCCATGGCCGGCAGCGCCACGTTGACGGCGGAATCGAGCGAGACCACCAGCATGCCCAGCGCGGCGAGGAGGACCGGCACCCGTCGAGTATATTGGAGTCAATGTCGCATACTCGGGGAGGGCTTCATGTCCGCAAGCGTGTCCGACTTCACTTTCCTGCAGGGCGTGAAGATCGTCGATTTCACCCAGTTCGAGGCCGGTCCGTCCTGCACCGAGGCCCTGGCCTGGATGGGTGCCGATGTCGTGAAGATCGAAAACCCCAAGATGGGCGATCCCGGCCGCCGTCTCCGCCCCGGTCAGCCGGACGACGACCCCTACTACTTCCACGCCTTCAACGCCAACAAGCGGTCCATCACCCTCAACCTCAAGTCCGCCAAGGGGCTGGAGCTGGTTAAGGGCCTGATCCAGAAGGCTGACGTGATGATCGAGAACTTCGCTCCCGGCGCCATCGAGCGGCTGGGCCTGTCGTACGACGTCGTGAAGGCCCTCAATCCGGGGATCATCTACGCGCAGGTCAAGGGCTTCGGTGAGGGCAGCCCGTTCGAGCAGAACCTGGCCTTCGACATGATCGCCCAGGCCTGCGGCGGCACGTTCAGCGTCACCGGAGACAAGAACGGCCCACCGATCCGGCCCGGCATCTCCCTCGGCGATACCGGAACCGGCATGCTGATGGCCATCACCATCGTGAGCGCTCTCTATAAGCGGCGCGAGACGGGCGAGGGCCATCGCCTGCAAGTGGCCATGCAGGACGCCATGCTTCACTACATGCGGATCAACTTCGCGACCCAGGGCCGGACGGGCAAGGCCGCCGAGCGCGGGGGCAGCAAGGTGCCGGGGGTGACCAACGCGCCGATGGGGCTCTATCCCTGCGCGCCGGGCGGGCCGAACGACTATGTCTACATCATGACCAGCCGGGCAAACCCCGACCACTGGGATCGTCTGCTGAAGCTGATGGGACGCGAGGATCTGATCGGCGACGAGCGCTACCGCACTCCCGCCGACCGCGTCGCGCGGGAAGCCGAGGTGGACGAGGTCATCTCCACCTGGACCCGCACGCACACCAAGCTCGACGCCATGAAGCTGATCGGCGACGCCGGGATTCCGGCCGGCGCGGTGCTCGATACGGATGAGCTCAACAAGGACGTCACGTTCGAGCAGCGCGGGATCATGCAGACCATGGTCCATCCTGTGCATCGGCCCTTCAAGATGCCGGCCTGGCCCGTACGTGTCGACGGCAAGCCCACGCGCGTCAAGGCGTCTCCCGGGCTGGGCGAGCACACGGACCACGTGTTGAACGAATGGCTCGGCCTGAACGCCCAGGCCGTGGCCGCGCTGAAGACCGAAGGCGCGGTCTGATCGACGGCCTCGCGCGGCCGCACGCCGGACCAGCCGGAAGGAGCCGGTTGTCGCACGGGCTTGCGGGCGTGCCGCCGGACGCCGAGCTGATCCGGCGCCACTTCGGCGTTCTCAATCATCGTGATCACGTCTAGGAGCGGAGGGAAGCATGCATCGCAGACGTTTTCTGAAGCAGCTGGCGGGCACGAGCGCGGCGGCGGCATCCTCCTTGTTTGCCGCGGGAGCGGTACCACGCACCACGGTGGCCGCCGGTGCGAGTCCATCACGCGTCTCCATCCGGTACCTCACGTGTGACGACCGCTTCGTGGATGCGCGGCCGTGCTTCGATCCCACTGGCCAGATCGTGTTGTTCATGCGTAGCCCGATCACGCAGCCAGACCAGGCTTGGCTCTATTCGATTCCCATTCGCCCCGCCTCGCGCCATCCCCGCAACTGCCGGGCACCGGAACCGTTCTTCGTCGACCCCACGTTGCCGGCAACGCGCCCCGATTGGTCCTGGAGCCGGACATCTTTCGAGATTGCGTTCTCCACCACCTCAGACCTCTACCTGCTGGACGCCTCGACGAGGAGGGCGTTGCTCGTCGACTGTCAGGCGTCAGGCTCGATCGTCATCGACACGCTGAGCTATCCTTCGTGGACGGGCGATGGCAGTGCCATTGTCATGACGAATTACTCCGAGAAGGCCCTGCAACACCAGCGGTTGCTCGCGGTCTCGGTGCCGCCGATCCCCCCCGACCCGTTCACGGCCCCCTGCACCGCCGTGACCGACCCTGATCAGGTGTGGCCGGGCATGTCGAGTGTGTCTCCGTCCGATGCCGGCCTCCTCGCCTTCGCCGGCCAGACGCCGAACCTCGCCCGCACGTACGATCAGAACTGGAACCAGATCTGGATCCAGAACGGCACCGATCCCGAGACGAGCGTTGCGTTGGAAGTCAACGGCATTCTGGGGCGAGCCCCCTGGTGGTCACCGAACGGACAGTTCCTCGCTTTCGAATCCGTGCTCACGCCGGCCGATGGGTACAACGCCTTCTATCGGATCTGGGTTTTGGAGCTGACGGTCGACCCACCCGCGGTGGGCACCATGCAGATGGTCACACCGCCCGATCTCCCGGTTCAGCACGCCAAGTGGTCCCCGAATGGCCGCTTGATCGTTTTCGCCTACGTCATCCCGGGAGCGCAACCGGTATCCACGCCGCAGGGCGAGATGATGCCGCAGGGAATCGCGATCGTCGATGTCCCCTCGAGTATCTCTGGGGCGTAGAAACTCTTCGCGCGAGTCCGTCAGACGAAGCAGAGTGGTTTCACGTCGGCCATTGGCGTCGGATTGGATCGTGCCCGTCCCAGCCCTGGGCGGCGATACGGATCTGGTCGAAGATGCGGCGCCGCACTGGCGTGAGCTGCGCCATTTCGATGACAGTGCCGGGGTGACCCTCCTGGGCGAAGTAGACGAAAGGGCCGCGCGGGCTCTCGCCCGCCTGCCCCAGCGTGTAGCCGTTGGCGAGGGCCCGCTCCAGGAGCGCCTCGTAGTCCTCGGGCCAGCTCGACCAGTGCTGGAGACCCTCGCGCCCGGCGGCCAGGAACTCCCGGTACATGCTGGGGGTGCCGCAGCGCTGCTGGATGAGCTCGAGCTGCACGTCCCCTGAGTTGGCGAGAGCCACCGAGAGGTGCAGATCGTCATGGCGCGTGCCCCGGTAGGTGAAGGCCGTGATGGGCAGACGATCGGCATAGAACCATGGCCAGGCTGCGAGGAAGCGTCTTTGACTTGAGACACCCGAGCACCTACAACTGGGTCATGGGCCGCGGTAAGTCAAAGGGTATGCCCGAAGGGCCCATCGTGAGAGGGAGACGGCGATGAGCGGGGTGTACGACGGCCTCACTGTGGTCGAGCTGGCAGATCGCCGCAACCAATGGGCGGGCAAGCTTCTGGCCGACGGCGGCGCGCGGGTGATCCAGATCGAGCCGCCGGGTGGCAGTCCGGGACGGTGGTGCGGCCCCTTCGTCGACGACAAGGTCGATCCCGACCGCTGCCTCGACTACTGGTGGTACAACACCGGCAAGCAGAGCGTTGCCCTCGATATCGGCCGCCAGCCGGCGCAGGACCTCCTCCGGCGACTGCTGGCCCGGGTGGACATCTTCCTCGAAAGCACGCCGCCGGGAACCTTGCGCCCGTACGGCCTCGACTACGGGTCCGTCTCGAGCCACCGGGCCCTCATCTACGGGTCGCTGACCGACTTCGGTCAGGACGGCCCGTGGCGCGATTACCAGATGAACGACGCCGCCCACCTGGCCCTGGGCGGCCACATGGCGAGCACCGGATATTCCGATCCGAGCCTCACCCCGATCGGCGGGCAGGGTCACCAAGCGTGGCACATGGGCTGCGTCTTCGCGCTCCACGGGATCACGCTCGCTCTCTTCGATCGCATGACGACCGGCGAGGGGCAGTACATCGACGTCTCGATCCACGACGCCTGCTCGATCGGCACCGAGTCGGCGGTGCCCGAGTGGCTGTACAACGGCGCGACCCTCTACCGGCAAACGGGAATGCACGCGGCGGTGCGTCGGCAGCCGGATCTTGAATTGCCCACGGCCGACGGCATGTACGTAATCGCGGTGAACCAGACCTTTGGCGACCAGGGCTGGGCCAAGCTGATCGAGTGGATGGAGGAGAAGGGCGTGGCCGGCGAGCTCACCGACCCGAAGTACCGCGACGAGACCGTCCGCATGGCCGACTATCGCCAGGGGACGGCCGTCCGCGACGGGATCCGCCGGCTGATCGCCGCCACCAAGGGCGAGGAGGTGTTCGCCCGCGCGCAGGCGTACGGCATCTCGTGGGGGCTCGTCCGTGCGCCCGAGGAGAACTACGACGTGCCGCACTACCAGCAACGTGACTTCTGGCGCGCCGTCGAGCACCCGGAGATCGGCCGCGTCGTTCCCTATCCGCGCGGCCCGTACATGTCGGAGGCGCTCGGGATCGCGCCGCGAGGGCGGGCGCCGCACCTGGGCGAGCACACACGGCACGTGCTCGAGGGCGATCTCGGACTGTCTGCCGCGCAAGTGGACGCGTTCGCCGCCGCCGGGGTGATTCGATGAAGGCCATGGCGCCCGGCATCCTCAACGGCGCGCGCATCCTCGACTTCACGTGGAAGACGGTGGGGCCGTGGGCTCCCCGCCTGCTCACCCACTTCGGCGCGGAGGTCATCCACGTCGAGCGCGTGGGGTCGTGGGACGACCACCGCTACGCGGCCCACCCGAGTCCGATCATCGAGGGCCCGCAGCAGGCGTTCACGTCGGGACAGGGCACCGGCCCCCTGCACGGCGGAGGGCACGCCGACGGCAAGAAGCCCTACTACTCCACCCCGTACTTCTCGATCCTGCACCACGGCAAGCTGGCGATCAGCCTGAACACGCGCCATCCCAAGGGCCTCGAGCTGGCCACGCGGCTCATCGGCATCTCGGACGCGGTGGTCGAGAACTTCAGCGGCGAGGTCTTCCCCAGCTGGGGGCTCACCTCGGAGCGCATCCACGAGATCAACCCCCGCGCCGTCTACATGAGCACGTCGGGCTTTGGCCACTCCGGCCCCTACAAGGCCTACCGGAGCTTCGGGCCCACCGCTGCGGCCCAGTCCGGGCTCTCGCTGACCTCCGGGCTGCCCGACAAGCCGCCGGCGGGCTGGGGCTTCTCCTACATGGACGTCATGGGCGGATGGATGGGCAGCCTGGCCCTCATCATGGGATTGCTCCAGGCCAGGAAGACCGGCCAGGGCCTCTACGTCGACTACGCGGTCACCGAGGGCGCGATGTCGCTGCTCGGAACCTTCATGCTCGACTACCAGGTGAACGGCCGCTCCACCCGCCGCCCGGGATTTCCGCCGGGCAATCGAGCCGTCTGGCCCTCGGTGGCGCCTCACAATACCTATCGCTGTTCTGGCAAGGATCGGGTCGGGCAGGACTGGTGGGTCTTCATCGCCTGCGAGACGCAGGCGCAATTCGAGTCGCTGGCTCGCCTCATGGGCCAGCCAGAGCTGTGCGCCGACCCGCGCTTCGCCACCAACGAGGCCCGCGTGGCCAACCAGGACACGCTCGACGGCATCGTCGGCCGATGGGTGCGGCCGCGACGACGCTACGACGTCATGCGGCGCTGCCAGGAAGCGGGAATCGTCGCCGCGGTGGTACAGAGCGCGGAGGACCGGGTCGAGCACGATCCGCAGCTCAAGCACCGCGACATGCACCCAGTGGTCCACCACCCGGAGATCGGCGAGTTCGAGTACGAAGGCTATCCGGTCAAGCTCTCGCGGACGCCCGCCTTCGTGCACGGGCGCGGGCCGCTCCTGCGCGAGCACAACCGCTACGTCTACGGCGGACTGCTCGGCCTGAGCGACGAAGAAATGAAAGCGCTCGAAAACGAGAAGGTGATTTGACCGTTATCGAGGGGCGCCACGGCTTCGCCGGGGCCATCCCGAGCATCTGGGGGGTTTGGGGGGCGCCCGGAGCCCCCCATGCGATTGCGCTGACGATTACCGAGGGGCGCCACGGCTGCGCCGGGGCGGCCCGAGCGTCTGGGGGGCTTGGGGGGCGCCCGGAGCCCCCCATGGAGGAAGAGATGGCGGTGAGCTTCGACCGGGCGCGGCTCGGGCGACTGAAAGACTCGGTGGCGGTCGTCGGCGTCGGCGAGACCGATTACGCCAAGGACTACCGGGGAACCGGCGGCCAGGCCGTGGGCAAGGGTGAGGCCCGGTACGACTCGTACACGCTGGCGTCGAGAGCGCTGAAGCGCGCGCTGGACGATGCAGGTTTGAAGAAGGACGACATCGACGGCCTGTGCGCCTCCGGCACGCTCTCCGGCGAGCGGGCCAGCGAGCTGTGGGGCCTGAACCCGCGCTGGAGCGGCGGCGGCGACGCTGCCCAGTGCATCATCGAGGCGACCCTGGCCATCGACGCGGGACTCTGTACGACCGTTGCGCTCGTGTACGGCAACGCGCAGCGCTCGATGGACACGGCCTACGGTGGCGCGCGGGTGACCGGCGGCACCATCACCTCGTACTTCTATTACGCCCCGTGGGGCATGACGTCGCAGGGCGCGCTCTACGCGCTCTTCTTCCAGCGCCACAAGCTGCTCTACGGCACCACCGAGGAGCAGCTCGGCGCGGTCGCGGTGGCCTTCCGCAGGCACGCCTGCCTGAACGACAACGCCGTCATGCAGAAGCCGCTCACCATCCAGGACTACCTCGGCGCCCCGTACATCGCCGAGCCGCTGCGCCTGTACGACTACTGCCTCATCAACGACGGCGGCGTGGCCATCATCGTGCGCCGCGCGGACATGGCGAGAGATCTCAAGCACCGGCCCATCATGGTGAGCGGGTTCGGCTGGTCCGAGGAGAACGTCGACGCCACCCAGCTGCGGCCGCGGCTCAAGACCTTCTACCACGGCGCGCACCACGAGGTGGCCGCCCAGGTCTATCCCATGGCGGGAGTCACCCCGCGCGACGTCGACGTGTTCGCCACCTACGACAGCTTCAGCGTGCACCTGCTCGCCTCGCTCGAGGGCTTCGGCTTCTGCAAGGAGGGTGAGGCTGGCCCGTTCGTGCAGGGAGGCCGAATCGAGATCGGCGGCGATCTGCCGTGCAATACCAGCGGCGGCATGCTGTCCGAGAGCTACATGCAGAGCTGGAACCACCAGCCGGAGCTGGTCCGCCAGCTGCGGGGCGGTCTCGGCCAGCGGCAGGTAGAAGGCGCCGAGGTCGCCCAGTACGTCCACGACGTCGCCGGCAAGTGCAAGAGCCTGATCTACACGAAGGGGGCGTGACGATGGGCACCGCCCGCCCGGTCCGCGCGATGGACCCGTACGCCGAGCAATTCTGGGCCTTCACGCGGGAGCGCGAGCTGCGCCTGCAACAGTGCTCGGCGTGCGGGAAGTTCCGCTGGCCCCCCGGCCCGACATGCGACCGCTGTCTCTCCGACGACTTCGCGTGGTCCGCGCTCAGCGGCGTGGCCACGGTGCTCTCGTGGACGACCTTCCGCCGGGGTTACTTCCCGGAGTATCCGCCGCCCCACACGGTCGTCGCGCTCGAGCTGGCCGAGGGCCCGCTCTTCATCTCCTATCCGATCGGCCTCGAGCCGCACGAGCTGCGGGAGGGCATGACGCTTCAGGTCCAGTGGGCGGACGCCTCCGACCGGTTCGGGGAGTACAACCTGCCGGTCTTCGGCCCGCCTGCCGCGCGTTGCTGAGACGCCCTGCCCCTCGACTCAGCAACCGGAAGCGAGCTCCTGCAACAGCGTCCGAGCATCCTGCACGTCCTGCGTATCGAGGCCACTGCTGAACGGGGCGTAGATCTCGACAAGGAGTCGGTGGGCTTCCAGACGTCGCCCCTGGCGTTGCCACAAGCGCCCCAGACTCACTGCCGCCCGGAGCTCGAGCGATCTCGCCTGCTGGTTACGAGCAGCCTCGAGGGCTCGGTGAAAGGCCGCCTCCGCCGGACCCGGCCGCTCAGCACGGCCCATCAGGTGCAGCTCTCCCTGCAGCCGGTGGAGCTCGGCCTCATAGTTCCGCTCACCGGTCTGCTGCACCGTGAACAGGGCCTCAGACAGGATCTGTTGCGCGGCTCCCGGCTGTCCGCCTTGCCCATAGGTCTCCACGAGCAATCCCAAGTAGTGTATCCTTTCGGTGGGCCTGCGTGACTTGACCTGACCGCGCTTGCTACCGTCCGTTCATCCATTGACCCGGGAGGGCGAGGAGGACGGACGGATGCGAGCCACCGGCAGGGCGACGTCCA
>Ga0187893_10006962_pt1 | contig 18919 bp, 21 predicted proteins | sample MA1701074metaG_FD_139574 | JGI IMG/M metagenome (GOLD analysis project Ga0187893, IMG submission 139574) | White microbial mat communities from a basaltic lava cave in the Kipuka Kanohina Cave System on the Island of Hawaii, USA - MA170107-4 metaG ... | reverse complement strand
TTTCGCGTGGATATTCCGAAGAATGAAAAAATCCGAAATCGGTTACTACCCAAAAATCCCGTTACTGAACTGACCTGAACGACTTGCAGACACTGCAGGTTCCAACAGTTGGACACCAGTGACGCTGCACCGCTTATTTCAGGAACTGAATAGTGCGACGGCAGGCCCATCGAAACAAGATCGACACCAGTCAACACCCAGCCAGAACGGTCGAAGTACCAAGAATGCCACTTGAGCATTGAATGGTGAAACGGAAGGACTCGCAAGGACGTCTAACGAAGGACGAATCAGGCTCATCTGTGATTTCTACTTTCGGCGCGGCAACGCGACGCGTCATTGAGACATCAATAGCCTTTGTCAGGAGCAGACCATGACGGGTAGAGGAGCCTATTGCTGGGTCACCGTGCTGTTGATAGTCGGCTGCGGCATGCTGCTGCATTCTCGAAGCAACCCACAATCCTTGCAGGTCCGTCTCGAGAACGGCGTTCTGATGAACATGTCGCTTCAGCTTTCGCCGCCAGTTGAGTGGTGGGACATGGGGGGCCAGAACGAGTATTTTGGCGGTGGCTACCACCTGCGACTGGAAGAACAAAGCGAGGCTGCTGGCGGCCGAATGAAGGTTGTTGTTGTCCGTGAGGACCGCCAGAAGTTCACTGTTGAGGATTTCCACGTCGGCTGGCAGTTGATGGACCCCGACCTCTACGCTCTGTGGACTTACAACCACGTGCCTAATCAGCGTCAGAACTATCGGGCATTGGCCACGGAGTCCTTTTCGGACCTCACAACAGCCAATTCTGGAATTCCGTATGCATTGGCAGTAAATCGGGAAGGCCGGAGTTTGCTGGCGATTGGCCTGCGAAGCCAGAATCGTGTCGTCAATTTGCGGGGACAACCGGTTGAGAGTGGAGGCTACGAGATCTCTCTCGACACACGCCTTCCATTTGACACCGACCTCTTTGAGGAAGTCATCTACACCGACACCACGCCCGAGGACTGGTTCTCAGTAACCCGCAACTACGCGGGCTGGGTTGACCGACAGCGTGGCTACGAACCGTTTCCAGTTGTCCCGGCTTGTTACTATCCAATGTACGATCTCTGGTATTGGGCTTTTGATGACACCAACCCAGTCCTTTACTGGTCAACTCTGACGCGGGCCAAGCAACTTGGCTTTCAGTCTTACTTGTTCGACGCAGGGTGGGAGTCTCAACCTGGTGAGCTGTTCAAGTGGCTGGAGGGTTCTCTTGGCGACTATACGCATCCGGAAGACAAGCTTCCCGGGTTTCCCTGGTTCCTTCAGTACGTCAAAGATCAACTGGGGATGAATGTTGTGCTCTGGATGTCTCCCTATGCCAGTGGCCGCGACAGCGTTTATTATCGAAATACCAGCCGGTCTCACGTCCTTTTCGATCGCCGTAACTCAGAATACAAGGGCGGACTGGAGATCGCGCCGATGACGCTTCGCCTGGGGCGCAGGTACGATGAGAACGTGAACCTTTGTCCCCGCAATCCAGGTACTCGCGAGCATCTCAAGTCCCTGTTTGAGAGAGTCTCGGCGGACTACCAGCCCAACGGGTATTGGTTGGATTTTCAGGAAACCATACCTTTTCTTTGCGAGTCCTTTCACTCACACCCAAGCGACTTTGGTGAAGGCTTCAATCTCTCCCAGGATACCATTAGGCAAAGTGTGCTTTCGGCGATCGACAGTCCCACGGTCGAGCTGCGATTCCCGGTAGCCAATCTGAACAACAAGCCTTACGGAAATATTTGGCAAAGCATCGATTCGCCTGGCGATTTTGACACAATGCGCCTTTGTTCGATGATGATGCGCCCATTCAGCCGCGGCGTGGTGATGGGAACCGATGAGATGTACTGGCCGCCAGACGCGGATCCTGCAACCGTCAGCAAGTTTACGGCAACCACTGTATTCAGCGGTGTCCCCGCCATTGGCGCCAACTTTGAGCAGGCGCCGCGTTCCCACTCAAACATCGTCAGGGCATGGCTGCAGTTCTACAAGGCTCATCAAGCCGAGCTGACAGACGGAGACTTTCTTCCATTCGGCGATTTCGCGTTTCCAAACCACCGTATCGAGTCCTCCGGAACAGCGTTCGTCTATCTCAGAAAGGTTGAAGACCACCCCGAGGTCCCTTTGAACGGACAACCTGAAACCATTTACCTCGTAAATTGCTCCGACGGGGAAGAGATCGTGGCGTTGTTTCCGAAACTTGACGCAGCCGAGTATCAACTGCTCAGGTTGAATGAACTTCTGCGAGTCACTTCAATTCAGACCGTTCACCTCGACCGGATCACGGCACTGTACACTACACTCCCGCAAGGACACACCATCAAGCTTACCCGCCTAAGCGAGCCAGATCGTCCGTAACCCAGCTGGTTCATCTGCGGCTGTTCCATCTCACCTCGCTTCTCTGCGGTGGCCTCGCTTCCTCTGCTAGCGTAGTCGTTTTCGGCAGCTCCAATCGGTCATCCGACCTGCGATCCGCTATCCCGCATGATGTTGTGGTCAATGAAATTGTGCTTTGAGACCGATTCTTTCGAGTGGTAACCTTCCGTTCATCGAGAGTCAGGAAAACGCTGCGAAGGCAGACTGAATGAGAGGCAACCCATGCAGCCAAGCCGGAGAAAGGCCATAAAGCAGTTCGCAGCTCTATTTGGTGCTTCGGCGCTGGCTGGCGGCATCCCTGCGGCCAGCGCCCAGCAGTCTTCGGAACCCTCCATTGAGCAGTACCTGGGCGACCCCCTGCTTCGACCGGTCTGCGTCAAGGATTTTGAGCCGCTGGCCAAAGCCAAACTCGACCCGCTGGCTTATGACTATTTGGTGGGTGGTTCGGAAGACGAGGTGTCGCTGCGGGACAATCGATCTGGATTCGACCGGATCATCATCCGGCCCAAAGCGTTAGTCGATGTTCATAGCATTGATCTCTCGGTCGAAATTTTCGGGAAGAAGTGGGAACATCCGCTCTTCCTCTGCCCCGCCGGTGGCAAGAATTGCATTCATCCTGACGGCGAAAACACCGTGGCCCGGGCCGCCGCAGCGGCCAAGACGCTGCAGATCACCAACGGGGGAATTCAGAAACTTGTCGAGTCGGGCAAGGGTCCGGATTGGTGGCAAGTTACGACGGGTGGAGATTTCCGAACACCTCAAACAATGCGGACATTCGTCAAACGTCTTGAGGACCAGGGGTGCGGGGCTATTTGTTTCACCACGGACATCATGTATGTCTCCCATCGCGAGCGAAACATCCGCAACCAGTTCGATCGCTCGTGGGGCGAAACCGGGATTCCTCGAGACGCCCAGGGGCGAACACCGCAGCCCAGAAACCCGGAGCGGGCGGGCGTGTACCCTTCGCGCCCAACGCCAACTCCCACGTGGGAGACGGTGCGAGAGTTGCGCGCTCTAACCAAACTCCCCATCATCATAAAAGGCATCTTAAGATCGGATGATGCCAAGTTGTGTTTGGATTCGGGAGTTTCCGGAATCATTGTGTCCAACCACGGCGCGCGCCAGCTCGACCACGTGGGAGGAACGATTGAGGCTCTCCCTGAAGTTGTGGAAGCGGTGGCAGGCAAGATTCCCGTGATGATCGACGGAGGCTTTCGGAGAGGTACGGATATCTTTAAGGCGCTGGCTTTGGGTGCCACGGCCGTAGGGATTGCCCGCCCTTATTTGTTTGGGTTGGCTGCGTTTGGCCAGCCCGGAGTCGAGCGGGTCATCACGCTGCTACGGACTGAGCTGGCCCTCGACATGGGATTGGCTGGAACGCCAAACATACAGGCCATTGAGCGAAGCCTCGTACGCATTCGGGAGCTGCACTGACGAGCAGGGTTGGTTGGAAGCTTAAGCAGCTGTCAGTCATTTTCGACGGCACCAACCAATGATGGAACGCCAACTGATGAGGTTGCGGCTGACATCGGTCGAGTATCAGAGCACCCTGGACCACGGCGATTGAAGCAATGGAGGATCAAATGATTCTGGAACGGCGCAGCTTTCTGGCAGCATTGCTTGCGGCACCGCTGCTGCAGACCGACTTCCCAAAACGCCAGGCAAAGGTTGTCAGGCTGTTCAAGTCGCCTGATGGCCACCCCAACGCGATGGAAACTACAGCTGAAGGACTCTGGATCGGCGAGCAAACGACAGACCGCGCACACTTGTTGGACTGGAAGGGGAATCCGATCCGTACCGTCGAGACCGAATCTTCGAATACGAGTGGTATCGCCTTCGGAGCGGGCGCTCTTTGGATGGGGGCCAACGGCAAAGCGATTGGCAGAGAAGCCAAACCCACAGACGCTATCACGGGGGAAGTCTTGAAAGTGGACCCAGCCAACGGCAAAACCCTTGCCAGATACCCGATTCCCGGAGGAGGCGGAGTGCATGGGTTGGAGTTTGCCGAAGGAAGGCTGTGGGTGACTTCACTCAAACTGCAGAAATTATCTCTGGTAGACCCTCGAGATTTTCGCCTTATCCACCAGATTCCCGTGCATCTTGGCCGTGCCCATGGGCTCGCTTGGGACCGAGGCGCCATTTGGTGCATGCACTCGACCGACCGCATCATCCATAAGCTATCTGCGAAGAACGGTCGCATTCTTGAAGCCGTCGTACTCTCACCGTCAGATCCCGATCCTCACGGCATGTGTCTTTACCAAGGCCACCTCTATTATTGCGACGCAGGCATCGCACCCGGCGCCGTGAACTCAGGAAGCCCTGACGCGGGCTACATTTGCCGGATCGACGTATGACACAATTGAAGGGAATCGTGGATTCCGGTATGGGTAAAGAGACAGTGCTGGGGCAACAGTTGAAACTGTTGTGCTAACCTATCACCAACGAAAGGTTGAAGCACTGGAGATTCATCTATGAGATGTTTTCAATGCGGATCAGAACAGGCAGCCGGCAATGCGTTCTGCACCAAGTGCGGAGCTCGACTTGACGGAGCGACTGTTCCAGAGCTTACGCCAAGCGACACGGACGATAAGTTGGCAATCTCAACCTCGGCAAAGGAAGAAGAAGAGACCATTCTTCGAGAGTTGAAGGAGGCGTTGAAGGGAGTGGACTCGGACAAGGTCCAGGGCGACCCCCAATCCGACCGTCCTTCCTCAGCACCCTCGAAGAAATTACTCGTTGTAAGTGTGGTGGCAATCCTGGTGCTAGCGGGGATCATTGGTTTTGAGTTGACCGGTCGGAAAGAAGGCAAGCCAAGCCCGCCACCGGCCCCAATTGAAACGGTGATCGCGCCCCCTGAGCCCACCCCTGTGGCAACGGAAGCAACGCGCACCACCGTCGGAAGAATCGCTGCCATTCTCGAAGCCGTCGAGCAGTATCGGAAAACTAGAAAGGCGTTGCCCCCAACGCTTGCCAGCCTGAATCGAACCTATGTCGATCCGGCGGAAACCCAGGACGGCTGGGGCCAAGGGATCCTCTATTTCGTTGATGTGGCCAATAAAACCTTCGTCATACGCTCGGCGGGTCCCGACGGAACAAGAGAGACCGGCGACGATATTGCTGTATACAGCGATCAATCAGAAACGTGGTTGAAGGACAAGGAAGCCCTCATTAATGAATGGCGCACTGCCAACGCCGAGGCGCATGCACAACTTGTGGCACTGGGTTCCTCGCCGGCTGATCCCAAGAAGTTTGAGGCCGCCCGGAAGCTGGAGGAGGAAAAGAAGAAACAGGAAGCCGAAGCCACCGCTGGAGTTCTTAAGCAGGAGCAAGAGCGAAAACGCTTGGAGTCAGCTCGTTTGGAAGAAGAAAAGCGGAAACAAGCGGAGGCCAAGCGAGAGGATGAACTGCGCCAGGCCAGGTTAAGGGAAGAAGCCCTCCGCCAACAGCAGGCCGCCCGGCGTGCTGAACCCGTCCATGAAACCTTCATTGGCCCCCTGGATCAGTGGGATGCACCAGGAACTTGGGAGATCGTCAAAGACAAAGACGTCTCAGCGCTTCGGGTTCAGGGTTTGGGATTCCTCAAGAAAGGGCAACAGTGGGACAACTATAAGGTTGAATTCGAAGTAAGGGTGAACAAGGAGTCGGCCGGATGGGTATTGCGTGCCCAAAACTCCAGCAACTTCTATCTCTTCAAGCTCGGCTCGGAAAAGGCAAGAGCCATTCCCAAGAACTCGCTGGTGAAATATATTCGCTTGGACACCCAGTACCTAAACTCGCTCAAGCGGGAGGATGCGCCGGGTGCCGCTGGAGTCACCCCGCTTTCCATGAAGGTGCGTAACAAGGACTACTATAAGGTGACAGTGACGGTTCGTGGGAGCACAATCAACCACTACATCGATGGAATTCAGGTGGATGCCTGGAATGATGAGACTTTCAGCCACGGACGGTTTGGCTTCAATGCAAGTGCTATTGAGCAGGCAACCATTCGAAACCTGGTTGTCGAGCCACTGCGATAGAAACTCTTCCAAGGCACCTCAGGGATTGCTCGAATCTCGATTCAGTAGGAGAAGCTGCGGTGAAAAGGAGAGGGGCCGGAATCGAAATCCCGGCCCTTTTGGAAAGGACAATGAGTGGGACTGAACCCACTTACCCTGAAAAAGGTCTCGGGCTATTGAAGCCCTAGCACAGTTGCCTTCAGATACTGCAAACAGACCTCCAAAACGCCTATCCTTCGCAAGACCACAACCCAAGTATTTTCAACACGTGGCAGAGACACTGGTTGTAGGTTACGTACGTTCTTGGAAGCACCCTGACAAAAGTGTCACCCCACCGCTGACGCCGTTGGACAGGTCTGCTACAGCCTCATCAAACTCAAGAAAATAGGACTGGATTCGGAAAGGGTTGTGGACGCGCTCGGAAGGGGAAGGAGAAAAGGGCAGTTTGCACTGCCCTTGAACAGAGAAAGAACTACTTCTTCTTGTTGACGGCAGCCTTCAGCTCCGCACCAGGGGTGAACTTTGCAACTTTCTTGGCCGCAATCTTGATCGGCTTCCCGGTCTGGGGGTTGCGACCTGTTCTAGCCTTGCGTGAGCCCACGGAGAAGGTGCCGAACCCGACCAAAGTAACGCGGCCACCTTTCTTCAACTCGCCCTCAACTCCTGACAGCACCGAGTTGATGGCGGCGTCAGCCTGGGTCTTGTTGATGCCGGCATCCTTTGCGATTCTCTCGATCAGGTCTGCTTTATTCACTTTGTCCTCTCCTTGATAAATTGTGCATTTGGGGGTCTTTTGAAACGCCGTCTCACAGACGCATCGGCGTTATACATCAGCGAAATCCCCTTGTCAATGGGATTTCCGCCCACAATTTGCTCGAAACCCCAGATTTTGCGGGCATCTTCACGGTCGTCGTTCAACCCAAGGTTAGCAACAATGCGTGGGGGGACCATCGCGACCTCTGATGAAGCCGCGATGGTTGGGGGGCCCCATCGAAGCCGGAGGCTTCGATGAGATTGTGGATTTTCATAGTTGCGCCTTAGACCGAGCAGCTTTGTTACCAACTATGTAGTTGACTGGAACTCCTTTCTGGACGGCCATCTTCGTCGGAACAGTCCGCCTCAGTCGCTTTTCAGGACAGATGGTCTGGGGAAAATTTGCGCGGGTCGTGTAACTTTTGGCGGAGGGCTATGCCAATTGGTCCGGAAGACCGGATTTTCTGTTGACACCCAAATTCCAAACTTTCATAATCGCCCCACTTCACCAACTTCTGCTGGGGCGTGAAAGCCTGCCTTCTACGCGGCTTCCAGCGCTTTTGACCCTGACTAGGGAGGACATCATGAAACAGCGATTCTTTGTGATTCTTCTGATGGCGGCTGTCGGCCTGAACGTTGCGGACATGTCGCTACTCGCATTTCAGGATGCCCCAGCACAAAAGAAGGAAGAGCAAAAGAAGGATGAGGCAAAAGAGCCAGATGCAGTCGATCTTGAAGAAGCGGAGAAACAAGCCAAGAAGCCTGCTCCAGACGTTGGATACACCAAAGAGGAGTATGACGAATTTCAGACAGCGTTCAACCTGCCCGACCTGAAAGCTCGCGCAGCTGGCCTCAGCCAGTTCATTAAGGGCCACCCAACTTCGAAACTCAACGAACACGCGGTCGCAGCCTATTCGGCCCTGCTCAATCAGCTTTATCAGCAAAAAGACATGGCTTCCCTGGCACCAGCAGCCGAAGGTTTCCTGGAACTGAAACCGGGCGATATTGCTGCACTCGGTTTGGCCACGGAAGCCTATTATTCCAACAAGGACTATACCAAGGCCGTGAAGTTTGGAGAGCCCTTCTACCAGGCCAAGCCAAGCAAGGAGGTCGCGCAACTGCTAGCCTACTCATTTGACCAATTGAAGAGCGACGGCAAGTTCGTGACCTATGCTGAGAAATGCATTCCTGAAATGTCGGCAAAAGACGCCTTCTTCTACTCCGCAAAACTCTCCTATTATTATGGTGGCCAAAAGAACATTCCCAAGGCAGCGGCGTATTGCCAGAAGATGATGTCCGCGTACAGCGATGGTGAGATCCCGCCGGGATATGCCGCTGGACAATGGGCGCAGGAAAAAGGCCGATCCTACTCCATCATTGGTAGAAATGCCTATGACCGAAAACAATACGGGGCGGCGGTCGGTGCCTACAACAACAGCTTGAAGTACTTCTCTGGGAATGATGAAGCTTATTACTACTTGGGCATGAGCTTCTGGGCCGCCCAAGACACAACCAGTGCAATGAGGAACCTCGCCAAGGCCGCGCTGCTGAACAAGCCGTATTCCAAGAATGCGCGTGCACAATTGGAAGCACTTTACAAAGGGCTAAACAATGGATCCCTCGAAGGCATCGAGCGGGTGACACGTGCGGCCAGTGCCGAGATGAAGTAATACGTATCAAATCCCTTCCGTATCGTTTCCGCCAGAATCCGGTCTTCTGTACCGCAATTCACTCCCATGCAGTGTCACGTTGCACAGGAAACCGCTTGTAGCGGCTTCAGCGCGTCTGCTAGAGTCTACAGCTTGCTCGAAGCTGAATCTTGGCGCTGGGCCTGATTTAACCCAAGGGCTCACACCCGTTCATGAAACTAAAGGACAAGGTTGCCATCGTTACAGGTGCGGGAACAGGTATCGGCAGGGCGATCGCCTTGGCCTACGTTCAGGAAGGTGCCTCGGTGGTCCTGGTTGGTCGAACCCAGGAAACCCTGGCAAAGGTAGCTGAAGAAGTGGTTGCGCTGGGCGGAGAGGCATTGGTTGTCCGCGCCAGCGTTTCCAAACCGGCCGACGTACGCCGCGTTGTGGAAGAAGCCTTGGCGCGCTTTGGAAAGATCCAAATCCTTGTCAACAACGCCGGGGTCTTTATCTACAAGGGTTTTCTTGACCTGAGCCTTAAGGACTGGGACGACACGATCGACACCAATTTGAAAGGCATCTTCCTCTGCTGTCAAGCGGTGCTGCCCGGAATGATTAAGCAGAAACAGGGGAACATCATCAATATTTCGTCGATTCACGGTAAGATCGGAGACGCGAACCTGGCCGCGCATTGCGCGTCAAAGTTTGGCGTCATTGGTTTAACCCAAGCATTGGCCCGAGAAGTCATCGACTACAACATCAATGTAAACGTGATTTGTCCTGGCCAGGTGAAATCCAACTGGATCGATGAGCCTGAGGTTCTACCCACACCACTTTCAACCCGCCTGAAGCCTGCGGATGTCGCGCGAGTGGCAGTTTTTCTGGCGTCGCCCGATTCATCCATCATGACAGGTTCCGTAGTTGACGTTTTTGGAGGAACGTCCCTAAGAATTCACTAGGCTCGGATCCGTCCGCAGGAACAGCCTGCCTCATCATCATGAAGAAATCTCCTCTGGTTGTCCTATTCATCACCGTGTTCATTGACCTCATCGGCTTCGGCATCGTCCTGCCGCTCCTCCCCTTCTACGCTGAGCATTTCGGTGCCAACGCTCTGCTGGTGGGTCTCTTGTCAACTTCATTCTCACTCATGCAGTTGTTGTTTGCGCCTGTATGGGGCCGGCTTTCCGACCGCGTAGGACGCCGGCCGGTGATTCTGGCAGGGCTGTTGGGTTCGTCGCTTTCTTACCTCACCTTTGGTCTGGCTCAATCCTTGCCAATCCTGTTCCTCTCAAGAATTCTTGCTGGCATCGCCGGCGCAAACATTTCCACGGCACAGGCCTACATTGCCGATTCAACACAACGGGAAAACCGTGCCCAAGGCATGGGGCTGATCGGCGCGGCCTATGGACTCGGATTTACCGTTGGTCCTGCCATCGGCGGGATACTCAGCCAATACGGCTATGCCGTTCCGGCTTTCTTCGCGTCTGCGTTAGCACTTGGCAATTTGGCAGCAGCCTGGTGGCTGCTTCCGGAATCGCGGAATCCATCGGAACAGATTCGGCGCACAGAATCTGGGTTGAACTGGCAGCGGATCAAGACCGGCCTGCAGCACCCTGAACTTGGTGTTTTCCTCCTTCTATTCTTTATCTCCACCTTCGCTTTTGCCAATCTCGAAGCTACCTTTGCACTAATGACCGCGCGAAAATTTGGTTTCGATGCACGAGCCAATGGGTATCTTTTTGCCTACATCGGAATACTGATCACCATCGTTCAAGGTGGACTCACAGGACGACTGGCTAGAACATTTGGGGAAAGGCGCATGATCTCAGTCGGCCTATTCTGTATGATTTTTGGTTTAGGCTTGTTACCGTATTCCCTGGGCTTGAAGTCGCTGATGTTGGTGCTGGTAGTTCTCGTTGGGGGACACGGTTCCACCAATCCGTCCATCTCCAGTTTGGTTTCCCAAGCCGCGAGCGCTGAGGACCAGGGTAGCATTCTGGGTGTCGCCCAGTCGCTGGCGAGTCTGGCGCGAATTCTCGGCCCTGTTTGGGGTGGTTTCACATTCGATGCTTTCGGCTTCCAATACCCGTACCTGACAGGAGGTCTATTCATGGCTGTCGCCTTCAGCCTCAGCCTCCTTGCGGTCAAGGGAAAGGTGAATGTACCCAAGCCGGCTTGAGTCATCGTACTCGTGGGGGAAGACAATGATGGGCGAGGGCGATTGCTGTTGCCAGGACCGATAGCCTGTACTTTGACCCAGACCGAATTAGCGTCTCGTCGCAGCAAACTCTCGCCTGGGCTTCTGAGCAGAGCAGCCTCACAAGAGCCAGTCCCTGGAGGATTCGGCTGGAGTTTCCGTGAAGTCAACGGATTGCTGAACGATGTTGCTGCGATCATTGAGGCCGAGCGGCGTTGCTGCCAGTTCTTACCCTTCCGTCTCACGTTTGAGCCCGACGGAGGGCCTTAGTGGCTGGAAGTCTCCGGACCCGAGGATACGCAAGAATTCTACGATCAATGCTGATCAAAGTTCCGCCGCCCGCACCCGCAAGCGGCTGAATCGGCAGAGAGCCTGAAGGGGCGAGCCATATGCAAGTGCAAACAGCCGCCTCTTTTTGGATGGCGGCATTCTTTGAGATCGCGGGCCGCTTCGCTTTTCGGACTTGGCTGCGACTTGGACGCACCGGCCTGGTGGAGCCTGGTCGGAACCGGCAGTCTGGTGCTCTTTGCCCTGTGTTTGACTCGCATTGATGTTTCCTATGTGGGCCGTGTCTTTGCCGCCTACGGTGGCGTTTACATCGCGAGTTCGTTGGCGTGGCTTTGGATAGCAGACGGCATTAAACCCGATCGTTGGGATGCCGCCGGAGCCGTGATCTGTCTCGCCGGAGCAAGCGTCATTCGCTGGGGGCCGCGAACGTAAGACATGGGCCAGCCATGTTTCAGTCATGTCATTGCCGCTTCGACGAAGATGACGCCATTGATATCCATTGGGGACCTCTGAAGGGAGATTCATGACACTCAACCTCATGTTTCATGACAATTGTTTTGATGGCACTTCTTCAGCTGCGGTGTTCCTGCGGTTCTATAGAGAGAAGCTGAATCCCAAAGCAGACGTCGCGCTGATTGGAATGGCCCATCAGGCTGGACCGCAATTTCACGATGCGTTGTTTGCTGCTGAGGAAACCGCGATTGTGGATTTTAAGTACTCCAGTTCAGACCGGTTGACTTGGTGGTTTGACCACCATCACAGCGCCTTTCTCACCCCGGGCGACGAAACTCACTTCCGTCAGGACCAGAGTGGCAAAAAGTTTTACGATCCGTCGTACAAGTCATGCACAAAGCTCCTGGCAACCATCACGCGGGAACGGTTTGGGTTCGACTGTCCCGAACTCTCTGAACTGGTCTATTGGGCCGACATCATCGACGGAGCCATGTATCGTGACGCCAAGACCGCGGTGGAAGTTGGCGAACCAGCGCAGCAACTCGCTGCAGTCATCGAAGCCAGCAACGAACCCGATTTTCGTCATAGCGTTATCCGACAGCTCGCCAGGCAACCTTTGAACGTCGTGGCTACCCAGCAGGAGGTGCTCGGCCGTTACGAACCGATCTCAAGGAGGCACGAGGAAAACATCCGGATCATCCGAGACGCCGCACGTATTGATAAGGGTGTCTTGTTCTTTGATCTCATCGGAACGGGTTTGGAGGGCTACAACAAGTTTATTCCCTACTATCTCTACCCTGACGCCAAGTACACGGTCAGCTTGATGCATAGTTCCAAGCGCACCAAGGTGAGCGTGGGCTGGAATCCGTGGACCAAGGCCCAGCGCAAACACAACCTAGCTGCCATTTGCGAACGCTATGGCGGCGGCGGACATCCGGTGGTCGCTGCTATTTCTTTTGAGCCAACTGCAGTTGACCAAGCACGGAAAGCAGCAGAGGACATCACGGAACAGTTGCGCGGAGGGGAGAGTGAGAAAACTTAACCGCAGAGACGCGGAGGAATTCGACTGACTAATTAGTGTGATTGCTTCGATGCCGCTGCATGAGGTGAAGAAAAATGGCAGTCACTGCGAGGAGAATTGCAGCTACCAATGCTAGGCCTCGTACTGCACAAATTCGGTTCCAACCCAGTCGAAGTCTTCCATTCTTGCCCGCTGCTCTGGGGGAATCCGGTTAATGGAGTACCGAACACCGAAACGGCGTTCTTCATGGGGTATCTGTCCGCATCCAGCCAACCTATGAGAGTCCAACCAACAACCCTCAGCGTCTCTGCATCTCCGTGGCGAGCTCTCTCTTCCGGCTCCAATACCAGTAAGCTGGCAACCCGGTGAAGACGACCACCAGTCCCCAGAAGGAGTTTTTGAAGTCATTGACCATCGTGTTTCCCACAATCAAGAACGCCCCTAAGGCAAAGAGCAGCGGAACAACCGGATACCCCCAGGCCTTGTAGGGCCGTTCGACGTGCGGCCGGGTCTGGCGCAACACCAGCACAGCAAGACCTCCCAAGCCATAGAAAATCCAGGCAACAAAAATCACATAGCTGAAAAGTTGATCGAAGCTGCCGATCAGCGTCAGCACGCTCGCCCAAACACCTTGAAGAGCAATCGACACCGTCGGGACAACGTAGCGAGGCTGAACATAAGCGAACGGCTTGAAAAAGAGGTTTTCGCGTGCCATCGCGAAGTATACCCTCGGCCCTCCCATCGTGTTGCTATTCGTGGCACCTGTGATGGAGACTAGAATCGCGATCGCGATGAGAGTTCCTCCCAATGGCCCCATCGCCAATTCCATGGCATCTGATGCCAGACGACGCGACCCGACGATTCTCTCGAAAGGTAGTGCATAGAGATAGGCAAGATTCACGGTTAGATAGAGCACAATCACAGCAGCAGTGCCCAGGACCAACCCGCCCGTCAAATTCCTCTTCGGGTCTTTTACTTCGCCCGCGTTGTAGGTGAGGATGTGCCACCCTTCATAGGCCCAGAGCACCGCAATCATCGCAATGCCCAGAGCACTCCAGGAAAACTCGACCGGCGAGCTTGGCTTGTAAGCGAAGTGCTGAAAGCTTCCACCGCTCATCGAGAAAAGAACGACAGAAATTCCAATCAGCGACCCCATCTTGACCACGGTCAGAATATTTTGGACTCGGGCGCCCGAGCGCACACCAAGGCAGTTGATCACCGTTAAGAGCCCAATCATGCCGATCGCACAGAGCTTGGCCATCCCCGGAGACACGGGAAGGAGGTAGCCGAGGTAAATTGCAAATCCGGCTGCCAGGGTTGCCACGGAACCACTTTGCATCACAAAGAAAGTGCACCAGCCGTAGAGAAATGCAGTGAGCGGACCATAGGCTTCTCGCAAGAAGACGTAGATACCGCCCGCTCGCGGAAACATCGCGCCCAACTCCGCGTAAGCCAGCGCTCCGAACAGGCTGAGAATGCCGCCTGCAACCCACACCAGGAAAACACCCTCCACGCTCTGAACGGTGCGAGCGATATTTCCGGGCGTAAGAAAAATTCCCGAGCCGATGACCGAACCGATGACGAGAAGCGCGCAATCCGTGAGACCGAGATCGCGCTTCAATTCATCAGGTTGGCTAGTCGCTGGGGCCGCTTGTGTCGTTGACGTTTTCAAGGTTCCTTCCTATTCTTGCCGCGCGAGGCCTTCTATCTCCAGCTGGAATACTTCAAACGCATCTACCGAAAAAAGACAGAAGATAACCTGCGTCAGGCTGGTGGGCCGCTGCAGAAAGTCCACAGTGGTTCCCAGCATGATTCGGGCACAGCGATCCAGTGGAAATCCAAAAATCCCGGTGCTGATGGCGGGAAACGCGATGCTTTTCAAGCTGCTCTTTTCAGCCACTTGCAAGCTGCTGAGCGTTGCCTTCTTCAGCTTGTCATCCTCGTTCCCTTCCCCTATGCGCGGGCCCACCGCGTGAATCACGTGTCTGGCTTTCAGCAGACCGCCACTCGTGATGACCGCTGTCCCGACAGGCGTTCCGCCGAGGTGATCACACTCTTTCTGAATCTGTGGTCCGCCTTTTCGCCGGATCGCGCCCGCAACACCTTCACCCAGAATCAAACGGGAATTGGCTGCGTTGACGATGGCATCCACGTCCAGTTCGGTGATGTCTCCCTGAAGCAGCCGAAGCTCGGTGTTCAGAATCTTCATTTTTCATCGCAAGCTGAATCGTCTGGATGCTATGAGAAATCCCAAAACGGGTCAAAGCAAATTGCCCGTATAATTGTCAACTAGCCAAGAAACCTCCTCACTCCAGACTTGACAATATAAACACGTTGTTTACTATCGACTCGTGATCAAGTCGTTCCGCTGTTCTGAAACCGAGCGAATATTCCAACGCCAGTTCAGCCGACGATTTCCTCGCGATCTTCAGCAGCGGGCCTTCATGAAACTCAGCGCGATTGACGCTGCGGTAAAGTTGGACGATCTACGCATACCTCCTTCCAACCATCTGGAGGCGCTCAGGCACAATCGCAAAGGGGAACATAGCATTCGGATCAATGACCAATGGCGAATCTGCTTTGTTTGGCAGGACGGAAATGCCGAGCGGGTGGAGATTGTGGACTACCACTGAGGAGGCAAAATGGCTAAGAAACCGATCTCGCCAGTACATCCAGGAATGTATCTGAAAGAGGTGCTTCAAGAGTTGGGCCTCTCTCAGTACCGATTAGCTCAAGACATCGGGGTGCCTGCGATGCGCATCAGTCACGTCGTGCGTGGACAACGGCCCTTGACAGCAGAACTGGCACTGCGGCTCGGCCGTTATTTCCGTCAGAGCCCGCGTTACTGGATGAACCTGCAAAGCCGATACGACATGGATCTTGCTGAAGATGCGCTTGGTGAAAGAGTCGTTCGGGAAGTGCGGCCCTTCACAGCTGTAGCATAGTCGGGTAATCCCCCGAACGGGCGATAATTTCGAAATATGGCACGAACGACAGCACTCTTCATCACGCTCACTTTCTTTTCTTCTGCTCTGACCTCCCTAGCCGCGACACAAGTCATCCCAGGCATCGAAGTGCTGCTCTCGGAACAGTTGCCCTTGGTTCGCGGCAGGCGTGTCGGTTTGATTACGAATCACAGCGGTGTTGACCGCAAACTTCGGCATGACATTGACTTGCTCGTCTCGGCGCCTGGAGTCAAGCTCATGGCCTTGTTCTCACCGGAACACGGCATTCGAGGTGCCACCCAAGCTGGTGAGAAGGTTCGAAGCGCCATCGACGCCAGGACCGGCGTCCCGATACACAGTCTATACGGAGACACGAGGCGCCCAACCGCTGAAATGCTCAGCGACGTCGACGTCCTGCTTTACGACATCCAGGACATTGGCAGCCGCTTCTACACCTATATTTCTACCTTAGGTGAATGCATGCAGGCGGCGGCTGAGCGGAGGATTCCGTTCATTGTGCTGGACCGCCCTAACCCTCTGGGAGGAGAGCTCATCGAGGGCCCGGTGCTGGACCTAACTTTCCGTTCCTTTGTCGGCGCGTTCGCCATTCCCATTCGCTACGGCCTCACCCCGGGCGAACTGGCTGGTTGGATCAAGTCCAATCTGAAACTCGACCTTGAGCTTTCGATCGTGAAGATGAAGCACTGGACACGCGCGCAGTGGTACGAAGAAACGAACCTCATCTGGGTTCCGCCGTCGCCCAACATCCCTACAATGGCATCGGCGCTGGTCTATCCGGGAATGTGTCTCATCGAAGGCACGAACCTCTCCGAGGGCCGTGGGACGACTACACCGTTCGAGATCGTGGGAGCGCCGTGGGTCGATGGCATCAAGCTGGCCGAACGGCTGAGTGCGTTGGCTCTTCCGGGCGTCCTGTTTCGTCCCGTCGCCTTTACGCCTACCCTCTCCAAATTTTCGGGAGAATCCTGCCAGGGAGTTCAACTGCATGTGGCCGATCACAAATTGTTCCGCCCTCTGGCAATAGCTCTTGCGCTCGTCGCAGACATTCGCAGGAACTATTCAGAGCAGTTTCAATTCAAAAGTGCCTACTTCGACCGGCTGGCCGGCACCGACACGGTTAGAAAGGCGATAGAGCGAGACGAGCCTCTGGCCGACATCGTCTTAACCTGGCAGAAGGACCTCAAAGAGTTTGAAATCGCCAGGAAGAAGTGCTTGTTGTATCCCTAGACTGTGAGTCCGCCCCACGGCGATCCCGGAAAGTCTCCCACTTTTCCTTCTTCATCTCCTCGACAATCTTCACCGCCTGTTCCCAGAGCGGCCGACTCTTCAACTCTCTCAGCCCGGTCTGCTCCCGCTCATCCAACCCGCCCGTCTGCCAGTCCACCGCAATGGCGTTGTGGCTGGGCCAAAGGGTGTGCGGGTTGAAGCTGCAGCAACTGGCGGAGCATGCAGGGTTAAGCCACTATTGGAGTGTGTCGACAGCGCTGCGGTACCTGCAAGCTCGCTTGGTGCCAGACGCCACCCTGTCCCGCCTCTTGTCTCAAGCCAAGCGACAGCTGTCAAATATGAATGACTAGATCTGACTCTATCCCCCATCCGAGGGGAAGCGAGATGAACGAGTTGGCGTAAGGCAGCACCTGCGGAGTCAATTGCGCATAGCGATCCGGGAAGCTTGCCGTTGCTCGCGCGGCGACCAGCGCCGCCTCCGCCTGCGCTTCCCGAAGGGTCGCACCCGGCGCGAGCCGGCCAAATACCTTGAGCGCGTCGTGGCTGGGTTCCCGAACCAGCTCTCCCAAACGGAGCGGCGTCCAGAGGTTGTCGTCGACGGGACGGCGGACACCCTTGGCAGGGTTTTCGGAGATGTACTTCCACTCCCCAGCATCAGCAAGGATCTTCCGCAGAAAACGCTGCACTGGACAGTGGCTGGGTCAACAGCACCGTAATCCAGAACAGGGCTGACAGTAACGCACGCGGCGGCAAACCAGCAGTCAGACTATGCAGCGGGGAGGCACAAACCCAGCGACCCCATTGCCTTCATTGCCACTCCCAAAGACGACATCCCGGCAATCAGCACCAATTCTCTGAATAACTTCCCCAATGTTTGTCATCCTGAAGATTCCTGTGTCCTGTTTGTGGAACCAGAACCCGAGTCTCCGATTAAATAGGAACTTGGTCTCAATTTTTCCGCTTGACATTCTTCAAACACCAATCTTTAATCTATAAAATTTGATTCGTGTCAAAGCTCGAAATTGCGAGGCTAGTTCACTGGCTGTTGGCTGCAACGGCCCGAAGGCTAGCTAGGGACGTAACCTGAAGAAACCAAATGGGCCAAGGGGGCCTCGAGTGTCGATCGTCTTGATCTGAGATGGACCGTTTGAATCTCGGGTCGCCCGGCAAAATTCTCTTGCTATCGCACAACATCCCAAAAATTAAGGAGGTTCAAATGAGTCAGGTGAACGTGTTAGGTTTCATCGGCAAGATCTGTTCTCTGCTACTGATCCTGGTCGCGATTCCGCTCCAGACCCTGGTGGCGCAGAGCGGGCGCGGCGCTATGACCGGCGTCGTCCAAGACGCCACTGGCGCTTTAGTGCCCGGTGCCGACGTGCTCATTACTAACAAGGCCAGCGGAGTGGAGACCAAAGCGACCACCACTTCTACGGGTGTCTACCGCGCGCCTTATATTGAACCAGGAGTTTATCAGGTGTCGGCTGGGCTGAAGGGATTCAAAACAGCCGTTCGAGACAATGTGCCCGTGCTCCTGGCACAGACCGTGACGGTCGACTTCACGTTGGAGGTCGGTGAAGTAACCGAGACAGTGACTGTATCGGATGAAGCTCCACTTCTGGAGTCGTCAACGGCAGAAATTGGGATCAACGCGACCGAAAAGGAGTTTCACACTTGGCCCATCCTCGTTGCCGACGGCACGCGCCAGCTTCAGTCGTTTGTGTTTCGCGCGCTTCCAGGCACTTCGGGCGGCGAGTTTGAAGGATCCATCAACGGCGGTCAGGCTTACAGCCACGAGATTCTGATTGACGGCATCTCGATTGGCCGCTTCGATTTGAACGGAGGCAGCAACAATGAATTCACTCCCACAATTGATTCCGTCGGCGAAATGAAACTTCAAACTGGGGCGTTGTCTTCGCAATATGGGAACACGCAAACAGCCCTGACAAACTATGGCATGAAGAGCGGAGGCAACGATTACCACGGAAGCGCG
>Ga0187893_10006959_pt1 | contig 18925 bp, 17 predicted proteins | sample MA1701074metaG_FD_139574 | JGI IMG/M metagenome (GOLD analysis project Ga0187893, IMG submission 139574) | White microbial mat communities from a basaltic lava cave in the Kipuka Kanohina Cave System on the Island of Hawaii, USA - MA170107-4 metaG ... | reverse complement strand
TTTACCGCCTTCCGCATCAAGCGCGAGACCGAACGGCTCTACCCCCACCGCGATAGACTCGATACAACACCCTGGGCAATGGCAGCGTAAATCGGCGCGCTCGATCGATCACGCCCAATTCGATCTGAGTCAGGTGCACGTCCTCGCCCGCCTTCGACACCCGGCGCTTAGCCAGGTCTACGACCACGTCCCCGAAATGCGCGATTGGGCCTTCCTCGCCCGCCGCCACGGCACGACGGCGCAGCGACGCCCGAACCCTCGCCAGAAGCTCGGCCACCCCGAAAGGTTTGCTTAGGTAATCGTCCGCTCCCTGGTCCAGTGCCTCGACCTTGTCAGCCTCCTCGATGCGCGCCGAGAGCACGATGATAGGGAGGCTGCTCCAGGCGCGAAGCTCGCGAATGAAGTCCATGCCGTCCCCGTCGGGTAGCCCCAGATCCAGGATGACCAGGTCTGGCTTGCGGGTACCGGCCTCGATCAATCCTCTGTGCATGTTCTCGGCTTCGAATACCCGATAGCCCTCTCCCTCCAAGGCATTCCTGACAAATCGCCGGATCTCCTTTTCGTCTTCGACGATCAGAATGCTGCCTTGGGTCTCGATAGGACTTCCCCCTGCGTTTCATCATCCGGGCCCATTTCCAGCACCGGTTGCTCGTCCAGTGGCAGCGTGAAGATGAACCGCGCACCGTGAGGCTCGCGGTTCTCGGCCCGGATCTTCCCGTCGTGCGCTTCCACGATGGCTTGGGCGATAGCAAGCCCCAGGCCCACCCCGGGGATCGCGGGCTCCCGCTCTCCACGGGCGAATCGCTCGAATATCGCACGCTCCTGGCCGGGCGGCAGCCCCGGTCCCCCATCCCACACTTCGACGCGCATGAGCGCTTCCGCCTTGGCAGCCGTGACACCGATCCTCGTCCCGGGCGGGGTGTACTTAGTCGCGTTCTCGAGAAGATTGACCAGTACCCGTTCGACCATTACCGCATCGCATTTTACTAAAGGAAGATCCGCGGGCAGGTCGAGGCTGAGCGGATGCCGGATCAGGGAGGGCTCGATCCCTTTCAGGGCGGCTCCGACGATCTCCTCGATGGACTGCCAGTCTTTTCGCAGCTTCATTTCGCCAGACTGGAGTCTCGCCATCTCCAACAGGTTCTCCACCAGGCGGCGGATCCGAAGCGCCTGTTCGCGGATCGCCTCGGCCTTATCCGCGTGACCTGATTGCGCCGGCGGTAATTCAAGCGACAGCGTTTCGGCGAGGCCCATCAGCGCCGTTAGCGGCGTTCTGAGATCGTGGGAAAGCGCAGCGAGCAGCGAGTTGCGCAAGCGCTCTGATTCCATCTTCACCAAGGTATCCTGGGCGACCGAGACGAAATGGATCCGCTCTAGCGCGATGGCGATCAGTGCCGCAAACGTCTCGAGCAGCCGGCGCTGTTCCGGAATGATCAGTAGGTCGGGGTTATGCGGCTCGACGACCAGGATGCCGTGGACCCGCATGGGTGCTTTGAGCGGCAGGTAGAGCTGCGGGCTCGAGGGCAGCGTGTCGGTTCCGACACCAGCGGGCTCATTCTTGTCGAAGCTCCATTGAGCCATGGCCAGATCGAAGGCCGGAGCGGCACCATAGGTCACGGGCGGTTGCAGCTTGTCCGACGCATCGGGCAGCAAGATCGCCGCCTTGGCGCGCAAGCTGGACTCAAGAAATGGGTCGCTGATCTCGGCGACTTGCTCCGCCGTCAGTGCCGAGGATAGCGACTTAGCCATCTCATAGAGGTTTCTGGCACGCTCTTCGCGATGGCGGGCGACCTGCGCCTGATAGCGCAGCGCCGCTGTGAGATGTCCGGTCACAAGGGCAACCACCAGCATGACAGCGAACGTGAGCAGATATTGGGCATCGCTCACTGCGAAGGTGAATCTCGGCGGCACGAAGAAGAAGTCAAAGGAAGCGACGCTGAGCACCGCTGCCAGCACTGCTGGTCCGCGGCCCAAGCGAAAACCGACGAACACTACGCCCAACAGGAACAGCATCACGATGTTCGCGAGATCAAAATACGGCAGCAGAGGCGTTCCGACGGCGGTGATGCCGATGCAAATCAGCGCTGCGTAGAGATAACCCCGAATCCGCTGAGCGCGCTGCTGATCGCGATCCTCTGGCCCCGCCGCTGCTGGGAGCGGCCTTTGCCCGCTCACATCCCTGGCCACGGCAGTGATATCGATATCGGGGGCGCGTTCGCCCAGGCGCCCGAGAAAGGACTGATGTCTCCACCACAGCCGTCCCCGTGCGCCGCGGCCGACGACGATCTTGCCCAGATTGTGTCGGCGCGCATAATCGAGCGAGGCCTCTACTGCATCCTGCGCAGCCAGGGTGGCTGTTTCGGCACCGAGGTCTTGTGCCAGCCTGAGAGCCTTGAGAATGGCGCGTCGCCGTTGCTCCGGCAGGCGCTGCAGAGCGGGCGTCTCCACGTAGACCGCATGCCACCCCGCCCCTAGCCGGGCGGCAAGACGCGCCGCGGTGCGCACGAGCTTCCCATCAGCATCGCCGGGACCGATGCAAACGAGGAGGCGATCGTCCGTCTGCCACACCCGTTCCTGAACGACGGTGCGGCGAAACGCCCGCATCTGATCGTCCACCCGAGCGGCCGTTCGCCGCAACGCGAGCTCGCGCAGCGCAATCAGATTGCCTTTGCGGAAGAAGTTCTGGATCGCCCGCTCGCCTTGTTCGGGGATATAGATCTTTCCTTCCTTGAGGCGAAGCAGCAGATCGTCGGGCGGCAGATCGACCAGCACCACCTCCTCGGCCTCGTCGAACACGCGATCCGGCACCGTCTCCCAGACGCGGATCCCGGTAACCCCGCCCACGACGTCGTTGAGGCTCTCCAGGTGCTGGACATTGATAGTGGTGTAGACATCGATGCCGGCGGCTAGCAGCTCCTCGACATCCTGCCAGCGCTTTGGATGGCGCGAGCCCGCGACATTGGAATGGGCGAGCTCATCGACCAGAAGGATAGCCGGTTGGCGCTTGAGGGCCGCGTCCAGATCGAGCTCCTTGAACGTCGTGCCGCGGTAGGCGATCTCCTTGGGAGGCAGGATCTCCAATCCTTCCAGCAGAGCCGCCGTCTCGGCTCTGCCATGGGTTTCGGCCATGCCCACCACGATATCGAGCCCCTGCTCGCGCAACTGCCGTGCGGCGGACAACATAGCATAAGTCTTCCCGACCCCGGCGCAGGCCCCGAAGAAGATCTTGAGCTTGCCTTTGCGCGCCTTGGCCTCCTCCAGCGCGGTCAGCCGGAGCAGCTCGTCCGGATTGGGACGCTGATCCTCAGAGGTACTACTCATAGGCGCTACTCACGTTTCGTGATTTCTATATTCCGTCAAGGGCGAGGAAGCCGAAGGCAGGTTCTATTCTTCACTATTTACGGATCAAGCTGCGAGCTTGAGCTCTACCTTGAGGCCGGCACGGGTGGCCAGCGTGATGAGCATATCTAGGCTGAACTTGTCCCACTTACCGCGCGCCAGATCGGAGACGCGCGATTGCCCGATCCGGAATCGCTCCGCCGCCTCCGCTTGAGTCCAGCCCCGCTCTTCAATAAGAAGACGCAGGCGCGCCATGAGGTCGGCCCGCATCGACAGGATCGCCGCTTCCTCGGGCGGGAATCCGAGATCGGAAAACACATTGCCCGATGATTCGGTGATGTCGGTATCATCGTCGTGCATCAGTCAACTCCTATCGCTTGGTAACGTCTGCGTGCCAATTCGACGTGATGCCGTCGGGTGCGTCGGGTTTTCTTCTGAAAGGCATGAAGGACATACACAGCGTCCGCAAACTTAGCAACGCAGATGATGCGCCACTCGCCGAGGACATGGACGCGGATTTCGTAGGCGCCTGGCCCTACGGCCGCCATGGGCTTCCAGTCGGAAGGCGTGGCCCCAAGTTGGACTATTCGATAACATACCTCGTTTAATCCTGTGTTTTGGAACCGCGCTATGTGGTCTAAGCGCAATTGATCAGCGCTAATGTCGGAGACAATGATCACCCATAAAGGTGCGTGCCATTGCGGCGCTGTGAGCTTCGAAGTCGATGCCCCGGCTGAGCTCGAAGCTCTGGAATGCAATTGCTCTATCTGTACGAAATCGGGATATCTGCATCTGATCGTGCCGGCCGCGCGTTTTCGCTTGCTCAGCGGGCGAGAACAGCTGGCGACTTATCGATTTGGCACGCGCACCGCTGAACACCTCTTTTGCACCATTTGTGGGATCAAATCGTTCTATATTCCTCGCTCGAACCCAGATGGCTATAGCGTTAATGTGCGTTGTTTAGAAGCCTCTATGATTAAGCGCATGACCGTACAGCCGTTCGACGGGGAAAACTGGGAGCAGAATGCAGAGCGTTTGGCGTCGCAGTCACGGGAATGATTACACCCGGCTGCGCCATCCGCCCCGGCGGCGGTGGCGGTGAGTGCCATCACGATCGCCAGATGGATTCGCGATTCCATCGTAAGGGCAACCCCATCGCGGGGTCATGACCGTGTCATGCGCCGAAAAAGGTAGCCCAGTTCTGCACAACCGTATTCCTATGTGCCCCCTTGTGCTTCGCTGGTGACGCCCGGCCTTGGGGCTTGTAGCGGCTGATCCGAGCGTGCTCGACCCTGGGAAGACGGGCAATAAAGGCCTTCAGTTCCTCCGCGTGCGCCTCGGGATCGACGGTCGGGGCTGCAAGGTCCCCCCTCTCCAGCCGCGCGAGGATCTCGCTGTTGAGGCTCCTCCGGTTCTTCTCAGCGCTCTCCTTCATGGCGTGCAGTTGCTCGGGAATGTTCTTGAGCATCAGTGTCAGCATGTGTTTCTCCTGGAACCGAGATGGAACCATTGTAGAAGCCTAAGACCGCCTGTCTCCTCTGTCAACCGCCGGTGTTTTGAAGCGAACTGTGAAAGCAACGCGCAATGTGGGAATTTGGTAGGCACTAGATTTCCCGGAATCCGCTGCGCTACTTCCGGGCTACGCCTGCTTCAGTTGCCTGTCTTTGAAGCAAGTTAATCAGGATCTTCCGACCTCGACTCCGATCGACATATTCCTCCAGTCCCGTATGCTTGTACACCATTTTGACAATCGGAATAGCGAGTCCGGTATCGATCGCGAAATCGACCAGTCCGCAATGAGCCCAAGGCGCTCCCGATTGTTTTGCCAATAAAGCGAGACACGATTCCTCCCGGCCAGTTCTGGCCTATTCGAAGGACGCTGATCCTCTGGGCGCTACTCACGCTTCGCGATCGCTTTTCCATCAAGGGCGAGGTTTAGACCCAAGACACTCACTCGAGGCTCGCCGAAAATGCCTAGCCATGGCCGCTTCGCGTGCTGCTCGATGAGCGCCATGATTCTCTCGACTGGAAGCTCCCTGGCCTTGGCCACGCGTGACGCCTGGTAAGACGCCGCAGCGAGCGAGATGTCAGGGTCCAATCCGCTGCCCGAGGCGGTCACCAGATCGACCGGTAGCGGCTGGTCGTTGCCGGGATCGGCGGCCCGCAACAGCCCGATGCGCTCCCCCACCGTGTCCATAAGCGCCGAGTTGGTAGGCCCCAGGTTCGAGCCGCTGGAGGCCGCCGCGTTGTAGGGATAAGGACCGGTGGCCGAGGGCCGTCCCCAGAAATAACCCGGCGACGAGAACTGCTGGCCGATCAGCATGGAGCCCACCGGTTTGCCGCCTACCGTCACGATGGAACCGTTTGCCTGATGGGGGAACAACACCTGGGCGAGACCGGTGACCGCAAGTGGATAGAGCACTCCCGTCAATAAGGACAGAAAGGCAAACATCAAGAGCGCTGCACGAAGCATGATGGTTCTCCTTTCGTTTCCCTTATATCAGGCCTACAGACGACAAAGCGAGATCGATCAGCTTGATGCCGACGAAGGGCACCAGCAGGCCACCCAAACCATAGATCAGAAGATTTTGCCGCAATAGTACAGCAACGCCGAGCGCACGGTAGCGGATGCCTTTTAGCGCCAGCGGGATCAGGAACACGATGATGAGCGCGTTGAAGATCACCGCCGCGAGTACGGCCGAGGCCGGCGTTGCCAGGCCCATCACGTTCAATGCATTCAACTGTGGATAGGTGGTTGCGAAGGCGGCCGGGATGATGGCGAAGTACTTGGCCAGGTCGTTGGCGATGCTGAAGGTGGTCAGCGCCCCGCGGGTCATCAGCATCTGCTTACCGATCTCCACCACTTCAATGAGCTTGGTCGGATTGGAGTCGAGATCGACCATGTTACCCGCCTCCCTGGCCGCCTGGGTGCCGCTGTGCATCGCCACCGCGACGTCCGCCTGCGCCAGCGCCGGTGCATCGTTAGTGCCATCCCCGGTCATCGCCACCAGCCGACCCTCGCCTTGGTATTGCCGGATCAGGGCGAGCTTGGCCTCCGGCGTCGCTTCGGCGAGAAAGTCATCCACGCCCGCTTCGGCGCCGATGGCGGTGGCGGTGAGGCGGTTGTCGCCGGTGATCATCACGGTCTTGATGCCCATTCGGCGCAGCTCTACGAATCGTTCTTTGATCCCGCCCTTGACGATGTCCTTGAGCTCGACCACACCGAGCACACGGGCGCCGTCGGCGACTACCAGCGGCGTGCTGCCGCGCCGGGCGACGTCGTCGACGAGCCGGGACACATCGCCCGGGAAATTACCTCCGTTTGTCTCGATGTATTGCCTAAGCGTATCCGCGGCGCCCTTCCGGATCTGCCTTTCTCCAAGATTGACCCCGCTCATTCGGGTCTGGGCCGAGAACGGTATGAATGTCGCACCCAGCGCATGGATGTCGCGCTCGCGCAGGCCGAAGCGCTGCTTGGCGAGCACCACGATGCTGCGTCCTTCCGGCGTCTCATCGGGAAGCGAAGCCAATTGCGAGGCATCGGCGAGCTCGCTCTCGCCGACACCCGGCGCCGGCAGAAAGGCCGCGGCCTGCCGGTTGCCGAGGGTGATGGTGCCGGTCTTGTCGAGCAATAACACGTCTACGTCGCCGGCCGCCTCCACCGCGCGGCCGGAGGTGGCGATCACGTTTGCGGCGAGCATGCGTCCCATGCCGGCGATGCCGATGGCTGACAGCAGGGCGCCGATGGTGGTCGGAATGAGGCAGACGAGCAAGGCCACAAGCACGGTAATGGTGACCGCTTGCCCTAGCTTAGCTGCCTCCACAGAGAACAGCGAGTAAGGCAGCAGCGTGGCTGTCACCAATAGGAAGATGAAGGTGAGCGCGACCAGCAAGATGGTAAGCGCCACCTCGTTCGGGGTCTTGCGCCTCTTGGCGCCTTCGACCAGGGCGATCATCCGATCGACGAAAGACTCGCCCGGGTTCACCGTACAACGCACCACGATCCAATCCGACAGCACCCGCGTGCCCGCCGTAACCGCCGAGAAGTCGCCACCGGGTTCGCGGATCACCGGTGCGGACTCGCCGGTGATGGCGCTTTCGTCCACGGAGGCCACGCCCTCGATCACCTCACCGTCGCAGGGAATAATCTCTCGGGTCTGAACGAGCACGACATGGTCCTTGCGTAGATCGTCAACCGGCACCGTCCACCACTGGGAGCCATGGCGCGGCTCTTTCAGCCGCTTGGCCCATAAGGTCTTGCGCAGGCCCCGAAGGGCCGCAGCCTGAGCCTTGCTGCGCCCTTCGGCGAGCGCCTCGGCGAAGTTGGCGAACAACACCGTGAACCACAGCCACAAGGTCACGGCCCCGATGAACCAGGCCGGTGCTTCGCCCTGGCCCAACAAGGCCTGCACCCACAGGCCGGAGGTGAAGAGACTACCGACGTAGACGACGAACATCACCGGGTTCTTTAGTTGAATGCGTGGATCGAGCTTGCGGAACGCATCGATCGCGGCTGCCTCGATCAACCCCGGGTCAAAGAGCGACAGTTTGCTGCGCGCTTTAGACGAGGTCGCAATGGAAGGCGGACGATGCTTGGGAGTCATGGATATCCCCTTTGTTACTTGGCAGACCAGAGCAACAAATGCTCGACCACCGGCCCCAAGGCCAGCGCCGGAAAGAAGTTGAGCGCCGCAACCAGCAGCACGGTACCGATCAGCAGCCCCACGAACAGCGGACCGTGGGTGGGCATCGTGCCTGCGCCTTGCGGCGCCCGTTTCTTGCTGGCCAGCCCCCCTGCGAGCGCCAGCACGGGGACGATGATGGCGAAGCGGCCGAGCCACATGGCGATCCCGAGCAAGCCGTTATAGAACGGGGTGTTGGCGGACAGTCCCGCGAAGGCGCTGCCGTTGTTGTTGGCGGCCGAGGACAGCGCGTAGAGAACCTCCGAGAACCCGTGCGCGCCGGGATCCTGAATGCTCGATGTGCCGGGCGTTATGACCACGGCCAGCGCCGTGCCGAGCAGCACCAGCGCCGGAGTGATCAGGATCGCGATCGATACCATCTTCATGTCGAAGGACTCGATCTTCTTGCCGAGATACTCCGGTGTGCGCCCGATCATGAGGCCCGCGATAAAGACGGCCATGAGAGCGAACATCAACATCCCGTAGAGGCCAGAGCCTACCCCGCCAAACACCACCTCGCCCAACTGCATCATCAACATGGGCACCAGTCCGCCGAGCGGGGTGTAAGAATCATGCATCGAATTGACCGAGCCGTTGGAGGCTGCGGTCGTCGCGACGGCCCATAACGCCGAGGCGCCGACGCCATAGCGAGTTTCCTTGCCTTCCATATTGCCACCGCCTTGCATCTCGGAGATCTGTATATCCACACCGAGTGCCGCAAGTCGCGGATTGCCCTGCTGTTCGAAGCTCGCTGCCGCCACCGCACCGCCCACGAATAGGACGGTCATCGCCGCCAACACCGCCCAGCCCTGGCGCGTGTCGCCCACCCCCTTGCCGAAGGTATAGCAGAGTGCGGCTGGGATGAGCAGGATGGCCAGCGTCTCTAGAAAATTGGCCAGTGGCGTCGGGTTCTCGAAGGGATGTGCCGAGTTGACGTTGAAGAAACCACCACCGTTAGTGCCGAGTTGCTTGATGGCGATCTGGGAAGCCGCCGGCCCCATCGGCAGGGTTTGCTGGGTTGTGCTCAGCGTTTCCGTGAGCGCCTGACCCGAGGTATCTTTGAGCGGTTGCCCCGTGGCATCGAGCTTCGGTGCTTCGTAGCTCGTCGGTTCTAAGGTCGTGACTTCCTGGTAAGGCGAGAAGTTCTGCACCACCCCCTCGCTGACAAGGGCGAGCGCCAAAACGAAGGACAAGGGCAACAACACGTAGGCCGTGATCCGGTACAGGTCGGTCCAGAAGTTGCCGATGCTCTGCGCCGAATGGCGGGCAAACCCGCGGATCAGGGCAAAGACCACGGCGATGCCGGCCGCGGCCGACAGGAAGTTCTGTACCGCGAGCGCGAGCATCTGCGTGAGATAGCTCATAGTGGACTCACCCCCGTAGCCCTGCCAGTTGGTATTGGTCACGAAGCTCACTGCCGTGTTGAAGCTCGAATCCGGCGTGACGTTCCCGAAGTTCTGCGGATTGAGCGGCAGGTAGACTTGCAGGCGTTGCAGCGCATAGACCGTAATCACGCCCACTAGGCTGAACAAGAGCACCGCTAGCGCATACTGGCGCCAGTGCATCTCCTCCTGCCGTACGCCACACAGACGAAGCAGGCGGGACTCCAGCCAGTCCAGCGGCTTCCACCCGAGCGGACCTTCGATCAGTCTGGCCAGGAAGAGGCCCAAGGGCTTCACCGTCGCCAACAGCACGAGCAGATACACGGACAAGAGCAGCAGTGACTGTGTGGTCATCTAAAGGTCCTCCGCCTTAATCAAGGCATAGACGAGGTAACCCAGAAGCACTATCGCGACCGTGCCAGCGATGAGATAGACGGCGTCCATCTCACCTGCGCGGCGAGAGACGCTCGCAACCGTCGACGAGATAGTCCATTAGAAGATAGAGCACGCCAATGAGCGCCAACCAGATGAGGTCCATCGCTTTCTCCTACTGACAATGAGTCAGGCAGAAGGCTACAGGGTTGAACGAAAAAAAAGTGAAAAAAAATCAGGTCGATGCGTAAAAATCGCGTAAATGTGTTACGTGCATGAGGAAGCCTCTGATGTGCCGGCGGTCGGAGTAAAACGCGAGCTGCTGCGTGAGGTGGTCAGCCGCGGTTTTGCGACCGCCACCGGTCTGACCGACTATCTGGTTCCCAGGGGAGTCGCTATTCGCGACGCGCACAAAGCCGTAGGAAGGGCCGTGCGATTGGCGGAAGCAAAGGGTCGCGACCTGGCGACCTTATGCTTAGAAAAACTAGGCGTTTTCTCGCTCAACATCGAGTCCAATGTATTCGCGGTATTCAGCTGTAAGGCGCGGTAGCTAGCCGGGGCCACCTTGGGGTACGGCACCGGCTCAGGTGCACCGTCTTCTCGGCCGGGTCGGGTGGCACGACGCGCGGCGCCCCTCGGGCGCAAATTAAGGGATCATTTTTTCCTTCTGTCTCTTAGTGCTCAGATGATGGGCTTGTCCAGCCGGAGTTACTCATGTCAGTGGCGTTCCGGAATTCGCATAAAGCTGGCGGTTTGAAAGTATTGGTTTGATGTCTCTGTCTTGTTCGGAATTTTCTATTTAAACCTTCTTCATCTTCTTGCCCGTTCTCTGTTGATTGTTGCTAGGCGGTAGGTCGCACGACGGTAGTTGAGGTTGTTTCGGCATCATGGTTGGCCTCCAAGAGGGGATGAGCCGATGAAGAGCCGAAGACGACGTCACTGCCGCCATTGCCGGGAATTATTCCAACCCGACCCACGTAACCTCCGGCATCAAAAAATACTGCACTAAGCACTAAGGCCCAGTGTCGTGGGAAAGGCGTGCGCAGCCCGCTCGATGGGTCGTAGCCACTGAGCTCTCGAAGTCGCTTCGGGCATCATGGCGCCTACCGCTCGGCTATTGTACCGCCTCAAACACCCCTGCTGCCCCCATGCCGGTTCCCACACACATGGTCACCATACCATAGCGAAGCCCCCTGCGGCGCAGGCCGTGCACTACGGTCGCGGTGCGGATGGCGCCGGTGGCGCCGAGCGGATGGCCCAGGGCGATGGCGCCGCCGAGCGGGTTGACCTTTTCTCTGTCCAGTCCCAAATCCGAAATCACGGCGAGGCTCTGGGCGGCAAAGGCTTCATTCAGTTCGATCCAATCGATATCTTGCAGTGTCAGCCCCACTTGCGTGAGCACCCGGGGTATGGCTTCCTTGGGCCCTATGCCCATGATCGCCGGCGGCACACCCACGACGGCATAACCCAGAAAACGGGCGAGCGGCTTTACATTGAAGCGACTCAGCGTGCGCTCGCTCATTAACAATACGGCCGCCGCCCCATCGCTCATCTGGGAGCTGTTGCCGGCGGTCACGCTACCGCGTGCGGCGAAGGCGGGCTTGAGCTTGGCCAGCGCCTCAGGCGAGGTGTCTCGTCGGGGCCCTTCATCGGTGTCAACTTCTCGGATCTGCAAGGCCACGGTCTGGCCGCCCGCGGCAGGGTAGTACTCGCGGATCGTGTAAGGCAATATCTCCTCCTTGAATTCGCCGGCATCTATCGCCGCGATTGCCCGGCGGTGGCTCTCTAAGGCAAAAGCGTCTTGAGCCTCCCGCGTTACTGCCCACCGGCTCGCCACTTTCTCGGCCGTGATCCCCATCCCAAAGGCGATGGCCACGTTTTCCTCGCGCTCGAGGAGCGCTGGATTCATGGCCACCTTGTTGCCCATCATCGGCACCGCGCTCATGCTTTCGGTGCCACCGGCGATGAGCACATCGGCTTCACCGAGCCGGATCCGATCGGCCGCCAAGGCTACGCTCTGTAGCCCTGACGCGCAGAAGCGGTTGACTGTCATGCCGGGCACTCTGTCCGGCAACTCGGCCAATAACAACCCGATCCGCGCTACATTCATCCCCTGCTCCGCTTCCGGCATGGCGCAGCCGATGATGACGTCCTCGATCGCGTTCGGATCTAATTCCGGGCAGGCGCCCATCACGCCCCTTAGCACGTGCGCCAACAGGTCATCGGGGCGGGTACGGCAGAATAGACCTCTCGGCGCCTTCCCGACCGGGGTCCGCAGCGCGGCGACGATGTAGGCATCTTGGATTGAACTCATCTTGCGTCTCCTGCCTGTTTCAATTTCGCAGTGGCTTGCCGGTGGCCAGCATGTGTTCGATGCGAGCTTGACTCAGCTCGGTCTGGGCCAGCGCTGCAAAAGCCTCGCGCTCCAAGCGCAACAACCACTGTTCATCGACCTCGGTTCCGGCTTCGATGCTCCCTCCACAGAGGATCTCTGCGAGCGTGCAGGTGACGGTGTAATCGTGCTCCGAGATCATGCCCCCTTCGCGGAGATTCACCAACAGCGCACCTAAGGTCGCAACGCCGGTCCGCCCCGCGACACGGATCGGCCTTGGTAAAGCGGGCCGGTAGCCCGCCTCGGCCATCGCCTTGGCCTCGCTCTTCGCGACATACAACAGCTCATGAGTGTTGAACACGATCACATCGCCCTCCCGCAGCAAGCCCCATTCCTTGGCCTGCTCGCCGCTCTTCGCCACCTCTGCTTTCGCCACCGTTTCAAAGTAACGCCGCAGTTGCGGGAACGGATCGCCATCGGGTGCGTTGCGCGCCGCTCTCATGGCCAGCTCTTTGCTCCCACCACCGGCGGGGATCAAGCCCACACCCACCTCCACCAGCCCGATATAGGTTTCCAAGGCGGCGACCACGCGGTCGCAATGCATGAGGACTTCCACCCCGCCACCCAAGGCGAGACCGTGAGGTGCGGCCACCACGGGGATCCGCGAATACCGCAGCCGTAGCGCCGTGCGCTGGAATTTGTCTACCGCCCGGCTTATCGCTTCGGAGTCTCCCGACTTTAAAACCGGCAGGAACTCGGCCAGATTGGCCCCGGCGCTGAAGGGGGGATCGGGGTGCCAGATGACTAAAGCCGCGAAATCGCGTTCGGCGATCTCCAAAGACGTCAACACGCCATCCATGACTTCCTCCCCAATCGTGTGCATCTTGCTAGTGAAGCTCAGGATGCCCACCCCGTCACCGAGATGCCACAGGCGCACGCCTTCGTTCTCGAAGATGGTCTCGCCTTGAGGATCCTTGCCCGATCCGAGCACCTGGATCGGAAACAGCTGACGTCGGTAAACGGGAAGGTCCGAGCACGGCCTGAAGCAACCGTGGTTGGGCGCCCAGGATCCTTGCGGGGTATGCACGCCCTCTACACCGTCGACCCACGACGGCAAGGCCGCGTTCGCCATGGTCTTTCCTAACCAAATATCCTTGGTCAATCGCGCCGCGACCGCGCGCCAACCGGCCGCCTGCCAGATCTCGAAAGGCCCCCGCTCCCAGCCAAAACCCCAGCGCATGGCGAGATCGAGATCGCGCGCGTTATCGGCGATCTGTTGCAACCAAAAAGCGGCGTAGTGGAACACATCCCGGTGGATGGCCCAGAGAAACTGTGCTTCCCGGTGCTCCGAGCGATACAAAGCCTCGAAGCGCTGCGCCATTTCTCCCGACTTAAGGATCCCCAAAACCTCTGCCGCCGGCCTTCCGCCGGCGGGACGGTAGGCGCCTGATCCCGGCTCGAATACGAGTATCGTCTGTCCTTCTTTTCGGTACAGACCGGCCCCGCTCTTCTGGCCCAAACTCCCTTGAGCGATCAGGGACTTTAACCACTCCGGCAGGCGGTAGTGATCGCGCCACGGATCACCGGACAAGGCCCGCTGCGAACCCTCCACGATGTGCGCCAGCGTATCTAAGCCCACGATGTCCGCGGTGCGGAAGGTGGCGCTTTTGGGACGCCCGATGATTGGGCCGGTTAGCGCATCGACCAGATCCAGCGGAAGCCCTAAACGTTCGGCATGGTATATCGCCGCCATTAGGGAAAACACACCGATGCGGTTGCCGAGAAAATTGGGCGTGTCCTTGGCGCGCACCACGCCTTTTCCCAAGCGGGTGACTAGAAAACTTTCGAGAAAATCCAAGATCTCGGCTCGAGTTTCTTCGGCCGGGATCAATTCGACCAGGTGCATATACCGAGGCGGATTAAAAAAATGCACCCCGCAGAAGCGGGTGCGAACCGCTTCGGGCAGGGCCTGCCCCAAGCCGTTTATAGACAAGCCCGAGGTATTGCTCGCGAGCAGGGCATCCTCTTTAAGGTGAGGCAGCACCTTGGCATAGAGCGCCGCCTTCAGATCCGCTCGCTCTGCGATCGCCTCGATGACGAACTCGCAATCGCGAAGCTTGGATAGGTCGGCGTCGTAATTGGCCGCGGCGATCAGCTCCGCACGCCACGGCGCGGCAAGCGGAGCGGGATCCATCTTTTTCAAGCCTAGGATCGCCTTGTGCACGATCGCGTTGGGATCCTCACCGGGGCTTGCCAGATCAAACAGCAGCACGCGGATCTCGGCATTCGCGAGATGGGCTGCGATCTGTGCTCCCATCACCCCCGCGCCGAGCACCGCCACCTTGCGGATCGAGTGGTTCGTTCGCATCCCCTGGTTCCCTGGCTAAGCGACGTCGGCCGCGCGCTGCCACGCTTTGGCCACGCCGGTCAACTCTGAGGGTTCGAAATCATCCACATCGATCGCCAGGCGGATCGCCTTTTCCGCTTTCTGCAATAAGGCCCATTCGGTCGGCTCGATGAGCTTGGCCGCATTGGCTTGTTCGGCTCGGTCCATGCCGGCGCTTAACTTTAGACGGCCTTCTTTGATGGCGCTGTCGATCTTACGCTCCACCATCTCCACCTGAGGCATCATCTTCAGTGCGTGCTCCAAGCGCCCTAGGATGTCCTGCGGGTCCTCGCTGACATAAATTCCCGCCGTCAGTCGTTCACGCGCCTCCGAGGGCTCCAGCAGGGCGGCGGCGATCTGGTGAGTCAATGCATCGCCCGGTGGCTTCTGGCGTTTGCCTAAGGGAAAGACCACCGCTCTTAGGACCCAGGCCAATACGCGGGAGGGGAAGTTTTGCAGGATCCCATCCAAGGCTTGCTGGGCGTTAACCATCCCGCACCGGCACACCCACTCTACCAGCGGTGTGTCATCTTGGTGGCGCCCTTCGTCTTCGAAGCGCTTCAGCGCGCAACTCATGAAATACATCTCACCGAGGATATCGGCAAAGCGTCCAGATAGCTTCTCCCGCCTTTTCAGCTCTCCGCCCAGGAGCAACAATGCCAGATCGGAGACCGAGGCGAAGGTCACGCTCAGCCGATGCACCTGACGGTACCAGTAACGCAAGGGGCTGGAAACGCCATCGGCACCTATGCGCCCGCCGCTCAAGTTGGCGGCCGAGGCGCGGGCGAGGTTGTTTAAGATATACCCAATATGTCCGCACAAAGCCTCATCGAATGCCGCTAAAGCCTTTGCGGAATCACCCTCCATGGCCGCCTCGATCTCCTTGAACAGCCAGGGATGGCATCGGATCGCTCCCTGCCCGAACACGATCAAGCACCGGGTCAGCATATTCGCGCCTTCCACGGTGATGCCGAAGGGGACCGCTTGGTGCATATTCGCCAGGTAATTGCTGGGGCCTTGGAAGATCGCCCGTCCTCCGTGTATGTCCATGGCGTCGTTGACACAACGGCGTTGGCGCTCGGTCGCCTGGTATTTCAGTAGCGCGGACACCACCGCCGGCTCATGTCCTTGGTCCAAGGCGACCAAAGTCACCCGCCGCGCCGCTTCGATGGCGTAGGTTTCGCCGGCGATGCGTGCTAAGGCCTCTTCCACCCCCTCGAATTTACCGATCGGCACGTTGAACTGCTTGCGTATGCGCGCGTAAGCCCCACTGGTACGGGCACAGAGCTTGGCCGCCGCCGCGGCCAGCGCGGGCAAGGAGATCCCTCGCCCCGCGGCCAAGCAGTTCATCAGCATGCGCCAGCCCTGCCCCAAGCGCGCCTGGCCCCCGATCACCATTTCCATGGGGATGAACACGTCTTTCCCCCAGTTCGGACCGTTTTGAAACGCTTGCCCGCCGGGGTAATGCCGCCGCCCTATATTGACCCCCGGATGATTGGTCGGGATCAGCGCGAGGGTAATGCCCAGTTCTTCGACATCACCCAGGATGTGCTCGGGATCATAGGCCTGGAACGCCAGACCCAATAAGGTCGCGACCGGTCCGAGCGTGATGTAACGCTTTTCCCAGGTCAACCGCAGGCCAAGGACTCTGTTGCCGCGGTATTCGCCATAGCAGACGATGCCGTAGTCCGGAATGGAGCCCGCGTCAGAGCCGGCATAGGGGTTAGTCAGCCCGAAGCAGGGGATCTCCGCGCCCGAGGCGAGGCGGGGTAAATAGTGGCTTTTTTGCTCCTCTGTGCCGTAACGGATCAGTAATTCGGCGGGGCCCAGGGAATTGGGCACCATCACCGTAACTGCGGCGCTGCCACAACGGCTTGCGATCTTCGAGATTGCAGCAGAGTGCAATTGCGCAGAAAATCCCAGACCGCCATAACCTTTGGGGATGATCATCCCGAAGAACCCCTTATCTTTGATAAACCGCCAGACCTCACCCGGCAGATCCTTCAGCTCATGGGTGATCTTCCAATCATCCAGCATCCTGCACAGATCCTCGGTGGGACCGTCCACAAAAGCCTGCTCCTCTGGACTCAAGCCGTAGGCCGGTAGCTCAAGCAAGCGCTGCCAATTCGGATCACCCGAGAACAACTCACCATCCCACCACACCGAGCCCGCCTCCAAGGCTTCCCGTTCCGTAGAGGACATGCGGGGAAGCCGCTTTCGGTACAGCGACAACAAGGGGGCACTGAACAGGCGCCGCCTGACTTCAGGAAAATTCATCAGTCCCAAGAGGGCCCAAAAACCCCAGGCGATGATCAGTGGCACGCTCAAGCCCATGGCAACGATGGTGGCTAACAGCAGAGCCACGCCGAGCACAGCGGTCCAAACGGGCAAGGGCGAACGCTGATAGGCCAATACCCATACAGCGATCAGCGTTAGTACGACTAGGGAAAGCGCGAGCATCTCCATCCCCCCTCTTATGTTGGTCTGTGGAAACAGTCCACGTCCGCCACCTCCCCGAGCGTCGGATCGGAGGCGCCCGCGAACATCATGCAAACTGTTGTTTGCAAGGATCGGAATCTGTTGGTTTTAGCTTAGACCATGCTAGCGCGAAAACTTAAAAAGAGCTAGCCAGTTTATGTTACTCTACATTCTTGTGCCTTATGGGGAGCACAAGGTTTAAGCCCGCACTCAGCGGCTATGCGTGATGCGTTCGATGCGCTCGCGAGTCGGTGGGTGGGTAGAAAAATACCCTCGATCCTCTTTCCCTGCATCGCCCTGCAAACGGGCCAGTAGGCTTGCGAAATTCTGGACCGGGATCCCCGTAGCCTTAAGATGTTCTAAGGCATAGTCATCGGCCTCGCGCTCAAAGGCTCGGGAGTACTTAAGCTGCACCAGGATCGCGGGCAAAGCCCCGGCTAAGGAAGTAACCGAGCTCACGTCGCCGACAATCGCTGTCAGCAAAATAGCAACGCCAGAATCCTGCAAAACATGGCGCATGGCATGGCGATGCACCAGGTGCCCAAGCTCGTGCGCCAGCACTGCGATCAATTCCTCGTCGTTTTGCGCCAGCCGCACCAGTTCATCTGTCATCACCACGATCCCGGAGGGCAAGGCAAGAGCGTTGGCTCCAGCGCCCCCACCCTTGCGGAACTCGAGGCGATACGGACGAGAGTCGCCCGCTTCAGGGGTGATCGCGGTGAAGTGTCGTTGAATGCGGTTTTGAGTCGCTTTGTCGAGGTCGGATGGAGAAAAAAGGGTGCGGTCCAGAGCCTTCAGAGCGCCTTGACCGAGGGCAATATTGGCGGATTGCGGCAAGGCAAACGCGGCTTGCTTGGCTAAGGCGGGGACCCCAAAGCTAACCAGGCCCCAAAGCACAGTCGCGGTAAGCACCAGGGCAGCGAGCGCGTAACCCAGCCGGCTTTCCAGCAAGTGCAGAGTCAGGGCGCCTCCTGCCATCCCCTGCTCCTCGCTTAGTCTCCGCACGAAGCCCTCGTCCGCCAGCTCGCACTTCGCCCCATCTGGAAAATAAAGGCTGCACGGAATGCTTCCCACATGGGGGCCGATGCGGACCTCCGCCAAAGGATACTCGCGCTGCAGTCCCGTGGCTTCGATTCGGATCCGGCCATTGCGCTCGCTGGTGAGCGTGGCCAGATGGCGTTTTGAGGTCCGCCCGTCGAAAAAATGTGCTTGCGTTCTCTCTCTCACAAAGTTATATCCACTTAGCTCCTAAGTGCATGTTTTAATTGTCTCGGGCTGGCCCCTCAATAGGGAGCCCTCGGGTACCCTTTTTATCGACGCCGCATAACAACAACTATCAAAGAGCCTCATCGCCCGGCGCTTGATGTGCGCCGTGAACCTTGGGCTAGGTCTAGACGGCACTCACCGTCTATCGAGCTTTCATCATTCATTTCCTACCCTTAGCCGTTCAGCAGCCCACGCATTAAGGCTCTTCCCCTCCCGCGCCGCAGCCGTCGCTATCGCTGCATGCTGTTCCGGTGGTAGGCGAAGAACGAACTTTCCTGAGTACGGCTTGTTCGGATTCTTCCCGCGTTCGGCGCAAAAGGCTAAATAATGATCTACGCTTTCGTGAAACGCCTTCTCTATTTCTTTCACGCTTTCACCATGGAAGGTCACGATATCGGCGATCCCCATCAGGCGCCCGGTCAGGCATTCGTCTTCGTCGCTGTATTCAATATGTGCGTCGTAGCCTTTGTAGGTCATCATGGCTTACCTCCGATTTTCTCGATAAATTCACGCACCGCTAGCACTTGATAAGGGTGCAGATCATTTCCTTGGTGCGGTGCGGTCTGTGTATATATGGACTCCACCCGGTTTGCAAGGAGAAAAACACTGATGGGCGCAAGGAATGACTGCATGTATATATCCGGCCTGTTGGTGAGCACGGTATCGGCTCTGGCCATGATGGAATGTG
>Ga0187893_10006954_pt1 | contig 18933 bp, 22 predicted proteins | sample MA1701074metaG_FD_139574 | JGI IMG/M metagenome (GOLD analysis project Ga0187893, IMG submission 139574) | White microbial mat communities from a basaltic lava cave in the Kipuka Kanohina Cave System on the Island of Hawaii, USA - MA170107-4 metaG ... | reverse complement strand
TTCACATGACAAGGACCTCACGATTCACGGTTTCTAGCCCGATCGCGGCACCAGATGCACCGCACCGGCTTTGATCGCCGCCACAACCAGTGAACCTGTTTCGAGACCAAGTTCATCTCTGGCCCCCCTCGTAATCACCGCCCGCAGGGGAAAGCCGCAATCGACCGTGACCGTCACCAACTGGCCTTGCGGCAGCATATCAGTCACCAGGCCAGAGAGGTGATTACGCGCGCTGGTGACGCCGCTCCCCGCCTGCTCGAGCAAGACATCTTCCGCGCGAATACAGACGTAGACGGCCGAGCCGCTCACGTCCGCTCCTAAGCCCTTCAGTGTCGTCCCGTTCACCAACACGGTCGCCAACCCATTGTCGTTCGCGACCACTTGACCCTGCACGACGGTCTCGATCCCGACGATCTGCGCAACCTCCGCATTGGCCGGCCTGGAGAACACCTCCTGAGGCGAACCAGTTTGGAGAATCGTTCCACCCTGCATCACCGCAATGACATCGCCCAACGTCAAAGCCTCGGCCCAATCGTGCGTGACAACGACAGAAGGAATTTTCAACTGGGTCAACAGGGTTCGCAATTCTCCACCCAAACGACTGCGTGTCGGCACATCCAAGGCCGACAGGGGTTCATCGAGCAACAAGAGCTGAGGTCGCCTGGCGATCGCGCGCGCAAGCGCCACACGTTGCTGTTGCCCACCCGACAACTGCGCCGGCTTGGCCTGTTCGAGCCCCTGAAGTTGCAACAAGGCGATTAGCTCACGGACACGCTCTCGTCGTGCCGCAGTCGGCAGATCGCTCAATCCATATTCAATGTTTCCCGCTACCGTATGCGTAGGAAAGAGCGCATAATCCTGCGGCATGTAACCAATCCGCCGCGCTTGCGGCGAGAGCCGAATGTTGGACGCCGCATCAACCCAGGTCGTCGAACCGAACTGAATTCGTCCATCTTCCGGCCATTCCAATCCGGCAAGACAACGCAGCAGGGTCGTTTTCCCAGATCCTGATGGACCGAAAAGAATCAGGACCCGCGGAGGATCCAGCGGGAGACCCAGTTGTGCAACAGCCGTAAACCGACCGGGAAAGGTCTTGCGGCAATCAACCGTCATTTCTGCGGCCATACCGCCCAGACCTTTCGATTCATCGCATAGACCAGCAGCAGCACGCCATAGGAGACCGCCAGCAACAGCAGCGCCGTCTTGGCAGCCCCGGCATAGTTGAGAGCCTGCACCTCATCATAAATATCAATCGAGACGGTTCGCGTTTCGCCCTCAATGTTGCCGCCGACCATGAGCACCACGCCGAACTCCCCAAGCGTATGGGCAAAACTCAGGACCGCACCAGTGATGAGGCCTGCTACCGATAGCGGAACAATCAGATGAAAGAAGGTCTTGAGCTTCGACACCCCGAGCGTCCAAGAGGTTTCGATCAACCGGCGATCGACTTGCTGAAAGGCTGCGGCAAATGGTTGCACGGCAAACGGGAGACTGTAGAGAATCGACGCGAGGAGCAGACCTTCGAAGGTAAAGGGGAGCGGATGCCCGACCACGTCGCTGTAGAATCGACCGACCGGACTGTGCGGGCCGATCGCGACCAGTATATAAAAACCCAGCACCGTCGGAGGCAGAACGAGCGGAAGCGCGACAACCGACTCGACAATGAACTTCCAGCGCCATTTCGAAAAAGTGAGCCAATAGGCGACCGGCAGTCCGACGACCAGCAAGACACCGGACGTCAGACTGGCTAATTGGAATGTCACCCAGATAGCCGTCCAGTTCACAATGCCGCCTTTGCCACGACCCGTCCTACCGAAACCGGCGCAATGGTAGGAAGCCGCGATCCGGAATGTCAACGCACGCTATTTGCCGATCATGACTTCCGTGGCTTTTACGGCGACCAGCACGGAGTCGTTGATTTTCAACCCCATGCTCTTGACCGACCCTTCCGTAATCGCCGCTACAAATTCAAGTGCGCCGACTTTCACCGTCACCTCGGCCATGGCTTGTCCTTCTGTGATTTTGGTGACCGTGCCTTGGAACTGATTTCGCGCGCTAAGTTTCATGGTGCCCTCCTTGGTAAGATAGCTGAATGATTGCAGCCATCGGTTTCGTACAACTTCGTCTAACCTCTACTTATCTTGATCGAAGCCGATCATGAATCCTTCCGGACCAGTCACCTCAAATCGAGTCGCCTTACGATGTCCTCGACTCACCTCAGGCTTCAATCGGAAGCGAACGATCTTGGTACGCTCTTCCTCGGCCAGTTGAGAGAGCGCGGATGCTCGGTATGAGCTTTCCACTTCTTCTTGCACTGCAGCGACATCCGAAACCGCGAAATTGATTTGCACCCAGCCGGTCGGACGCGGCGTTCGCGAATCCTGCCGAACAACGATCAAGACGCCTCGGTAACAATAGCCACGGAGACTGTCCACTTGGGGATGATCCATGCGTTGGACAACCGGCGCGTGCAAGACGGATTCAAAGAATTGCTCGTAACGCGTGATATTGGATGTTTCAACCTGCACGCTTTCAAATCCCTCAAGAGAACCTGGGCCCTGAATCGCCGCTTTGCACGATCCCTCATGAGAAGCCGAGTCAGCCTGATGGTGCTGAGTCTGTGGCACATCTTCAGCCGACGCAACCATTACCGCAATCAGGAGTACGCTTGCGCTTGTCAGATAAACAAGTCTATGCAGGCTTCTTTCCGCTACTTGCATCGGAACTGAATCCCCCAGCGCCGTCCGCTGACTTCCCCTTCCGCTCCTCCCACGGTGGACATACTACTGTATCCCGGCACTTCCCCGTCGTTGAGGACAATATAGCCCGAGGGACACTTTCCCTCGATGAGCTTCAACGCATCTCTGCGATGTGGTGATCCCATCGGGCCGCCCCGGTCTTCCTTGAACAGGTAGGTCACAACGCCGCCTTGCTCCGTTTCGTGGGTTAGCAGAACCGCTTGGGAACAGCCGAGGCTGATACCTAGCACGACCAAGCCGATCACCTTCGTCCATTGCTTAACTGGGCAACATAAAGCCATAGCGCTTCATGATCTCCTGTCCGTGGGAACCTTTGATGAATTCAAGAAACTGTCTTGCAGCTTCTGGATTTTTGGACTGATTCAAGATCACCGCGCCTTGTTCCAGAGGTGGATGCGCAACCGCAGGGATCTCCCAGTACTGCCCGGCAGCCTTCATCGCTGGTGCGAGCGCCAAGGACAATGCGATAATCCCAGCGTCACAGGCGCCGGACTCAATGAATTGCGCCGTTTGCGAAATGTTCTCTCCAAAAATGAGCTTATCTTTGACCTGATCATAGACCTTGAAATATTCCATAGCGGCTACTGCAGCACGTCCATAGGGAGCATGCTTAGGATTGGCAATGGCGATCTTCTTGATCGTCGGTTCACGCAAGATCTCTAACCCCTGGGAGAGATCGAGGTGCGAGTCCTTGCCGGCCCACAAGACAATCCGTCCGACGGCATAGGGATAGAGCGATCCCGGCACGACTAGGCCGGCCTCTTCCAGCTTCTTGGGGTAGCCGATGTCGGCTGAAAAGAAGAGGTCGAACGGCGCGCCATTTTGAATTTGCGAGAAGAAATTGCCTGAGGATCCCAACGTGAGTTTCACATGCTCACCGGTTTGTTGTTCGAAAGTTGGGACCAACTCCTTGAATGCAAAGTTGAGATCGGCGGCAGCGGCCACCGTCAACTCTCCCGCCTGCCCCGACGGAGCTGTGGACAGGCCCGTGATCATGAACAGAGCAAACAGTACAGACACTAGTAGTATTTGCATTCTCCACATGTAACCCTCGTTAAATCCCATCTCGGCACCTCCTCGTTTCCGCCGCTTATTATCAGTCTTCATCTATCAAACACTCAACGGCCCTCCAATCCCAACTCTGCGAACCGGACGCCCGGACCGAAATCCCATGACGTCCGGACTGGAGAAACAGAGACGAATCTGCTCAGGGTCAATCACGATATTCACTGTCTCCCACGCTCGGGGAAGACGATCCGCTCCGACCACATTCCCTCTACTTCGCAGTGTCCAGGTTTCGCCATGCACTTTGACCGTGATGAGCGGATCAGGCCCGTCCGCCTGGACCAGCACGATCCGGCCAATCCAGCGGTTCATACGGCAAGCTCCGCGCCGGAACCAGCCGGCTTCCAACCGAACGGCTTCTGCCGGGATCACCACCGTTACCTGATCGCTGATTCGCACCGGCTCCATATCGCCCTCGTTGGAGAGCCATCTCGCACGCAGAATCCTTTGCCATCCGATCCGGAGCCGCATGCGAGTGCGAGATAGACTGCAATGCGACGAGACGACCGTACCCGTTACGATATTCGCCTCGGAGAAGCATCGATCCAGATCCCTGACCTGCAACATGCTTGCGCCTCGTTGCCCTCAGAAAAACATCTGGTACTGAACCATGAACGCTTGACTGACCAGATCCTGACCGGAACCGGTGCCAGGCCCATCCACGACAAACACATTGGGCACACCGCCTGTGGTTCCGACGTTGACGGCATCCGGAGCGCTGCGGCCGCCAGCAAATCCCCCCGTGCCCATCGTCACGGTCGTGTATTGGAATACGATCTTGTGATCATACGTCGATTGGAACGTATACGTGAGCGACGCATCGAACTCTTTGATCAAGTCTTCGCTCGCCTTGGTATCCGGGTCCCAGTAGGCGTACCGTACCGCGGCTTCCAGTCGCTTCGGGATCAGATAGTACCCGGACTGCACATACCACCCGGTCGAATTTCCCAATTGTCGCGGGATATTTCGAATGACCTGCTCGCGCAACGTGTTGTTGCGGAAATAGAACTCGCTGTGCAGCGACCACCCGCGATACTTGATGTTGGTATCCAATGTCCAGGTGGTCAGATTCATCACCCCGTTGCCCAGCAGGCGCCCGTTGCCGGTTGCGGCCAACTGCCGCTTCGCGATCGTGAGATCGGTCAAGTCCGCCTGCAGGCTGAAATTCGAGTTGGGAGGATCGCCGGGATCCAACACCGAACTCGTATTGATGGCAGGGTTGTACGAATATCCGCCACCCATGGAAACTTGCGGGGTCTGCGAATAGGCCAGATCGCCCTCGGCGTAGCCAGGGTTTCCCAGGATATTCCAATTCAGTCTGACAACGTACATGAGCTCGTTCGCGTTATTCCGGAAATTCGCTCCCGTGGCATATTGCCGTCCACGAAAGTTCTCGCCCCCATTCACATCCACGGATTGAAACGACCCGAGACCGGTGACGTTTGGGCCTTGTCCGTTGAAGACGCCGAAATAATAATTGACCGGTAGGTCCTGGTCGTTGAGCAGCGTGATGCCGATGTCCCGCCGATTGAGGCCGCTCGCCGTGAAGGCATCCATCACCAACGCCCGCTCCGCGAACTGCATTGACGCGGTGCTGTTGATCTGGGCGCGATTGAAAAGCACTTTGTATTGCCCCGCCCAGATATTGACCCAGCGCCAGCGGGTAAACTGGAAGTTCCAATCGAGCAGTTGGACACCCGACGCGTTGGCCGCATCTTCGGCAGTCTCCGCGCCAAGCTGGATGAAGTATTTGAAATCCGGATCGAGCAGGTGGCCCATGAAATACAGGCGCGCCCGGCGAACCTGGAACGTGTCGGAGCTTCCTTCAAAGCGCGAAGCGCGCAGGTTGCCGAACACGCCCAGAAACTGAGGATAATTTTTGAAATCTCCCAACGTCCGGTACAGGGAGTTCTGTTCCCAGTGGGTATAGCGCAACTGCGTCATCGCACGGAACTTGAGGAAAAATGCATTGTCATTGAACGAAAAATTAAACCCCTTCTCATACCAAACCTTGAAGTCCGGAGCGGTCGCCCGCGAGCGGGCCTGAGAGGCTTTTCCCACTTGATCGTATTCTTCCTGCGTAATCGTTCCCTGTTTGACCGCTCGTTCGAGCAGCAGACGGAGCGCCGGGTCCAGATCTTCCACATAGACCCATTCCCCGTTTTTTTGCACCATCCGCCCCGTGTCGGCTGCCCAGACCAGCGGCACGCCGAACCATCCCTGCACCCCCATCGCCCCCGCCAGGAAACAGCCGACCACATGGCCAAACCACATCCTTCGTCGCATGCCTACCATCAGCTCCCCCTCCTTTCATCGCTCCCCTTCCTTGGCCCATTGCCGATTACATCTCCCGCTTCACCGTTGACCGGCAGTGATCACCCTCCTTCGCCTAGCGGTGCGACTGCGCGGAGGTAGTCGCGAAATTGAACGGCGGGGGGTCCGTCGATTGGGTCCTTCATCCAATACTGCTGAGGTTCGAAGAACAGTTCGTACGACGGTGGAGCAGGAGGTATTTCCGGATAGAAGGGGTAATAGCCACGGGTGGGTGATTGCGGTTGGAGGCTCCGCACGTAGTTGAGGCCGACATGGAAGAATGGGTCGCGGACCGCAATCCAGCCTGCAGTGACAATCCGTTCGTCGGTTAGATTCAAGCCCGGCTCATACAGTGCAAATGCGACCCGCTCATTTGGGTTCGCCGTCCGCAGTCCTTCGACCAAGTACGGTGCAAGCGACTGGAGTTCATCGTCTCGAAGCAGCCGTTCCGGGATGGCAGTCTTACCGAAGAGACGCAAGGGCCAAGTGGGTCGTTCGCGAAACGACATTCCCTTAAGTACCTTCTCCACGTCAGCAACCTTGAGCGAGATCGGATGGGTATAGCCTTCGTCTTTTGCGACTTGCTCGAGCCTGATCACCAGGCGCTGATCTTCGTGAATGACCTCGATCGGCACAGGAAGTCGCGAGCAGCCAATGGCCAGCAGGCAGAACATAGCCAGCCCGAGCCGACTTCCGACGAGGCGGCCACAGCCCCACTGTGTAGCTGATGTCACATTCATGCAGAGCAACCTCCTTCAAGCTAGCACGCCAGATGCGGATCGGAGTTATCGGGGTATCGACGGCGACACGATCGAAGCCCCGGTCGCCGCCGCCTCAACAGGCTGTGAGTCCTGCACAAGGTCGTAACCTTTCGCGTTCAGGGCATGTTGTCCTTGCGAGGTGTTCACGAATGCCAAGAATCGTTGCGCGACAGGATGATCCTGCTGACCGCGCTTCAGAGCGAAGGCATTTACCGGCGAGAATGCACCGGGCGCAGACAACGCGTGAATCGTGACCCCTTTGGCAGTCATCGCATCCGGAGCGAACACCAGTCCGAAATGGGCCTTTCCGTTCTGCACCAAAGCAAGAACCTCTTCGGTGTGCTTGGCGAATACCAGGCGCTCGGATGGCTCTGCACTCACGCCCACAGTTTTGAGCAAGGCTTGGGCGCGACGCCCGCAGTCGATTTTTTGGGGATCGGGGATCGCGATGACGGTCCCCTGATGCTTCATCCGATCGAGCAAATCACCTGTCGAGCCGAAGACGGCGGCATCCGATGACGAGGCCACCACCGCCAGCGGGACAGAAATGGCTGGTCCCGTCGTGGGCCGGCGGGCAAAATCCCGCGCCTCCATCCATTCAAGGAGCGATGAGTCATCCGATGCCACCAACTGCACCGGAAGGCTCTTGATTGAACCCTTCAGCTCGGTCTCCGAGGTGACCACGATCCGCACACGGTCTCCCACATGCGCTACCTCAAACGCCCGGGCGACAATATCTATTGCATCGATCACGCTAGGGGTAACTGCGATGGTGACCGTGCCGGCGTGCGCGGATGATGTTGTCAACCAGATGCCTAGGATGGCACTGACACATATCCTCACGGCTCGGCTAGGGTCACGCATACTCCGTCTCATGGCTTCCTCTCTATAAAATGGTAAGGGTGCAGGTGCGAAGTGCCTTAAATGACATCTTTTATGTATCTTAGTCATGTATACTTGACGCAGAGGCAAAAAAAATATTCCCCGTCACTTGCCTTGCCCTAGCAGCCCACAATCCAATCCACCGAAGATGCGGCGAGCTTCTGGAGATTGTTAAGCGGCTCGCTCGCTACGGCTGAACCAATACTTCCGATCTGCACAGTTATTCTCACGAAGTTTTGTATGGATATCCTGAGCATCGAACCTCTGTCACATTCGGTTCACCTATAATGTTTGCAGCTTGCCCGTGTCCTTCGTGTCATAGCCCCCGAGCGCATTGATCTCTTTGCGAAACGAGCGGCTGGCGATGGTGTCAAACAGGTTGGCCAGTGTCGGATGAGACTTCAAATAGGCTTTGGGCACCACGAGATCGTACCGAGCGGCTTGCAGCGGCACAAAATCGAGGCCAAAGAGTTGTGCGGCAGACCGGATCCCGATCCCGACGTCAGCCTGATGACTTGCGATGGCCCTAGCCACTTCGAAGTGAGACGACACCGTCTTCTCGTACCCGCGTACATGAGTAGGATCGATCCCCGCTGCGCGCAACCGCTGATCCAGCAACAGTCTGGCCCCAGCTCCCTCTTCTCGATTCACAAGTGTGACGTTAAGATCAGCTACGTCGCTGACCGCACGGATAGACTTGGGATTACCTGCTCGAACGAGCAAGCCCTCTTCCCAGGTCGCAAACGTGACGACTTCATAGTTCGAACCTTTCAGCGCGCGCCGGAGGAACGGTAGGTTTGATTCCCCGGTCGTCGGGTCGAAGAGATGCAGACCTGCAACATGCACCTCGCCTTGCTGCAAAGCCCGAAGCGCCGCCATACTCCCCATTGTCCAGCCCACGACAGTGGTCTGATCCTTCCGTTGACGCAAATGCGCGCCGACGAGGAAAATCGCGGGATCACAACCAGCGACAGAAATTTCCTGGTCAATGGCCTGGCGATCGCGCGAGAGATTCACTCGCACCATGGCGCCCGATGTCTGGCCATGCACATCCGTCGCGTAGCCATCGGCAGGCACACTATACGAAAGCACCTCACCCAACTCCGTGACGGGCCGCACGACCATACGAGTCCCTACCCTGGCCACCTTCACACGAATCGTCGAGATCTTCTCCTCGCGCTGAGGGAAACTCCCGATCAGTTTCCCTTCAATGACATCCTGCGCCTCCACAAGACTGAAGAGATCTTCCACGCGACAGCCCAACACGGCAGCCAGTCGAAGCGCGACCGCAGTGGTGGGCAAATAAAGATGAGATTCGATCGCCGAAACGGCCTGCCTGGTGATACCGGATTTTGCGGCAAGTTCACCCTGTGAAAGACCTTGGGTGACGCGAATATCCTTTAAATGATTCTGGAAATGTTCGGCAGATTCCGCTCGGTGTGCCTGTCCCATAGTGAGGCGATAAATAGCATGTATACTTGCAATGTTCAAGTATACAGTTATTGATGGATAAAAATATGCTGCGATTTACTGCGATTTACATTGAAGATAACGAATTAGACTCTACTCAGATATAAAAATGTAGTGAACAAAAACAATGTAAATTATTATTGTTGACAATATAGATTTACTTTGTTTAATATTAAATAATTAATCATGACCGGAATAATAGGAATTAATGTGCTACTCACATTTATCGAGCGGTTTCACTATCGGAAGATCTTCCTGAACTCGCTTGCCCTCTTCCTCCTGACGGCGACCGTCGTTCCTCCGCTTTCCTCAGGACTGGATTGGGTTCCGACAGATGAGGAGATCAAGAAATACCGCCAGAGCTGGAATCCCCTGTCCCACGGTCCCGTTCTCCTCCAGTCTGTTGATACGCAACCAAAGGGGCAGCTCTCAATCCGAGAATTCCTTTTCTCCCAAATCGGAGAGAGCAGCTTCGGCAATCACCTCAGCTTTGCGACCGACAGCAAAAACGGACCGGTTCATCTCTATCAAGTGTCGCCCTCCGTCAATGCCGCCTACGGACTGACCAATCACATCGAATTAGGTGCCGCCATTTCGATGAATTCGTTCTGGGCCAGACAAAACGGGCAGAGCACGAGTTCGACCGGCTTCGGCGACACCTCGCTTATCATGAAATACCGGCCAATCATCCAAGACCCTGATAGCTGGCGCCCTTCCCTTACCCATTACACACAGGTTGTGCTCCCCACCAGCCGTTGGGCCGATGCGGAGAAGCCACCCGGCGGGTTCACGCCCCTCGGACGACTTCCCAGTACGCGATTTGGCGAATATGGGTTGACGCAAGGACTCATGACGCGAAAGAACCTCGAACCCATTCGCATCAGCGCAGCCGTGTTCTATACCTACGCCGCGCCCGGAGAGAACGGCGGAAAGAATACCTACACCGGCGACATAGTCAACACGCGTTTGATTTTCGAGCACATACTCAATGACAAGGCCGGGTTCGGGTACAACATCGAAGTCAGCACTTTGCACGGGCTCACCTGGCGGGCGGACGGACACGACATCAACGCAGGACAGAGAAACGGCTTTACGATTATCGGCGTGGAGCCCGCCCTTCAATGGAACTTTTCTCAAAACTGGTTGGTCGCCGTCGGCTGTCTGTTTACCGTTGCAGGTCAGAATGCCACCAATTCCACCTATCCGAATCTGTCCGTCTTTTGGATGTGGGACAAGAGCGGGAAGATTACCATGCGATAGCCCATCGCGTGAGAGCGAGCAAGACCCTGACTCCACGTCCAATGCACATCCTTCTACGCTGACGGCAGCGGAGGTCGGCACCTTGCTCCGGGGAGTCCGTGCATCGGAACGGCGGAACATCGTTCACCGCCTGCTTTTCGGTCAACCCGATCGAACCAGGGCATTCCGGAAAGAAGAGATCGCCGTGTTGGCGTTACCTCTTTCAACGGCGCTGTCTCTGGCTGAGCCGACAGAACGTGTGTACTTCAACTTGAGTCATGTCACCGATCAGGGGGATCAGGAAACCATCATGGGCTGGATCTCCATCCGAGGCCCGGTTCTGCACCTGACAATCAGTGCCTTGCACGACCAGCACGGCCCGGGGCCAGATATCAGCAAGTACGACCGACAACTGCCGAACATTCCAGAAGCTTCGGCATCGTATGACGTGACGTTCGAGCCCGTGGATTTTCTGGCCAAGGCGAGTTCGAGAGCCCGTTTCTGGGAGCCGGATCAGAGGGAAGAGTTGCAGATCCGGTATCGGGAGACGCTCACTGCTCTGCCACCTTATCCGGGTCTGGAACCACACCACAAGATACAACCGTCACAACCTTGAGGAACCGAATTGCATGGGTAATCATGAAGGAGATCATGAATATACGCATGTTGTTATTAGGAAGCTGGGCATTTCTCTCCACAGTTTCTGTCGCTATCGCAGAGGATACGATCCGTGTGGGACACTTTCCGAACATCACGCATGTCCAAGGCCTGGTGGCCCAGCATCTGTCTCGCACCGGCCACGGATGGTTTGAAGAACGGCTGGGAACCAGCGTTAGGATCGAGTGGTACATCTATAACGCGGGGCCGAGCGCCATGGAAGCGATCCTGGCGGATTCCATTGACCTGACCTACGTTGGTCCAAGCCCGACATTGAATGCCTATGCAAAATCCAACGGCGAGGAAGTCCGGATCATTGCCGGCGCTGCCGCGGGCGGCGCAGCTTTGGTCGTCCAACCGGATTCCGGACTCACACAGCCGGCCGATTTCCGCGGAAAAACCATCGCCACCCCGCAACTCGGCAATACGCAAGATATTGCCTGCCGCGCATGGCTGGCCAATGGGGGGCTGAAAATCACGCAGACAGGCGGAGATGCCTTTCTCGTCCCCACCCCCAACCCTGATCAGCTCACCCTGTTTCAGCAGAAAAAGCTCGATGCAGTATGGACGGTCGAACCGTGGGTCTCACGCCTGGAACGCGAAGCCGGAGGCAAGGTGCTCGTCGAACAGTCGCGCGAGAGCATCACCGTCCTGGTGTCGAGCGTGAAGTTTGTCAAGAACAAGCGGGAGCTAGCCAGGAAGTTTGCGCAAGCCCACCGTGAACTCACCGAGTGGATTCTCGCGCATCCTGATGAGGCGAAGCAGATGGTGCGGCAGGAATTGGCCGCCGAGACACGAGCCGAGGTGTCGGCAGATCTGATTGCCCAGGCATGGAAACGCATCGTGCTGACCACAGATGTCTCCCCGGATGAGTATCAGCACTTCATTTTGAATGCTCAGCGCGCGGGATTCCTGCGCAAAGCACCCGACTTGTCACAGCTCATCGAAAGGCTGAACTGAGATGGCCGCGACTGGAGTCAATCCGGCTAAGACCGTGTCCTCCAAGCTCGTCCTCGATCGTGTCTCGAAGTGGTTTCGGACCAGCACGCTGACGGTCCATGCCCTTGACGATGTGACGCTCCGCATCGCTGAAGGGGAGTTCGTCTGTCTCGTCGGCCCCAGCGGCTGCGGTAAATCGACCTTGCTCAATATCATTGCCGGATTGGAGCGACCCGATCGCGGTCTAATCGAGGCCGATGGAGAAACGATTGTTGGCCCAGGGCCACACCGTCTCGTGATGTTTCAGGAAGCATCGCTGTTTCCGTGGCTGACGGTCCTCGGAAACGTCCTCTTCGGCCTCAAACTCGTGAACGGCGTGAGTGCGGCGGAACGCCATGAGAAGGCCGAGTATTTCCTTGAACTCGTCGGCCTCAAGAAGTTCATGCATTCCAATGTTCATGAATTGTCCGGCGGCATGAAACAACGCGTGGCCCTGGCTCGGGCCCTGGCACCGAACCCCAGCGTCCTCCTGATGGATGAGCCCTTCGGCGCGCTCGACGCCCTGACACGCGAACAACTCTACGGGGACATCCAACGAATCTGGAGCCAGCACCGTAAGACCATCGTCTTCGTCACCCACAACGTGCGTGAAGCCGTCTGCTTGGGTGACCGCGTCATTTTGTTTTCTCCAAACCCTGGACGGATTCGCGAGGAATTCGCAATTCCTCTGCCTCGGCCACGCGACATCAACAGTGTGGACCTGGCCCGCTACTCGACCGAAATCACCCGTGTCCTGAAAGGCTATGTGCAGACCGAGGTAGCGGGATGATCGCACGGTGGCTGGCCGCAGCACTGTTCTTTGTACTCCTCGTCGCCGCGTGGTATCTCACCGTCCAAGCACACATCTGGTCTCCCATCCTGCTCCCATCGCCCATCAGTGTGGCCGACTATGTGAAGTCCGCAGTGGAAGACGGCACTCTTTGGGAAGCTACGCAAGTCACGGTTCGAAGGCTACTCATCGGATACGGGTTAGGAATCCTCGTGGGCCTTCCGTTAGGCCTTCTCACCGCGTCTTCCCGCTGGTGCCAGGACACGATCGGAGTCCTTGCATTAGGACTGCAAACTCTCCCGAGCGTCTGTTGGGTACCGCTGGCCCTGCTCTGGTTCGGTCAAACAGAAGCCACTCTGTTGTTCGTCGTCGTGATGGGAACTCTCTGGTCGCTGATCATTGCGACCGACAACGGCGTACGGACCATTCCACCCATTTATACGCGCGCAGCCCGCAGCATGGGCTCGACCGGATTGCACACGTGGACCCACGTCGTCCTGCCGGCAGCCCTCCCATTCCTTTTGAGCGGTATGAAACAAGGCTGGGCCTTCGCCTGGCGATCTCTGATGGCAGCGGAAATCTATGTGACGATTCTTACCGGATTCGGGCTCGGACATTTGCTACACTATGGCCGCGAGCTGAATGCGATGGACCAAGTCATCGGCGTGATGTTGATCATCGTCGTGATCGGTCTGGCCGTAGACAAAACGCTGTTTGCTCCGATTGAAGAGTTTCTCCATCGCCGCTGGGGAACAGCCCGCCAGTAGATTTTCCAACAAAGGGGGATTGCCATGGCAACTCAACACAGTACGGCCGCATCGTTAGTTGCTTCAACCGTGCTGGCCATAACACTGATGTTCGGGCCCGCTGCTGTTGCGGGGCAGTTCGGCACTCCAAAAGAAAACGAAGGAACCAGGATTTTTCAGCCCACTGAACATCCTTACTATAGTGGACAATTCCACCTTTCCGGGCAGAGAACCACTCTGATCGGAAGCGTGAACGATCGCACACCGTGGGATCACCTCGACTATGCCGGCAAACACCTGATATCAGTGCAGGGCTCCATCGACATTGAGGTGAACGAACTCACGAACAGTGGCCAGGCCACCGCTGAATTTATCGAGGGCGCCGACCGGTATCGGATCGTCTTTGACCGGTTTACCGCGAAAGCTCCGTACCAGGATGGAGGCATTGCGACCAGAATCTATGAACATGGTGACTCCGGAAACGGCGATCCGCTGTATCCGAAAACCTGGCTCTACCTTGCCGGATGGGGAACAGCGACAATGTGGAAAAACGATCAGGTCCTGTACAAGGACTATGATGCCCATTTCATGGTAATGGAACGGTCCCGCGATCCAAAAACCCATGAGGTTCACTATCCCGTGAAGCGCACTCTGCCCGGAGGGGAAACCGATCCGGCCGGAATGGAAATCGATCTCTGGGTCCGGTCGAAGGAACAAAACACCAACAATTTTCCTCCCTTTGAGACCTTTGTGCATCTTTGTTGGGAAGAAGTCACCTGGCGATAAGGTGACGGACCATCATCCGATGGAAAAGAAAACTTTCGAAAGCTTGAAGACATTCTCAGAGCACAGTTTCGTTCGGAAACGGATCTGGCAAACGGATAAGCTCCATTGCAACATTTACTGCTTTGAGCCAGGACAACAGAATAGCCTACACCGCCATCCGGTCTCTGATGAAGTCGTGTTTTGCTTGGAAGGTGAAGGGATTGTCGTCGTTGGGACAGAGCATCAGTCCGTCAAAGCTGGAGAGACCGTGTTGGTCCCGATGAACACCCCCCATGGGTACATCAATACGAGCCTGGACCATCGCATGATCATCAGCGTGGTTCAATGTCCACTCCCGGTCGAACATGTGCCGGTCGAACCCGGCAACTTATCCCGGCTGATCAGGCCCTAAAGCACGTGATCGCACCCTGTGAATTTACAAAAATGTTGAAACCGGCTCATCTGCGCATTCTACTGCTTCTCGCCGTGGCGACTGCGATGCCCGTGGTTGGCTTCTCTCTTGAGAACGCTACTCGTGTGTGGACCTTTGACGATGACCCACCGGAGAGTCTTCCCCCTGAGTTCCAGGTGGGAACCCTGTTTGATGGGCGGCCTGCTGGAGAATGGAAGATCCTTCAAACCGAGGCGGCCAATAACGGAACGCACGTGCTTGGTCAACTCATGGGAAAAGGCGCCGAACACGCGTATAAGGTCGTGCTGATTCAAGGCACGACGGCCACCGATCTGGATTTGCGTGTCTCCTTCCTGCCCATCTCAGGCAGAGCGGATATGGGAGGCGGCCTGATCTGGCGGGCAACGGATGATCGAAACTACTACCTGACGAGGGCCAATCCGCTGGAGCAGAATATTCGGGTTTACCGGGTCGTCAATGGAATCCGGCACCTGCTACAAAACTTTGACCAGACGATTGACGTGAGGCAGTGGCACACACTACGGGTCACCCATCAGGGCTGCCGCGTGAACATCTTCTATGACGGCAAACAGATCTTCGATCTCTGTGACAAGACATTCCATGAAGGGATGATCGGACTATGGACGAAATCCGATGCCGTCACATACTTCGATGATCTCCGGCTGCAGCTTGTGAAATGAACACAAACGAGACAATGAGCGCACGCGACAAGGATTGACGTTTTTGGTCGGGATGTGAAAATCAGCAGAATACGACACGAGCAAAATGTGTGATTGCAAGACCTGGCTACTCAGCTGTGTGAACCACAAGATCGGGAGGCGGCCTTGAGGCAGTTCTGAGCTACGACGCACGGCTGCCATGAGACCTTGTCTCACGCGTCCACGTAAACACATTGCTCCCACTCTCAGGGGTGGGTTACAGTGAAACCTGGCTGAGTTGGAGAACCGTGGCATGGAACAAGTGGCCGGATCCATAGAAGAACGCTCGTTGCTGAGCTACCCAGGTGCGATCATGTTCGTCTCATGTTATGAGCTGGGTCACCAGCCTCTTGGCATCGCTCAGCCGATGGGATTTCTTGAGCAAACCGGGTTTACGCCGGTCGGTCTCGACATCGCGGTTGAGAACATGGATGAATCGGCCCTCCGGCTTGCGCGATTTGTCGGCATCTCGGTACCCATGCACACGGCGCTCCGGCTTGGGGTGCGGGTCGCCGAGCTGATTCGGGCGCTGAATCCAGCCTGCCATATCTGTTTCTATGGACTGTACGCCTCGATCAATGCGGAATATTTGCTCCAGCGGCTGGCTGATTCTGTGGTGGGCGGAGAGTATGAGATCCCGCTGCAGTTACTCATCGAAGCGCTCGATCGAGGGCAGCCAATCAGCCTTCTCGAAGGAGTCAGTTCTCGAAACCGGGTGGTCGGCCCTTCATTGCAGCGTGTCTATGAATCCACCGCCTCGACGATCCCCCATCCAATCCCAAGTCGCGGCGGACTCCCGATGTTGGACCAATATGCTCGGCTCGAACAGAACGGCACGGAGCGGTTAGTCGGGTACGTCGAGGCCAGTCGTGGTTGCCTGCATCACTGTCTCCATTGCCCGATCGTGCCGGTCTATGACGGGCGCTTCTTCCTCGTCCCGGAAGTCGTCGTCCTTGAGGACATTCGACGTCAGGTGCGTGCAGGCGCGACGCACATCACGTTCGGAGACCCGGATTTTTTGAACGGGCCGGGGCACTCCATGAGTATCGTTCGCGCGATGCACAAGGAGTTTCCGCATCTGACTTTTGATTTCACGGCGAAGATCGAGCACCTCTTGAAGCGCCGTCCTCTGATGCCAGACCTTGCTGCGCAGGGGTGTCTGTTCGTAATCTCCGCAGTGGAGTCGTTCAGCGACCATGTCCTGGAACGGTTACACAAGGGGCATACAGGAGCCGATATCATGACGGCCCTCGGCATTCTGCGCGAGGCCGGCATCGCGCTTCGCCCATCGTTCGTGGCCTTCACGCCCTGGACCAGCCTGGACCAATACGAACGGATGTTAGACATGGTGGAAACGCACGATCTCATCGATGCGACCGATCCAATACAATTGAGCATTCGTCTCTTAGTTCCACCTGGGTCAGCTCTGCTCGCCAAGTCTGACATTCAGCGGTTTCTCGGTCCACTGGATCAGGCCGGCTTTCAGTATCCGTGGACGCACCCGGATGAGCGGATGGATCGACTGCATCAGGCAGTGAGTGCCATCGTGGAAACGAGTGCCAAGGAAGAGGAAGATGCGATGGTGACCTTCGATCGCATTCGAGCGATTACCGATGAGATGGCCGGCCGTCACGCCGAGTCCTCGACTCGGACAAGGGTGAGCAGGCCTGATCATCCGAAACCGCCTCGTTTGACAGAATCATGGTTCTGCTGCGCTGAGCCGACGACCCAGCAATTCAGACCGCTACACACGAAGGAGCATAGGGAAATCCAGCATGGGTGGAGTGACATACAGTTGAGGGAGGGACCAGAAATGGAAGCTGAACTCATGACACAAGGCACGCAGATCCAGGAACTGTTGGGGTTGAAGGTACCGGCAGTGGCGATCGCGTTTCGAGATACGGCCCCTCCGGGCATTCCAAGGGTGACTGCCCCCGCACCGGCAGGATGCGGCTATTGGAAGCTGGCAGCTGAAGGTCAGGTCTTCTATACGGAGGCATCGGATCACTATACCTGTCCGGTCGGGGCCCATACCCACGGTGTGGATCTGCCGCCACAGGTCGCAACGGAACTAAACGGTCTGGTGCAGACCATGGTTGGGATGCAGTACCTCACGATGGCAGAAATTCCAATGATCCCGAGTCGACAGGAGACCTTTCACGTAGCCGTCTATGCGCCACTCACGCAGGCCACCTTCACCCCGGACGTGGTGCTTGTCCGCGGAACCGTCAAGCAGCTGATGCTACTGGCAGAGGCGGCACAGTCCGCGGGCGTGGCCGGCGGTGGCGCGACGATGGGACGACCGACTTGCGCTGTGCTGCCGGAATCCCTGCAATCGGGACACACGGCCACCAGTTTTGGCTGTATTGGAAACCGCGTCTACACCGGGCTCGGGGATGATGAAGGCTATTACGCCATTCCCGGTGCAAAGGTGGCCGATGTGGTCCGGAAGCTGGCAATCATCACCGAGGCCAATCGTCAGCTGGAGAAATTTCATCGAGCACGCGCGGGGACTCCTTCTTAACACTCCAAGAGACTGACATGCCGCGCCTTCTCCTGCTCTTACCGGCAACAACCTATCGAAGGGAAGCGTTCATCGAGGCGGCCCGCCTGGTGCATGTATCTGTGACAATTGGGATGGAGTGGGCTCCCGAAGGCCTTCCTGTCCCGTCGGGCGATGTCTTGTTGCTCGATATTCGATATCCACAGGCTGCCGCGCAGACTGTAGTCGAATTCGCCCGAGATCACCCAATCGATGCGGTAATTGGAGTCGACGATGTGACCGCCGTCGCTGCCGCCGCCGTGGCAGAGGCAGTGGGGTTGCCCCACAACTCTGTCGCGTCCGTCACCGCCGCCAGAAATAAACGCCAGATGCGAGAGTTGCTGTCCAGCCAGGACATTCCCGTACCTCGCCATAGGGTGTTCCCCCTCGATGGTGATCCAAAGAAGTTCGCGAAACAAGCCGTCTACCCCTGCGTCGTGAAGCCGCTGATCCTCTCCGCCAGTTGTGGGGTGATTCGCGCCAATGACGAAGAAGAGTTTATGGGTGCGTTCCGTCGGGTGGGCGCACTCCTAACCAATTTGGGTCTGGTGGCACGAGACGAGCAGGCCCGTTGGATCCTCGTCGAGGATTTTGTGCCGGGGATTGAAGTTGCATTGGAGGGTTTGCTCACACAGGGAGCGCTTCAGCCACTGGCGATGTTCGATAAGCCCGAACCGCTCAACGGCCCCTTCTTTGAAGAGACGATCTATATCACGCCGTCACGTCTCTCCTCCGATCTACAACAGAAAGTTGTCGCCTGTGCATCTCGAACAGCCGAGTCGCTCGGTCTACGGGAAGGGCCGGTGCATGGAGAATTTCGTGTGAATGAGAACGG
>Ga0187893_10006953_pt1 | contig 18938 bp, 14 predicted proteins | sample MA1701074metaG_FD_139574 | JGI IMG/M metagenome (GOLD analysis project Ga0187893, IMG submission 139574) | White microbial mat communities from a basaltic lava cave in the Kipuka Kanohina Cave System on the Island of Hawaii, USA - MA170107-4 metaG ... | reverse complement strand
GACGGCCGGCTCGACATCGCTGACCCAATCGCCATGTTGAGCGCTCTCTTCTTCGGATCTCCACCCGCGGAGGGACGGTTGGAAGCCGAGGTCTCCTGTCGCTAACCCCATCTCGAAGAGTCGATGACGAATTCTTAGGGGGCCGTGTCGTCCGAATCGCCCGCAGATTACCCGCTTCAGCGGGTCTGGGTAGCGACCGAGTGCTGAGATCGAACCGGAGCGCCGGCGGCCTCGGATCTCGCCCGGATCGACTCCATCACTCGCTCGAGCACTTTGAACGTCCGGCTCGACGCCCCGCGGTGCTCCTCGACCACCTGGCAGGCCCTCCGGCCGATCGCCGCCGCGGCCGGCGGGTCCGCCTGGAGCTTGCGGAGGATCTCCAGCAGGTCCTCCTGATCCTTGGCGATCCGGATGGCGTCGGTCCGCTGGAAGTCCTGAACCACGCTGCGGAAGTGCTGGCTGTGAGGGCCGATGATCACCGGCCGCCCCAGGGAGGCGGGCTCGATGACGTTGTGGCCGCCGAACGGGACCAGGGTCCCGCCCACGAAGACCGCATCGCCCGTCCGACAGAAAGCGGGCAGCTCGCCCATGGTGTCGACGACGAGGACTCCGCGCGGATCGGCGCCGGGGGGAAGGCCGCCGTTCTGCATTGTCCGCCGGTGAGGGACGAAGCCTCGAGAGCGGATGAGGCCCGCCAGCTCATCCGCCCGATCCACCTTGCGGGGGATCAAGATGAGGCGGCAGTCCGGGCGGTCCGCGGTCAGGCGGTGGTACGCATCGAGGAGCATCTTCTCTTCGCCGGGATGCGTGCTGGCGGCGGTGAGGACCCAGGCGTTACGGGGGATGCCGATCTCGGCGCGCAGGTCGCGGGCATCCTCGCAGGGGTTGTCGTACTTGAGGTTTCCCGTGACGGTGACGCGGTCCTCTCCGACGCCGAGCTGGCGGAGCCGCTCGAGGGTTTCGCGGTTCTGCGCGCAGAAGTGCGCGATCGCGGGCGAAGGCCATTCCATGAAGCGCGAGAGCAGCCGATAGCCCCAGATGGAACGGTCGGAGACCTGGGCGTTGACGACGACGACCGGCACCCCGTCGAGGCGGGCCTGATGGAGGAAGTTGGGCCACAGCTCGTGTTCGATGATCAGGATCATATCGGGGCGGACGCGGTGCATCGCCCGGCGAACGGCCCAGCTGAAATCGAAGGGATACTCGAACGTGGGATGGCGGGAGAACGTGCGGCGAAGGAGCGAGAGTCCCGCCTGGGATGTCGCCGAGAAGACCAGGTCCCAGCCGGGAAAACTCTCTTCGATCCGGCGCACGAGGGCGCGGACGGACAGCACCTCGCCGACCGAGACTCCGTGGATCCAGAGCCGCGGCCGGTCTCCCGCCCCCACCTCCACGTTGCCCCGCCGCCGGAGGATGTGAGCGTAGCTGTGCCTCGCCCGGCGGGTCGCGACCAGGTACGGCGTGATCGCCAGAAGCGAGGCGACGTACATCGCATCGATCCAATGCGGAAAGATCCAGCGCGCGACCGCGCCGTGCTGATTCTCAGGCCGCTTGGATACCACCATCGATCATCCCCACGAATCCGCCGGAATTCCGAGTACGAAAATCCCCGGTTGAACGGTTGCGTATTGTAGGCAAATCGAAAAGAGAGGCAAGGGAGCCTTTGGGGGGACGTTTGGAGGAGCCTGCGTGGCGACTGAACGCGAAGCCGTAACCGTTCTCGGGCCGAAGGCCCGTATGAACGGTTACGCATCGAAGAACCCCGCCTGCTGGTTGAACAGCGTGCCTTTGCGGTACGCGATGAGGAGCGCGCTTACCGTCGGGCGATCGAACGTCCGGTCGGCCCAGTCCTTCGCGCGCAGGAGCGCCTCTTTGACCGACAGCTCCTTCCCATCGGTACCTCCTTGCGTCAGGAGAGCATCGAAATCCAAGGCGAGGCCGAGGATCCTCGCCAGGACCGGAATCGCCTCGCCCTTGAGGCTCTCCGGCGTCCCGCTCCCATCCCAGCGCTCCTTCTGGTTCAAGATCGCCGGGAGGACGTCCTCGAGGCCCGCGATCCCCTTGAGGAGTTCCCGAGCGTAGGAAATCTGCTTCGTCTCGACCAGAAACTTCGCGGCGCGGTCCTGGTCCGAAAGGGGAATGGCGCCGATATTGTGGAGCATTCCGGCCAGCCACGAATTCCGGATCCCCACGGTGTTCCAGCCCAGCTCCCGGGCGATGGCCATGCAGTACGTGGCGACGCGCTGCGCTCGCCCCTTCTTGGCGGGCTCGCGCATCTCGATCGCGGCCACCAGCGTCTGGATGGAGTTGCGGAAGAACTCATCCGAGTTGTGCACCATGCGCAGGAGCTGCATCGTGATCCCAAGCTCGACGCCCACGGCCGACGCCAGCTCGAGGTCCTCCGGGGTGAACGCGTCGGCGCGCCGCGCGTTCGAAAGATAGAGGACTCCAAGGTTTTTCCCCAGGCTGGCGATCGGGACGCAGATGACGGACTTGATGGATTTCATCACGACGCTCGCCATTGCGTTGAAGCGGGAATCCATCCCGGCATCCGAAGTGAGCACCGAGCGGCTGAACTCCAGGCAGTCGCGGATAATGCTGCGCGAAACGCCGGCTTCCTGGAACTCCGGCGAGCGGTCGAACCGAGCCTGAACTTCGAGGGTATCCTCCGTGCCTTCCGCCGCCGCCCCCGACGCCGTTTGCGGCGCGGGTCTCACCGCGAAGATGAATACGTTGTCGGCGTCCAGCGTCGTGCCGATCTGCTCCGCCGAGCGGGCGAGGATCCGCGAAAGGTCCTTTTCCTCCGAGATGATGTGGGAGATGCCGACCAAGGTCTCGAGACTGCGGCTCTCGCGAGTGGGGGCCGCCGGGCGGGGACCGTCGCCGAGCACCTTCGTCGCCCGGAAGTTCATCGTGACCGAGGGGCTGAAGGTCGGGGCGGCCGCGGCGCTGTCGTCGATGACGAGCTGGCGGGAATCGTAGAGCTTCGCGTTCCGGTCCTCGAATATGAGGACCGTGTTGCCGAGGCGGATCTGGTCCCCGACCCTCAGCACCACCTCGGAAATCGCCTCGTCGTTGACGAAGGTTCCGTTGCGGCTCTCCAGATCGCGGATGAAGAACATCTCGCCGATCCGGAAGATCTCCGCGTGCTTCCTTGAAACGCCCTGGTCGAGAACCTGGATGTTGCCGACCCCTTCGGTAACGTCCCGGCCGAGCACCAAGTTCTCGGCCTTGATCTCGTAGACTTTCCCCGAATGGGGGCCCGACTTGACTCGGAGGACGCTCATCGCTTCGGCACTCCTATGGGTTAGATCGGCGCTCGGCGGACGGTGGACCTCCCGGAGCGGCGGGAACGCACCCGCATGATCCTGCTGGGCTCGCTCGCGGTACCGGGCGAATTATATCAAAACCTTTCCCGTCTCAAACTGGCCGTCCCGCATGCGGAGACGGCGGTGGGCGATCCGCGCCAGGTCCTCATCGTGGGTGACCAGGACGAAAGTGACCCCCATTTCCCGGTTCAGGTCCAGGATGAGCTGATGGATCTTCTCTCCCGTGGCGCTGTCGAGGTTCCCCGTCGGTTCATCGCAAAAGACGACCTCCGGCTCATTCAGGAGAGCCCGGGCGATGGCGGCCCGCTGCCTTTCTCCGCCCGAAAGCCGGTTGGGAGGGAAGTCGCGCCGGGGGAGAATCCCCATGCGGTCGAGGAGCTTATCGGCCCTCCGCACGAGGTCCGCGCGCGCCTTCCGGTAACCCACGCTCGAGAGGAAGATCATGGCCGGCAGCAGCACGTTCTCCAGGACCGTCAAATCGGGCAGCAGGTGATAGAACTGAAACACGAAGCCGAAGTGGCGGTTGCGGATCCGAGCCTTCTCCGTGAGTCCCAGCTCCGTCAGGTCGCGCCCGTCGAAGTCCGCGTCCCTCCCCCGGTAGACGATCCTCCCCTCGGTGGGGGCATCCAGGAGCCCCAGAAGATTCAGGAGCGTGCTCTTCCCCACTCCGGAATGGCCCAGGATGGCGAGGATCTCCCCACGGTGGATCTTCAGGTCGAGGCCGCGCAGCACGGGCACGGGCTGGCGGTGGATTCTATATTCCTTGCACAGGCCGATGGTCTCGATCAACGGAGCGCCGGAAGGCGGGCGTTCAGCCACGGATGGACCTTTCATTCGTAATGGATGGCCTTGATCGGGTCTTGCCGCGAAGCCCAGATGGCCGGTATGAGGCTTGCGACAAGTCCGAATTTGATCGAGGGCAAGACGCTCAGGAGGACTTCGCTGACGGAGACGCTCGCCGGGAGGCGGTCGAGCTTGTAGATCTCGGGGTCGAAGAGGCGGTAGCCGGTCCACGCGTGAAAGAGGTCGTGGATCGTGTTCAAGTGGAGGGTGAAGTAGTGGCCCGCGACGAGCCCCAGGACGGTCCCGATGGCCACGATCGCCAGCCCGTCGGCCAGAAAGATCGAGATGACGCCGCGCGGCGTCGCCCCGAGGGCCATCAGGACCCCCATGTCCCGTGTCTTCTCGATGACGAGGAGGACGAGCATGAGGAGGACGACGCAGCCGATGAACGCGTTGATGAGCAAGATCAAGAAGCCGACGATCCACTTCTCCCTGTCGACCGCCTCGATGAGGATCTGCTGGCGCGTCTCCTCCCACGTGTGGACGTCGATGATCGAATCCCGCTCCGGCGGGAAGATGCGGTCGAGATTCCGGAGGACCTCCCGGTCGACGACGTCGCAAACCTTGGTTCGGGCCGCCGCGGCGAGGACCTCCGAGGATGCCGCGCCCAGGGGTTCCCCTTGGGGGGATGCGACGCTCTCCAGCCAGGCGTTCTTCGCCTCCATGGATGGGGCATAGAGGAGGCCTTTGGGTGCGATGGCCGATCCCCCGGATTTTGCGAGCATCGCTTCAAGCACGCTCGGGTAGCGTTTGATCATGTAGGCTTCGAGAAAGGCGAGCTTGCGCTCCTCGGCGAGTTGCGCCGCGACAGCGCCGATCGCGCGACGCGCGGCTGCCTGGTCGAATCCGGGCCCGGCCCCCCATTCGGCCTCGATCTGGGCCGCCAGGGAGTCGAGCGCATCGTCCGTGAGGCTCGCGGCGGCCTTGCGGAAAGCGGTCGCCGCTTCGGGCAGCCTCGATCCCGCCGTGGCGGCGGCAACGGCCTCGATGATGGCCCGGCGCGCGACAGGAGCGTCGCGATAGTCACGGAGCGCAATCCGGATGCCCTCGGCCCGAAAATCGCCCTGGACCTGGTCGTAGAGCTCCAGGAAAGTCTGCATCTTGCTCCTGAGCATGAGAGCGGCGCGGGTGTCGTTCTCGAACTCCCCGCTCTTGAACGCGCCGACCACGAGGAAACGTTCCGTCAGAGGCTGCGTCGGGTTGTTCGGCGAGAGGGCGATCACGCTCACCTCGTCGCCCAGGAAGACCTCTCGGTCGAGGAGGAGATTGATGCCGACGACCAGCGCCGCAGGCACCTTCTCCCGGGGGCCCAGAGTCCGGTTTGGGTTGGCCTCCTGCCAGATCTTCATCCGGTGCTCGAGGGAGAAAAGCCGCTCGATCTCGTCGTCGGAGAGCGGCTGGCGGCCTTCGCGGAGGACTTCGTGGACCCGCCGTTCGAGGACCAGGCGCTCGGGCGGGTCCACTTCGCCCGCCGGAAAGATCGTCGTCAGTTCCTCTTCGCGAAGGATGTAGGAAGCCAGGTCGCCGACCTTCGCCTCCTTGAGGGGATCGAGCCCCTTCAACTTGAAGTGGCTGAAGCGGCCGAAGCTCCGGTAGAGCGCGACGGTTTCTATGAACGGGGCCGTCGCGGTCACCTGCGGGACCTTCCGGATAGCGGCTTCGATCTCCTCGACCCCGGTCAGGGAGAGGGCGGGGTTGCTCATCAGGATCAGGTGGGATTCCTGGCCGCGGATCAGCTCCCGCATCTTGTTCTTGTAGCCTTCCATCACGGCGAGCACCGTGAAGAGGGCCGCCACGCCGAAGGTGACGGCAAGGAGCGCCCCAAGGCCGGAGAGCCGCCGCCGGAGGAACCGAATGCTGAGGAATGGAATGTACTTCAAGGGCGGGCTATTCAGCGGCTCCGGCCGGACCGACGCATGATAAAGTGCATAGGGTGGTGGGAAGGAGGAAGCGAGTCAAAGGAAAAAGTGCAGGCGATGGACCGGCCCCTTCAGTATAGAATCATCGCCATGACTGGCCTTCCCCGTCCTGCGGCCGAGCGGAGATCTCCGCCCGACTTGCGTCTTCGCCCCGTCGAGAGGGTTCAGCGGCCCAGAGAGTTCCAGCGAGTGCTCAAGAGCGGCCGCTGCTTCCGCGACCCCCTGCTCCGCGTCCACTTTCAGGCGAACGGCCGCGAGTTCTCGCGCCTGGGGATGGTCGTCTCCCGGAAGATGGGCAACGCCGTCGTGCGCAACCGCCTCAAGAGGACGTTCCGAGAGCTCTTCCGCCGCTCAAAAGGCCGCCACCGCGAGCCGCTCGACGTTGTAGTGGTACCCAGCCACCGGTCCGGTCCGGCGGACGCTTCGGCCTACGCGAGCGCTTTCGAGCGGTTCATCACTTTCTCGCTCCACGAGGCGCGTCCTTCCCTCAGGCGCGAGGAGGGCCGGAGCCATGACGCCGCCGCGCGGGGTTCCGGCACGCGGGATGCCGGCGCGCCGGGCGAGCGCGGCTCGCCGGGGCCGGTCGAGGTCGGTCGATGAATTCGTCCGTCGCGAGCCGGCTCTGCCTGCCGGCGCGAGCGGCCCTGGGCGCCGCGCGGTTCTACAAGCGGGCGGTTTCGCCTCTCCTGCCGCACCTCTGTCGGTTCCATCCGACCTGCTCCGAGTATTTCATGGAGGCTGTGGAGCGCCACGGACTCGCTCGGGGGGGCTGGCTCGGCGTGAAGCGGCTGCTCCGCTGCCAGCCGCTCTGCCGGGGCGGAAGCGACCCGGTGCCGTAGGACAACCGGGGTCGGGTCCCGGGCGGCTGCCGGGGTTCTATCAAGGCGCCGCGAGAATCTGCTTCAGCCGTCATCCGGCCCGTCCCCGCACCCGTTTCAGACGGCCACAAGATCGGGAACGGGGACGGGTTCGGGCACGTGAATCGATCCGGCCGCCTACGTCCATCGGTTAAGTTCCCATAATTTGCGGATGTGTGCTTTATATTTTACTATTTGTTAAAGTAATCGCCCTTGGCGCCAGATAGATGAATCCATGAAGGAAAGTGGAAATCGACTCGTCATCCCTCGCAAGCTTTTCAAGATCGGCGAGGTCATGAGGCATACCGGGCTCTCCCGGCAGACCATCCACAATTACACGACCCTCGGGCTCATCACCGAGGAGGAGCGGACCGAGTCGGGGCATCGTCTCTACGGAGAGGAAGTCTTCCGGCGCCTCCAGCGCATTGAGGACCTGAAGAACCAGAAGACGCTGAAGGAGATCCGGCGGATCCTCGTTCGAGGGAAGTGACCGTCATGGCGGCGTTCGCTTTCTTGGGCCGCCGGCGGGCCGTCGCCGGCGCGACCGCCGCCGTCCTTCTGGCCGCAGGAGCCGGGCTCTCGCTGATGATGCGGGGCGAGACTTTGGAGGAGCGCGAGAAGCAAGAATTCCGCGACCTCCTCAAAGGGCTCTCCAGCCCCACGGTCTCGGAGGTGCGCCAGACCGCGGCCGAGATCACCAACCGGCCGCACCTCTTCGCCTCCCACGAACGCGTCGCCGAGGTGGCGTCGCTCTTTTCGGGCTCCCGGATCGACGCACTGGCCAACCCGAACGCCTCCGGCGGGGTCCAGATCGGGGTCGCGGAGGACCGGCTCCTTGCGGCCCACAGCGTCTGGCGCTCGCTGATCCTTCTCGGCCACCCGGTCGGCCGGGCGCTCCTCTCGAGCGAACTGCCCCGCCTGCGCCACACGCTTCTTGTCCTCCTGGCACGGCGCGAGCGGCCGGAGGAGTTGAATGTCCTCGGGGAAGGGGAGAGCGGTCCGTGGGCCCGCCGGCGCCTTGGCGAGATGGCCGTGCAGCTCTTCCAACCTCCCGGCCCAAGGAACGAGGACATGGGGGCGCTCCTCTGGGACCGCGTCAACCTCGAAGAGATGGCGGGGCTGGGGCTCGAGGCGCTTGCGAGCTACCGCGCGGTCACCTACGACCGCGTCCGCGGCCACTGGGAGCTGGACAGCTTCGCCACCTACTGCCTGGCGAAGGCGGACCTCCTCGGGCGCATACGCCGCTGGATCGGGCCGGAGGCGGCCGCCGCCGACCCCGAACTGGCCGCTCACCTCGATCCCTTCAAGGATCGCGAGCTGTCCTCGTTTCGCCAAGAGAGCGACGGGGAGATGGCCCACCTACTCGATGGGATCGATCACTACCACCGCGGAAACGTGATCCAGGCCGCCGAAGCTTTCGATCGGTTCTTGCGGCCCGTTCAGCGAGAGGCTGCGGCGGATCTCACGAGCACTCGGGCGAGGCAGCTTGCCGGACTCTTGAGGGCCCAGATGAAACTGGAGGCTGCGCGCCAGCACTTCCGTTCCTCCGAATCGATCAGCCTTGCGCCCGGGGTCGGCGGAGCCGGGGGCGGAGCGGCGGGGGTCGAAGGGGCAGGGGTCGAAAAGGTAGGCGCTCCGCCTTCCAGCGGAGCGTCCGGCGAGCGCTTCGAGCGAGAGCTCCGGCTGGCCCGCCTGCTCGCCACGCTTCGCCTGCGGGAGGATTACGAAAGCGCCGCTGCGGAGCTCGAGAGGAAGGACCGCTCCGTGGCGGATCTCCTGGCCGCCGCGCGCGAGGCGCTCTGGGGGGACCGAGCTGGCGGCGCGGCCGCCCTCTACAAGCGGATCGCGGCCCTCTCACACCTCAAGGACGCGCCTGCGTGGTCCTCACTGGCTTCGGGCCCTCCCGAAGTTTCGGCCCGGTTGCTCTTCGAGGCCGCTCAGCTTTGCGACGAGCTGGGCGATCGAGTCCGCCTCGACAGACTCGTCGAACGCCTCGAGTTCTCGATCGAAGGAAAGGCGGACGCCGCATATCTCGCGTTCTTACGGGCCCTCCGTCGACTGCGGCAGGGCGAGGTCATGGAGGCCTGGGCGGACCTCGACCGAATGCTCGATCTGCCCGAATTCCCCCCGGGCCTCAGCCGGAGGGAGGTGGCCCGCTTCATGGAAGGAGCGGAGGAAGCGAGCGACCATATCGGGCACGCGCGAAAGCTCCTCGAGAGCGCGGACCAGGACCTTGGGTTCTTGCGCTCGCGGCGGCTTCAGGTGGATCCGGGGATCTCCCTCATGGCGGGCTTCTCCCTTTGGGTCGCCCGCACCGAGGGAGAGACGATCGACCCGGCACGGTACGTCCCGCGACGGGAGGCGTCGGCCATCCTGCTCGGCGACCTCCGCACCGAACTCGCCGGAATCGAGAGGCTGAGTTACACCCTCGACCGCTCGTGGATCGATCTGCGCAACACGATCGGACGGAGCTTCTCCGAACTGCGGCGCGCCGGGAGGCATGATGCCGCCCTGATGCGGCTTGAAACACTGCGGAAGATCGTGGCGGAAGGCAGCGCCGGCCGGTTCGCTCGCGATGAAGCGTATCTCCGGCGCGACCGAGGCCATTCCCGAGAGGTCGCAGGGGACCACGCCGGCGCCGCGGATGACTATCGCCGGGCCGGGGACCTCTTCCTCGAAGTTGCGGAGCGCGAGCTGGAAGGCGCGGAGAAGTCCGCCGGGGACCTCCCGGGGGAAGGCGCCCGCATGGAAGCCGCCCGGGTCTTCGAGAGAGCCGGCGACCGCGGCGGCGTGATTCGCGCGCTGACCCCCATCGAAGGGATCTCGCGGGACCAGGTGATCCTCCTCCGCCAGGCGAATGCGCTCCTCTCGAAGGGCGAGCTGGCGCGCGCGCAGAGAACGCTCCGCCGCTCGGCAGCCTTCGGAACTCAGCTCACCGCCGATCTGGAGAACCCCGAGGACCCGGCTCTGCTCAGCAGCCACTACTTTCGCGATCTGCCGGCCGATCTCCACCTCTGGCTCGATGTGTACCCTTACGTCCATCCGGTCAACGGCCTCGGAATGGGACGGCTCCGGTACGATCCGATCCAGCGGACGCTCGAATGGCAAGCGCCGGGCGATCCGCGGTACGGTGCGCCGGTCTTCGTCGCGGAAGGCGAAACGGCGAGGCTCCATTCCAGCGACCTCGAAAAGACCCTGCTCGCCTCGCCGCGCCGGGGGGGGCGCGAGTCTCTTTTTCCCACCCAGCGCAATGAATGGGAGCTGCTGCTCGCCCGCCGGGACGCGCCGCTCGATCCCATCCAGCTCGATGTGCGTCTTGGGCTCGCCGAAGTGGCGCTCCGCCAAGCGCGCGCTCCGGATTTCGGCGATGTGGAGGAGGCTCTCGGCTTCGCCGAGCGAAACCTTGGAGCGACGGGATCGCCATCCATCCGGACCGCGGTTCACGCGCTCGTCGAGAAGTCCATCGACGGGCTCTACGCCAAGCCCGCCGTGCGGCCTCGCGTCCAGGGAGCCCTCGATGAGGCCGTTGCGTTCTGGGCGAAATGGATCGAGCGCGAGGTGCTGAGCCACCTGTCCGTCGCCGAAAGTCAGAAGACCTGGCTCCGGCAGGCGCAGCGGCGGCTCGATGAGCTTCGAGCCGCGGCTTCCGATCCGAGCCGCCTCCGGGAATTCCTCCGCAACGGGGACCCTCAAGTCCACGAGCGGCTGCGCAGCCTTTACGGGACCCTACTCCGGGCCGTCCTCGACGATGAAGGGCCGAAAGGGAATGCTCAGGCCACCCTGAAAGAGCTGCGAAGGATCCAGCTCGACGCCGCGGCGAAGGAAGACCTGCTGTTCCTCTGCGAACATGCAGGGAACCGGAGCGGCGTTTGGCGGAAGGCGATGTACTGGCGGGCCTACCAGCTAGACCGGCAAGTCGAGGAGGGGGCGCGAGCCGCCGGCGACCGGGCGGTCCTCGGTCCGCCTCCCGCCGCCGCGACCCTTCTCGATGAAGCGAGAGACATCTACGAGCGGCTCATCCTCTCCTCGTCGCTGGCCGATGGACCGGACTGGCTGGCGCGGGCGCACCTGGCCCTGGCGCGACACGAAATCCGCCGCGGGAGGAACGACGCGGCCCGCCGGTGGCTCGATCGCGTCGCCGACGCCGATACCGCCACCCTCGGGCGAGGCCTCTTCTCCGAAGCCCGCGAGGACCTGAACGAGTCGGCCCGGCAGGCGGCGTTCGGCCGCGCGGACCTGGCGCGCAGCCAGAACGACTTGCAGGGAGCCATCGGGGCGTACGCCGATGCGATCGAACGCTATCCAAACTCGCCGCTCGTCCTCTGGGGACTGCTCCAGCTCGGCACGGTCTACGAGCATCTCGGTCAGCCCGAAGAGGCCTTCCGCGAGTATCAGCGCGGGAAGGACCTCCTCGCCGGCGTTTTCTCTTCGCCGAAATCCCTGGCGAACTGGCTCGGGGGCAGCCGCGACGAGCTGCGCCAAAGGGTTCAGGCCTCGCTTCCACCGGCAGCGGCCCAGCCGATCCTGGGAGCCTTGGCCGCCGCCCCGAGTGCGTCGCCCGGTCGAGGGTTCTGGGAGCGGTTGTTCGACGACCGGATGCGTGGGCTCAGTCGTCGCTGAAGGGCCTTTCGTAACCGTTCACCCGTCAGGCATTTCACTCCCGCAGCGTGGCACCGACCACGGAGTGCGTCGCCCCCGCTCGGCTATACCCGCAGGCCACAGATCACCCTCTTCAGGGAGCCTGCGTGGCGACTGAACGCACGGTCAGGCTACTCGGCCGGCGCGCCGCCGAGCTGGAGGAGCTTGAAGCAGATGAGCCAGATGATGAGCCCCCAGACCGCCCAGACGGAAAACAGCCCGATCCAGACGCCGGACGGGCCGGCGAACGGCTTGGCGGCGTGGTCGCTTTCGTGAGACATTGCTTTGCTTTCCCTGCCTTACCTCTAATCGAAGGGCGCGAATCATAGCTGAGCTTCGTGCAGCCGGCAAGAGGCTCGTTCGGCCTGAGGCTCGTCAGGCCGCACCCCAAGGCGAACCTACACAAATCGAGGCGCAGGTCGTATCATGGCCGCCGTCGTTTCGTCCAGAAGGGGCCGGCCAACGACCGTTGTTGGAGTCTGTCGATCATGAATCTCCCCGCCAGGCATGGAAGCGCATTATTGAGTTGTCTGCCCATCTTGTTCCTCGCGCCGGGCCGTGGCGCGCTATGCCACGATGACCCGGGGCCGGGCTTTTCCATCGAGGGACAGGGCGGATTCTTCGTCCGGGGAGACGCCGACCAGAACGCCGCGATCGAGATCACCGATGCGGTCGCGACGCTCGGGTTCCTGTTCCTCGGCGCGGAGAGACCCTTCTGCATGGACGCGCTCGACGCCAACGACGATGGCGCGCTGAACGTGACCGACCCGGTCTTCACCCTCAATTTCCTTTTCCTGGGAGGCGCTGCTCTTCCCGCCCCTCACCCGGGTCCGGAAATCGATCCGACCGAAGACGCCCTCGACTGCGACAACGGGCGCTTCGCCTACATTCGCCGCCAGATCTTCGATCGGAAGTGCTCCACGACCTCCTGCCACTCGCGGGCGGCTGCCAAGGGCGGTCTGGTCCTGGAGGGCATTAGGGCGTATTCCGACCTCGTCGGCGTCCCTTCCTCTAATGAAACCGCCCGTGCGGCGGGCCTCCGCCGGGTCAAGGCTGGCGACCCCGACCAGAGTTTCCTCATGCGCAAGATTGCAGGGCCTCTCGGTCCCAACGATGGTGATCCCATGCCCGAAATCGGCCGGGCCCTCACCGCCGAGGAGATCGACCTCATCGAGCACTGGATCGAGGACGGCGCCGTGCCTTCCTCTCCGGCGGACATCATCCTTCCCTTTCCCACGCGGGGCGAGCAGATCCTGATCCCTCCCTTCCCGGTTCTCTCGGGCAAAGAAGTCCAGAGGAACTACTTCTTCAAACTGAAGAGCGATGAAGACATCTGGGTGAACCGGATCCAGTTCCTCTATCCGCCCGGGAGCCACCATCTGAACCTCTTCAGCGGCGCTCCGAGCCTCCACCCTGATGGGTTCTTCGAGGACGATTTCAAGATCGTTCCGTTCGGCACTTGGGATCTACGCGCGGCGAGCCAGCTCGAACGCCTCGACTGGACGCTTCCCGAGGGCGTGGCCGTCCGCTTCAAAGCGCGCCAGCAGCTTCTGGCGCAGATCCACTTCGTCAACATCGGCTCCCAGACGGCGCCGATCGGCGGTTGCGCCGCGATCAACCTCCACACGATCGAAGCCACGACTCCCCCCATGACCCTGGGGAGCCTTTTCCTCCAGAACAAGAACATCGTGATCCCTCCGCGCTCGACGGTCTCGTTCGACTATGGGATCACCTTCGGCTACTTCGGCCACAACGTGCCGGTGAAGCTCGCCGCGCTGACCGGCCACTTTCACTGGCGGGGAAAGTCGTTTGAGATCCGGCTCTGGGATGGGCTCAACAAGAATGTGGATGGCTCGCCGGCCGCCGGCGAGTTCGACCGGATGGGCTCGGTGAGGACCATCTTCCACAGCGACAACTGGGACGAGCCGGATTTCCTCCTCTTCGGGGAGGGTGATGCCCCCCACGTCCCGGCCGGATGGGGCGTCGTCTACCGGACGATCTTTGTGAACGACTCCGACCTCAAGTACTGTTTCGGGCCGCACGTCGAGACCCAGGAGCACGCCAACGCGTTCATCTTCTTCTACCCTGGGCCGGTGGACTCGGAGTTTCTCTGGTTCCCGCCCGAGTGCATCGGCCAAGGGTGTACGGTGCCGTGTTTTTAAGGGGCCTTGCGTCTGAAGCGCCCTGTTATTGAACCGCCTTTCGTGAACTCGAGCCGGGAGAGGAGCCGCCGGTCGATCCGGCTTGTCCTCTTTCTTTCTCTCTCGCCGGCCACCGTTTTTCGCCCTGCTTGCGGCGCCGAGTCGGCCTCCGCGTTCGTCGAGCCGGGCAAGGTCCTCTGGCGTGGCCGGCCGTCCGCGCTCTCGCCTGCCGGGGGACTGCGGGCATTCGATCTTTCGCCCGACGCGCGAAGCATCGTCTATCTCCAGGGCGACCCATGGCCCCGCGTCATGGTCGTGCGCCTGGGGGAAGGTCCAGCGTCCGGCTCAGGAGAGCCGATCCCGCTGGGGCAGATGCCCTGGTGGGGGACGCGACCGCCGCGGTTCGGCGCGGGCGGGAGCCACATTTTCTTCACGGCGGATCTGGGGACTTCCCGTCCGGCGATTTTCGCGCGGCGCCCCGTTCCTGAGCGGCCCGCGCTGGTGCGTCTGATTCCTGGGAGGTCTCCCCCGGAGCGGACTCCGGCGGCCTCCCCACAGCCCTCGACCGCTCCCCAGACGGTTCAAGTCGCCGTCGTTCGCGCGAGGGCCGACGGCGGCGGAACGGAGCCTCTCCTGCCGGCGCCAGGGGCCTCCAGGGACGGCGCGGCCGTCTTTCTCGATGTCCACCCGGACGGCCGGACGATCCTTGCCGGGACCGCATCGGCCCTTCGGGCGGCCGATGTCTCCTCGGGAGAGTTCTCATGGACGCTTGTCGAGCTGAGCTTCGACGACACCGGCGCTTCCCGGCCGGCGCGTCCCTTGGGCCTGACGGTCCACGGCCAAGCGCTCGTGCGGTATTCGTGGGATGGCGCTGCGGTCTACTACAGCGAGGGGCCGGAGAGCGGCGATCCTTCGCCCGTGCGGCGTTTCTGGCGAGCCGACGGAACCTCCGAGCCCGCCGGATGCGATCAGCATTCGGCCGGCTGGCTCGCGGGCGACGTCGAGGCGTACATCCATCCGTTTCCTCACCCTGGAAGCTTCGGGTGGGACGGCTTTCCCCTCATCTCCCTCTCGCGGGGACTTGGGGAGGCCGCCGCTCCGTTCCGACCACCCGAGAGCCTGCGGGCGCCCGTTCCTTTCGTTCCGATTTCGGTCCGAGGGAACAGAGTGCTCCTTTGCGGCGGCTTCGAGGACGGAATCGAGCTCGCCGTCGCGCAGTGGGATCCGGCCCGCTTCGGCGAGGCGCTCGCTTCCCCGGCCCTCGCCGCTGATCCCCTCGTCCGGGCGAGAGGCCGCCTCGGCGGCCTCGGCGCCGGCGAGATGCCCTCCGTGGCGGCGGATCCGAAGGCCGCGGCGCTTCTGAAGGCGATCCGATCGACGGCCGTCCTCCTCCCGGGCCCTGCGCTCCGTTCGGTGAAGGCTCGCTGGACCCGCCGGAACACAGCGCCCGGCGACGAGGCCCGCTGGACGATCGAGGCCACCGAGATCGTCACAGGGGGTCTCAGGATCGATCGCACCCATCCGCCGCCCGAACCGGAGGCATCGCCCGTGCGCGATTCGATCTCCTGGGATGGGCGTGAGGCGTGGGCCTCGAACGAACGGGCGGGCGATGTGCTGATTTCCCCGAGCGAGTTCTTGGGCGAGTCGGCGATCTACTCGCCGTTGCGGCTCCTCATCGACCCTGCAGGGACAGCCCTGCCCGGACTCAGGTTCTCCTATGCGGGGGAGAGGGAACCCGGACCGGCCGAGAGCCGGCGGATTTCGCTCCTCGACGTCCAGGCCCTCGACGGCTATCGCGCGACGGTCGGCGTGGAAGTCGCTGCGGGCCGCACGCTCGTCGCGCGCATCGAATCGCCCCTTCTCTTCGCCCGGGAGAAGACCCGCCGCGAATTCGGAAACCTCCCGGCGCGTAAAGAGATCGTCTTCGACGAGTACCGGCCGGCCGGCGGGCGGCTGGTCCCCGGCAAAATCCGCTTCGAGGATGGGATCGCCCCCTTCGAGCTGACCCTCGATTCGCTCGAGATCAATCCTCCCGACGCCGCCGTCCCGGCACGGAGACAAGCCGGTGCGGAAGCCGCGCAGGGGGAATGAGGAAAACCACGAGCGGAAATATCTTTCGCCCCGTTGAGCCCTCGGGGCCGTTGAGTACAATCTCCGCCGTTTGGTGGGTCCATCGGTTTGTCTTACTGTGAAGAGTCATCCCAAGGAGGAGAACCATGCAGGCCATCGACGGCTTCGCGGCTCACGTCCGGCCCCGGGATGATTCCGCGCCGGGGTCCTCGATGGAGAATCTCTCCGCGGTTCTCCGTGCCGCGCTCCGGGGGCTCCTGGACGGCGGCTACGACCTGCCGCAGAGTGTCGCCGAAGGCGCTGCGGCGGCGTTGATCCTCCTTCCCGCGAAAGGAGAGCCTGTCCGCGTTCTTGACGCGAACGGTCCCGACGGCCCCCCGCTGCCTTTTCAGGTCGTGCACCATCGAGGGGACCAGCTTTTTTTCCCCGGCGAGCTGGTGAGCCTGTTTTTTCTGGCCGGCGCCTACCTCCAGATCCGAAGCGGGGACCTCGCGCAGGACGCGAACGTTGAGCGGGACATCCTCCGCATGATCCGAGCGGAGGACATCGACGCCGCGAACCTCATCTTCGATCGCATCACGGGCACGCTCTCGGGCCCTGAGCTGGCCGACGCCAACCTCGAGATCTTCGCGCGGCGCCGGGGGCGGCTCGACGAGCTGATGGGCTGGATCGGGATCCGCGGCGTACGGTGCCGGCAGAAGATCTGGGACCGCCCCCCGTACGGCCGCGATGCGCAGTTCCTCGGCCCCGACCGCTCCCAGGACAACCAGGTGAGCGCCGCCGCGGCGGCCGTTCTCCTGGCGAAGATCCTCCTGGGTCAAGTGGGGGGACCCGAGGCCTGCGAGCAGATCCTCAACCTCCTGCGGTTCGACCCGCACGAGGCCGCGGCGCCGGCATCCGGGCGGAATAGCCGGCTCCACATGGCGGAGCGACTGCCATCGGGCTCGAGGACGTGGGGCCGGCACGCATCGGGTTCGCGGATCCTCCACGAGATCCTCGCCGCGGAGCTTCCCGGCGGGACACGATTCGCCGTCGCTTTCTGCAGCTACCTCGGCGCCAAGCGCGCTTCGCTCCTCCCGTCGTTCGGCGAGGCCGTGGCGGAAGGCGTCGCCCGGTTGGCCGGCTAGCCCTCAAGCTCTCCGCATGCGGGTCATCCTCGCTTCCGCATCGCTGCGGCGTTCGGAGATCCTGACCGAATGGGGTGTCGCATTCGAAGCGCTCCCGGCGGTCGATGTCGATGAGTCCGCGGCGCGCGGTACGGCGGTCGATGTCGCGATGCGGCTGGCGCGCGACAAGGCCTCCTCCGTCCTCAGGCGGTGCGCGAAAGAGCCCGGCGGCATCGTCGTCATTGGCGCGGATACCGTCGTGGAGCTTGAGGGCGACCTCCTCGGCAAGCCGGCGGGCGATGCAGAGGCGCGCGCGATGCTCGAGCGGCTGTCGGGCCGCACTCACCGCGTCGTGACGGGGTTGGCCGTCGGCTCGCGCACGGGGAGTCTCCGCGTCGCGAGCGAAACGTCGGAGGTGACGTTCTCGAGACTCGACCGCGAAGCGATCGACGCCTACGTGGCCACGGGCGATCCCAAGGGAAAGGCCGGCGCGTACGGGATCCAGTCGAAAGGGGCGCGGCTCATCGCGGGCTTCACCGGCTGCTACTACAACATCGTCGGTCTGCCGATCCGGAGATTGATCGGCCTCCTTCCGCCCGAAGTCCTCCCGGCGTCCAGGCGGGAATGCGGCTGCGAGAAGCACGCGCTCTGGCGCGGCGGGCTCGGATGCGGCCGGGAGGGGCCGGCCGGGAGGGGCGGCGCTCCGTAGCGGAGAGGCGAAGCAGCCCTCAGGGCGCGGCCCCCGTGAAACCCGGGGCGCGGGATGGCCCTGCGGGCTGAGCGACCGCGACCGCGACCGCGACCGCATCCGCGTCCATGATCGCAAAGAACTCGAACCGTCTTCCGGGCCGTGCTGGGCCGGAGGGGTTCCGAGCAGCGCCAGAGCGTCGAGTGAGGTGCGGGCCAGGTAGCAGGGCCGCTCTTGTCCATCCGGATCGTTCCGACCGGGACGGACCGGTAGCCGAACGTCCGCTCGCCGGCCGAGAAGCCGCGTTCTTTCTGCCCCATCGGCCCGCGGAGGGTCTTCTTCTCGAGGTCGCGAAGCTGGAGCTCGTTGAAGATGCCGCGGATCTGGATGCCGAGAGTCGCCTCCTCGTCCTCGCTGTCGAGACCGTCCGCCACCGACACCACGCGCGCGCCCTCGAAGTGCAGCTCGGCGATCACGGACGGCATTACCGGAGTCCTGCCAGGCGCTAGGCGAGTCTTCGCCTCCGGATGGCACTGCGACCTTCTGCCACCGGGACCCTCTGACACCGGGCCGAGTCGCCTGTCAGCGGGCCAGCGACGCCTGTCAACGGGGCTGCGACGCCTGTCAGCGGATTTGTAACGCGTTCGAGTCGCCGCGCGATGCGGCCGGACGGCCGTGATATGCCTTTCAGTCCGCACGCGATGCCGTTCAACGGACGTCCGATGCGTTTCAGCGCCCAGGCGATGCTCTTCAGCGTCCATGCGATGGGCTTCAACGTCCATGCGATGCGCTTCATCGTCCATGCGATGAGCTTCAGCGTCCATACGATGCGCTTCAGCGTCCATGCGATGAGCTTCAACGTCCATGCGATGAGCTTCATCGTCCATGCGATGCCGTTCAACGTCCATGCGATGCCGTTCAACGTCCATGCGATGCCATTCAACGCCCATGCGATGCTTTGCAACGCACAAGCGATGCCTTGCAATCGCCACGCGATGCGGCCGGATGCCCACGCGAAGCGTTTCAAACGCCACGCGAAGCTTTGCAAAGCGCAAGTGATGCCTTGCAATCGCCACGCGAAGCGGCCGGATGCTCACGCGAAGCGGCCGGATGCCCAGGCGAAGCGTTTCAAAAGCCACGCGAAGCGTTTCAAACGCCGCTCGAAGCCGTTCAAACGCCAGGCGCAGAGCCCGGAACGCCAGGGCGAGCGCTTCCATCGCCAGGCGGCGACCTTCAATGAGCGCGCTCAGTGCTCCCGTTCATAAGTCCGGCTAGGGTTTGCCGGAGCGATTTTGGCGTCAGGCGAGGCGAGGCGAGGAGGCGATACGGCGGAGAGTATCGTCGACG
>Ga0187893_10006952_pt1 | contig 18941 bp, 13 predicted proteins | sample MA1701074metaG_FD_139574 | JGI IMG/M metagenome (GOLD analysis project Ga0187893, IMG submission 139574) | White microbial mat communities from a basaltic lava cave in the Kipuka Kanohina Cave System on the Island of Hawaii, USA - MA170107-4 metaG ... | reverse complement strand
GCCATTGCCGTTGACCTCGCCGACGCCGCGTCGGTGGCCAGGGCGCTGGGCGAGGTCCGCGACCAGTGGGGCGTGCCGGACATCATCGTCAACAACGCGGGCCAGTTCCTGCTCCACCGGTTCGACGCGACGTCCCCGGCCGACTTCGCGCGCATCATCGCCGTGAACCTCACGGCCCAGCACGCCATCGTGCGGGAGTTCCTGCCCGACCTGCTGCGCCAACGGCGCGGCCACATCGTCACCATCGGCTCGCTCGCCGACCGCCAGGCGCTGCCGTTCAACTCGGCGTACGCCGCCAGCAAGCACGGCGTTCGCGCGATGCACGAAGCCTTGCGCGAGGAACTTCGCGGCAGCGGCGTTCGGGCCACGCTCGTTTCGCCCGAGCACGTCGACACGCCGCTGTGGGACGCCGTGGCGGCCGGCCCCGAGGCCGCCGTGGTCCCGCGCGACCGGATGATCGAGGCCGTGGACGTCGCCGAGACGGTGCTGTTCGCGCTCACGCGTCCGGCGGAGGTCAACGTCGACGAACTGCGCGTCTCACACGCCTGAGCCGCGCGCCGCGAGCATGTTTGTCGAGCTGGTCGAACTCCTGCGATGTCCCGCCGACCATGCGGAGTCGCAGCTGGTCGCGGCGGCCGCGCGCACGGATGACCGCCACATCGTCGACGGCGTGCTCGGCTGTCCCGTGTGCGGCGCGGAGTATCCCATCGCGGCTGGAGTGGCGCGCATTGGCGAGCCTCCGCCCGCCCCCGCCCCCGCGCCCGTCCCCGCGCCCGTCCCCGCGCCCGGCGACGGTCTCGCCTTGCGCATCGCCGCGTTCCTCGATCTCACCGACGCGCGCGGGTTCGCGCTGCTCGTCGGCGCGTGGTGCGGCCACGTGGACGCGATCCAGCGCATCACCGAGACGCCACTCGTGGCGCTCAATCCGCCGGGCCCGGTAACCGGCTTGCCCGCCGGAGTGGTGCTCAGTTCGGTGGCGCCGTTCGCCGCCGGCGCGCTGCGCGCGGCCGCGCTCGACGCGGACGCGCCTCCCGCGTTGCACGCCGGCGTTGTGCGCGCCGTTCGCGCCGGCGGCCGCATCATGGCGCCGGTTGATGCGCCCGTGCCGGCCGGCGTCCGCGAACTGGACCGCGATGCAGCACACTGGGTGGGCGAACGCGTGGCCAGCCCCCGCCTCGTCAGTCTCGAGCGGCCTGCGCCTGCCGCCGACCCGCGCAAGCGGACCTGACCACGTCGTCGCTGCCGCGCCTCGGGTCGTTCCCGAGGCGCGAGCGGCTCACCGGCGCGATCCGGGCAACCCGGAGACCTGAAGCGCCCGACCGGCCGGCGTTTCCCAGGCTGCCGTGCACCAGGTCAGCAGCAGGCGCACGACGTCGAGCACGCGAACGCGACGGGTCAGCGAGTACCAGGCGACGCCGGCCGCGATGATGATGAGGGCGCCGTACAGCGGAGCTTGTCGCGCGAAGTCGGCGGCGGCGAAGGCGAGGCGCGCCGGGAGCGGAACGGCGAGACCGGCGCCGGCGGCAATCGCGCCCAGCTGCGGCACGAACGCCGTCAGGGGTGCTGCCAGCGGCAGGGCCGCCAGCACCAGCCAGAGCACCGTTCGCAGCGCCTTGATCCCCGCCGGCATGCGGTCCCACGCACTGTCCCGGCTGCGCAGGAACCTCGGATACCACGGCTGCCACCAGCGCGGCTGGCCGAAGGCGGCGGTGAGGCGCGTTCCCCGTGGCGCCCGCACCACGTCGAACACCAACTCGGCCAGGAGGACCACCACGACCATCCGCAGCACCATCATGAACGGATTGCGAAACAGGTTCATCGCGACGATCGCGGGCTGCGCGCCGACATTCTGCAGCACCATCGAGGCGATCACCACGTACAGCCCCGTGAGGTTGAGCGCGAACAGGATGAGCCCGCGCCGTGCCAGCCAGCTTTCCCGCTCCGGGCGCGCGGCCGGCAACGGACCGGTCAGCGCCGTGGCCAGGTCAGCCGCCGACGCCCATCGTGCTTCCGGCTCACGCGCGAGAGCCCGCATCACCGCCGCATCAACCTGCGCCGGCAGCCCCGGCTCCAGGCGCGCGATCGGCACCGGGTCGGTGGTGAGTTGCAGCACGAGCAGCCGCTGGAGACTGCCGGCCTCGTGCGGGCGACGCCCGGCGAGCATCTCGTACGCAACGACGCCCAACGAGTAGATGTCCGACCGAGCGTCGATTTCCTTCTCGGCGGCGGCCTGCTCGGGGCTCATGTACTGCGGTGAACCGATCGCGATCCCAGTGCCCGTCAGTTCGCTGGCGCCGGCCTTGGCGACGCCGAAGTCCGACAACACGGCGTGGCGATCCGGCCCCTCGATCAGGATGTTGTCGGGCTTGACGTCGCGGTGCACGATGCCGGCGCGGTGCGCCGCGTCGAGCGCGCGGGCCACTTCGATCGTGATGCGCACTGCCTCGGCCATCGGAATGCGGTGTCCCCGCCGCAGCATGTCCCCCAGCGTCTCGCCCCTGATGAACGGCATGACCATGTACGCCACTCCGTCGCCGGACCCGACTTCGTAGACCGGCAGCACGTGCGGGTGTCGCAGCTGGGCCAGGGCCTTGGCCTCGCGTTGAAAACGTTCGAGGACCACGGGCGTCGGGAACAAGTCGTGCCGCAACGCCTTCACGGCGACATCCCGCTCGAGGCTGCGATCCCACGCCGCATAGACGCCGCCAAACCCGCCGCGCCCGATGAGGTCGCGCAACTCGAAACCGGGGCCAAGCGCCGCCTGGAGGCGCCGGCGGTACTCGAGTTCGTGCGGGTCTGGCGTCACGTCAGGGCTCGCGGCGGGGCTCACCCGGCGATCTCCGCCTCACCCTTGGCGTCGACGTACAATGCGTCGATCACCGCCCTGTACGTCTTGTCGATCACGCGCCGCTTCACCGACAGCTTCGGCGTCAGCTCGCCACGCTCGATCGAGAAATCATGCTCCAGAACGCCAAGCTTCTTCGGCATTTCGTAGTGGGCCAGGTGCGACAGCACGCCGAACACTTCCTTCTCCATCTTCTTCTGGATCGTCGGCATGGCCAGCAGTTGCGAGCGCTGTGTCCAGATGATGTTCTGCAGCTTGGCCCACTTCTCGAGGTTGTCCCAGTTCGGCACGACGAGCATGACTGGAAACTTGCGCTTGTCCCCGATCATCACGGCCTGACTCACGTATTTGCTGGTCTTCACCGTGTTCTCGATCGGCTGCGGCGCGATGTTCTTGCCGCCGGCCGTCACGATGATGTCCTTCTTGCGGTCCGTGATCCGGACGAAGCCGTCCTCGAGGACGCCGATGTCGCCCGTGTGAAACCAGCCGTCGCCGTCGATCACCTCGCGCGTGGCCTCCGGCTTGTTGTAGTAGCCCTTCATGATGTGCGGGCCGCGCGACAGGATCTCGCCGTCGTCCGCGATCGCGACCTCGACGCCCGGTACCGGCTTCCCGACGCTTCCGATGCGATAGTCCTTCGGCGTGTTCACCGAGATCACCGGCGAGGTCTCCGTCAGGCCGTAACCCTCGAGTACCACCAGCCCCGCGGCGTAGAAGAACCTGGCGATCTCCGGCGCCAGCGGCGCGCCCCCGCTCACGAAGTAGCGCAGCCGCCCGCCGGTGCGCGCCTTCAACTTCGAGAACACCAGCTTTTGCGCCAGCGCGTACTGCAGCGCCAGCAGTCCCCTCGGTTCGCGGCCCGCCAGCTTCTCGTTGGCCCAGCGCTCCGACACCGCGCGGGCCCAGAAGAAGATCCGCTTCTTCACCTCGCCGCCCGACAACGCGTTGTCCAGCACGCGCGCGTACATCTTCTCGAACAACCGCGGCACCGACAGCACCAGCGTCGGCCGGATCTCGGTGAGATTGAACGGCACCGTGTCGATCGACTCGGCGTACGCGATCGACGTCCCCGTGTGGAACATCAGGTAGTTGTCCGCCAGCCGCGCAAAGCTGTGCGAGAGGGGAAGGAAGCTGAGGCACACGTCGTTGCCGCCGAACGGAATCGCCGCGGCGCCCGCGAACACGTTGGAATACAGGTTGTCATGCGTGAGCATCACGCCCTTGGGCTCACCGGTGGTGCCCGACGTGTAGATGATCGTCGCCAGGTCGCCCGGCTGTACCGCCAGCGCGGCGTTCCGGTACGACTCGGAGCGCGGCGGCGAATCGACGTTCCGGCCCAGCATGCGCACCTGCTCCAGCGTGTGCGTCTCGCCCGGGCGCGGCGCGTCGCCGAACCCGATCACGAGCCTTACACCGGCGCATTGCGACTTGACGGCGGCGATCTTCTCGGCCTGCTCCGGCGTCGACACGAAGATGGCGACCGCGCCGCTGTCGTTGAGCTGGTACGGGATGTGCTCGGCGGGCAGCGTCGGGTAGATCGGGACGTCGGTCAAGCCAGCCGTCAGGCTGGCGTAATCAACGATCGCCCACTCGGGGCGGTTTTCGGACAGGATCGCGACGCGGTCGCCCCGCACGACGCCGAGCTCCTGGAGGCCGAGCGCAACCTGCCGCACGTGGTCCGCCAGCGAGCGCGACGAGATCGGCTCGTACCGGCCGCCACGCTTCACCTGCAGCGCGTCCGGCTTGTCGAACTTCGCGACCGCGTCGAAGAAGAGCCGGTTCAGCGTTCCTGGTACGGAATTCCTTGGGCCGCCGCTCGCCTGCTGCATCGCGTCCTCACTGGTTCCTGAAGACCACGGTGAACGTTACGACGCCGATGGATATGCCGCGATGCGACGCCGTGGCGCGGATGACGGCGCTGTCCAGCGCGGTACTGGTGAGTTGCGACACGCGCAATCGCGCCGCGCGCGACGCCCGGCCCGCCGTCGTCGTGTCCCGGTTCGACAGGAGGCTGCCGTTGACGAGCGACACGGTTGGAATCGTCCCCTTGGCGGGCGGCGCGCTCAGGATCTCGTAGCGCACGATCACCGCGTCGACGTCCGACGGGCTCGCACCGCCGAGGTGCGTGACGCGCGTCGTCAGCTCAGCGGACGTCACCAGCGTATCGCCGCCGAGCACCGAAAAGGTCCGCTCGTGCCGCGTCGAGTCGGTGGCCTGGAGCGTGTCGGGCTCCAGCGTGACCTTCACGGTCTCGGGCAACGTCTGGAGCGAGCCGACGGTTCCAACGACGCGGGCATTCCCGACGAAGTCTGCCACCAGCAACGTGCCGCCGGCGAGGTGCGCCGTGGTGTCGAGCGTGATGAACGTTGTCGTCGCCGCGATCGTGTCCCCATTCGCGTTGAAGGCGTACACGCGCAACGGCGCGGCGGCGCCGGCGCTGTCGCGCATCGTGTCGCCGACCACCATCCCCGGTGACGGCAACAATAACGGCGTGATCGACAGCACGCCCTCCGGTGCGCCCAGGTCGAGGCAGCTCACCAGCAACGTGAGGGCGGCCGCCGCGACGAGCCGGGGCGGAGACTGCACCGCGTATTTCACCGCCACGTCGATACCCGGCTTCGGCTCACGGGTTGCGCAGCGACAGCGCCTCCGCGAGGGCGGCGTATGCGGCGGAGGACGCGTCGCTCGGGGACCGCAGCACGACGGGCTGGCCGGCCGCAAACGCCTCCGTCGTTGTCCTGGTCCTCGGCACCGGCACGGGGAACACCAGGTCGGGCGGCAGCTGGCTGCGCACCCGTTCGGCGATCTTGCGGCACAGCGCGTCGTCCTCCTCGTACATCGTCAGCACGATGCCCTCGAGCTTGAGCGCATCGTGTTGCGCGATGGCGGCGCGGATGCCCTTGAGAATCTGGGACGTCGTCTGCAGGGCGAGCGGCTCGCACTGCAATGGCACGATGACGCGGTCGCTGGCCGCCAGGACCGCCTGCACGATCGGCCCGAGGCCGGGCGGCGTGTCCACCACGACGGCGTACCCGCGCTGCACCGCGAGCGCGAACAGCTCGCGCAGCTTGTGCGACGATGCCACGAGCTGCGCATAGCCGACGTGGTCCCCGCTGTCCGCCACCGAGCCCGCCAGCAGCACGCGCAGGAAGGGCAGCGGCGTGGCGCGGACGATTTCGGGAAGCGTGCGTGTGCCCTCGAGATAGTCGGCGATGCCGCCGCCCTCGTTCCGCAGGCCGAGCCCGAAGCGCACCGAACCTTGCGGGTCGACGTCCGCCAGCAACGTCCGCACGCCGCGCTTCGCGAGCGCTGTCGCGAGGTTGATTGCCGTGGTTGTCTTTCCGACGCCGCCTTTCTGGCTGACGACCGCCAGGGTGCCTCTCACGAGGTCGTCCCGGGTTCGCCGTGACCGGCGTCCCGCGGCGCGTCGGGCGGCGCGACGCCGTTCAGCTTGTCGAGCGTGGAGCGCGCGTGGCCGACCCACTGCTCCATTTCGGAGCCGGCCGTCGTCGAGGCGAGAAAGGCCTCGAGGTGGCGGATGGCGCCGGCGCGATCGCTGCGCTTCAGCAGCAGGAACGACAACCCGTAATGCGCTCCCGACTGCTCGGGTGCCAGCTCCAGCGCGCGGCGGTAGGAGCGGATGGCGTCCTCGATGCGACCCGTCTTCGTGTACGCGATCGCGATGTTCATGAGGATCTTGGGCTCGTGCGGTTGGTCGCGCAACGCGAGCCGGTACGACGTAAGGGCGGCGTCGAAATCGCCCTGCCGCTCCAGCGCCATTGCTTCGCTGAGATAGTCCACCCTGCGTGGGCCAACCTCATTCCGGGATTTCGCTCCCAGCAATCGGCCCCACCAGGACATGCGGCGCTCAGAAGGAAGGGAAAACGGGCGGCGCGGAGCGCATGGGTGCGCACCGTGGGCTAAACTACCGAGCGTTTTGGGATGACACAACCGCGCGCGGCCGCATAGGTTAGGCGCATGTCGCCGCGTCGCACCAAGCCGGATTCCGCGAAGGGTGTCATCAACGTCGAGTGGCCGTTCTTCGGTGAACTCTCCCGCGGGCTCGCCCTCAAGGTGTCGCGCGCCTACGACCCCGAGGTTGTGCTTGGCATCGCCACGGCCGGCGTGATTCCCGGCGCCGTGATCGCCGCGATCCTCAACAAGGAGTTCCACTCCATCATCGTCAGCCGGCGCTTCAAGGCCGAGAAGATCCGCGAATCGCCCGCGCTCCTGTCCGCGGCGCCGTCGGATGTCCGCGGCCGTCGCGTGCTGGTGGTCGACGAAACCTGCGACACCGGCGACACCATTCGGCTCGCCGTGGCCGCCGTGCGCAATGCCGGCGCGGCGGACGTGCGCACCGCGGTGGCCTTCAAGACCGGCGACTACAAGCCGGACTTCCACGCGCTCGCGACCGAGAGCACGATCATCCTGCCGTGGGACCGCGAGATCCTTGTGGACGGGGAACTCGGCCCGAATCCGTTGTACGGATAGGAGATAGGAGCTAGGAGCTAGGAGCTAGAAAGTTCTAGCTCCTAGCTCCTAGCTCCTAGCTCCTAGCTCCGAGCTCCTAGCTTTCACGCCATTGACGCCAGCGACGCGTCGTACGCCACGCCCTGCGTCATGCCGTCGTAGACGTGCTGGATCGTTTCGGCGCTTCCCAGCAGGAACCGGCAGCGCTCGTGGCCCATCGACCGACACTCCACTTCCATCGGCACCAGTTGCGCGCCTGCCAGCCGGCCGAAGAAGTCGGCCAGCATGCCGCTCGTCATGTAGCAGCCCGGGTACTGCATCGCGGCCGCCGGATCAGCCTCGGCCCAGTCCGCCGAGTCGATCGTCACCACCGAGTCGTGCAGCGTCGCGACGGCCATCGAGCCCCAGCCCATCTCGCTGAAGAACTGGAGGGCGAGTTGCTGGAACGTCGCCATCGGCGCGTTCTCCGGCGGCGTGACGCCGCGCGCGCCGCACCACACCGCGAACGCATGGTGCAGGCCGGGCCCCGCCGCGTAGCCCACCTCCTGAAACCACGCGGGCGCGTTGGCGCCGGCGTCGCGATACAGCGCCGTGCGCAGCGCGACGATCGCGTCACGCGTGAGACCCACCATCCCGCTGCTGGGAAGATCGACTGGCACGTTGACCTCGAATCTAGCCTGCGTCGGCGTTGACGAGCTTCAACAGGTCGCGCTCGCCAATAACCTTAACACCGAGCGCCTTGGCCTTGTCGAGCTTGCTGCCCGCTTCGTCGCCCGCGACGACGAACGATGTCTTCTTCGACACGCTGCTGGTCACCTTCCCGCCGTTGACCTCGATCAGCTCCGTCGCCTGGTCGCGCGACAACGTCTCGAGCGTTCCCGTGAGCACGACGGTCATGCCCTTGAACGCGCCGGATGACTTCGGCCGCGGTTCGTCGAACGTCAGCCCGCGACGGCGCAGCTTCTCGATCAACCGCCTGGACGACGCCTTGGCGAACCACGCCCTGACGGACTTCGCGATCGTTTCCCCCATGCCGTGGATGGCGAGGATGTCGGCCTCGCCGGCCGACGCGAGGGCGTCCATCGTGCCGAAGTGTCGCGCCAGCTGCTTCGCCGCGATCTCTCCCACGTCTTCGACACCGAGCGCGAGCAACAGCCGCGACAACGGCTGGGCCTTGGACGCCGCGATCGCGTCCACCAGCGCTTTCGCGCTCTTCTCGGCGAAGCGCTCCAGCCTGGTCAACTGCGCCGGCGTCAGGTCGTACAGGTCCGCCACGTCGTGCACCAGGTCGGCCTCGATGAACTGCTGGATGCGCTCGTAGCCAAGTCCGCGGATGTCCATCGCCGCGCGTCCGGCGAAATGCCAGATCGATTCCAGTTGCTGCGCCGGGCATGACTCGTTCGGGCAGTACAGCATCCCGCGCTCGGCGCCCGGCGTCAGCTTCGTGCCGCACGACGGGCATTTCACCGGCGGCTCGTACGGCGGCGGCGGCCGCTTCTTGTCGCGCTTGTCGGGTACCGGGCCGATGACCTGCGGAATCACCTCGCCGGCGCGTTTCACCTGCACTACGTCGCCCTCGCGCAGGTCCTTGTCGCGAATCAGCTCGAAGTTGTGCAGCGTGGCCTTCTCGACCGTCGTGCCGCCGATCTCCACCGGCTCGAGCATCGCGAACGGGTTGATCGAGCCCGTCCGGCCGACGTTGATGGCGATCCTGATCAGTCTCGTCTCGGCGATGTCCGGCGCGAACTTGCGAGCGACCGCGTAACGCGGCTCCCGGCCGCCAACGACCCCGAGGTCGGGCCAGAGGCGCAAGTCGTTCACCTTCACCACGCCGCCGTCGATGCCGAAGTCGAGCCGGGCGCGGACGTCATGCTCCACTGCCTTCGCCCACGCGTGGACTTCCGCCAGCGTGCGGCACTTGGCGCGATGCGGCGCGACCGGCAGGCCCCACGACTCCAGCACGTCCAGCAGCGTGAACTGCTCTGCGGCTGGCACTCCGCCGTCCGGTTGCGCCACGGAGTACGCGAAGAAGCGCAGCGGCCGCCGCGCGGACACGCCCGGGTCGAGCTGCCGCAGGGCGCCGGCGGCCGAGTTGCGCGGATTGGCGAACACAGGTTCACCGGCCTTCACGCGTTCCTCGTTCATGCGTTCGAATCCGCTGAACGGCATGTACACCTCGCCGCGCACCTCCATCAGCTTCGGGTGCCCCTTGCCGCGCAGCCGCAACGGGATCTCCCGGATCGTGCGCAGGTTGGGCGTCACCTTCTCGCCGATCGTGCCGTTGCCACGCGTCGCGCCGGCCACGAGCACGCCGTTTTCGTACGTGAGGCTCACCGCCGCGCCGTCGATCTTGAGCTCGCAGGCGTAGCCGCCCTTGGCGGCGGCATCGCCGACCAGGCGCGTGACCCGCTCCTCCCACTCGGCCAGCTCGTCCTCGGAGAAGGCGTTCGCCAGCGACAGCATGGCCACGAGGTGTGTGTGCTTGGCGAGCGATGACTGCGGCGCCGCGCCCACGCGCAGCGTTGGCGAGTCGGCCGTCCTCAGCGTCGGATGCTTCGCCTCCAACGCCTGCAGTTCGCGGAACAGCGCGTCGTACTGCGCGTCGGACAGGCTGGGCCTGTCCAGCACGTAATACTCATGGGCTGCGCGCTCGATCTGTTCGCGAAGCGTGGCCGCCCGCGCTGCGTCCGCGGTATCAGCTTGCCGAGCCACTAGTCACTAGTCACTCGTCACCAGTCACGAGTCACGGTTACTTCATCGCCGCCAACTCGGCCCTCGCCTGTTCCTGGTACTTCACGTCGTTGAACTCGACCGCCTTGATGGCGATCGCGCGCTGGTACGACTCGCGCGCTTTCTCGGTCTGGTCCATGTCGCGGTAGACGCCGGCCAGGGCCAGGTGATGGACGATGCGCTCCGGCTCCATCCGGGCCGCCTTCTCGAGATAGCTGGCCGCGTTGGCCCAGTTGGCCTCTCCAAAGGTCTTGCCGCCGAGCAGGTTCTTGGCGAGGAACCGCGAGACGCCGGAGAGCCGCATGATGTTGGCGTTCCAGCCGCCCATGACGTGCAACGCGCCCGGGTTGAGCGAGTCGATCCGCAGGGATTCCAGGGCGTGCATCCGCACCTCGCCGGCGAACTTGACGCGCTCGCGCGCGCCGAGCGACAGTGCCCGGCGGCCGAGGGCCTTGGCGATGGCGAAATGCGTCATGGCCGAGTTGGGGTTCGCGGCCAGCGCGCGCCGCGCGTAGGCCTCGCCGACGCGGTACAGGCTGTCGCGCGCCGCGTCGTTGAACTCGCCGAGGTCGATCGCCTCGCGCGACGCGCGCCACAGCGCCTCGGCGTTGTTCGAGTCCGCCGCCAGCGCCATCTGGTAGTGCCGCATCGCGTCGGCGGCGCGGCCGGCGGCGTGATCGCGGTCGCCGATCGCGACGTGATCAACCGTTTGCGCCGCCGCCGGGATGGCGACGAGCGTTGCAGCGAGCACCGCGATGCGCATTTTCATGGCGAACCACCAGTCCGAAAAAAGAGGGAACCGCGCGTCATCCGACGTCGTCGGCCTACGTTAGAGCTACCCCGCTGGGCGGTCAATGCTCGTACATCGCCACATCGAACGGAAACGCGACGGCGGGAAGCTCGAGGCCCACGAATGGCGCGAGCTCGTGAACGCGTATACCGCGGGCACGGTGCCGGACTACCAGATGTCCGCGTTTCTCATGGCGTGCTTCCTCCGGGGCCTCGATCGCGGCGAGACCGCCGCGCTCACGGACGCCATGCGCAACTCGGGATCGAGATTCGACCTCAGGTCGCTTGGCCGGCCCCGCATCGACAAGCACTCCATCGGGGGCGTCGGCGACAAGGTGTCACTCGTGCTCGCGCCGCTCGTCGCGTCGCTCGGCATCGCCGTTCCCATGGTGTCCGGACGCGGGCTCGGCCACACCGGCGGCACGCTCGACAAGCTCGAGTCGATTCCCGGGATGCGCACCAACCTCACGCTCGCCGAGGCCACGAAACAGATCGAGGACATCGGCTGCGCCATGCTCGGCCAGACCACCGAGATCGCGCCCGCCGACCGCAAGCTCTACGCGCTCCGCGACGCCACGTCGACCGTCGAGTCGCTGCCGCTCATCGCCGCCAGCATCATGAGCAAGAAGCTGGCGGAAGACCTCAACGGCCTCGTCATCGACATCAAGCGTGGCAGCGGCGCGTTCCTCACGTCGTTCGAGCAGGAAGTGGCGCTCGCCAACGAGATGATCCACCTCGGCGAGACGCATGGCTGCCGCGTGGTGGCGATCATGACGGCGATGGATCGCCCGCTGGGCCGCGCCTGCGGTAACGCGCTCGAGACCGAGGAGGCCATTGCCGCGCTCAAGGGCGAGGGTCCCGACGACCTCCTCGAGGTGACCATCGCGCTCGCGGCCGAGATGCTCGTGCTTGCCGGCGTGGCGCGCGACGTCGACGCCGCCAGGCCGGACCTGCTGGCGGCGGTCAGGTCCGGCAAGGCCGCGGACCGGTTCCGCACGATCGTCCAGCGGCAGGGCGGAGACCCGCGCGTCGTGGACGACCCGGCGCTGCTGCCGCAGGCGAAGGCGGTCGAGCTCTACCCGGCGCCGCGGTCCGGATTCGTCGCTCGTGTGGAGCCGCGCGCCGTGGGTCGCGGCATCATCGCGCTCGGCGGCGGCCGTGCTCACATGAGCGATTCCATTGATCCCGCCGTCGGTTTCGTGATTACAGCCAAGCCTGGCGACCGCGTCGAGGGCGGCGAGCCCCTGGCGTCCATCTACGCGCGCGACAGGGAAGGCATCATGGTGGGTCGCGCGGCGCTCGACGAGGCGATCCGCGTGGCCGACGAAGCCGACGAGCCGCTCAAGCTCGTTTCACACCGGATCACGACGGGTGGGGTGGAGCCGCTCTGACGTACGCTCGGAGGCCGCCGACCTCAAGGTGTCCCATTAGGGTGAGTTTGAAGCGGACATCAGTCCAGTCCGGCACAGGCTTTAGCCCATATACTGATTTCCTTATGACGACTCTAGGTTACACAAACTGAGCGCGAAGTGGTCGATGAATCGACTGGTCGACGCAGCATTTGTTTACCCGAATAAAGGCCGGTTGGTCAAACTCCCTCTTGACAAGCCGGGGGGGACGCACTGTCGCGGTCGCGACGGTCGTTGTGCGACGCGAGTTCACGCGGCCAGCTGCGGGGCAAGTGAGCCGGTCACCCGAGCCCCGTCTGGTTGACGACTGGCGGAATATGCTCAGGGCGGCCTACACGGTGGGTGACCCGTCAGCGCCAGTGAACATTGTCGAGTTTGTTGACATGCAATGCCCGTATTGCGCCAGGTTCCATCAGACCCTGAGCCGCCTCAGGGCAGCCCGCGGCGCATCGGTGTCGTATTCGTTCATCCACCTGCCTCTGCCGGGGCACCCACACGCCCTCGCGGCAGCGCGATCCGTCGAATGCGCCCGGGCGCAGGGCCGGTTCTTGCCGTTTCTGGACGCCGTCTTCACCAAGCAGGACTCCATTGGGAGGAAGAGCTGGACTGCCTTTGCGCTCGCCGCAGGGATTACTGACACGAACACATTTGCCAGCTGTGCGCGCGACACTGCCACTGTGGGGATGATTAGCGCTGGACTTGCTCTTGCCGAGGAGCGCGGCATTCGCTCGACCCCGACCATCCTGCTCAACGGATGGCAGTACCACGAGCGCCCTCGGACCAGCAACTGGCTCGTGCCGTGGACCGTCTTCTGCAGGGCAAGGATCCAAAGTAGAGCGAATCCAAACCGTGATCGCGGCTGCCGACGTGGCAGATGGCAGTCAGGAACCCAGCACCAACGGAGGTGACCGATGATGTCCAGATCTCGCCGTCTCGCGCTCAAGGCTTTTCTCGTCCTGGGACTCTCAGTAGTTGCGCTGCTAATCCGCGACGAGAACGCGCAAGCCGCCGCATGCGAAACGGCTTGGTTTTGCACTGACGACTGCCAGAGCATCCCACCAAGCTTTGCCACTCAATGCTCGCTGTGTGACGCGAACGTAACCTGCATTTGGGCAGGGGACGTCGGCGGGAACTGTGATCCGGAGCAACACGCATGGTGCCCGTATCCGCCGTGCGCAGGACAGTACGTTTACGGGTGTGAGTGGGAGTCGTAGAAACCCTGCTTGGCCTCACGCGCGGCCCCTGAACCTCAGGGGTCGCGCGGGTAGGAGCGCTCTGTGGCAGCGGGCGCTGTTGCGGGTAGCCGTTTTCGCTGCTCTGATCGCAGAGGCTGGCCACACGCAGACAGTCGAGGGCAGGGCGCGCTCGACTGCGGGAATCCCGGTTCCATTCGCTGTTGTCGAGCTGCTCGACTCCGCTGGCCACGTTACAGACCGGCGAGTGACGGACACGGACGGGGCCTTCAGGCTCACTGCCCGGGGCGCCGGTCAGCATACGGTGCGAACGTTGCGTATCGGATACCGCCCCACACAGCAACGCGTCGCGCTGGAAGCGGGCGAATCCGTCACTCTGGCGATCACGCTTTCGGATGTCCCCTTTACGCTCGAAACGGTGCGCGTGACGTCACGCGGCGCTTGCTCCCGCCTGGTCGTGGACGCGACAAGCGACCTCGTCGATGCGTGGCTCCAAGCGCGTGCGGTGATCGGGGCGAGCGACGCGACCGCGCCAGGTGGCGGATTTGTCGCTACCACCGTCGCGTATGAGCGTCGCCTGAGCGCGAACGCGACCGACGTGCTGGAGCGCGAGGCCGTCCTGCGCTCGGGCTTCGTAACACAATCCTGGGAGGCACAGCCGGCCGACAGTCTTCGTCGAATGGGCTACGTAAGGACCGATGCGAATGGATGGGTGCATTTCTACGCGCCGGGTCTTGATGCCCTCCTTTCCGAATCCTTCGTCAGTGACCACTGCCTTCATTTCGCCCCCATGCGCCCCGGACTAGTGGGGTTGGCATTCGAGCCCGCGCCTGATCGGCGCCGTCTTTCGGATATCCGCGGCACCCTCTGGCTCGATTCGGCCACGTCCGAACTGAGGTCGATCGAGTTTGGGTACACGAATGTTGCGCCGGAGGCTGCCGCGTTGGCCGGGGGCGTGGTCGAGTTCGCTCGGCTTGCCAACGGGGCTTGGGTGGTGAGCCGCTGGAGCATCCGCATGCCCGTCGTCCGTGCGGTCAGTGAGCCACTGAGAAGAGGAATCAGGCGGGAAGTGCGGCGTGTGACGGAAGTGCGTGAGCGCGGCGGATCGCTGGCGCTGGCGTTGTCGGGCGCTGACACCCTGTGGGCGGCCCCGCGCGTCCACTTCTACGGTCACGCGATCGACTCCATGTCATCGGCGGCGATCCGCGGCGCCGCTGTCGGTGTTCGCGGAGATCCGCCGACACTAAGTGACAGCAACGGGCACTTCAGGACGGGACCTCTGGTGCCACGGGAGTACGTGTTGGAACTGAGAACGCCATCGCTGGACTCGGTTCCCAGCGCCTATGCCCGCGTAGTGGCGGTGACGGGGGAACCCGTGATCCACACGATTCGCGTGCCAAGCGCCGACCTGGTGACCGCGGGGATATGCCCTCGTGCCCCGGGGGGCGGCATCGTAATGGGACGTGTATCGATGGCCGGGGCCGATGCGCTCCCTCCCGTGGTGCGCATTGTGGCCGAATGGGTGGACGGTGCCCCCGAAGGCTCCCTCGCCGGGACGCGTCGATGGGTTGAGACGCGCGTGGATGCGTCGGGACAGTACCGCGTGTGCGGGCTTCCCTTGGAACGTGCTGTCACGGTTTGGGCGCTGGCCGACTTCGCCGTTGCGGCACCCGTGACGGTCGAGTTCGAACGACGCGTGTCGCGAGCGCATTTCACGATGGTGCCAGGTCAGCCTGGCGCCACGCTTCTCGCCTACGTGTTCGCGGACTCCAGTCACCAGCCGCTCCTCGGCGTTAGCGTCTCGATCGAGACTCTGCGGCAGGCAACCGAGTCGAATGACGCAGGCTTGGCGAGGCTTGCGAACGTTCCGCCCGGTCGTCACGAGGTACTGATTCGCCGGATCGGGTACGGGCCCGTGATCGCCGAGTTGGACTTCCTCCCCAACGAGACTGTGACTCGGCGGATCCCGCTTCAACGCGTCCTTCTCCTCGACTCGGTAAGTGTATCCGCACAGCGAATCGGACCGTTCATGGTGGGCTTTGAGGACCACCGCCAACTGGGGCTCGGCAGATTCCTGACTCGCGAAGATCTAGCTAAGCGTCCGGCGCAGACGTTCGAGTCCATCCTACGCCAGTTCCCAGGTGTGACGATCAAAACCGACATGAGTGGACACCACTCGTACCTCCAGGGACGGCTAGGATGCTGGGCGCAGGTTTGGCTCGACGGCATGCGCATCTACAGCAAGCGCGAAGGAGAACCCATGTTCGATCTGCGAACGCTCAGTCCCGACCGCCTCGAAGCCGTCGAATACTACGCTGGTCCGGCGCAGACGCCAGCGAGGTACAGCGACCTGAACTCACACTGCGGCGTGTTGGTGCTTTGGACGCGACGCTCTCCCTGAGTGGCTCGAACGAACGACGTTGGTTGCCTGATCATCGACGACGTTGATCGGGCGCTATCCCGAGCCTCGGTCGCCGGCCGCGAACTGCTCGTCGCAAGCGCCGCCGCGGTGCGGCACGCTGTGCTTGAGTTTGCTGAACGTCGGCGGTGGTCGGTTGTGCCATACGACCGCTACGAAGCGTGGGCGTGCCAGCTTGCGGCCGCCAGTGGGCTTGCATGGGTGGCGCTTGATCCACTGTTCGCCGCCGATGAGAGCGGCACACAAATCACCAAGCGCCGCTACTCTCGGGCTGCATTATTTCGCGACGGCCTGTCGACGGGCCCGGTTCGGCGTGAGGTGTTGCCGCTCGGCTCCCCGGTGGGCCTCATCGATGACGCAGCATCCAGTGGCTTCACGCTCAGCTACGCCAGCGGCGATATCGTCGCCGAAGGGTCGCGGGTAACTCACGTTGCTGTTTGCGCGTCGTCGCGCGGCGCCCGAGAGCGCATCAAGGCGAACCTTCGCGTTCGCTGGTCTGAGTACGTGCCGGGCGACTGGCGAGTCATTCATCTGCGGGACGGATGTCCGTACCTGCCGTTCTCTGGTCGCCCGGTCGCTCCGCGGTCGAGTGTCGGCAACGGTAATGTGGTATCGCTGTCGCCGACGGCCGTTGTTGGCTCACTCTGGCAAGTCCTGTGGCTTGATTGCGGGATTCGCGATGCTATAACCCAGGGAAGGCAGGCGGTCGTCCGTGGCTTCAACGAGCTGGCAGGTCGGGAAGCCACCATGCAGGATCTGGCGATGCTCGGGGAAGAAATACCCGCGCTCGTCAACGAAGGCCGCGAGGTCGGCTCGCTCACCACTCTCGCGAGCGCTTTGTCGGCATCGATAGCCTAATAGTCGTACACGTGGTCGACGCGCAGCCCGTTCGGCATGCGGAGCTGGGCCCGCAGCAACGGCACGATGTCGGGCACCAGCACGTCGAGCACGACGCGCATCCGCGTCCCGTCGATCGGCACCGCGTACGCCATGATCGGCGTCATGCCGGCCGGCGGACGCCAGTCGCGCGGCGCGGTGCCCGTGATTGCGACGTGGTTGGCGCCGCTCATTTCGACCACTCGCATCTGGACGGGCGACCGCGCCATCGTGAGGATCGCGTCGCGCACCCCGGCGTAGCGCGGCACGCTGATCGCCCGGTACCCGCGGTACAGGCGCACGCGCCCCGTCTCGCCCGCGAATGTGATCGAGTCGGGTACACCGACCGTCACCAGCCAACGCTCGTTCTCGTCCGGCGCGTACGCCGCCTGCGTTCCGCCCCCGATGAGCCCGGCGTACCAGTCCTTCAGCACGAACTCGACCGACAGGATGAAGCGCCGCTCCACGCGACGCAGCCAGCCCGGCGACGCCTCGTGGCGCGCGTCCCAGAGCGCGGCCAAAGCCGCCGAATAGTCGAACTCGTACCACGGCCGGATCGCGATGAACTTCGCGTAGTCGGCGTTGACCCGGGCGGCCACGCGCTCCTCCGGCGTCAAGCGGTCAGGCCCGAACCACTCGGACACGCGACCGACCGTCCCCTCGTACATCGACTTGAGCCCGTACTCGAGCGCCGTGCTCGTGCCGATCACCACTAGCATCAGGTGGGCGCGGCCCGGGAACTCCCCCCGCTCCGTCGTCCACTCGTGGATCCTGTCGTAGCTGCGCCAGAACGTGCCGACCGTCGCCGAGTAGGGAAACGTGCTGGGTTTCCGGCCTGCCGCGAGCCAGTCGGCGTACTGCTCGCTCGAGTAGACGAGGTCCCATTCGGGATGGGTGATCCACGTGCTCGCCTCGTTCCTGTTGTAACCCGGCAGCGTGTCGACCTCCAGCCGCACTTCCGCCGGCAGGTAGCCCGGCCGGCGCGCGACGGTCACCGTCGGTGTCGTGTCCCCCCGTGCCGCGGGTACGTACAGGTCCCACAGGATGTTCGTGAAGCGATTCCTCGGGTCGACGCGGCGCTTGACGGCGAAGAACTCGGGTGCGCGCGGGTACGCGGCCAGGAACTGCCGCCGCGTCGCATGCGGCTGGTAGGGCAGGTAGTAGCGACCGCCGCTGACCGCGACAGCGTCGATCAGGGCGCGCGTCCAGCGGCCGACCGCGCGCTGTGCCGCGGCGCCGGTCCGCTGCCGGTAGTAGAGGACGAACGCGAACGTCTCCGATGGCGCCCACGTGAGGTACGGCAAGGGTTCGGCGTCGGCGTGGCGGATCGAGACGTTCACGACGAGCGCCCCCGAGTCGCGCAGGATCGCGCCGAGCCTGGGCACAAAGCCACCGATGCTGTCGACGGGGATGAAGAACTCCTGAAGCACATACGTCGACATCACGCGCGACAGCGGCTCGAGCTCGCTCACGTCGTAGCTTGCCTCGTAGTTGCGCCACGTCACGGGGTTCCGCCCGCCCACGCGATACGCCAGCGGCTCGATGACGTTCGCCCGCAGCCACGGCCCGAGGCCCGGCATGCTGAAGAGCCGGTAGGCGGTCGGCGTGACCCAGCCCGACTGGTCCCTGGGACGCAGCCGGTCTTCCGTCGTGAGCGCATCCGATGTGCTGCGATAGGTCACGGCCCGCAGTTCGCCGTACTCGCCCGGGACGATGTCCGCGTTGTGGAAGACGACCGTCGAGTCCCCGCGAACGCGCCGGTTGAACCACGCGTGGTAGGCGGATACGGGCATCACCTCGTCCTCGCGTCGCACCTTCACGTTGGCGGCGAGGGACAGCGTCGCGTCGGCGATCACGCCGACGGCGCCATAGCCCCCCAGGGCGGCCCAGAACAGGTCAGGCCGCTCGGTGCGGCTGGCGCGCACGATCGCGCCGTCCGCGAGCACGAGTCGAATCGACCGCACGCTGCTCGATACCGGCCCGTACCCGAGGTAGCGCCCGTGCGCGTTTACCGAGAGCGCCCCGCCGACAGTGAACGAGTTGTATGTCTGCATCACCTGCACGGCGAAGCCCTTGGGGTCGATGGCTTCCTGGACCTCGCGCCAGGTCGTGCCCGCCCGCACGGTGACCGTCCGCGCCGCGCTGTCCAGCGCGACGACCCCGCGAAACTGCCGCATGTCGAGCTGCAGGCCATCGGGGGTGGCCGTCTG
>Ga0187893_10006951_pt1 | contig 18949 bp, 16 predicted proteins | sample MA1701074metaG_FD_139574 | JGI IMG/M metagenome (GOLD analysis project Ga0187893, IMG submission 139574) | White microbial mat communities from a basaltic lava cave in the Kipuka Kanohina Cave System on the Island of Hawaii, USA - MA170107-4 metaG ... | reverse complement strand
GGCATTCAGATAAGACTGGCGATCCGGAAACGTCACGGTCGAACCATCGGCGCGACGATAGATGACATATTCATCATCCCGCACCGGATCGTAGATCGGATCAATCCAGGGTTCACCATTGAACTCCAGCTGGAACCACTCATTATTATCCACCGCTTTTAAGAACCGATCGGTGACGTTCACGGAGATGTTGAAATTAGTCAACGAATGCTGATCATTCTTGGCATGGATAAAGCGAAGAATATCGGGATGAGTGACGCGCATCATCCCCATGTTAGCGCCGCGGCGAACGCCACCCTGCTTAACCACATCGGTAACCTGATTGACGATATTCATGAATGACACGGGGCCGGAGGCCACTCCCCTGGTGGAACTGACCATCGCCCCGGAGGGACGCAGGAACTCGTAAGTCATGCCAGTGCCGCCGCCGGTCTGGTGAATGGTGGCCGCCGCTTTGGCATGATCCATGATGCCGCTGATTGAGTCGGGCACGTCGAGCACGAAGCAGGCCGCCAGCTGTCCGTTTGTCTTGCCGGCATTGACCAGACAGGGAGTATTGGGGATAAATTCGCGTGCCAGCAGAATCTCGCTCATGGCGGCGAAGAACTGGTCGCGTTTGGCTCCGTCTTTCTCTGCCGCGGAAACGTGGCCCACCACGCGGCGCACAATATCTGTCCACTCCTCAATCGGACGACCTTTTGCGTCCTTCAAAGAGTAGCGTTTGCTGATGACACGGCGAGCATTCAGCCCGGGGGGTTGGATCTTTCGTCCGGTGACCAAAGCCTTGTTTGCCGTATGTTTGCTGAAAGCTGCGCTCATCTCTGTGGCCTCTCGGGGAAATCACGACTGGATCCAGGTTTCAAAGACTATTCGACGCCCAAATATCGCGTAACGTGCCGATATTCCAGATGAAATGACGGGTTTTGCGGTTGGCTAAATTCTAAGCGAAAAGAACCTTATTTGGAGGCTACAGAGGGCCTGTCGCTTTCTCCAAATCAACTCGTCTCGTTCAAGCGGAGCGCACTATACATCTTTGTCCAACCCCTGTCAATATCTTGTGGTCATCTTTTTTTTCAATGCTATAGAGTGTGTTTTCTCAACCTCCACCTTAACTACTAAGTTACTGAGCCATGGTCAATTTAACAATCCCGGCGCTTAGTTTTACACGCTGAAAAACCGGCCTGGAATTGACCGTCCGCGACGTTGAGGGGCACCCTAATTATAAGAGAAGTTTGCAGCTTGAAGCGAGGCCAAAAGAGCCTCGAAGCGAGGGGCTCTCCGAGCGGAATGCCTTTGGCTTTTCCGCAGCCAACCTGTCGAGTCTGCGGCCCTGCCGCCCTCCGTGCGGAATGCCTCTGGCTTTCCGCAGCCGGCCCGGCGTCTCTGCGGCTCTGCCGCCTTCCGTGCGGAATGCCTCTGGCTTTCCGCAGCCGGCCCGGCGTCTCTGCGGCTCTGCCGCCTTCCGTGCGGAATGCCTCTGGCTTTCCGCAGCCAACCTGTCGAGTCTGCGGCTCTGCCACCTTCCGTGCGGAATGCCTCTGGCTTTCCGCAACCAGCTCGGCGCTTCTGCGGCTCTGCCGCCTTCCGTGCAGAATGCCTGTGTCAAAACTCTGCTGTGTCAAAACTCTGCTTCTGAGCGCCGAAGGCGCGAAAATGTAATAGCCTGGGCCATCGGCCCAGGTCCGCAAAACTGTGTGACTTCTTGAGCGCTGAAGGCGCGCGATAAAGGCGGCAATGCAGAAAATGCGGTGATACTTCAGCACGGCCGCAAATTTCGCGCTTTCAGCGCTTCAAAAGCTCGGAAACCAAACTTACCCAGGGCCGTGCCCTGGGCTACTACATTTCGCGCCTTCGGCGCTGGGAGGCAGAGTTTTGACAAAGTCTCTCTGGCCTTGTGTTCGTCTTACCAGTCGAAAAAATGTTTCACCCCGGAGGGTGCCATATTTATAGTCCGCTAGACCACAAAATGTCCCGCACTCCGCTAGGAGTGCCATCTCCATGTGGCGGACTGGTTGTTTGGCCCACATGGCACTCCTAGCGGAGCTAATGCTATGGTACGACGGAGCATGAATGTCCAAACTCTTGATGCTCGTGGCGATGCCCGGCCGGATGTTGAAGTTGTCGATTCTGGGGAAGTTTCTGGCGAACAACTCTGGTGCGCCTCTGAGACCCTCGACCACTCTCCCGCGTGAGAAACGGTTGAAGCCTAAAAACGTTATTCGCTATGGCGTCGGATTGATGGGCATGGGCTGAGAACCTGTGGCAGCTCACTCCCGTTAAAGTAAACACGATGCGTGGAATTGTCTATCGGACCTTCCCATGGAAATTTGAAACTAACACTCAAGGCAAGATTCGAATTCAGGTGTTCGCTGGGGATGCTGAACACTAGGGATTCGCCCGGATCCAAATAAACGTACTTAACCAAGTCGCTAATGCGATAACCGATAGGCGGATCCGGAATTCGCTCCTCCTTTGTTGGATTTGAAACATCACGCAGACGGGTTCCACCAAATCGAATTCGGTTATCTTCAATTTCATGGTATAGAACTGCTTCTGAGTCTCTCTTTTGCCAAGCGTAGTTTGATTCGATATAGAACCCCGGGACCTTTAATTGCCACCTCAAGTTGTTTCGCAATGTCAACCAAGTTCCTCGACCGGATTCCCCCTCGCGCCGCGGATCCCGTTTGCCAACACAAGTGAATATGATGTCAACGGCAGGCCGTTCCTTGATTAGTTAACCTTGCCTGCCTTCCCTGACCCAACACCGTAAAGGTGAGGTAAAGCAAAACCAACGGAGTTACAAGTAACTTTCTCGTTTCCATCTCACCTCCTCTTTTTCCTAGTTGGGAACGCAGGCTCCGTACTCTTCGGAGTGAGTCGGTATATCGGTGAGCGTTCTTAAAAAGTTCCGATTGCAGTCCGCACATCCACCGCCGACCATCCAGGCGAATATAGGACGGAAGACTCGGCTGATCGAAGTCTCGTTTCTCAAAAACTCACTCAACTACCCGCACTGCAACGATTGCAGATTTACTTCACCGCTGAAAACTACCACTGTGAATAAAGTTCACTGTCAGGCGTCACGGAGGGTGCTATTTGCAATCCCGAGAAGTCTTCTTCGCTTCTTTCGAACTACAAGCAACGACGCCAAAGTCTAGCGCCTTAGATTCAACGGTGCCCTTGAAGAGTTTTGCCCCTTGAAACACATCCTCTCGGAACTGTCCATACGTGAATGTGATCTTATAACTCCCTTTACCACGAAAGAATTTATCTGTCAGAGGAAAGTTTAGAGTTGTGCTGTACGTCTCGCCCGCTTTCGCACTCGATAAGTACTGTTGTTGTATTGGCCTGGGCCATAGTCGCCACGCTTTGTCATCGACTGCACCGATCCGCCAGTTGGTGAGTCGATGAACTTCCGTATGTTGATTTCATAACGCAAGCCAACCGTGTCTATGGCTACGTCCTCGCGACTTGTATTGGTCAGGCTGGCTTCTATTACAACGCACGTCTCTGAACACGCCCGCCCTGGTGTCACCGTCTTGAAAAGGAGGGGCGATCCACTTGCAGGTGTCGTTGTCGCGATGACTGATTGCGCTTTATGAGTTTTGCCGAGCACTGGCCAAATGATCACCAAAGCCCCGCAAAGCACCAAACTCAAGTATCTTTCAAAAATCTCACTCATCTTGTCGCTTCTTTCTTCCGTGATCAGTTTGTCATCATATTCTCGGCCGCGCTTGTTGACATCTTTAACCGCCGTATCTATAGCTTTGTTCACCACTACACGCTGTCGCGCCTGTTACGTCCTATGTCGTCCTCCTGACTGTGGGCTGGTTAATCTTGACGGTTGGTTTTGCTTGTGCCCGTTTTTTTGGTCTGCATTCCGCCGTCGAAAAAACTTGAGCGGGTTGTTGCGAGTGTAGCTGTACAGATTGAGTTGCTGTGGGTCATACATTCGAAATGATCGGATCAACGCTCGTGAACCGCGCTTGAGTGCTCGCGTGGTATGTCGCGCCAAAGTAATTGAGTCCCGTCTCATTGTCCCGTTCTTTCTGGGTGAACGTCTGGCGGATTTTCTCTTCAGCGTGGGGCTCGATCATTCTGATACTCAAGATTCTCGATATCAGCAAACTCAAGCCCTTGGCCTCGCTCGATCTTAGCCAACAAGCCAGACATAACAGTCCTCTCAAATTTGGACAGATTCCTGTTTCCAGAGAGTTTCTTCAGCTTTGGCAACGCTGTCGGTTCACCTACCTTGTGTAACAGAGTCAAACTGTAGATTTGCGCCGGGATATTCTGTTTTGCCTCTGACAAGCTCAGTTGATGAGATAAGGCCAGCTTGAGTTCGGGCCCCGGACGAGAAAATATGACTGACACAAGCTCAATATTCATGCCCTCCCTTTCGAGAAGTTCGCTAATAAGTGGAAAAATGTCACCAGCTTGAAGGCCAGGTTCTCTAAGTAAGCCGTATTTCTCATGTGCAGCTCCATCCACCGCCCAACTTTGCGCACCACCCAGGCTCGGCCAGATCCGACGTAAAACCGTGACGATTTCTTTCGAGTATTTGGAAGCAAATTTCTTATCATGTTCATTGTAATTTCTGCCCCCAAGTACTTTCCTAAAGTAAACACCCATCTCGTATCTCAGATCACAATCGCTCACGAGTGCCTCGCTAAGAATAAATCCTCCGAAGCCTGAGACTATACCTTCGCGCTGCAAAGTTTCCTTTTGACTTGAGGAGAGTTCCGACACCATCCGGTTCCAGGCGTCGCATGAGTCTGCGAGTCCCTTGTGGGACCCACCAACGTCAACTTCTCTCCCGCACGAAGCTACCGTTGTTGTAGTAGCAATGAACACAACCAAAGTTACAGTTACCAGTGATCTTTTCATATCATTCTGGTCTGCGTCTTAGCTCGCGCCGAGGAGGTGGCGGCGGGGGAACAACTGGCACCACCATGACGTCGTTGTTACTTGCAGTCACGTTGAGTGCTTCTCTCTCCCTCGGCTGATCGAAGTCTCTCCAAACTTGTCTTCAATCTATAACCTACATCTGTATTTCCGAAACCGCGTACTAGTTTCCAAAAACTCGCAATCCGAATAAGTGAAGGAAGTTTTGGTTTTTGGACGACGATTCTTTGGACTAAAAAGAAGCTGCCTTCAACCAAGCCATAAAGATTTGGTTTTCCACACAAAACTTTGCGTTTCGGCAATGCGAATCCTGCTGGAACAGCACTTGCCCGTCAAGGAGTTAACGATTCATCGTGCGCTGCATCAGCAATTGCAACCTAATAGCCGGTCCTTGGAAAACCCTATACCCGTAAGGAGAAAAGATGAAGGTAAAAGCCCTGATGCTCATTGCTATGTTGCTCGGTCTGGCGCTTGTGGTGCAAGCTCAGACGAGCCGTGGCACAGTGAGCGGCACCGTCGCCGATACGACCGGCGCCGTTATCCACGGCGCCACCATAACTCTAACTAACAATGAAACAACTCTCAGCCGAACGGCCGTCACCAACGATGCGGGGTTTTACCGTTTCGACGCGGTTGATTTGGGCACATATTCTCTAGGCATCACCGCTACCGGATTTGGCAGCGTGACGAAAACCGGTATTATTGTAAACGCCAATCAAACTTCAGCCGTTGACGCACAGCTGGCACCTGGCGAGCAGCACGTTACGGTCGACGTGGTTTCAGAAGCGGGCGCGGCGCTGCAAACTGAAGCCCCTGTGCGTGGCGGCAACATTTCGACGAAACAAGTTACCGAACTGCCATTCTCCAATCGCAATCCCGTCTCGCTGGCGTTGACTCTGCCGGGCGTTTCTTCTAATCGCGGAGGATTCGGCGTAGGCACTTTTTCTGTCAATGGCGCGCGTGGACGATCCAACAACTTCCTGATTGACGGCACTGAGAACAACGACATCTCGGTCGCCGGACAAGGTTTCCAGATCACTAACCCAGATGCAGTGCAAGAGGTGGCAGTGCAGACTTCGAATTATGACTCGGAGTTTGGACGGTCGGGCGGAGCGGTCGTTAATACGATTACCAAGTCCGGCACGAATGAGTTTCACGGTACGCTTTCGTATTTGCTCGACTCCAGGGTTGATGATGCGATCACCAGTTCGGAGTCGCGCGATCCCAATATAGCGGCGAATGGCCTACCGTTTGGAATCGAGAACATTTTCTCGGGAACCTTTGGCGGCCCACTCTATCTGCCTCGCTTCGGTGAGGGCGGTCGGTCATTTATTGATGGTCGCAACCGGACCTTCTTCTTTGTTGCCTACCAGGAAGACCGCCAGCGCTCGAGCGCTCAGTCACAATTGGTTACTCCCACGGCTACGGGCCGCGCGCAACTGCGCGCGCTTTTTCCCGCGGGCACGAATGCTAATGTAGACACTCTGCTCAATTTGACCCAAAACGCTGTCGGCGTCGCCAGTCCGATCAACATCGCGCTGGGCACAGTAGGCGGCGTGAATCGGGGCAACATTCAATTCGGTACGTTCTTTAGAAACTTTCCGGTACTCAATACGGATAAGCAGTTTCAGGTACGGGTTGATACTCAGCTGAGTGAAAACGACCAGTTTTCAATACGTTTCCTCTCCGACAGGCAAGACCTGCCCGCCGGGGGCACGATCGGAACGTCGACATTTGAAGGCTTCGACGCAGACCAAACCAACCGCTACTATAATTTCCTGGTAGCTAACACTCATATCTTCTCGCCAGTCTTGACCAATGAAACACGGCTCGCGTACAACCGCATCCAGCTAGGCTTTCCGCTCTCCGATCCAGATGGTCCGGCTGGCACTCTTCCCCGAATTACCGTCACCAATATAACGGGGTTAGGGGCTACGGCGACTTTTCCGCAGGGTCGCACGGCAAACAATTATGTGGTTCAAGACACGGTGACGTATGTCAGAGGCAATCACACTTTCCGGGGTGGCGTGGACTTTCTCCGGCAGATTTCCACTCAGGCGGCGCCGTTTAATGAGCGCGGATCCGCTACATTCCTTGCGGGAGGTGGCTTCACAGCGCTGGCTAACTTTGTCGATAATTTTGGTGGGTCAGGCGGCACCGCAGCCCGGGATATCGGGAGCGCGGTCTACTTTCCATCGCTGTACCGCACAGCAGTTTTCTTCCAGGATCGCTGGAAGGTGACAGAGGCGCTCACCCTTTCGCTGGGTTTGCGGTATGAATACTTTGGTACGCCGTTCAACACCTTACGAACTCCGGCTTTTACCGGTCTGTTCAATGTTGATCCAGTCACCCGCACCGGCCCGTTTAGTCAGCCAAACCAAGTTCAAAAGGACAAGAATAATTACGCTCCGAGCTTTGGCATCGCTTATTCGCCTTCATTCACACAAGGCATCCTTGGTCGAATGTTCGGTGAGCGGAAGACGGTGCTTCGCGCCGGCTACCAGATTGGGTACGACTCATTCTTCAACAATATCGCCTCGAACGCGGCCGTTTCTTCGCCGAACATAATCTCCACTACGCTTAGTTCGGTAGTAACTGGAGCAAATCCGCGGGGTGTGGCGAACTTCATCAATCAGATCCCCACCACCGCGGCGGCGCTGACACCGCTAAGCGGGCAGACGTTGATCGCGCCGAATCTGGTCAACCCGTATTATCAACGGTTCTCGGTGGGCCTACAGCGAGAGCTGCCATACAATTTGATCGTAGATGTTTCATATGTGGGCTCGAAGGGAACAAAACTCTACATCAATGAAGACGCCAATCCGCTGGTGCGCCCGGAGCTACGCAGAACACCACCAGGGTTTACGGGACCAACCCAAGGGCGACTGGACAACGTGCAGGGTGGGCGCACAGTTCGCACCAATGGTGGTTCATCCATCTACCATTCGGGTCAACTCGAAGTGAAGCGTCGCTTCGCGGATAACCTTACGCTGACCAGCGCCTACACCTTCTCCAAGCTGATCAGCAATGCCGATGAAGTTTTTAACTCTGTCGCGGGTGGCATTGCGAACTCCTCAACTTTTCAGACGCCGGCGGTTCTGGGCGGAGACAGGCTCGACCGCGCCGTGTCGCTCTTCGACCGCACCCACCGTGCGTCTTTCACCTATGTTTATGAGATTCCTTTCTTCAGCGAGCAACGCGGCGCGGTCGGCCGTATCCTCGGCGGTTTCCAAATCTCGGGCGTGACCACCTTTGAGTCGGGTGTTCCCTTCAACATCTCAAACGGTGTGGACGCCGACGGAATTAATGGTTCTGGCGGTGACCGACCGAACTTTAATCCTAATGGTCAGGTCGGCGTTCGAGCGGTGCCGGTTGTGGCACCGGCAACTCTTCCGAATGGTAGTCCTAACCCAGACTTCGGCAGGATAACGGGCTACATCAATCCCGATGCCAACAACGCGCCAATTGATCCGAACACCGCTCAGTTCATCGCAAATCCAACTTTCATTGCGGGCAACCCTTTTGAATCGGGTATTCCGCGCGTTGGCACTCTTGGTCGCAATACCCAGCGCACGCCTGGGACCAACAACTTTAATGTCAACATTCTGAAGCGGATCAAGGTTTCGGAATCCGCTCGCATAGAATTCCGCACTGAGTTCTACAACATCTTCAATCACCCGCAATTCGGAATAGGCAGCGTGAGTCCGTTTTCGCCTCCAGGCAACCCGCAGGGTGCCAACTTTATTGCGGCCAATACTACCGGATCGACCGGGGGGCTTTTCCTGAGACCGAACACGGCCCTCTCAGATGGTGGTGGACGCGTGATTCGTTACCAATTGAAGCTCATCTTCTAGAAAGAGCAGACTAAGCGGCATTCATTGAATCCGCTTCGGCATTCATTGAATCCGCTTCGGCATTCATTGAATCCGCTTCGGCATTCATTGAATCCGCTTCGGCAAAGAGCCCAGTCGCTGCCCGGCGTCTGGGCTCTTTGTCTTGCTGGCCAGGCTAAAGCGTGCAGTTACTGAAGTTTCAGCTCAGTTTTTAACGCTGAAAGCGTTGGCTAATTTCAGCCCCGGACCTGGGCTCAAATAAGCCAACACTTTCAGCGTTTCAAGATTCCATACGAATTCACTGCTCTCTGAGCTTGGGCTCGTTGAGAGGCCGTTAAGCTGGGATCATTGGCTGCTGCTCTTGCAGCGCCAGTGGTGGATCTGGACTCGTCAACCTTCCCTGCATCGATGAGTAGTATTGCTTTCGCCTGCTCCGCAGCTTAAGCAGTGAGTTTTTACGCAGAGCAAATGTCCAAACTCGTGGGCGGAATGCCTCTGGTTTTCCGCCGCCAACCTGGCGATTCCGCGGCTCTGCCGCCTTCCCGTGCGGAATGCCTTTGGCTTTCCGCAGCCAACCCGGCGTCTCTGCGGCTCTGCCGCCTTCCGTGCGAAATGCCTCTGGCTTTCCGCAGCCAACCCCGGCGTTTCTGCGGCTCTGCCGCCTTCCGTGCGGAAAGCCTCTGGCTTTCCGTTCGCCTTCTATTACTTTCAGCATGAGGCTTTGCCCTCACCGACGGCGAGGCAATGCCGCAGATTCGGTGCAGGTTGGGGGACTGTGCGATTCTCTTCCGGGCCCGTCCAAAGTCCGGCAGATAATCCCCTTTCTTCAACCACGCGAAAAAACCAAGACCCAAGGCCAAAGACCAAAGACCCAAGATACAAGGTAGCCGGGCCAGGTATGCCTCAACGCGCCCGGAGTCAGTCTCATACTCCATCAACCCATCAGGATCGAAAGGCAGTTGTGTTGTAATTCCTTGCGGAAAGCAAAACCATCCCACCCGAGGCAGTCAAAGCCAGATTGAAACCTGCTTCTTTCTCTTGCCGCGAGTTGAAACCTCCCAAGACTTCGAGTGACCTCTTCGGAGTATCTCGTTGAGAATATCCCGGACAGTAACATTCGTCATGGAGAGTGAGAACAATGGCAGATCTCTAACTGGCCCGTCATATTGAACCGTATTGCTACCAACAAGCCCTAAGATCCAGAGTCGGGATTGCACTTCTGATAAATCTAATAGCGCCCTCGGGACATCTTCTGCGTCGACATCCTGGATATTGAAGAAGGGAACCATTACGTCCAGGATGCTGCCATTAGCTTCCACGGGCAGAACATTGATTATCCCATCCTGTATTTCCCACCTATACCTTGGATCTTGCTTGACGAGGTGGTCAAGCACGTCCCTCACTGTCCCGTTCATGACGTTAATGCTGATGCGGAGCTCGTCTTCTTCTCGAACTGATGGAATCAATTCAAACCCGATTGGAATCCTCGACGTTGCTGATAGTAATCTCAGGACGGAACTGGGCAGTGCTCTATTCTGACTTACCCTTGCCCTTTTCGCCAATACTTCGTCATCCGGAGCTTGCGCAAGCGAGACCGTCGGAACTGCCATCAAACCAACTACCAGCACTAGACGGATCATTAGAAACGTGGGAAGTGCGAGGCACTTGATTCCGGTCCAATGTCCTGCGAACCCAACTCTCTCCCGGGTAGCTCTCAACTCCGAAACCTCAAGTGAACTATTGATGCGGTGTAAAGGAGGCTGTTTTTGCATTCTGTTACCTCTTGAGAAATCACAAAGCGGGAAACAGCCCCGATGTAATCCAGCCCTGTCTCAACGTCTTGTTCTTTGAGGTGAACTTCAGGCAACGTCTACTAGACGCCCATCGCTTGGGCAACCCAGAGGAGCCAGATTATTACATTCGAGGTCGCAAAGTAAGCGCGGCTTCTACCAGTCTCAAAGCAGCAGGCTAGAAAAGCGCACGATGCAGTCCAGAAACCTACCCGGACGAGCGGAAGTAGAGTGGAAAGTCGATTTAGAAACGGCTCGCTGCTTATTTGACCTCGATTCGTCAAAAACAAGTACAAGGCAAACATCATCACGGACGTTGTCAGAGAAATAATTCCAACCCAAACTAACGCGAATCGCCACGGCGGCAAGATAAGGCGTTGCCGTGGCCGGAGCCAAAAGAACCAGCCAGCCGAAAGGAATCCTGCCGATAAGAACAAGCAAGCCTCAGGAATCATTTGCACTAGATGCTTCCAATAACACAGTCTAGATGCCGAGCGCCAGTGCTACTTTCGATGCCACTCCCCCGTAGTCTTTGGCACATTTGCCTTAGGTTTCGTGGCGAGAGATAGTTGTGACGAAGTTCCAAACTTGCTAAGTTGCAACCTGAAGGAGTGCACATTCTCCATGATTCCCAACATCAGTGGCGGCAGGTTCGCGAAGCGAAATTGAGTGGTGCCGGGATGAAACTTGTTGAGTAGATCCAAGACATAACGGAAAGCCCCACGTTCGGATAGAACCTGTTTGGTCTGCTCGTTGGTTCCGTTGTAGTCAAAAGTTCCTCCTGCCAACACGCCTATTTCTGAATGTCAACCATAAGGGTAATAACCAGGGCACTACCAAGGTTCAAGGCAACGGCGGCGCCCCATCCACGCCAAGCTAGTGGACATTGCCGGGATCGACGGAAAATGGGGCCGGAGACTCTTCATCAATGTCCAGGCCAACGGCCGAACATTGAAACTGTTCGGCAATCGTAAACAGCTGGCCGAGCACATTACTGCCGCTGGCTTCTGGAATATGGCCGATCAGATTGCCGAGGGCATCCGCCTAAACCTGCCCTGCCGCATCATCACCAAGCTCAGTGACGATGGTCGCTGGCTGAACATTGAGCAAGTATTACCGCTTGAGAGATATGCACAGGGTGCGGGAAGATGATTCATACTCTCCTTAGTGAGATCGATGACCCAGAAACTTCAACTACAATCCCACATCTTTCTTTCTCACGCATCAACCGTTACCTTCACTGTCCCGAGCAGTATCGCCTTTACTATATCGAGAATTTAAGGCCCAGAGTTCCTTCTGCCAGCCTGGTATTTGGCAAGATTCTGCATCGTGCTCTGGCCTACTTTCTTCAGCGTCAGGGCGATGGATCAGGTTCTTCCTTGCCGGATGGGACGAGCCAAAACAGGTTGATCTGAATTACAGCCGAAATGAGTGCTGGGACAAACTGCGGGAGCGCGGCCAAAACCTCCTGGAAAAGTTCATTCAAGAAGAATTCGCACGGCTGGGAGCGGTCAAAGCTGTGGAGAAAGTCTTCCAAGTGAACATCAGTTCATTCTCTTTGCCATTTATTGGCGTGATTGACTTGATTGCCCAAGCTGGATGACGAAACTACGGTGGTGGATTTTAAGACCTCCGCATCGGCTTATGGAGAGTATGAGGTAATGCTTTCGGACCAGCTGACTGCTTACCAACTCGCTGAACCTGACGCTACACAATCAGCATTATGCGTTCTAATCAAGACAAAGGAACCGAGAATCGAATGGCACAAGACTAAGCGTGACGGTCAACAGCTCTTTGACTATCTAACCAAAGCCCAACGAATTGCGCACGAGATCGATGCCGGCCACTTTTATAAGCGGCCGGGGAAATGGTGTTCGTGGTGCGATTACTTGCCTGTCTGTGTGGGAAATACGCAACAGGTGAATGAGACTTTGGTGCAAATTAGGTGATTAACTACTAACCAGCCAGCTTCGCTTTTGCTGGCTTTTTTCTACAACTCAGTAGACGCCAGTCGCCCTGCGTTACCTAGCGTACCATGGCCGGAGCCTCTAGTAATGTCAAGCAATGAATCATAGCGATGGGCCCAAACATCGACGACTAACAAGTTAAAAGTCGCAGTAGTGTAGTCGCCCTTTATTTGCGCGGAATTGTTCAGGAGATTGATTCTGACGCTTCGTACGGGATAGAAATAAGTCTTTTGGCTATCGAGCGAACTGCTTTATCAATTTCTTTCTTTATCCAACCCTTATATTTACTGCGCTTTGCCCGCAATAGCGCAAGCTCACGCGGACCTCCAGACTCAGCCAAAGCAAGGGCGGCATGTCCAGGAAACTGATCAAAAACGGAAGACAAAATGTCATTTGCGATTTGTTTGGGGGCGAGTCGTGCAAGTGCCAGCAGGAGCATTTGTCTTGCATCCCGGTAATCTTGATCTTGAATAACACCAATGAGCCAGTCCACAACCCCGGTGGGCCGTGCTTCTGCAATTGTGTTTGCTATGGCCCATCGGAGTCCTTCTGACTGACTATTCTCGAAGGCTTCAATAAGTGGTTTTCCGTCAAAGCGTGCCCTGGTCGCCCCTAAGCTTCGAATAATTGACTCTTGTAAGTAGTCGTCCGCAATTCTTGGAATCCACTTCAGAAGTACCTTTACGATATCAGTTGAGAGCGGTGCGTATTCATGTGCTAGGCGATCAAGCGAGGAGGGTGAGACACCGAGAGCCCTAAGATCCTGAAGTATAGGAGCTGCAAGCGATTCAAACCTCGCAACGTTCGACGCCTCCTCGCGTGCGCGGCGAGCCTCTCGAGCGACAAACTCGGGATTTTGATTAAGTTTAGCCAGGAGCTCCGCAGCTGTCATAAGTTCTTTCTTTGCCATAGTTAGATTAGAACCGGAAGGTGTTAATCCGAACGTTACCCGCTGCTACTTCTCGTTGCAGTGGTTTCGTCAGTATCGTCGTTGTTCTCACATGTAAAGTAAACGTAAACTGATGTTTTTGAGCAAATCTAATATCGTCGCGAATCTGGTTGGTAAGGCCCAGTTTGGCTACATTCTTCGACTCTTCTATTGTCTTAGCAGCGAAGTTTAGACCATCCGGAATCCTAAAGTTTGCCGTTCCTGTCAGGGACGGTATCCGTTCCTTATTCTTAACTATACCAGATAAAGCTTCGCCTTCGCGTCCCAGTCTTGCCGCTGCAGCCGTCGAGCTTTCTATTTTCTCCGCCCCAGCTAAATCACTAATTAACCCTGTTGCTGTACCCGCTCCTTTCAAAATGGCTCTTGCGCCACTATATAACGCGACGATATTGACCCCAGTCATAGCTGACTGCTCTCCTGGAGTGCTGGCTTTGAACGTCTCGGTTTTACCGAACCTAAAATCCGTGAAAGGCGAAAGTCCTGCATCCACAATACTATTTACCGTGTTGCTAGATTCGATGAACACATTCGCAGCACCCTTGCTTCCTCCTATAGCAGTATCTTTGAGAACTTGGCCACCTGCGTTCAGTATTTGCTTAACGGTTTCTTTGCCCTGATGTCCATCGGGATCAACAAAGCTTAGCGGATTGTTGTAGGCATAGTTGTACTTATTCAGGGATTGAGGATCAGAAAGATCTGCATAAAAGGTCGGATTTCCCGCTGCGGCTTCGAACAATTCTATAGGTCCGCCTTTGAATTCATCTGGCGAAGTGAAGCGTCCTTGCGTCGCTGAGTAGTATCTCGCTAGGAAGTAATCCAGTCCCGTCTCATTGTCCCGTTCTTTTTGGGTGAACTGCTGCCTAATGCCGTCTGGAGTGTAACCCTGCGCGCTAGTACGGCCGCCGAAAGCTGATATTTCTTCTCCGAACGGCAAATAATCATGCCGTTTCATATTTGCCAAGCTGCCCGTCTTGTCAAAGACCATGCGTGGCGTGCCGGAGTGATCTTGCGCCGTAATCGTCTTGATGCCGGTCGACAAATAGAGACGTAATTTCTTTTAAGGAAAGCTTCGCCTCGCCTCGGCACCGAGGATTACCTTATAACTCAAGGTTGCGCCTTCGACTCGCGCCGCGGCTGCTCTAACTATCGCCAATTAGGTTTCATGCGCGTTAGCAGAAATTTGCTCATGGAAGGCTACTGCGAAGGCCCGATAATAGTCCGCAGCCAAATCGTTTCTCGTTGACAGTGCATTAATGTGCTTGTTTATGTAGTCCTCAGCTTTTCGTGTTTCGCCAATAAGCTGGTAGCCGACAGGTATTCGGTATGCGTTCTGATGAGGATATCCAAATCCGGACTGCACCATTGTCTCGATTAGATCAGGGAGAGTCCTGTTGGCCTCCATAAATGAATATCCCCACGTTCTTACAGCTTCTACTAGACGATTAACCCTCAAAACATTGTCGGCTCCGCTTTCGAACAACCATGCCTTGTACTCCTTGTTGGGCATCAGGTAACCCAAGGGTGTTGAAAGCGTCGGTGGGGTGAAGGCGTGATATTTCACACCTGAAAGTTTGGCTACTAGGGCCTCGACTCGCTCGTGTCTGACTCCAATGACTGGGTTTAGCTCTAGCCTTCCGTCCTGACGATTAACCGCCCGATTTAACCCGACCCACCCAAGCATTTCCTTAGCTATATCTCGTGTGAACACCTGAGCACTGCGCTTCCGCAGCCCAGATTTAAGGAGTGTTCGCTCTAAAACCTCGGTAACTTCTGAAATTAACTTTGGATTTGCCATAGCCATATTAAAACTTAAAGTGAAACACTCGAACAGGCGTCGGCCCTATCGGAACTCCTGGGGTTAAGCCAGCAGCAGCCGCGTTTTCGCCTCGCGGGATTCCTCCCTGCGTTCGAATTAGATTAAATGCATTGTTCTGATTAGTCGACAACCTAGCGAAGGGGCCATTCTTCGCTTCACCAATCATGAAGATTCCGTCAGCAGTGACATAAGTCAAATCTGGTCTCGTACGAAGAACTCCTGTTTCAAATGTCACTTCTCTAGTAATCTGCGTGGCACCCTCAAGTTTAAGTTGCTCGACAGCTCTATCGACACCAAGTACGCCTTTAGAAACAGGGCCCAATCCTCCCCTCAACGGTCCAGTGCTCACCGAGCCAAAGATCGGAGTTATTGATAGCACAAACTGGAAAGTCTCCCAGTCGGTGAAAACCTGTAGGGCCGCACAACTAACACAGAGATTCCTGATGTCTTCTTGGAAAAACTCGTCAGCCCAACCGCTGCGTCCATCCGGCCGAAGTTCCCACATCCTCCCAAGAGACTGCCCATTCTCGTCAATCGCTTCATATCGATACCGTCCATTCTCATCATAAACTACATCTTGCCAGCCCTCAGAGCGTGCTTGTTCAAGATCTTCACCAGTAACCCATTTGTGTTCGTAGCGGTCGCGGTCCTTGTTATGCTTCCATACCCATTCCAACCCCGTTGGATCGACATATTTCAAAGGGTTGTTAACGCAATATGCATAGCGGTTCCAATTTTGTGGCTGCAAGGGTCTCGCGCTAGCCATCAATGGGTCGACAGACGTAAATCTTCCCTGTGCATTCGCATAGTACCGAGCTCGGGCATAGTCCAATCCCGTTTCAATGTCTCGTTCGTATGCGGTGAATTGTTGCCTAATGCCGTCGGCGACGTAACCCTGCGCTGGCGTTCGACCACCGAAGGCGGAAATCTCTTCACCGAAGGGCAGATAGTCATGGCGCTTCATATTTGCCAAGCTGCCCGTCTTGTCAAAGACCATGCGCGGCGTGCCTAATTGATCAGTCACTAGCCAGTTTACATTCGCGGTGTTTCTAAGGACTTTAACCTCACCTAGCACTAAGTAATTTGTGCCGGCAAGCTGTACCCTCACATATCGTCCGGTCCGGTTTGCGTTGATTGTACCCGGCGTGCCGCTGTAACCGGGCACGTAATAATTGCTCACACCTGGTTGATTTAAGGTGGTGTTCAGATCGTAGGAAGTGAACGGATTGTCAGAGACGAAGACATAATAGTTCGATGTGTGATCGAACCAGCCGTCTGTCCGGCCCCAAACTTGTATCGGCCCTATTGACTCGACGCTCCCCAGATCGACCTCCCACCAAGAATTTGTGCTAGCGTTAGTAGCGGAAGCATACCCGTCCCATAGCGCCCCATTTGTGTTGCCATCAACTGCCTTTGACGCAGGCGTTGTCGGATGGTGAGTGCTGGATTGTGTCGCGGGCTTGCCCAGAGCCAGATTTACTTGGTCGGCCGTTACTAGCAACTGCCCGTTCCGATAACCATATTCTTTTAACGGTGCGGAGTTAGTAGCGGCATTGGCGTCATATTCAGCCACCAGTTCGCCGTCCATACCATAAATCTGCCAGGTATCTTTACCATTGACTCTCCGCCGCACTCGCTGGCCGTCAGCATTGTAGGTGTAGTAACTCCAGTTGCCGTAGGCATCTTGCGCCCCGGTCATCCGGTTTTCGGCGTCATAGTTTCTCTGGCCGGTTCCGCCAGAGGTTTGGCTACTGTAAGTATCATTAATGAGATTCCCAACTGCGTCGTAATTCATCACTCCAGATTGGCCGCCAGGCACACCCAACCGATTGTTTAAGGGATCTACCGTGAAGTCTTTATTGTTGATATAAGCGGGATAGGTATTGTTTGTATTGGTGTCGATGCGCCGGTTACCGTAACGGTCATAGGGAAGAAACGTCTGCTTCCAGTAGTCACTAAGTATGTTTGGACCACTGGCCCAGCGTTCGCCATTCGCATATTGCAACCGGTTAAGGGCGTCGTAGTTGAACCAGGTAGTATAAATCACTGCCGGCCACTCTCCCTGGGCGGTGTCGGGAATGTAAACCTCTTGCCTCTTCAAGTTCCCGTTGTTATCAGTCATACTCTGGCCGCTGTTCGGGCCGCCACACTGACCCCAACACTGATCGCTATAGTGATTAATAATTGCTCCACGATTCCAATTTGTATTATCTGGCTGCGTACTCTCGCGGATCTCCGACAGTTGAAATCGCGAATTGTAGAACATCTTGTTATAGATAGCCGTGTCAGTACTAAACTTCTCTTGCCTTAGCCCACCGAACGCCCAATACGCAATTGCTGAAGAATAAGTGCGATTGCTTCCATCACCCAAGTCGCCGGTAAAAGCCAGGTTGTTGACATCTTTATCGCCCAATCGGCCTGCCAAGTCGTAATTATACGTAACCGTTCGCACCGAGGGATATGTCTGCGTCTTAACATGCCCCGCGAGATCATAAGTGCGCTCTACAGTGTAATCTCCGCTCCAAACTCCACCTGTCTGAAATCGCTGCCGCTGTAGCAAAGGCCTGCCAAGACCATCATATTGATCGATGTAGGTGGCCGACGTTGTAGTGCCATTCTGCCAGACCTGATTAAGCCTTCCCTTGCCGTTGGTTGCCATGTCGTACTTTCGATTTAAGTCAGGCGTTGCGTCGGAGTAGTTAACATTGATGTTTCGATTAAGGGCGTCGTAAATATAAGTGGTTGAGACGCCGCGGGCATCGAGCTTGCTTGTCAGGTTACCATTATTGTCATAGCCATAAGTCATCGTGCCGCTCTCAGGATTTGTTGCCGAGGTCAGTCGTTTCAACGAATCGTAAACAAATGTTCGCGTCTGTGTCGTTCCAGTCGTTCCTATCCGTTGAGTTACGCTTGTCAAATTATCCAGCACGTCGTATTCGTACTTTGTGCGATAACCCGCCGTCACATCCGGCCAATTCGGGAATGAGATAGATTCGGTTGCGGAATCTGCGGCGGTAACCTCCCAAACTTCTTTTAATCTACCCAGTGCATCGCTGACGCTGATGCGCTTTCTACGTAACTGATCAGACGTATTTTGATCGGCTACCAGAACTCGATTGCCACTGTAAGAAGATTTGACTACTGCGTTGTCCGGCGTAGTCACAGAGACGACCCGGCTCAGCGCGTCATAACCGGTGGTCGTCCAAACTATGGTCTCTCCATCGCGGTAAGGATTCGAGACTCTCCAGACGCGGCCCATCGAGTCGTATTGTGTATCCGTGTAAATTGAAGTAGCGCCTTCAGATAGCCTGTTGCGCCAGCTTCGACCCAGTCCGTCGAAATATTGATAGGAATCGAGCCGACGCGTCGCATCCAAGTCAGTGAGGGTGCGAACAAATAAGCTCCCGACGCTGTCACTATATTCAAAATCGGTGCGGCCGCCTCCTGCGGGTCGAATAACTGCGGTAATGCGGTCCAAGGCGTCGTTATACTCCACACTTGTAGTCTGGTTGTTGGCATCAATAGTTGAACTTACTCCTCCGGTCCAAAAATCGTAGCTAGTACTTGTGTCAATTTTCATTTAGAAGTGACCCCTTTTTCTCATCAAGAATTGACCCCCCTGGGCGCAAAAAAGGAATTTAATAGCTAAGGCATAGCGGTATCCTCCTTTGTAACCGAGGCCGGTGTGG
>Ga0187893_10006949_pt1 | contig 18953 bp, 19 predicted proteins | sample MA1701074metaG_FD_139574 | JGI IMG/M metagenome (GOLD analysis project Ga0187893, IMG submission 139574) | White microbial mat communities from a basaltic lava cave in the Kipuka Kanohina Cave System on the Island of Hawaii, USA - MA170107-4 metaG ... | reverse complement strand
CGCGCGACGCGACCGCGATCGCGAGCGGAATCCCGATCAGCGCCGCAGCGGCCACCGACACGACGACCAGCATCAGGTGCTGCACGGTGAGCCGCGCCAGGTCCGCGCCGAACAGCTTGCCGGCGAAACCGCGCCCCGCCTGCCCGCCGCCCGAGCCGCCTGCGAGGAAGTCGCGCGCGATCGCTTCGAACGCGACGCCGTCGAGCTCGGCGCGCGCGTTCATCGCGATCATCGCGCGCTCGTCGATGGTTTCTGCGAGCGCCGAAAGGGCTCTCCACGCCGCTGGGAAGCGCTGCGGCACGTCGAGGCGGTGGAGCACCACCGCGTCGTAGCGCGGAAAGTAGCCGCGGTCGTCGTCGAGCACGCGCAGCTTCAACTGGCCGATCTTCGCGTCGGTCGTGTAGATGTCCATCACGTCGATCTGCCGGCTGGCGAGCGCGTCGTACGCGAGGCCGTGGTCGATCCCGGTCGGCTGCTGCGGCAGCCCGTAGTGCGCGGCGAGGCCCTTCCAGCCGTCGGCGCGTCCGAGGAACTCGTTCGACAGGCCGAGCTTCAGCTCCGGGTGGCGCGCCAGGTCGCCGACCGCGCGGATGCCGAGCCGCTCGGCCTCGGCCGCGCGCATCGCCAGCGCGTAGCCGTTGTTGAAGCCGAACGGGATCGCGATGCCGAAGCCGAGCGGCTCGAGCTGGCGGCGCATCGCGTCGAGCGACGACGGCGACGTGTTCTTCAGGATCTCGCGCTCGATCGTGCCGACGTATTCCGGGTACAGGTCGATGTTCCCCGAGCGCAGCGCCTCGTAGACGATCGCCGTGTTGCCGAGCCCGGCCCGCACCTCGACCGGCGTATGCGGCCGCGCGGTCTCGGCGAGGAGGTGGGTGAGGATGTACGCCTCGGTGAAGCGCTTCCCGCCGATCGACAGCGTCTCGGCGGCGGCCGGCGCGAGCGCGAGCAGCGCGACGAGCGCGGCGACAGAGCGGGACGCGAGCGCGCGCAGCGTCAGCCCGGCAGCACCGGGCACAGCACCGCCATCAGGCGGCGCGAACATTCGCGCAGCGGCTCGCACGACGTGCGCAAGGCCTGCGAGAGCCGGTCTGCCGCGTACGCACGGTCGCGCTGCAGCCGCCGCACGTCGACCTTGAGCCCCTGGCTCGCCGCCAGCCACTTGAAATCGGACAGCTCCCACAGCTCGAGGTCGGGGCTGTTCTGCGCGTACGGGTCGAACGGCGAGGCCATGCATGCATTGACGCTCGCGATGCTTGCATCGGCCTGACGCTGCTTAGCGGCAACATCCTAGGGTCGACGCGCCCACCGCAGCGCCTGCTGCTCGACCACCGCCGACAGCGGCAGCCCCGGCTCGCGGCGCGCGCGCAGCCAGGCCGCGTCGTTGCCGTCGAACAAGGTGTCGCGGACCAGGTTGCAGGCGTCGAGCGCGCGCAGGTCGAGCGCGTGCTCGTCGATGCGCGCCAGGGTGCGGATGATGTCGTCGCGGATCTTCTGGCGCTGCTTGGTCTTCGGGTCGACGATCTCGCCGTCGAGCCCGAAGCGGCAGGCCTGGAAGCGGTTGAAGGTATAGACGAGGTAGTCGTCCTCGGCCGGCTCGAAGGGCTTTTCCTCGCGCAGGTAGCGGCAGATCGATTGCAGGTAGCACGCGAGCGCCGCCGCGCGCTCGACCGAGAGCGGGGTGTCGCAGACGCGCAGCTCGATCGTCCCGTACTCGGGCTTGGGCCGGATGTCCCAGTAGAAGTCCTTCATCGACTGCACCACGCCGGTTGCCGTCATCTTGTCGAAGAACGTGCCGAACTCGTCCCAGCTCCTGACGAACGGCGCGCGGCCCGCGAGCGGAAACGCGAACACCGAGTTGAGGCGCGCCGAATCGAAGCCGGTGTCCTGCCCCTGCACGAACGGCGACGACGCCGACAGCGCGATGAAGTGCGGCACGTAGCGCGACAGCGCGTGCAGCAGCCAGAGCGCGCGGTCACCGTCCTCGCAGCCGACGTGGACGTGCTGTCCGAACACGGTGAACTGCTTGGCCAGGTAACCGTACAGCTCGCTGATGTAGCGGAAGCGCTCGGTCGGGTAGATCTGCTGCTCGCTCCAGTTCTGGAACGCGTGCGTGCCGCCGCCCGCCACCGCGATGTTGAGCCGGCGGCCGGCGCGCGCGAGCTGGTCGCGCATGTCGCGCAGCTCGGCCAGGAGGCTCGCGTGTTCGCGCTGGATCGAGGTGCCGATCTCGATCATGCTGCGCGTGATCTCGGGCTTGATATCCCAGGCGCCGCTGTGCCGCGCGGTGACGCGCAGCAGGTCCTCGGCCTGCGGCGCGAGGTCGAAGTCGTGCGTCGCGAGCAGCTGCAGCTCGAGCTCGACGCCCAAGGTCAGCGCGTCGGAGACGGTGAACTCAGCGAGCGCCTGCGCTTGTGCCTGCGCCTGCTGCCGTGCTTCGGGAGGAGCTTGTACCGGAGCCAGAGCTTGTGCCAATTCGGGTCTCTCCACTGCCATCGGATTCGCGCGCCACGGCCTGCAGCGCCCATTGCATCGCGAGCGGTCCGCCAAGCTGCATCACGGTGGTGGCGAGCAGCAGCGCCTGCAGCACGGCGCTGTTCATGCCGGGCGGCGTCGGCCGCACGAAGGAATCGGCGGCCAGCAGCACCGCCAGGCTGCTCATCGGCTGCAGCGCGATCGTGAGCGCGCCCGCCTGGCGCCAGCCGAGGCCGCTCTTCTGCGCCGTCGCGAAGATACCGAGCGCCTTGCCGGCGAGGCGCGCGACGATGATCGCGAGCGCCCACGGCCAGACTTCGGCTGCGCCTTCGAGCGAGAACAGCAGCCCGAGGCTGATGAACAACAGCACCGTCAGCACCGCGCCCGCCGAACCGAGCTGCGGCTCGACCGTGAGCCGGTGCCCCATCGCCACGCGCGCCGTGACGCCGGCGGCGAGCAGGGTCATCAGCGGCGACAGCTTCCACTGCGCGGCGAGCAGCGAGGCGGCGATCACCAGCGCGATCTGCAGCACCGGCATCGCTCCCGATTCTGCCGTGCCGCGCGAGAGCCGGTGCAGCACGTAGCCGCACGCCACCCCGAGGAGGAACGAGCCGCACACGACGTAGAGCGCGCCCGCCCCGACGCTCAGCATCTCGGCCCCCGGCGACGGCGCGCCCACCGCGGCGACGACGCGCCAGCCTTCGATGGCGAGGATCGCGAGCACGCTGTTGACGGCCGCCGCGAGCAGCAGCCGCTCGGTGACCTGACCGCGCGGGCGCGACTCGTGCAGCATCGCCATCACGATCACCGGCGAGGTCGACATCGCGACCGCGCCGGCCATCGCCGCCGACACCGCGGGGGCACCCGACCACGCGAGCGCCAGCGTGACGGCGATCCCCGCCAGCACGCCTTCGAGCACGCACATCGCCGCGAGCCACGGGTTGTCGTACAGCCAGCGCGGCCGGATGCGGCTGCCGAGCTCGAACACGAGCACGCCGATCGCGAGGTCGAGCAGCGGCTTCCACGGGTCGAGGTCGCTGCGGTCGATCAGCCTGAGCGCGAACGGGCTCGCCAGCGCGCCGACCAGCATCGTTCCCATCACGCGCGGCAACCGCGCGTAACGGTGCAGCATGTTGGCGAGCACGACCGCGAGCAGCATCACGAACGCAAGGCCGAGCACCGGGTCGGCGCTGCGCAGGCCGTCGAGAGTCCAGTTGGGCATGGGGGGCGAGCGTACCAAGGAAAAAAGGCGCGCGCCGCAATGACCGGGGATTGCGGCTTGAAAGCGGCGGGAGCGGCCTTATCCTTGCGGCTTTCATTCCCGGGCCAACGCCCCACCCTGGCCCTCCCCCACAGAGGGGGAGGGGAGCTGATGAAGCAGACCCTTTCCTTTCAAGCCGAGGTCAAGCAGATCCTGCACCTCGTCACGCATTCGCTGTATTCGAACAAGGAGATCTTCCTGCGCGAGATGATCTCGAACGCGTCTGACGCGTGCGACAAGCTGCGCTACGAGGCGCTGGATCAGCCGGCGCTGTTCGAGGACGCCCCGGCGCTCGAGATCCGCGTCTCGTTCGACGCCGCGGCGCGCACCTTGACCGTCAGCGACAACGGCATCGGCCTGTCGGCCGACGAAGCGGTGAGCAACCTCGGGACGATCGCGAAGAGCGGGACGCGCGAGTTCGTCGAGCAACTGAAGGCCGACCAGAGGAAGGACGCGTCCCTGATCGGCCAATTCGGCGTCGGCTTCTATTCGGGGTTCATCGTCGCCGACCGGATCACGGTCGAATCGCGCCGTGCCGGCCTGCCGCACGAGCAAGGTGTGCGCTGGAGTTCGGAGGGTGCGGGCGACTTCGAGGTCGAGACGATCCCACGCGCCGCGCGCGGCACCGACGTGACGTTGCACCTGCGCGAAGGCGAGGACGAGTTCCTGGCGCACTGGAAGCTGAAGTCGATCATCGGCAAGTATTCGGACCACATCTCGCTGCCGATCCTGATGCACAAGGAGGAGTGGGATTCGGAGCAGAAGAAGACGCTGGTCAAGGACGAATGGGAGACGGTGAACAAGGCCGCCGCCTTGTGGACGCGGCCGAAGAGCGACATCACCGACGCGCAGTACCGGGAGTTCTACAAGCAGATCGGCTTCGACACCGAGCCGCCGCTCGCCTACACGCACAACCGGGTCGAAGGCCGCACCGAGTACACGCAACTGCTGTTCGTGCCGGCGAAGGCGCCGTTCGACCTGTGGAACCGCGAGAAGCGCGGCGGCGTGAAGCTGTACGTGAAGCGCGTCTTCATCATGGACGACGCCGAGGCGCTGATGCCGATCTACCTGCGCTTCGTCAGGGGCGTGATCGATTCGTCCGACCTGCCGCTCAACGTCTCGCGCGAGCTGCTGCAGGAAAGCCGCGACGTGAAGGCGATCCGCGACGGGTCGACCAAGCGCGTGCTGTCGATGCTCGAGGACGTGGCCGAGAAGGAGAAGGACAGGTACGCCGCGTTCTGGAACGAGTTCGGCCAGGTGCTGAAGGAGGGCATCGGCGAGGATCACGCGAACCGCGAGCGCCTCGCCAAGCTCTACCGCTTCGCGTCGACGCACGCCGACGAGGGCGTCTCGTTGCCCGACTACGCGCGCCGCATGAAGGAAGGCCAGGAGGCGATCTACTACATCACCGCCGACAGCCTGGCCGCCGCGAAGAGCAGCCCGCAGCTCGAAATCTTCCGCAAGAAGGGGATCGAGGTGCTGCTGCTTATCGACCGCGTCGACGAATGGCTGCTCAGCCACCTCTACGAGTTCGACGGCAAGCCGTTGCAGAGCGTCGCGCGCGGCGCGGTCGACCTCGGCAAGCTGCAGGACGAGGAGGAGAAGAAGCAGGCGGAGGCGGCCGCCGACGCGTTCAAGCCCGTGCTCGAACGGTTGAAGGCGACGCTGAAGGACCGCGCCAAGGACGTGCGGGTGACGACGCGGCTCGTCGATTCGCCCGCGTGCCTGGTGGTCGAGGAAGGCGACATGAGCGGTCATCTCGCGCGCCTCTTGAAGCAGGCGGGGCAGACGACGCCGAAGTCGCAGCCGATCCTCGAAGTCAACGCCGAGCACCGGCTCGTCAAGCGCCTCGCCGACGACGCGCGCTTCGACGACCTCGCGCACATCCTGTTCGACCAGGCGCTGCTCGCCGAAGGCGGGCAGCTCGACGACCCGGCCGCGTACGTGCGCCGCGTCAACGCGCTGCTCGTCGCCTGACTCGGCGTCGCGCCGCTCACGAGGCGTGCATCGCCGCGACTTGCTCGCGCAACTGGCGCGCCTGTTCGTGCCAGTAGGCGGCGTCGGAGAACCAGGGGAACGCGGCGGGGAACGCCGGGTCGTCCCAGCGCCGCGCGATCCACGCGCTGTGGTGGATCATGCGCAAGGTGCGCAGCGGCTCGACCAGCCGCGCCTCGCGCGGATCGGGTTGCATGAACGCGCGGTAACCCGCGTGCAGCTCCGACAGCTGGCGTGCCATCGTGTGCGCGTCGCCCGACAGCAGCATCCACAGATCCTGCATCGCCGGGCCATTGCACGCGTCGTCGAGATCGACGAAGTGCGGGCCTTGTTCGGTCCACAGCAGGTTTCCGGGATGGCAGTCGCCGTGCAGCCGCAGCGAGCGCAGTGCGCCCGCCGCGCCGAAGGCGCGCCGCACGGCGTCGAGAGCGGCCTCGCTCGCGTCTCGCCATCGCGCCTCGGCGTCGACCGGGATCGAGCCGTGCGCGAGCAGCCATTCGCGCGCCGCGTCGCCGACGGTCGCGATTTCGAAGCCGATGCGGTGACGGAACGGCTGCCTGGCACCCACCGCGTGCAGGCGTCCGATGAAGCGCCCGACGCGCTGCAGGACGCCGGCCCGGTCGAGTTCGGGAGCGCGCCCGGCGCGGCGCGGCGTGACCGAGAAACGCCACCCGCCCTCGCGCTCGTGGAGCGTGGCCAGGGTGCGTTCCGGGCCGCTCACGACCACCCGGTCGCGCACGTGCGCCGGCGGCTCGAGCGAGAGCGGCGCGACGACAGGCACCTCCTCGGCGGCAAGTTCGACTGCGAACGCGTGCTCCTCGATGATCTGCGCGTCGGACCAGCGGCCCGGGCGGTAGAACTTGAGCACGACGACGTCGCCCGACTCCAGGTACGCCTGGAAAACGCGGTTCTCGTACGAATTGAGCTGGATCAGCCGGCCGTCGCCGCGCAGGCCGACGCAGTCGAGGGCGTCGAGGACACGGTCCGGCGTCAGCCCGGCGTAGACGACGTTCGACATGCGCACATGCTACGTGCGCAACCCGGCCCGCCGCTGCCCTTCGACAGCCTGTTAGTGCCGGGTGGTCGTCGAGTGGCGCGGCGTATCGACGACGACGCCGGCGATCTCGTCGGCGTCGCCTTGCTGTGCGCCGCGCGCTTCCCGCGTGCCCGCGCCGTTGCCGCGCACGCCGTGCGGTGCGCTGTTCGGACCGAGCCCGGCCAGCTCGCTGTTGCCGAACGAATCGTCGCCGCGCGTGTCGGGCGCGAAGAACGAATCCTGGAAGAACGACGAGTCCTGCCACAGCGCGGTGCGCTCGGTGCGCCGGCTCGCCACCGCGCTCGCCAGCGAATCGCGCGCAGGGTGCAAGCTCGTGTGCGCGGGTGCCGGCTGCGGCGCGCGGGTCGGGCTGCTGTGCGGCACCAGCAACTGCAACTCCGGCACCGACGGCAGATGATCGATCGGGCAGCGCAGGTAGCGGATGCGGCACGCGCCGAGGACCGATTGCTTGATCTGCATGACGCGCCGCGACGCACCGCGGTCGTTGTCGAGGTCGATCGTGGCGAGCACGCGCCCGTTGGCGCTGCAGATCGCGAACGTCACGTGGATCGATCCCAAGAGGTCGTACCAGTAGCGCACCTCGTCGGGATCGCTCGGCTGGCAGAACCTGACCAGCGGCAGCTTGGAGAGGATCACGTGGTGCGGCAGCGCCTCGCGCAGCTGCCGATAGACGCGCCGCTCCTCGGTGCTGAACACCGGGCGCGGCGCGAGCGACCATTCCGACGGCAGCGGCTTGCCCGGCGCGCCCTTGCGGCGCACTGCCCACAGCGCCGCGACCAGAAACGTTGCCAGCACCGCGGTGAAAGCGGCGATCCAGGGAATGGTCGGAAGGTCTTCGAACACGGGCTTCAGTCACCGGGGATGCGGCGCGATGGCGCAATGTAGCGGATGTTCCGCGCCGGCGCCTCGGAAAGCGGCCGGACGGCGCGCGAGGTGCACCGGTTCAGTTGCAGCCGCGAAACAGCGCGAGCCACGGATCGACCTGTTGCGCGTGCACCTTCAGCTGGTAGTCGAGTTCGGCCGCGTGCTGCTCGAACAGTTCGCCGACGCGCGACGCGAAGTCGTCGGGCGGCAGCGCCAGCACCGCTTCTGCTTCGTTACCGTCGCGCACCACGCTCGCGCCGGCCTTGCGCGCCACGTGCAGCATCGCGGCGTTCTCGCTCAGCGCGTGGATGAGCAGCGCCTTCGCACCGCGGTTGCGCGCGCGCAGCATCGCGATCTCGAGCATGCGGGTGCCGAAGCCGCGCCCGCGCCCGCTGTCGAGCACCGAGACGCCGAACTCGGCGCGCACCGGTGCACCGTCGGCGGTGACGGGGAACGCCAGGTGCGCATTGCCGACCAGCGCGAGCTTGCGGTTGAAGATGCCGAACAGCTCGTCGCGATCGAAGTCGATGCCGGCGACGTAGGCCTCGACCTGCTCGTCGCTTGCCGGGTAGCCGAAGCGCAAATAGCGGTCGCGCGGCGCGAGGGCGAGCAGGTGCTCGAGGATGCGGTCGCGATGGCGCTCGCCGAGCGAGCGGATCGGCACCCAGGAGAACGACGCCGGGCGCGCCGGTGTCGGCTCGGTGCGTCCCGTGACGGGTCGCTCGAGCAGTTCGTTGGAAGGTCCCATGCCGGTTGGATAGGTAAAAACCCGAATGTAGCCGACCCGAGTGGCAACCCCGACGACAGCGTGCGCCGACCCTCCCGCCGCCCTCGCTTATACTGCCGCCCTTTTGTGCTCGCAGGGTGCGGATCGGAGCGCGCGACCACAAGCGCAGCCTGCCCGGCCCGAGAGCGACGACGGACGACTCATGAAGACCTTCAGCGCCAAGCCCGCCGAAGTGAAGCACGAGTGGTTTGTGCTCGATGCCACCGACAAGGTGCTCGGACGAGTAGCCAGCGAAGTTGCTCTACGTCTGCGCGGCAAGCACAAAGCCATCTACACGCCTCACGTCGATACCGGCGATTTCATCATCGTCATCAACGCCGACAAGCTGCGCGTCACCGGCACCAAGGCCGACGACAAGGTGTACTACCGCCACACTGGCTATCCCGGCGGCATCTACGGCGTGACGTTCAAGGACATGCAGGCCAAGCATCCGGGGCGTGCCCTCGAGAAGGCGGTCAAGGGCATGTTGCCGAAAGGTCCGCTCGGCTACGCGATGGCCAAGAAGCTGAAGGTCTACGCGGGCGGCTCGCACCCGCACGGCGCGCAGCAGCCGAAGACGCTCGAACTGCGATCGGGACAACGATGATCGGAAACTGGAACTACGGGACCGGCCGCCGCAAGTCGTCGGTGGCGCGGGTGTTCATGAAGAAGGGCAACGGCGCCATCCTCATCAACGGCAAGCCCGTCGAGCAGTATTTCGGCCGGCAGACGTCGATCATGATCGTCAAGCAGCCGCTGATGCTGACCAGGAACGACGGCGCCTTCGACATCAGGGTCAACGTGCACGGCGGTGGCGAATCGGGCCAGGCGGGTGCAGTACGGCACGGGCTGACGCGCGCGCTGATCGACTACGACGCGGCGCTCAAGGCCGACTTGAGTCGTGCCGGATTCGTGACGCGCGATGCGCGCGAAGTCGAGCGCAAGAAGGTCGGCCTCCACGGCGCGCGGCGCCGCAAGCAGTTCAGCAAGCGCTGATCGCGGGCTTCCACGCGCCGAGAAATAAGGCCGCATAACGCGGCCTTTTTCCTTCTGGTGCAACGCGATACGCGGCTTGGCCGGTGCGCGTTCCTAGAATGCCTCGCCCATGTGCAAGCCGCCCGTCGCGAGAGGAAGAGCCTGACCCATGCGCTGGAAGCTGCTGCGCCGCCGCATGTCGATCAGCGCCCCGCGCATGGTCGTGCAGAGCGCGCTGCCCTGGCCAGTGCGCTGGCTCGCTTTCGCGCTGATGCTCGGCTTCTGCGGCGCGCTCGCGCTGTGGGGGTTCGAATTCGGCAAGGAGATCGCCGGGCTGCAGAGCCATTCGGCGAGCGATTCCGAGCTGGCGCAGCTGAAGGCCGAGCGCGACAAGGCGCAGTCGATCGCGAACACGGCCGAGAGCCTGCTCAAGCTGGAGAAGGTCGCACAGGAGCGCCTGCTCCAGCAGTTGAAGCAGATCCAAGCCGAGAACATGGCGATCAAGGCCGACCTCGGCTTCTTCGAGAAGCTGCTGCCTGCCGCGGGTGCGGGCCGGCTCGCCGTGCGCGGGCTGCAGGCCGAAGCGATCGCCGAAGGACAGTTGCGCTACCAGCTCCTGCTGATGCAGTCCGGCAAGTCGGCACCCGAATTCAGCGGCCAGTACGAGGTGACCTTGCTCGGCACGCTCGACGGCAAGCAATGGTCGCTGCCCTCGGCGGGCGGGCCCAGATCGCTTTCGCTGCGCCAGTTCGTGCGCGTCGAGGGCACGCTCGACCATCCGCCCGAGGCGCGGGTGACGCAGATCCAGGTTCGTGTGACCGACAGCCGCGGCAGTGTGCGCGCGACGCAGACGGTCAAGCTCTGACGAGGAAACGAGGCAAGGAGCCCCGATGTTCGGCAAGCAGAAACAGCCCCCGATCCGCACCTTGATCGGCGAAGGCACCGCGGTACACGGCGAACTGCGCTTCACCGAGGGGTTGCGCATCGACGGCGAGGTGCACGGCGACGTGGTCGCCACCGGCGAGGCGCCGAGCGTCCTCGTGATCAGCGAGAAGGCACGTGTCATCGGCAAGGTGCACGGCGGCCACGTCATCATCAACGGCAGCGTGACCGGGCCGGTGCGCTGCGACCACCTGCTCGAATTGCAGCCCAAGGCGCGCATCGTCGGCGACGTGCACTACGAGTCGCTCGAGATGCACCAGGGCGCGACCATCGACGGCGAGATGCGGCCCTTGAACGCCGGGGAGAAGCCCGCACTTTCCCTGGCCGCGGCGACGGGCGGATAATGCCTGCGATGCCGTATTCGAGGATCCGATCATGAGTACCGCCGCAGCCCACGACACCCAAGCCAACGAGATGCCCGCCCCGCTGATCTTCAGCGACAGCGCGGCCGACAAGGTCAAGCAGCTGGTCGACGAAGAGGGCAATCCCGATCTGAAGCTGCGCGTCTTCGTGCAAGGCGGGGGCTGCTCGGGGTTCCAGTACGGGTTCACCTTCGACGAGATCGTCAACGACGACGACATGCAGATGAACAAGAACGGAGTCACCTTGCTGATCGACGCCATGAGTCTGCAGTACCTGACCGGCGCCGAGATCGACTACAAGGAAGACCTGCAAGGCGCGCAGTTCGTGATCAAGAACCCGAACGCGACCACGACCTGCGGCTGCGGATCGAGCTTCTCGGTCTGACCGCGTCGTCAACCCCTCATGAAGGCCGCCTGCCGGGCGGCCTTTCTGTTCTCAGGCCGGATACATCGCGCCGAGCACCCGAGGTCCCGAGGCGCCGGTCACCTGGCTCAGGTTGCCCGGTTCGCGCAGCACGAACTGGCGCGCCAGCCACGCGAACGCGGTCGCCTCGACCTGCGTGGGGGGTAGCCCGCGCGCGTCGCTCGTCACGACGGTCTGCGCGGGCAGCAGCGCGGCGATGCGCGCAAGCAGATGCGTGTTGCACGCGCCGCCGCCGCAGACGATCAGCTCGTCGGCGCGCGGCGCGTGGCGCTGCACGTCGCCGGCGACCGTTCGTGCAGTCAGTTCGGCCAGGGTAGCCTGCACGTCCGCGGGTGCTACCTGTGCCGCGTGCGAGGCGAGTCTGGCCTCCAGCCAAGCGGCGTTGAAGAGGTCGCGTCCCGTGCTCTTGGGCGGCGCCAAGGTGAAGTAGGGCTCGGCCAGCAGCGCCGCGAGCAGCGGCGCGACGACTTTGCCGCTCGCCGCCCAGCGGCCCGCTGCATCGAACGGCTGCCCCAGATGCCGCTCGCACCAGAGGTCCGACAGGACGTTCGCGGGCCCGCAGTCCCAGCCCGAGGTGCGCGCGCTCTCCAGGACGCTGAGATTCGCGATACCGCCCAGGTTGAGCGCGACCACGGTCGCGTCGCTGCGCGCGAACAGTGCGCGATGGAACGCAGGGACGAGCGGCGCACCCTGTCCGCCCGCCGCGATATCGCGGCTGCGGAAATCGGCCACCACGTCGATGCCCGTGCGCTCGGCGAGCAGCGCCGGGTTGTTCAGCTGCACCGTATAGCCGCCGGAATCGCCGGCGAGCGGGCAGTGGCGCACCGTCTGCCCGTGCGCGCCGACCGCGCGCACGTCCGACGGCTTCCGGCCGCCGGCGGCGAGCAGCGCGCCGACCACGTCCGCGTACAGCAATGCCAGCGCGCTGGCGGCCCGCGCACCGCGCGCGAGTTCGTCGTCCACCCGGCCGTTGAGCGCCAGCAGTTCGGCGCGCAACGCGGGGGCGAAGGGCCGGTGCGCGTGCGCCACCACCGCGAGCGGCGCGAACCGCGCCAGCACCCCGTCGACGCCGTCGAGCGACGTGCCCGACATCAGGCCGATGTAGAGATCGGCGGGCAAATCCCCGAGGCCTTACTCGGCGAGGCCGGTTTCGGCCACGGTGCGCGCGGCTTCGAGTTGAGCGCGACCGCTGCGCGCCAGGCGCGCAAAGGCTTCGCGGTCGGCGGGCGAGATCGTCGCTGCCGGCGAGGACTTCGCGACGACGAGCGGATCCTTGTGCCGCTCGTTGATGCGGAACTCGAAGTGCAGGTGCGGGCCGGTGGCCCAGCCCGTCGCACCGACCGTGCCGATGCGCTGGCCCTGCTCGACGCGCTGGCCGTCCTCGACTTCGAGGCGGTTCAAGTGCGCGTAGGTGGTGGCGTGGCCGTTGCCGTGGTCGAGCTGGACGACGTTGCCGTAGCCGTTCTGCCAGCCGGCAAACTCGACCTTGCCTTCGCCCACCGCGCGCACCGGGGTGCCGGTCGGCGCCGCGTAATCGACGCCGAGGTGCTGGCGCCACGTCTTGGCGATCGGGTGCAGCCGCATCGCGAAGCCCGACGTGACCCGCGAGAATTCCATCGGGCTGGCGAGGAACGTGCGGCGCAGGCTCTTGCCGTCGAGGTTGAAATAGTTGCCGCGGCCGAGCAGGTCCTTGAACCACACCGCCGAATGGGTGCGCCCCTGGTTGACGAACTCGGCGGCGAGCACGCGGCCGGTGGCCTGGTTCCAGGTGATCGGTTCACCGTCGGCGGCCAACGCCTCGTAGACGGCGCTGAAGGTATCGCCCCGGCGCAGCTCGCGGTGGAAGTCGATGTCGGTGCCGAAGATTTCGGCGATCTGGCTCGCGATCGCGTCCGGGACGTGCGCTTCGTCGGTGGCCGCGTAGAGCGAGCTGCGGATCGTGCCGCTGCCCATGCGCACCTGGACCGAGAGCGGGACCACTTCGACGTTGGCCTGCCAGCTGCCGTCCTTTTGTGTCATGCGCAGCCGGCTGAACGCGGTGTCGAATTGTTCGGGTCGGTTCGCCGGGTAGCGCGCGATCAGTTCCTCGAGGCGGCCCGCAGTGTCGACGTTGACCTGCACCATCTTGCCGGGCCGCCCTTCGAGCAGGCGGCGCGCCATCGGGTCGCTGCGAAGGAACGCAGCCGCGGACGCGTCGTCCACGCCGAGCCGGCGCAGCAGGCTGTCGGCGGTGTCGCTGCTGCGCGTCAACTCGCTGCGGTGCAGCCTGAGCGGATGCTCGGCCAGCGCTTCGAGCTGCGCCTCGATACCCTGCGGCTTGGGAATCTCTGTGACCAGGCGCTTCGGCAACGATCCGGCGTCGGGGGCGAGCGGTGCGATGCCGAACGCCGTGGCTCCGAAACCCGTCAGCACCGCAACCAGCGCCACCGTCAACCCGCGCTTGCGGCGCGCGATCCGTTCGAGGGGTCGCGCACCGTTGCGATCGAACTGGCCGGGCCTTTCCACCATCTTGCGCAGTTGGTCCAGGTACCGGCGCAACCCTGCGGCGCGGGCGGTACGAAGGAGCTTCGGAACTACGTCCACTAGAATTCGTGGCGCTTGGGGCGGCAGTATAGCGGTCACCTTCCGCGCGCCTTTCGTAAGAGTCCCCGATACGGCATGTCTTCGCCCCCTGTTCGCGCGGCCAAACGAACCCTGATATCGCCGACGCCGCCATCGTCCGCCGCGGTGCCGAGCGACTCGGTGCGCGCGGCGTTCGACGTCAGCCTGCGCGGCGCTGACGAGCTGTTACCCGCGGCCGATTGGATGGCCAAGCTTGCACGATCCGACGCAACGCGCGTGCCATTGCGCATCAAGCTCGGGCTGGACCCGACCGCTGCCGACATCCACCTCGGCCACACCGTCGTGCTGAACAAGCTGCGCCAGCTGCAGGACCTCGGGCACCAGGGGATCTTCCTGATCGGCGACTTCACCGCGACGATCGGCGATCCGTCGGGCCGGAACACGACGCGCCCGCCGCTGACGCGCGAGCAGATCGAGGCCAACGCGCAGACGTACTTCCGGCAGGCAAGCCTGGTGCTCGACCGAGCGCGCACCGAGATCCGCTACAACTCGGAGTGGAGCGACCGGCTCGGCGCGCGCGGCATGATCGAACTGGCGGCGCGCTACACCGTGGCGCGCATGATGGAGCGCGACGACTTCGCGAAGCGCTACAAGTCCGGCTCGCCGATCAGCGTGCACGAGTTGCTGTACCCGCTGATGCAGGGCTACGATTCGGTGGCGCTCTCGGCCGATCTCGAGCTGGGCGGCACCGACCAGAAGTTCAACCTGCTCGTCGGGCGCGCGCTGCAAAGCGAGTACGGCCAGGAGCCGCAGTGCGTGTTGACGATGCCGCTGCTCGAGGGGCTCGACGGCGTCGAGAAGATGTCCAAGAGCAAGGGCAACACCATCGCCATTGCAGAGCCGGCCAACGAGATGTACGCGAAGCTGCTTTCGATCAGCGACGACCTGATGTGGCGCTGGTACACGCTGCTCAGCTTCCGCAGCCAGCGCGAGATCGACGCGCTGCGCGCCGAGGTCGACGCCGGCCGCAACCCGAAGGACGCGAAGGTGCTGCTCGCGCGCGAGATCACCGAGCGCTTCCATGGCAGCGCCGCCGCCGACGCGGCGGCGCTCGACTTCGAGCTTCGGGCGCGCGGCGGCGTCCCCGATCGCATCGCCGAGGTGCAGCTCGGCGGCGCGCCGCTCGCGATCGGCGTGCTGCTCAAGCAGGCCAACCTCGCTGCCTCGACGGCCGAAGGCCTGCGCCTCGTCGAGCAGGGCGGCGTGCGCGTGGACGGCGCGCCGATCGCCGACAAGGCGCTGAGACTCGGACCCGGCACCTACGTCGTGCAGGTCGGCAAGCGCAAGTTCGCGCGCGTGAGCCTGTCATGAAGCGCCGTGCGCTGCTGGCCTTCGTGCTCTGCGGCGGCGCGCTGCACGCCGCCCCATCCTCCGAGGAGCAGGCGCGCATCGAACGTCTGATCACGACCGTCGGGGCGATGAACCAGGTGCAGTTCATCCGCAACGGCAAGGCCTACAACGCCGAGCAAGCAGCGCGCTTTCTGCGCGGGAAGCTGAAGGCCTCGACCGAGCAGGTCCACAGCGTGCGCGATTTCATCGACCACGTCGCGACGCGGTCATCGACCACCGGCAAGCCGTACCTGATGCGGTTTCCGGACGGCAACGAAATGCCCTGCGCCGAATTCCTGAACGCGGAGCTGGCCAAAGCGCGCGATTGATCGGGCCGCGACAATCGGCCATGCCGGTCAGCGCCTGGCTCAAGCTGTCGATCGCGGTCGCGTGCGTGACGATCGCGCTGAAGGGCGCTGCCTGGTGGCTGACCGGCTCGGTCGGCCTGTTGTCCGACGCGCTCGAGTCGTTCGTCAACGTGGCCGGCGCGTCGTTCGCGCTGCTGATGGTGACGATCGCGCGCCGTCCGGCCGACGAGGACCATCCCTACGGCCACTTCAAGGCCGAGTACTTCTCGAGCGGTTTCGAAGGCATGCTGATCTTCGCGGCGGCGAGCGCGATCGTGTGGGTCGCCGTACGCCGCCTGCTCGAGCCGCAGCCGCTCGAAGCGCTCGACACCGGCCTCGTCCTCTCGGTGCTCGGTTCGGTGCTGAACGGCGCGCTCGCATGGCTGATGCTGGGTGCGTCGCGCCGGCACCGCTCGATCGCGCTCGAGGCCGACGCGCGCCACCTGATCGCCGACGTGTGGACGACGGCCGGCGTCGTGGTCGGACTGCTCGCCGCGTGGGCGACCGGCTGGCTGTGGCTCGACCCGGCAATCGCGATCGGCGTCGCGCTGAACATCCTGCGCGAGGGCGTGTCGCTGGTGCGCCGTTCCGCCGACGGGCTGATGGACCATGCAGCGGAGCCTGAGGTGCTGGCGCAGATCGACGGCGTGCTGAACGAGTTCCGCCACCAGTCGATCCGCTTCGACCACCTCTCGACGCGTCGCGCCGGACAGCGTCGCCACGTCGACCTGCACATGCACATGCCGGCGACGTGGAGCCTGGGGCGCGCGGCGGCCCTGCGCGGCTCGGTCGAGACCGCGCTGATGCGCGCGGTGCCCGGATTGCGCGCGACGATCCAGCTGCTGCCGATGGACGTCGAGGCGCACGTCGACGAGCGGAGCGGCTCCGCGTGATCGCGCTCGTGCAGCGCGTCGCCAGCGCGCGCGTCGAGGTGGACGAGCGCGTCACGGGCGAGATCGGGCCGGGCCTGCTGCTGTTCGTCTGCGCCGAGCCGTGCGACGCCGCCGCGCAGGCCGAGCGGCTGATCCAGAAGGTGCTGAAGCTGCGCGTCTTCGCCGATGACGCGGGCCGCATGAACAAGAGCCTCGAGGACGTGCGCGGCGGCCTCCTGATCGTCAGCCAGTTCACGCTGGCTGCTGAACTTGCGGGCGGCAACCGGCCGAGCTTTTCCGCTGCCGCGCCGCCGGCGCAGGCGCGCGCGCTCTACGACGAGCTGGTCGCGCTCGCGCGCGGGCGGCACGCCCCGGTCGCGTCGGGCGAGTTCGGCGCCGCGATGCGCGTGCACATGGTGGGCGACGGGCCGGTGACGATTCCGCTCTGCGTGCGCTGACGAGGCCGCCGCGCGCGACGAGCGTTCAGCGCGGCCCGCGCGGCCCGAAGCCGAGCCCGCCGGCGCGCTTCATCATCTTGGCCAGGCCGCCGCCCTTCATCTTCTTCATCATCCCCTGCATCTGCTCGAACTGATTGAGCAGCCGGTTGACTTCCTGCACCTGCACGCCGGCACCGGCCGCGATGCGGCGCTTGCGGCTCGCCTTGATCAGCTCGGGTTTCCTGCGCTCCTCGCGTGTCATCGAGCAGATGATGCCTTCCATGCGCCGCACTTCGCGTTCCGCGCGGTCCATCTCGGCCGGCCCGAGATTGCCGGCCTTCGCGGTCAGCGCGCTCGGCAGCTTGTCGATCAGGCCGGACAGGCCGCCCATCTTCTTCATCTGGCTGATCTGCGCGCGGAAGTCGTCGAGGTCGAACGCGTCGCCCGCCTTGACCTTCTCGGCCAGGCGCTGCGCGCTCTTCAGATCGACGCCTTTCTGCACCTCCTCGACCAGCGCGACCATGTCGCCCATGCCGAGCACGCGCCCGGCGTGGCGTTCGGCGTCGAACACCTCGAGCCCGTCGATCCGCTCCGAGACGCCGGCGAACTTGATCGGCGCGCCGGTCACGCTCTTCACCGACAGCGCGGCGCCGCCGCGCGCGTCGCCGTCGAGCTTGGTCAGCACGACGCCGGTGAGCGGCAGCGCCTCGTTGAACGCGCGCGCGGTGTTGACCGCGTCCTGCCCCTGCATCGCGTCGACGACGAACAGCGTCTCGACCGGCTTCAGGGCCGCGTGCAGGTCCGCGATCTCGCGCATCATCGCCTGATCGATCGCGAGCCGGCCCGCGGTATCGACGAGCAGCACGTCGAAATAGTGTCTGCGCGCGTGGTCGAGCGCGGCCGTCGCGATCGCGACCGGCTGCTGCCCGGTGCTCGATGCGAACCATTCGGCGCCCGCCTGCCGCGTCACGGTCTTCAGCTGCTCGATCGCGGCCGGCCGATAAACGTCGGCCGACACCGTGAGCACCTTCTTGCGGCGCTTCTCGATCAGGTGCTTCGCTAGCTTGGCGGTGGTCGTCGTCTTGCCCGAGCCCTGCAGGCCGGCCATCAGCACCACGACGGGCGGCTGCGCCTGCAGGTTGATCTCGGCCACGCCGCCGCCCATCGTCGCGGCGAGCTGCTTGTGCACGATGCCGACCAGCGCTTGCCCGGGCGACAGCGCGTTGGCGACTTCGGCTCCGAGCGCCTGCTCCTTGACGCGATGAACGAAGTCGCGCACCACCGGCAGCGCGACGTCGGCCTCGAGCAGCGCGACACGCACTTCGCGCAGCATGTCCTGCACGTTCGATTCGGTGATGCGCGCCTGGCCGCGCATCGTCTTCACGAGGCGCGTCAGGCGCTCGCTGAGGGAAGAGGCCATCGGGGGACGGCAGCCCGAATGGGACTGCGAAAGTACACTCTTGGGCTGATGATTCTAGGGGGCTCGTGCCGGCGATGAACTCGCTCTGGCTGATCGTGCCGAGCGCGGCGGCCTTGCTCGCGTATGCGTTCGCGCTTCGCCACGGCGCCAGGCAGTCGGCGGGCGCCGATCGCGCGCTGACCGTCGGCTGGCTGCTCCACGCGGCGGCGATCGTCGCGGACGTGAGCGGACTCGGCAGCCCGCACCTCGGCGCGCGTTTCGGCTTCGCGCCTGCGTTGTCGACGACGGTGTGGCTGGTGCTCGCGGTGTATGCGGTCGAGAGCCGCTTCGTGCCGCTGCCGCAGGCGCGGCGCGCGCTCGCGCTGCTCGGCATCGCCGCAGTCGTGCTTGCGGCGGCCTTCCCCGGCGAACTGCGCCCGCATGCCGCCTCGCCGTGGGCACCGCTGCACTGGGTGCTCGGCTTGGCGGCGTACGGCCTGTTCGGCGCCGCGGTGTTGCACGCGGTGCTGCTCGGCAACGCCGAGCGGCAGATGCGCACGGCGCGTCCGGCGCCCGAAGCGCCGCCTGGGCTGCCTCTGCTCAGGCTGGAGCGGCTCACGTTCCAGTTCGTCGTCGCGGGCTTTGCCGCGCTCTCGCTCGCGCTCGTGCTCGGCTGGTGGTTCACCGTCAACTGGCGCTGGGACCACAAGACCGTGTTTTCGGTGCTCGGCTGGTTCGTCTTCGCGGGCTTGTTGATCGGTCGCAAGGCGTTCGGGTGGCGCGGGCGTCATGCGACGCGCTGGCTCTACAGCGGCGCCGCGCTGTT
>Ga0187893_10006948_pt1 | contig 18955 bp, 16 predicted proteins | sample MA1701074metaG_FD_139574 | JGI IMG/M metagenome (GOLD analysis project Ga0187893, IMG submission 139574) | White microbial mat communities from a basaltic lava cave in the Kipuka Kanohina Cave System on the Island of Hawaii, USA - MA170107-4 metaG ... | reverse complement strand
GCGCTCTCCAGAAGCTGGGCCTGCAAGCTGCCGAGCCGCTCGGCCAACAGCAGATAGGGGCGCAGCACTTCCAGCTGCTCGGCGCTGAGCGAGGGCATATTCACCGCGTTGCGCGTGACGTTGGCAACGAGAAAGTCGACGATCTGCTCGGCGATCGCCACCGACACGGCGACCTGTGCCTCGGCCGTGGCGGCGCCCAGGTGCGGCGTACACACGACCGTGCCGAGCTGCAGCAGCGGATGATCCGCCGGCGGTGGCTCCTGCTCGAAGACGTCGAGCGCGGCGCCCGCCAGGCGCTTGCTGCGCAGCGCGTCCACCAGCGCCGCTTCGTCGACGATGCCGCCGCGGGCGCAGTTGATCAGCCGCGCCGTCGGCTTCATCTTCGCCAGCGCGGCCGCATCGATCAGGTGGCGGGTTTCGGGGGTCAGCGGCGTATGCAGCGAGACGAAATCGGCGCGCGCCAGCAGCGCGTCGAGGCTGACCAGCTCGATGCCGGCCTGTTGCGCCTTCTCCTCGGTGAGGAACGGATCGGAGGCGATGACCTTCATGCGCAGACCCTGGGCGCGCTCGGCGACCAGACGGCCGATGTTCCCCATGCCGACGACGCCGAGCACCTTGTTGCAGATCTCGGAGCCGATCAGCGTCGACTTCTCCCACTTCCCGGCCTTCATCGAGGCGGTGGCCTGGGGAATGGCGCGGGCGAGCGCCAGCAGCATGCTGATGGTGTGCTCGGCCGTGGTCACGTTGTTGCCGCCCGGCGTGTTCATCACGGCGATGCCGCGGCGCGTGGCGGCGGCCACGTCGATGTTGTCGACGCCGATGCCGGCCCGGCCGATGACCCGCAGGCGGCGGGCCGCGTCGATGACCTCCTGGGTCACCGTGCTCGAGCTGCGTACGATCAGCGCGTCGTAGTCGCCGATGACCGCGCAGAGCTCCGCCGGCTTCAGCCCGGTGCGCTCGTCCACGCGCAGCTCGCTCGTCCGAGCCGCGTGCTCGAGCACGGCCATCCCTTCCGGGGCGAGCTTATCCGCGATCAGGACACGGTCCACGGCGGTCCTCACGCCGGCAGCGCCGTCAGCAGCTCGGCCTCTGCGGCGCCGACGCCGCGCCCGAGCTCGACGGGATGGCCGAAGTGGTGCAGCGCCATCTCGAAGGCAGCGATCGCGGTGACGACGTCGAACGCCCCCATGTAGCCGAGATGGGCAATCCGGATGATCTTGCCCTTCAGGTGATCCTGCCCACCGGCAAAGACCACGCGCATCTGGTCGCGCAGGTAGGCGAACATCTTGCCGCCGTCGACGCTGGGCGGCACGTAGACGCCAGTTACCGCCGGGCTCGGGTTGTCCGGCGCGACCAGGCGCAAGCCGAGCGCCTCGGCCGCCGACCGCGTGGCCCGGGCCATCCGCGCGTGCCGGGCGAAGACGTTGGCAAACCCTTCTTCCTGCATCATCGCCAGCGCCTCGCGCAGTCCGATGATCAGCGAGATCGCCGGCGTATATGCGGTGGTGTTCTTCGCCTGATTAGCGCGCTCGCGCAGCAGGTCGAAGTAGAACCGCGGCTGGGTGGTCTTCTCGACGCGCGACCAGGCGCGCTTGCTGAGCGCGATCATCGCAAGGCCGGGCGGCAGCATGAGCGCCTTCTGCGAGCCGGTGATGAGCACGTCCACACCCCAGCGGTCCATCGGGATCTCGTAGACCCCAACGGCGGTGATCCCGTCGACCACGAGCAACGCATCCCGCTCACGGGTCACCTCGGCAAGCTGATCGATCGGGTGCACGGCTGCGGTCGAGGTCTCGCTGGCCTGGACGAGCACGCCGCGCGCCTGCGGGTGCTCGTCGAGCGCCTGGGAGACCTGGTCGCCGCGGACGGCCCGGCCCCATTCGACCCGAATCTCGATCGGCTTGAGCCCGAAGGCGTTCGACAGCTTGAGCCAGCGCTCGCCAAACTTGCCGCCGTTGACCACCACCACCTCGTCCCCCGGGGCGAAGCAGTTGCCAACCGCCGCTTCCATCGCGCCGGTGCCGGATGAGGCCAGCATCAGCACGTCTTCCCCGGTCTGATAGAGCTTGCGCAAACCCTCGCGCACCTCTGCGAATAGGGCGCTGAACTGCGGGGTGCGGTGGTGGAACATCGGCTGCGCCATGGCCAGCCGCACCCGAGCGGGTACCGGGCTGGGCCCAGGGGCGAGCAGGAGCTGCTTGATCACGGAAGCCTCGCGAAGTTGGTGCGGGCGGGTCGGCCCGAGCGTCTACCTCTCAGAGGCCCAGGCGGTCGGCCTACTGCCGGTCAGCACTCCCCCGTGGTCAATTCCACGCTGCGCCAGTCGTGCAGGAGAACGGATTGTGGCAGCCCCGCCCTACCGGATCGCCTTGGGGCTGTCAACGCGGCCCCGTTCAGCGCAGCGCACCGTTGGCCGCCAGGCTCATGAACTCCTGGCGGGTCTCGTATTGCGAGCGGAAGACCCCCAGCATGGTGCTGGTGACGACGATCGAGTTCTGCTTCTCCACCCCGCGCATGCGCATGCAGAGATGCTCGGCCTGCAGGACCACGCCGACTCCCTGCGGATCGAGCTCTTCCATGAGGATGTTGGCGATCTGCGCCGTCATGCGCTCCTGGACCTGGAGGCGACGGGCGTAGACCTCGACCAGACGGGCGAGCTTGCTGATGCCGACGATGCGGTGTTTGGGAATGTAGGCGACGTGCGCCTTACCGAAGAACGGCAGGATGTGGTGCTCGCACATCGAGAAGAAATCGAGATCCTTCAGCACGATCATCTCCGAGTAGTCCTCGGTGAAGAGGGCACCGTTGATGACCGCCTTGGGATCCTCGTCGTATCCCTTGGTGAGGAAGCGCAGCGCGCGTGAGACGCGCTCGGGCGTCTTCTGCAATCCCTCGCGCTCGGCATCCTCGCCGATCTCACCGAGGATGCTGCGCACGTGCTCAGCTAGTGAATCGCTGTTCATGCGCGCCATTCTATCCGGTTGCCGCGCAGCGACAAGTCAGCGCCCGGCGGGCGCGGTCAATCAGCGGCTGCGGCGCTCGACGGCTTTGACCTTCTGGTACTTGCGGTAGTCATAGCCGGTCGCCATCGCCATCAACATGGCTTCCATGCCGCCTTCCTTCTCGCGGCGCAGGATGAGCAGACGCTCGTAGAAATCCTGGAAGTCCTTGTTGATGCGTTTCCGTTCGTCGACCGCGTTCAGGAAGAAGTCGCGCAGCCGGGTCACCGTGAAGCGGAACGCCGAGAAACGCAGCTCATTCGGAAACGCGTCCCACTCGGCGAGCGAGAGCGTGCGCAGCGTCTCGTATCCGGCGATCAGCGATTCGAACTTCTTCAGGGCGTAGCGTCCGCCCTCGAAGCAGAGCGAGTTCACCGCAGTGGCGAGATCGAAGATGAACTTGCCGCGCCCAGCCGCCTCGAAATCGAGCACGGCGACGATCTTCTCGCCCTTGAGCATGACGTTGTCGGCGAACAGATCACCATGGATGATGCCCTTGGGCAGCTTGGTCTCGAGGTAGTTCTGCAGGTATTCGAGCTCTTCGTCGAGCGTCCGCACGATCTTCTTGAGGTAATGCGGCAGGCGGCCGCGTACCCCCGCATAGATCTCGGCGACGCGGTCGAAGCTGAAGCGGCTGTCGACGCCCTTCTTGTACGCCTTGGTGATGAGATGGAGGTCGGCGAGGAGCCGGCCGACGTTCTCGAGCTGGCCCGCCGTGAGGTCATCGGGCGCGACGCTGTGTCCATCGACGTACCGATACACGGAGAGCTGCTTCCCCGCGCGATCGCGACAGTGGCGACCACGCCGGTCCGCCAGCGGCACCGGGCAGGGAAACCCATGCTTGCGGAGAAACAACAGCAGATCGAGCTCGCGCTTGACCTCGATCTCGCTCTTGACCTCGTCGATCTTGACGATGAACCGGCCGCGCTGCGTTTCCAACAGGTAGTGGGTGTTGACCGACCCTTCCCGAACCGCGCGGACGCTCAATACCTTTGGCAGTCCATAGTCGGCCGCCAGCGCATTGGCTTCCTTGCGGGAGATCGGGGTGTATGCAGCCATTTTTGAGGTTATCGGCGGGGGCAAGTGGCGTCGGGATCGCTCAATACGATTTTAGAACGCGATAACAATCGGATACATCATCCGTGCCAAACCTGTCAATGAGAATCTCGACGGAAGGAATGAGAATGTCTAACGATCGGTACCAGGATTGTTAGCAGCCGCGAAACGCCTCTTTACTGCTTCAATTCCGACCTTAAGTAGCTGAGTCGTAACGATTTTTATGCAGGATGCGGAGGGCATGGGCGGGCCCGGCGGCTGGGCCTGCAGGCGCAGGGGTCGCAGTGGCTTGGTTGGATTCGCGGCGGGTGTTTGGAGATCTTACCGAACGAAAGTTCATCCACAGGTCGTCATGAGGGATCATTGAACCCCCATGAACTTGTGAGTTTGTGGAAGCACTCGAATGTCTTCGACGTGTCGGCGGGCAGCGAGAAAGAAGCGTTGGAGGTTGGCCGGTTGAAGGTCGATGCGGCCGGAAGACGTGGTAATCGGCTGAAGAAAAACCGGTGCGGAGCGGGCTGCCCGTCGGACCAGCTTGGCGGCGCGCACGAGCTCATCTTCCGCGGTGTCGTTGTCGAGCAGGATCTTGACGTACGCTTTGTCACCGGCCGCGGCTAGGAAGCGTTCGTGCGTCTCCCAGTAAGCCGCCTCGCCCGTGTTGGATGGCAGCTTGATGTCCATACTGACGACGTCCACGACAGGGAGAACGGCGGTGAGCTTGTCCAGCAAGGTGCCGCTGGTCTCTAGGAGCCGTGGTCTCGGCCAGCGTGCGTCGGCGAGAAGCTCGGCGAGAAAGTCTGCCTGCAGCAGGGGTTCTCCGCCGGTCACGGCTACCCCATCCAGTCCTCCCGCTGCCTCCAGAATGGGCAAGGCGTGTGCCATGGCCTCAGTGGGACTGAGGGGGTTGTCGACCTGCCGCGACACGCCGGTGTGATCGTGGACTACGCAGGTCGTTCCTCGCTCGAGGCTGCCGGGAGTGTCGCAATAGGCGCACCGCAGGTGACAGCCCGCGAGGCGGAGGAAGAGGTGGCGTCGCCCCACATACAGGCCTTCTCCCTGAAAGGAGACGAAGATCTCTGACAGGTACCCTTTGGCCACGAGGTCGAGCTGTAACATTGCTCGTCAGCTCGAGGAAGGGAGCCCGAGCGCGAGCTTGATGTCCATCACGTTGGTTCCGGTCGGCCCGCAGCGCAGCAGGTCGCCGAGCCGGTCGAAGAAGGCGTACGAGTCATTGGCGACCAGGGCAGCTGAGGGCGTGAGACCGGCGGCCGCTGCCCGTGCGCACGTCTGTCCGTCGACGAAAGCGCCAGCCGCGTCCGTGGGGCCGTCGATCCCATCCGTTCCCGCGCTCAGCACTGCGATCGCGCCCCCGGCCAGCGGCTCCGCCAAGGCGAGCGCGAACTCCTGGTTGCGGCCGCCTCGGCCAGATCCGACCAGGGTGACGGTCGTCTCACCACCGGCGATGGCGCAGACACGCTGCCCGTCCACCTCGGACCGCATATCGGCAAGCCACCGCCGCGCCGCCACGGCGGTATCCCCAACGACCGGTCGCGGATCCAAGCGCGGCACGTATCCCAGACGCCGAGCTTCTTCTGCGGCCGCGGTGAGGGCGATACGGTTGCTGCCAACGATGACCGTCTCCGCGCCCGCAGCTGACGGCTCGCCGGGTTTCAGCGTCTCCGCCACGCCGCCTTTGGCGCCGCGCTCGATCAGCGATCGAACGGTCGGCGGCACGCGCTCCACGATGTCATACTTCCGTAGGACAGCGAGGGCGTCGGCAAAGGTGCTCGAATCGGGGGTCGTCGGACCTGAGCCGATGGTGCTGGGATCGTCGCCGACGACGTCCGACAGCGCCAGGGTGACGACCGGGCGGGTGCGAGTCCGCCGCAGGAGGCCTCCTCCCTTCACCCCCGAAAGATGCTTGCGCACCGCGTTGACCTCGCCGATGTCCGCCCCGGATGCGAGCAGGAGACGGTTGACGGCCGTCTTCTCAGCCAGCGAGACTGGCGGCCGCGGCTCGCACAACAGGCTGGAAGCGCCGCCGCTCACCAGGCAGAGCGCGGGTCCATTCGCAGCCGCCAGGATCTCGCAGAGCTCGGCCGTTGCTGCCACCCCACGTTGGTCCGGAAGAGGATGCCCGGCCAGGCGAAGGGCGACCGACGCGAGCGGCACCTGGCATCCGTCTGGAACAATGACCAGGCCACCGACCCTCGCCGCGCCGAGCGCGGCCTCGCATCCTGCCGCCATTCGGGCCGCCGCCTTGCCCGCCCCTCCGACCCGGACATACCCGCGACTGCCCGACAGCGGGTGATGCTCGAGCCAGGAGCGGACGAGCGCGTTGGGCTCGACTGCGTCGACCGCGGCCTGAAAGATGCGCAGCAGATCGTCGCGGACGGACCGGGCGCCCTCCACACCGCGTGAGGCGTCCTGTCCGGAACGGCTCAGGTGTTCTCTTCGTCCACGTCGGCCGTCGCCAGCCGGCGGTAGGCGCGTTCGTCGTCGAAGCGCCGTTGCTGTTTTGCCTCTTTCTCCCGCTCGGCCTGGCAGCTCACGCACAGCCGGCTGAAGGGCATAGCCTCGAGCCGTGCGGGTGCGATCTCAGCCTCGCAGCTCTCACAGATCCCGTAGCTCCCCTCCTCGATGCGTTGGAGGGCCTCCTCGATCGACTGAAGCTTCTCCCGCTCGCGGTCGTTCAGGATGAAGTTGATCTCCCGATCCCGTTCCTCGCTCGCCAGGTCGTAGGTATCCATCCCGTCGTCCTTGGCGCCTTCCCGACCGTGCTTCAGATCCTTGCTGATCTCACGCAAAATCTGGCGTTTCATATCGAGGAGAAGCTGCTTGGAGTTCTTCAGGGTCGTCTTGCGCATGGCGCGTCTCACCGGCCTTTCAAGGGGGGCGGAGCTTAGACACGAGGTCCACACCTGTCAATGGTGAACCTGTGGTTTGCAAGAAAGGGATTGCTACAAAACCCGGGGACCAGTATAAAGCAGTTGGGCCATCCCCCTGTGGGCGGTTGGGGATTCGGTGAGGATGGAGCGGGGCTAAGGCCCTCCTGAATCCCGATGAACCGCCAGTCCAAACACCACAAAGCGCGAGCCGCCGTTGCTGCCAAACTTGGGGGCATGGGGCTCGGAGTCGAAGACGTGCCCCGCACCAAGGGGTATGACCTGCTGGTCAACGGAGAGATCCGTGTTGCCTTGCGGGTCGCATTCCCTGGACGCTACGCCCACACCGTCACGGTGGGTGGCAAGCGGTACACGTACAACTACAAAAGCTGGAGCTTCAACTTCCATCGGCACGGCCGGTGGGATCGGAAATACTGCGACGTCTTCGTCTGCATCGCGAAGCGCCGCAGTGGGACCGACGAGGTGTTCGTCATCCCGGCCCAGGCGGTGTCCGGACCAACCTTCAGCCTGCACGGCGCGGGCACCAAGCCGTACCGCGGTCGATACGCGCCGTTCCGTGATCGCTGGAGCGTGTTCAGCGAAAGCGATCTGCACCAGGTCGCGCAGCCGGCTGTCGCCTGAGCGCCCCGTCGGCGGCCGCATCAATCGCGGAAATTGACGAACTGCAGGGCCACGTCGAGGTCCTGCGCTCTGAGCAGCTGGATGACCCGCTGCAGGTCATCCCGGTTCTTGCCGCTCACCCGGACCTGATCGGCTTGGATCTGCGCCTGCACCTTGATCTTGCTGTCCTTGATGAGCTTGACGATCTGGCGGGCCTTGTCGGTCGCGATGCCCACCTGCACGGTGACCGTCTGTTTGGCTCGTCCTCCGGCGGCGGGCTCGATATTGCCGTAGACCAGCGCCTTCGGCGGTACTTGGCGGCGCACCGCCTTGGCCTGTAGCACCTCGACCACCGCCTTCACTTTGAAGTCGTCGGTCGAGACGATCCGGATCTCGTTCTGCTCGAGGTTCACCTCCGTGTTCGTTCCCTTGAAGTCGTATCGTTGAGCGACCTCTTTGCGGGTCTGGTTCACGGCGTTGTCGACTTCCTGCATGTCGACTTGAGAGACAACGTCGAACGACGGCATCGCACCCCTCCGAACCGCCCTGCTCCTATGCGGCCCGCGCGGGCCTGGTCAAGTCACGGTGCGTGTAGGGGCGTGCCTCGCGGCACGCCCGCGGCCACGCGAAGCGTGGCCCAGAAGGCGCCTGCAAGTTTGACACTGCTGTGCCACTGGCGGACGACGATCAATATGACTCGTCTCTGTCGACTGTTGCGGATCGCCCTCATCCTGGTCAGTGCGTTGCCACCAGCCGCTCAGGCGGGGTCGGATGAGTGCTCGGGGTGTGCGCTGCTCGGCTCTCTGTCGGTTCGCGTGGTCTCGGTGGAGCCGTTGCAGCCGCTCGTCGGAGACACGGTGACCATGACCTTCGAGCTGGACTACCGCCTTCCCGGCGGCCCTCGCTGCGATTTCGGCGAGTGCCAACTCGTCGGCGGTGAACCGTATCTCGAGGGCAACGATCCGTTCGAGTACACGGAGGCGGGGATCGTGGTCCGGCGCACCGTGGTGCAGGCGGGAACGGCGACGGTCGAGTTCCGCGTCAGGACGACGACGGAGGAGCAGTGCCAGTACCTCGATCCACAGACGGGGTGCCAGTCCTACTTTCAGCCCGCGTTCATCGAGGCGTCATCCGGTCCGGTAGAGCTCCAGCTCCTGGATCCCACACCGACGCCGAGTGCCTCGCCAACGCCGACCGCCACGCCGCCCTCGACGCCGACTGCAGGCAGACGCGACGGTGGCGGCTGCACGATCGGCGATCGGCCGAACGGCGGGCCCGGCGGCGCCGCCGCCGCGCTGTTGATGCTCGCCCTGCTGACTCGCGGCTGCCGACGGCGCGCCGCTGCTTGACCATCCCACCCACCCGCCGTATGCCGGATTCACCAGGCGGGGGCTGCATGCCGATCATCGACTCAGACCAGCACCTCTACGAGCCGCGCACGCTCTGGCGCGACCATATCGATCCGAAGCTGCGCCACGAGGCCATCAGCATCGACGACGACGCCGTGGGCACGCCGCGCGTCCGCTGGCGCGGGCTGGACATCGGCCTCGCCGAGGTGCAGGTGCCAGGCCACCCGGTGGAGGTCGGCGAACGGCAGCGGCGCGCGCGCGCCGGGTTGCCCCCGCCGGAGCGCTATGACGAGGTTCTCCCGCGCGACTACTGGGAGCCGGCGGCGCGGGTCGCCAAGCTTGCCGACCTCGGCGTCGACGAAGCCGTGCTGTTCCCCAACTACGGCCTCCTCTGGGAGCGCACGCTGCATGCCTCGCTGCCGGCGCTGCTCGCCAACATGACCGCGTGGAACCGCTGGTGCGCGACCGTGGTCTCGGAGGGCCGCGGCTGCCTCCACCCGGTCGCGCATCTCACCCTTCGCGACCCGGCCTGGCTGGAGACGCAGCTGGCCGATCTCGACCGAGCCGGCGTGCGGCTGGCAATGGTCGCGCCGGCATTGGTCGACGGGCGCCCGCTGTCGCATCGCGAGCACGACCGCGCCTGGGCAGCGTTCTGCGCGCACGGAATCACGCCCGTGTTTCACGTCGCCGATCAGCCACGGCCGTTCGACGAGGCGTGGTACACCGATCGCCATGAGACCCTGGTACCGGCCGTCGAGGCCATCTTCATTCACGTCGCCGCCGCACTGGCGTGCACCGACCTGATCCTGAACGGCACGTTCGAGCGGTTCCCCGACCTCCGCATCGGCATCGTCGAGCTCTCGTCCATCTGGGTCCCGATGTTTCTGATGATGCTCGACGGCGGCACCGCCTTCACGCGTTTGATCGGAGGCACCGGGCCGAGCCAGCTGTCGATGCAGCCGAGCGACTACTTCCGCCGCCAGGTGCGCGTCTCCTCGTTCTACTACGAGTCGCCGGCCGACATCGTCGCACAGCTCGGCGGCACCGACATCCTGATGTGCTGCAGCGACTACCCGCACTCCGAGGGATCGGCGACCCCGATCAGCGACTACGCCAGCGGCGGGCTCGATGCCCGCGCCGGCGCTGCGCCGCGCTTCTTCAGCGACAACGCCGCGTTCCTGCTGCGCAGGTAGTGAGCGATCGCCTCCTCGGTCAATCCGGCGAAGATGATGTTGAGGTAGCGCCCCACGTCGCCGGGTACGCTGAGAAACCGCTCGGGGTCGTTCCCCTTAATGGGTCCGGGAAGTCCGGGAAGCGTTGGTTGCTCTGCTCCGGGTTCAGGTCCGATTTGGTTTTCTAAACTCGTTGTCATTAACGTGCTGAAACAAATGCTGAGAAGATGCTCAGCATGTGGAAAAGTGAAGAACGTCCCAACGCCGCGCCGCGCGCATGACACTTCGAGCAGGCGCGCCGTCGGCGCGCCTACGGGCCGCCCAAGGGCGGCCCCTACAGGAACGGGATCGAATTGGCGGGCAGAGCCCGTGTCCGGCCAAACGGGGTAGGAGCGATGCGGTTCACCCGGAGCTCCCGGGCAATTCGTGTGAGTGCGTCGGATCGCACAGCTCGTAGTGCGGCGGCGGCAGCGCCGGGTCGACGACGACGATGTTGGCCATCATGCCCTGATCGGCGTGCTGGACGATGTGGCAGTGGTAGACGAACTCCCCGACGATGACCGGGTTGTCGAACGGAATGATCGCCTTGACGACGCTCGGGGTGTCGTCATCCGTCGCGGGGGGCAGGTTGACCGTGTCCTGGTAGCCGGTAAAGGGCTGCGCGACGCCGTTGATCTCGGTCACCTGGAAGTCGAGCTGGTGGATGTGGAACACGTGCGCCTCTTCCGCCGTGTTCTGGATGGTCCACTCCTCGATGCTGCCGAGCGTGACCACCGTGTCGACACAGTGGTGGTTGTAGGGCTTGCCGTTGATGACGAACTGATTCGGGTTGGCCGTGTCGGCGAACACAATGGTGCGCCGCTCGTCGATCGGCAGATCGCGCAGGTCGGGAACCACCGGAAACGTCGACGGCAGGGGAATGGCGGGAACCGCGGGGCCCTGTGAGACGACACTGGCGAGCAGCTGCGCGGGATACGCATCACCCGCCGGCCCGGTGTCGAACGCTTCGGCCTGCAGCCGATACGTTCCGGGCTTCTGGGGCCCATAGACCAGCACCTCGAGCCGCTTCCCGGGAGGCAAGAGCAGGGTCTGGATCTCGAGAATCTGGTTCTGGAGATTGCCGTCCTGCGCGATCACGTAGAACGGCTGGCTGCCCATGCGCAGCTGGTAGTAGATGTTCGCCCCGATGTTGCCGATGCGCCAGAACTCGAGCTGTCCCCGCTGCATCTCGATGCGCGGTTTGTACAGGCCGTTGATCGTCCGCCTCGTCGGCCCGGCCGGGTCGGGATCGAGCACCGGTTGCCCGTCCTCTGTCTTGAGGTCCTTCAGCAGCATTACACGCTCGGGGATGCCCGCGAGTTGCGGGAACGGCGCGAGGATGTCGCCGATGATGATCCCACCCGAGAGGCCCCCGGCGATCTCGGTGTTGACCAGCGGATGAAAGTGCGGGTGATACCAGAACAGCCCTTGCGGATGATCGAGCGGGATCGGCATGTCGTACTGGAACGTCATGCCCGGTTCGATGTCGAGAAAGACGTTGTCGTTGGCTCCGGACGGCGACACCTGGAGCCCGTGGTAGTGCAGGTTGGTCGACAGCAATGCGGCGTTCTGCAAGCGCAGCCGGACGACGTCACCGGGTTGCACGCGCAGCACCGGCGGCATGTACAACCCGTTGTAGAGCCCGAGAAACGTGACCCCCTCGCCGGCGACCTCGACCTGCGCCGGCATGATCGAGAGCGTTCCGTCGAGCACCCCGTTGCGGCTCACCAGCTCGGGCGGGTTCTCGAACGGCACCGGCGCCGGGCCCGACCCACCATTTCCGCAGGCGGCCAGTGTCGCCAGCGCGTATGCCGTCACGACCATCGCACTCGTCGCTCGCATCCTGCCTCCCCGATCGGTCGTTTGGAGGGCGCCGCTTCCGCGGCGCCAGGGCCGCGCGGAAGCACGGCCCTGCATCACATGAACGAAGGCGCTCGAAACCGCAACGGCGGAACGAGTCGGTTGCGTCGTCGCGGTAAAGAGGAGTACAGCACAGCCGTGCGGGTGGCTCTTCCCAAGCGCTCTGCTCGCTCGACGAGTTCATCCCCTCACCCTGACCCTCTCCCTGCGGGAGAGGAGACCTTGTGATGCACCGCGGTTGGCTCTTCCTCCTCCTCGGTCTCGGCGGACCGCTCCAAAGCTACGCAGCCGTCCCGTCGTTCACGGCGTTCGAGAGCGGGCCGGTGCGTCCGCTGGCGCTCTCACCGGATGGCACGCGCCTATTCGCCGTGAACACGCCCGACAACCGGCTCGAGATATTCCGCGTCTCCGACGGCGGGCTCGAGCACCAGGCGGCGGTGTCCGTCGGGCTCGAACCGGTGGCCGTCGCGGTGCGCGATGCCGGCACCGTGTGGGTCGTCAATCACCTCTCCGACAGTGTGAGCATCGTGGACGTCGACGCCGATACGCCACGCGTCGTACGCACGTTGCTGGTCGGCGACGAGCCGCGCGACATCGTCTTCGCCGGCCCGGCCGGTGGGCGCGCCTTCATCACCGCCGCGCATCGCGGACAGAATGCGCCCTTCGACCCACAACTCAGCACGCCCGGCGTCGGTCGAGCCGACGTCTGGGTGTTCGACGCGGCGCAGCTCGGCACGGCCTTCGGCGGGACGCCGCTCGCGATCGTTACCCTGTTCGGCGATACGCCGCGCGCGCTCGCCGCCACCCCTGACGGCAGCGTCGTCTACGCCGCCGTGTTTCACTCGGGCAACCGCACCAGCGTGCTGAACGAGCACATGGTGTGCGACGGCGGCGTCAACGCGACGTGTTACGTCGACGGCCTTCCGATGCCCGGAGGTCTGCCCGACCCGCGAAGCAATATGCAGGGCATTCTCGGCCCCGAGGTCGGACTGATCGTCAAGTTCAATCCGGCCAGCGGCGCCTGGGAGGACGAGTTGGGTCGCGACTGGCGCGACGCGATCCGTTTCGATCTACCCGACTACGACGTCTTCGCCATCGACGCACTGGCCGATCCGCCGCAGGCCGTCAGTCAGTACGCCGGCGTCGGTACCATTCTGAACAACATGGTGGTGAACCCGGTGGACGGGCGCGTGTACGTCTCCAACACCGACGCGCGCAACGAAACCCGCTTCGCCGGGCCCGGCGTGCTGGCGGGCCAGACGATCCGCGGCCATCTGCACGAGGCCCGCATCACCGTGGTCGATCCGGTCACTGGCACGGTCACCCCGCGCCATCTCAACAAGCACATCGACTACGCGGTCGTGCCCAGCCCCGCCGGGGTCAAGGCACACAGCCTGGCGACGCCGCTCGAGATGGTTGTCAGTGGAGACGGCCAGACGCTGTACGTGGCGGCGTTCGGCTCGAACAGGATCGGCGTGTTCGGCGTCGACGAGCTGGAGAGCGACAGCTTCGTTCCGGATGCCGCCGACCACATTGCCGTGAGTGGTGGCGGACCGGGCGGCCTGGTGCTCGACGAGCCGCGCGGGCGGCTGTATGTCCTGACCCGCTTCGACAACGGCATCGCCGTCGTCGACCCCGGCCAGCGCATCGAGGTCAGCCACGTCTCGCTGCACAACCCCGAGCCGGCGAAGATCGTCAACGGACGCCGGTTTCTCTACGACGCGACGCTCACCTCCAGCAACGGCGAGGCGTCGTGCGCGGCCTGCCACGTCTTCGGCGACGTCGATGATCTCGGGTGGGATCTCGGCGACCCCGACGGGCAGGTGCAGACCTTCGGCAACAACTTTCACCCGATGAAGGGACCGATGACCGTGCAGACCCTGCGCGGCATTGCCACGCACGGACCGCTGCACTGGCGGGGCGATCGCAACGGAGCGGCCGTCGGCGGCGATTCGGACGACGAGCGCCTGGCGTTCCTGCAGTTCAACGAAGCGTTCGAGAATCTGCTCGGGCGCGACGCGTCCCTGACCGAGGCGGAGATGGAGGCGTACGCGGATTTCGTGCTCAGCCTCGTGCCGCCGCCGAATCCCATCCGATCCCTGGACAACACGCTCACGTTCAACCAGGAAGACGGCGCGCAGCACTTTCAGATCGGGCCCGGCATCGGCTGTTCGTGCCACGTCCTGATGCCGGAGAACGGCTTCTTCGGCACGGCCGGGGACATCACCATCGCCCTCGAGACTCAGCTCTTCAAAGTGCCCCAACTGCGCAACATGTACGCGCGCGTCGGGATGTTCGGCATGGCCGGCACGTTCATGTTCAGCGGTACGAGCACCGAGCACACCGGCGAGCAGATCCGCGGCTTCGGCTATCTGCACGACGGCAGCGTCGATACGCTGTACCGCTTTCTCGGCGTGGACCTCTTCGCGCTCAACGAGGTGCAGCGCCGCAACGTGGAGGAGTTCATGCTCGCCTTTCCGAGCGATCTGGCGCCGATCGTCGGCCAGCAGATCACGCTCGCCGGCGGCGCCGATGCGGCCGCCGCCCAGCGCGTCGATCTGCTGGTCGCCCAAGCCGCCGCCGGTGCGTGCGACCTCACCGCCAAGGGGGTCGTGCACGGCGAGCCGCGCGGCTTCCATCGCTCGGCGCAAGGCCTGTTCGAAAGCGACCGTACCGCCGAGCCGGACCGCACCGACGCGGCGCTGCGCGCGCTGGCGTCGGCGGACAGCCCGCTCACCTATACGTGTGTGCCGCCGGGCTCGGGTGTCCGCATCGGCGTCGACCGCGACGAGGACGCCATCTTCGATCGCGACGAGATCGATCGCTGTGGCGACCCGACCGACGCCGCCACGCCGCCCCAATTGGCCGCCGCGTGTGTCGGCGACTGCAACCGCGATTGCACCCTCCACGTCGCCGAGCTGCTGAGCGGCGTGCGGGTCGCGCTTGCGGCATCGGGCCTCGAGCAGTGCGTCGCCTTCGACGACGACTTCGACGGCGTGGTCGAGATTGCCGAATTGGTGCGCGGCGTCGACAACTTCCTGGCCGGCTGCGCGGGCCAGGCCAGTCTCAGCTGAGGAGGAAGAGGGTATGTCGCATCCACTGAGTTCGTACCGCTCGCACACCTACGCCCTGTTGCGCATCGTGGCCGGCTTTCTCCTGCTGTGGCACGGCATGTCGAAGGTGCTTGGCATTCCGGTCCCAGCGCCGGGTGAAGCACCCGCCTTCGTGATCTGGGTGGCCGGCCCGATCGAGCTGATCGGCGGCGCCCTCGTCATGGTCGGACTGTTCACCCGTTGGGCGGCCTTCCTCTGCTCCGGGCTCATGGCCGCCGCGTATTGGATGGCACACGGATTCCAGGGGCTGCTGCCCATTCAGAACCAGGGCGAGCTGGCCGCGCTGTACTGTTTCGTATTCCTGTTCATCGCCGCGGCCGGTCCCGGAATGTGGAGCATCGACGGCGCCGAACAGTGACGTCAGGCGCCAGGCGCTTCTTTGCACCGCAGCCCCTCCTCCGCCACCCCGGCGGCGACGGCGCGCCGCGCTCCACATGACAGCGCGCGGTCGTCTCGCCCAGGCATGGGCAGATCTGTCGCTGCGCACGAAGCTGCTGCTCTTCGCACTCGCGCTGGTCACGGTTCCCGGTGGGGTGTTCGCGCTGATCGCCTTCTCCGGCGCGCGCACCGCGCTCGAACGGGAGGTTGGCATCCAGCTCCAGCAGACCGCGGAGCGCGGAGCCGACGCGGTGGCGACGGCCCTGGACCGAGCCCGCAGCGATGCGCGCTCGTGGGCCAGCCAGGATCTGATGCGTGATCTCGTCGTCGGCGACCTGGACAAGCGTGTCTCCAAGTTTCTCAGCACGGTCAGCGCCGACCAGACCTTCTATCTCGAAGTCCTCTGCGTCGATGCTCGCGGTCTGGTCGTCGCCGCGAGCAGCGGGGAATGGATCGGTCGCGACGTGCAGACCTGGCCGGTGATGCACGCCCTGCAGAGCGGCGGCGGCGCGCTGGTCGGCCCGATCGCGTTGCCCGAGCTCGGGCGCGATGTGCTGGAAATCGCCGTGCCGATCGAGAATCCGGACGCGCCGAGCGGACGCCTCGGCACCCTGATCCTGCTCTATGACTGGAACGTCATCAGCGGCATCCTCGACGGCATCCGCGGCAAGCTCGCCAACCTGGCCAAGCGGGTCGCGGCCATCGTCGTCAATCATGACGGAGATGTGATCGGCGGCGTCTCCTTCGACGGGCAGCCGGCGCAGCGCTCGGCCCTGGCCGGCCGCTGGCCGGGAGTGGGGCGCCGCGGATATGGACGCTGGACCGTGAAGGAACCAGACCGCCAACCCGCCGAGGTTCTCGCCGGGGCGGCCGCCGTCTCGCGCTCGCCGCCGACGTGGTCGGTCATGTTCATCGAGCGGACGGAAGAGGCGCTCGCGCCGGTGCGACGCGTGCGCATCCGGTGGATGGTCCTCCTCGCCGGCATCCTCGTCGTCGGGCTCGCGGTGGCCATCCTGCTGGCGCGACAGGTCATGCGACCGCTCGAGGAAGTGACCCGGGCGACGAGCGCGGTCGCGGCGCACCCGGATCTCGGGCTGCCGCTCTTGCCGGTGCGCTCGCGCAACGAAGTGGGCCAGCTCACCGAGTCGTTCAACCGGATGACCATCGAGCTGAAGCAGAGCCAGGAGGAAGCGCTCGCCGCTGCCAAGTTTGCGTTCGCCGGCGAGCTCGCGGCCATGGTCGCCCACGAGGTGCGCACGCCGCTGGCCGTCATGCGCTCCTCGGCCCAGATGCTCGCGACCGCGAACCCCGATCGCGCCGCGGACCACGCCGAGCTGGCGGAGACCATCGTCGCGGAGGTCGATCGGGTCGAACGGGTGGTCACCGGCCTCATTCAGCTGGCACGCCCGCTGGAACAGCGCCTCGAGCCCACGCCATTGCGCGACCTCCTGTCGCGCGCGGCAGAGTTCGCCGCGGCGCACGCCGAGAAGGCGCACATCCGCGTCAGCTGCGAGGCGGCCGCCGCCGCGCCGCCGGCGCTCTGCGACGCCGAGCAGATCTACCAGGTCATCCTCAATCTGCTGGTCAATGCCCTGCAAGCCTTGCCGCCGGGCGGTCGAGTCTGGCTGCGCACGCTCGCCCCGGACGCTGGCACGGTCGGGTTCGCGGTGGCCGACGACGGCCCGGGCCTGCCGGCGGAGATCCGCGACCGGATCTTTCGCCCCTTCGTAACCGGCCGCGAAGGCGGCACGGGATTGGGCCTGTCGTTCGTGGAACGGGTCGTCCGCGCGCACCGCGGCAGCGTATCGGTGCAGAGCGAGGCTGGACGAGGAACGGTGTTCGAGGTCAGACTACCGGTAGCCGGATGAAACGCGTCCTCATCATCGACGATGATCGCCGGATGCGGCGGACGTTGCAGATCGTCATCGAGCGCATGGGGCTCGAGTCCACCGCCGCCTCCGGCGCGAGCGAAGCCCGCGAGCAACTCGCCAGCGCCCGATTCGACCTGGTCCTCACCGACCTCAAGATGCCCGAAGCGAGCGGCATCGACCTCCTCGAGGAGATTCGGGCGGAGCATCCAACCCTCCCGGTCATTCTGATCACCGCCTACGGCACGATCCAGACCGCGATCGAAGCGATGCGCAAAGGCGCGTCGGACTACGTGCTCAAGCCGTTCGACAACGAGAACCTCGAGCTGGTCATCCGCCGAACCCTGGAACGGCAACGCGTCATCTCCGAGAACGTGTTTCTGCGCGAGCAAGTCGGCGGCGCGTGGGCCGCCGAGGACATGTTCCTCGCCCTGCCGAGCATGCGCGCGATTGCCGACCTCATCGACCGGGTGGCGCCGAGCAACAGCCCCGTGCTGATCACCGGCGAGACAGGAACTGGGAAGGAGCTCGCCGCGCGCTCCGTCCACCGGCGCAGCCCGCGTCGCGACCGCCTGTTCGTGCCGCTCAACTGTGCGGCGCTGCCCGGCGAGCTGCTCGAAGCCGAGCTCTTCGGGCACGCGCGCGGCGCGTTCACCGGCGCCGATCGGGACCGCCAAGGGAAGTTCGAGGTGGCGGACAGCGGGACGCTCTTTCTCGACGAGATCGGCGACATGCCCCCCTCGCTGCAAGCCAAACTGCTGCGCGTGCTGGAGGATGGGGCGGTCGAGCCGTTGGGCACCAACAAGCGCGTCAGCGTCGATGTCCGCGTCATCTCGGCCACCAACCAGAACCTCGCAGAGGCGATCGCCGACAAGCGGTTTCGCAGCGACCTCTACTATCGGCTCAACACGTTCGAGATCCATCTGGCGCCGCTGCGCGAACGGGCCGGCGACGTCGATACGCTGGCGAGCTTCTTTCTCGATCGGTTCGCCCGCGAGATCGGCACGGAGCCGATCCGGCTGTCCGACGACGCGCGCGCGCTGCTGCGCAACTACCGCTGGCCCGGCAACGTGCGCGAGCTGCGCAACCTCATGGAGCGCGCCGCGTTTCTGTCGACGGACGGCATCGTCTCGGACGGGTTCTTTCGATCGATGATCCAGGTGAGCGAGACGCCCCGCGGCGAGACCCCGCCGGACGAGAGCGCTGAAGGTGACGTCGTACGCCCACTGGCCGACGGCCTCGAGCGCTTCGAGCGCCGCATGATCCTCCGCGCGCTCGACGAGACTCGCGACAACAAAGCCGAGGCCGCGCGCCGGCTCGGCATCAGCGAGCGCAATCTCTGGTACAAGTTGAAGAAGCACAGCTTGTAGGTGCGGAGGTGTGGAGGTTCGGAGGTATGTGATCCTCGACCGCACGTCGCTCGATACCTCCGCACCTCCGCACCTCCGCACCTCCGCACCTCCGCACGTAGGGGCGATGCATGCGTCGCCCTTCAGAAGAACGTGGTGAACGAGGCGAAGAAGCCGTCGAGGCTTTCGTCGTCGAAGTCGCGATCGGCGACGCGGTACTCGACCTTGACCGCCATGAACGGCAGCGGCCGCAACACGGCGCCGAG
>Ga0187893_10006947_pt1 | contig 18964 bp, 19 predicted proteins | sample MA1701074metaG_FD_139574 | JGI IMG/M metagenome (GOLD analysis project Ga0187893, IMG submission 139574) | White microbial mat communities from a basaltic lava cave in the Kipuka Kanohina Cave System on the Island of Hawaii, USA - MA170107-4 metaG ... | reverse complement strand
GCTCGCCGCTCCTTCCGGTCCTCGCGCTGATGCGCTCGGCCTCCAGGCGGGCCTCGCAGCCGCCCGCTCGCGCGGGCGCCCGGCTGCTCCGGCGGTCCGCGGCTCCGCACTGCTCGCCGCTCCCCTCTGTGTCCTCCGTCTCCTCTGTGGTTAACGTCCGTCTCTCGAGATCGCTCACCCTACTTGACCCGCATCGGAATCCCGGCCACGAGGAGCACCACCCGATCCGCCGCCGCGGCGAGTCGCTGATTCGCCCGGCCGAGCGCGTCGCGGAACGACCGCCCCAGCGGGGCCGCCGGCACGAGGCCGAGGCCGACCTCATTCGAGACGACGATCCACGATGCTTCGCTCTCCTTGTAGGCCGCGAGAATCCCCTCGACTTCCCGCTCGGCCGCGGCCGCGGCCGAGCGCTCGTCGGCGGAGATGATTGCGTTCGAGACGAGGAGCGTCAGGCAGTCGATGAGGACCGCGCCGGCGTCGCCCGCGGCCCGTCTGATGGCTTCCCCAGCGCCACGCGGGGCCTCCAGCGTCCGCCACGCCGCCGGCCGCTCGGCCCGATGACGGGCGATGCGCTCGCGCATCTCCTCATCGAGCGGCTCCGCCGTCGCGACGAAGACGACAGGCCCGGCCGCCGCGCCGACCTGTGCCAACGCATAGGCGCTTTTGCCGCTTCGGGCTCCTCCGAGGATGAGGGTCAAGTCACGGGCCATGCGCGGCTCAAAAGGTCCCGAGGCAGCAGAGGGAAAGAACGTTGACCATGGAGTACACAGGGGTGCACAGAGGGAGCGGCTGGGCCGGCACGGGTTCTTTGCGCGTCACTGCGTCGGACTTTCGATTGTGAATGGGAGGAGAGTCGACAGCTCGGCCAGTTCGATGCTCAGCCCCAAGATGTCTCCCGTGATGCCTCCGAGCCTCCAGGCGGCCGCGAGGGCGGCGCAGCCCGTTGCGACCACGGCGAGAAGAAGCGCCGCCGGGCCGCGCCAGCCCGACGAGTAAAACGAAACGATGAGGAGAGCGATCGGCACGGGCGCAGCCTGTAAGAGCTGGCGCCGGCCGAGGCCGCGGCCGAATACGGCGCCGAGGCCTTCGGGCCGGGCGCTCGGGCGGGTCGCGACGGCGAGGACGAGCCATCGGGCCGCGGTGGGGGCCAGAAGGAGCGGGAGCCAGGCCGGCGCTTGGAGCTCATCGACGGCCGCGACCTTGAGGATCAGAAACAGGCAGAGTGCAGTGGTCCCAAAGGCTCCCGAGTGCGGATCCCGGAGGATCTCGAGCCGGCGCTCGCGCGTGACCGAGGCGAAGAGCGCGTCACAGGAGTCGCAAAGGCCGTCGAGGTGGAGCCCTCCCGTGAGGGCCGCCCAGAAGGCGACGACGAGCGCGGAGCTGAGGAGCGGCGGGAAGACCGCATGGAGCGCGCCATGCGCGAGCGCGAGCGTCGTGCCGATGAGGAGGCCCACACACGGAAACCACGGCGCCGCGCGGGTGAAATCGCCGTCTCCGGCGGCTTCCCGCCGCACGGGGACCACCGTGAGGAAGCCCAGGGCCCTCAGAAACCCTTTCATGGGCCGGCCCTCTCCGAGATGCCGGCATCCTCGAACGTCGCCATCTCGTCGAGGAGGCGGGCCGCGGCGTCGAGGATCGGGAGGACGAGGGCGGCCCCGGATCCCTCGCCCAGACGGAGCCCAAAGTCGAGGAGCGGCTCGATGTCGAGCAGCTCGAGGATGGCCTGGTGGCCCGGCTCAACCGAGCGATGGGCTGCGATGAGAAAACCGCGCGCCCGAGGGGCGAGCGCGACGGCCACGAGCGCCGCGGCCCCCGAAATGAACCCATCGAGGACGACCGGCACGCGAGCCGCCGCGGCGCCGATGATCGCGCCGGCCATGGCGCCGATTTCGAGGCCGCCGACCTTTCGGAGCACATCGAGCGGGTCCGAGGGATCGGGCCGGTTGACCTGGATCGCCCGCTCGATGGCCGCGACCTTGCGTTCGAGCCCCGCGGGGTCGATCCCCGTTCCTCGTCCGGCCACATCACGCGACGGGCGGCTCGTGAGGACCGCCGTCACCGCCGCCGCGGCCGTCGAGTTGCCGATCCCCATCTCCCCCGTCGCCAGGACGTCGAGGCCTCGCCGCAACTCTTCAGCGACCGTGCGCAGGCCCAGCTCGATGGAGCGCTCGGCCTGCAGGCGGTCCATCGCCGGCCCCCGGGCGAGATTCGCCGTTCCAGGAGCCACTGGGGCATCGACCCAGCGGGTCTCGTCCGATCGAACGCTCGCGACGCCCGGCGGAGCCTTCACGGGCCCGGCGAGACCGGCGTTGACGACCACCAGACGCGCGCCGGCCGCGCGGGCCAGGACGTTGATCGCCGCGCCGCCTCGAAGGAAGTTGAGCACCATCTGCCGCGTGACCTCGGCAGGATAAGCGCTCACTCCTTCGGCAGTCACCCCGTGATCGGCCGCCATGACCACGATCGTCTTTCGAGCGAGCGCCGGGCGAGGCCGACCGGTGATGGCGGCAAGGCGGATCGACAGCTCCTCCAGACGGCCGAGGCTGCCGGGCGGCTTCGTCAGGCGATCCTGGCGTGCGCGCGCGGCGTCGCGGGCCGCGTCGTCGAGCGAGGGCACGGGGGGAAGGGTCCAGCTCATGGAGATTCTTCTCCGGCGAGGATCCACGGAATTTTCAAGGAGGGATGCTCGGCGACGTGCACGGGGATTCCGTACGCGGCCGACAGCTTCTCCTCGGTGAGGACTTCCCGCGGCGAGCCGAGGGCCTGGAGCCTGCCTCCGCCGAGGAGGGCGATGCGGTCGGCGAAGCGGGCCGCGAGGTTGAGGTCGTGGAGCGCCATGAGGACCGCTCGCCGGTCCCGGTGGGCGAGATCGCGGACCATCGCGAGGATGCGAGTCTCGTGGCGGAGGTCGAGGTGGGCGGTCGGCTCGTCGAGGAGGAGAACCGGGGCCTCCTGGGCCAGGGCGCGGGCGATGAGGGCGAGCTGAAGCTCTCCGCCCGAGATCTCGCCGAGCCGCCTGTACGCCAGCGACGCGACGGCCGTGCGCTCCATCGCCTCCCGCGCGACGCGCCGGTCGGCATCGCTCTCGCGCCCCACCCAGCCCAGGTAGGCCGTGCGCCCGAGGAGCACGGTGTCCTCCACCGTGAAGGCGTCCGGGCATCGCGCGGCCTGGGGCACGACCGCGACGCGCCGGGCGCGGAGTCGCGGCGCAAGGTCGTGGAGCGGCTGCCCGTCGAGGGTCACACGTCCGGCGGTGGGGCCGAGGAGCCCCGACGCGCCGCGGATGAGCGTCGACTTCCCCGAGCCGTTCGGGCCGATGAGGGCCACCACTTCGCCGGGGGCCGCGGAGAGGGTCACGCCGCGCAGGACCACGCGCGCGCCGTAGCCGAGGGTCAAGCCCTCGATCTCGAGCAGGCCGCTCACCAGTAGCTCCTCCTCACGCGACGCAGGAGGTAGAGGAAGAAGGGGGCGCCTGCGAGCGCCGTGACGATCCCGACGGGCACTTCGCGCAGAACGGCGGCGGAGCGGCCCGCGGTGTCCGCAAGGAGCAGGGCCGCCGCTCCTGCGATCGTCGAGAGGGGGATGAGCCGCCTGTGATCGGATCCCCAGATGAGCCGGACGATATGCGGCACGATGAGCCCCATGAATCCGATGAGCCCGGAGAATGCGACTGCAGCCGCCGCTGCGAGCGTCGCGGCGAGGATCAGGACCGCTTTGACCCTCTCGACGGGTAGGCCGAGCTGCGCGGCTTGCTCGTCGCCGAACTGGAGGACGTTGAGCGGCCGGGCGAGGGCGATGAGGGCGCCGAGTCCCACCGCGACGTAGGGCAGCGCGGCCAGCACCGGGTCCCAGCCTCCCAGGGCGAATCCTCCCATGAGGAAATTGAAGACGCGGCGCAGCTCGAGGTCGCGGGCGATCATGAAGTAGTAGGTGAGCGCGTTGGCGAGGGCGCCGACCGCGATTCCGGCGAGGAGGAGCGTCGTTACCGGCGCCGTCCGGCCGACGCGTGCCAGGCGATAGACGACCGCGACCGTGGCGAGACCTCCAAGGAGCGCCGCCGCGGGGATCACCTCCGCCGGCCACCCTTGGACCATCGCCACGACCGCCCCGAGGCCGGCCCCGCTCGCGACGCCGATGATGAAGGGATCGGCGAGCGGATTGCGGAAGATCCCCTGGTACGCGGCCCCGCTCCCGGCAAGGGCCGCACCCGTCAGGGCAACCAGTACCGCAGTGGGCATCCGGAGCTTGAAGAGGATCGTTTCGGCCCCATCGGACCACGTCCGCTCGATTCCGAGAAATGGGATCCGTGCGAGGAGCATGCGGGAGATCTCACCCGGCGCGATGTCGACCGACCCGAGCCCCAGGCTCAGGAGTGCCGCTATGAAGAGCGCGATCGTGCAGATGGCATACGGCCACAGGCGCTTCATCTCACCTCCGGAACCTTTCCGGGTGGAGGAGCGCCGCGAGCGTCTCGAGCCCGTCCACAAGCCGCGGGCCGGGCCGCGTGGCCAGGTCGTCGTCGAAGGAGTGGATCCTCCCGCCCCTCACGGCCGCGATGCGGTCCCATCCCGAACGGCGGCGGACGGAGTCCGGGGTGGTACCGAAGCGGGCGTCGCCGAGGACGATCACGGCGGGGTCCCTGAGGAGGATCTCCTCGGTGCTCGCTCGGGGGAACTGCGTATCGTAAGCGGCACCGAAGTTCTCCCCGCCGGCGAGCGTGATGAGCGTGTCGAGAAACGTGCCCGGGCCCGCCGTCCACGGGCGGGACGGGTCGCTGGCGTCGATCTCGTAGAAGACAAGGGGGCGGGCGGAGACTGCGTCGATCTTCCGCGCGACGGCGCGCACCCGCTCTCCCATGGACTCGGCGAGGCGCGAGGCGGTCTCCTCGCAGCCGACGAGACGGCCGACGAAGCGCACGTTCTCCTGGAGCCCGTCGAATCCTCGAGGATTGTCGAGGCGGAAGACCGTGAGCCCAAGACCGGCCAGCGCCGTCACCTGTTCCGAGCTGTTGATCTCGGCGGCGAGGACGAGGTCGGGGCTCAAAGCGACGATCCGCTCCCGGTCGAGCTTCCCTCCAGAGGTGCCCACGGCCGGCAAAGGCCGCGCTTCGAGGGGGAAATCCGAATGATCGTCGCGGGCGACGACACGCGGCCCGGCGCCGATGGCGAAGAGGATCTCCGTGCCGCTGGGGGCGAGCGAGACGATCCTCCGCGGTTCGGCTGGCACGGCGACGGAGCGGCCGAGGCCGTCCGTGACGACGCGGGAATCCTGTCGTGCGGCTGGAACCTCTGCAGGGCGACAGGCAGCACAGGCGAGCGCTGCGGCGACGAAGACGACGTTAACCGCAGAGGACGCAGAGGATCGCAGAGGATCCGCCTCTAATCCGCCGTCCTCTCTGCGTCCTCTGCGGTTCATTGTTCGCCTACGGCGTCGGGTCCGATCCGCGGACCTGGAAGGGCTCCGGCGGCTCGGGGCCGCCCGTGAAGAGGTAGTCGAGGAGGAATACCGGGTCGGAGATGTCCACGGCGGCGTCGTCGTTCAGGTCGGCGGCCGCGAGCGGCTTCGGTTCGCCGCCTCCGAGGAAAAGGTAATCGAGGATCGTCACCGCATCCGCGAGATCCAGATCAGGATCCGGGCTCACGTAGCCGCGGCGGAAGTGCAGTTCGGCCGAGATTTCGACGATCTCGTTGAAGCTCACGAAATCGGTGAGGCTCACGAAGATCGCCCCGCCCTCGGGGCCGTTCCCTGCGAGGAAGGGGCGCACCCCGGGCCGCACGGCCAGGAACGTTACCGATCCGTTCCCCCCGGACGGGAGCGGAGCCGAGGCGAAGGGGAGGCGCGTTCCGTCGGAAAGGATGCGCTCGATGACGCCGGCGAATGAGTCCGATGCGTAGAGATCGTCCCCGAGAAAGGCGAGGTTGAAGTAGCCGCCGTCTCGCTCCACGAGAATCTGGTTCAAGGTTGCCGCCTCGATGAACTGGATCTCCTTGCCTTCCCCGATCCCGGCCTCGATCTGCGCATCCGTGAAATACACGACTTGGTTTCCCCCCGCGGGAGAGGCGGTGGCGTAGTAGAGCCTCCCGGCGCGATAGGCCATCGGCCCCGAATAGACAGGGATGCCGACGATCACGGTGTCGCTCGGCTTCACCGGGTCGCCGTCGAGAAGGTAGATCCGGTTCTCGTTGCCGGCCTCAAGCGCGGAGATGAAGGCACGACCGGCATCGTCGAAGGTCATGTCGAAGTTGAAGCGGATCCGGTCGGCGCTCTTCGTCTCCCCCGCGCCGTCGAGGGGGATCCGGTAGATGTCGTGAGGGTTCTCGCCCGTTCGGGTGAGGCCGAAGTAGAGCGCGGCGCCGTCGGGCGACGGGCGGAGGAACGACCCGAAGACCGGGGCGTCCGGCGGCGTGTAGAGCGGCTCGAATGGGGCGCCCGAATCCGCGGCGACGACCACGCTGGTTCCGTCGAAGGCGGCGAGCCGTCCGTCCGCTAGAAGCGTCAAGCCTCCGACGAACTGACTGGGGGAGAAGGAGCGAAAGAGGCGAGCCTGGAACCCCGGCTCGACTTGCAGGTGTGGTTCGCCGGCGGCCCGCAGCGCAATTCGAGGCGCGAGCGAGGCGGCGATCACGGCGAAGGCCAGTAAGGAGACGGTGGGAATGGAACGCGGCGAGGGATGCGACAAGAGGCACCTCCCTGACTATGCCGGAAGCCTCCAGACACCGGGAGACGGCCGGCGGGCCCGGGGAGAAAGGGAAGACCGGAGCCGATGCGCTCCGGAGCCTGGCTCTCTCTCCCCGCAGATGCGACCTCAGGCAGGTCTCCTGGCTCCTGGATCGGCCTCCCCCCTCTCCCTTCCCAGAGCCCAAACCATCGCGTCAGCGCGAGGATCCTGGGCCCCAGTGGGCGCTTCGAGGGTAAAGTCCCCAGTCACAGTGGCGGGGTCCGCGCCGGAATCGCACCGGCTTCCCTATTAAGCCCATTGGCGCCTGAGAAACTGCGCGCCTGGATAACCGATGCTGCGGGGGAATGCAAGGACGATGAGCGCAGCAAGTCGATCGTCCGGCGGCGGCCGTCCGCGGGCCGGAAGCGGACGATTGCTCCTGCGTCACTCGCGCCGCCGCGCCGCCAGCTTCTTGCTGAACTCGGTGTGCTCGGGCGATGCGGTGCCTTCCTCGACCGTTGCGAGGAGCTTCGGAAGATCTCGCCCGAGGAGGGCCGGACCGTTGAGCCAGAGGCCAGGGAATACTGAAGCGCGGAAGATTCCATCGGCGCCGGCCGAGTGGAGCCGATAGACGCCGCCATCGAGCCGGTGCCAACGGATCTCCCGCTCGTGGAGGAGGACAGCCACGTACTCGAGGACGCCCGTGGCTTCGTAGAGGTCCTTCTTCTCGTGGAGGTCGTAGACGGCGCTCGAGAGGCAAGTCTCGACGATCATCTCCGGCGCCCCCGTGAGGTAGAGCCCTTGGATTCGAGTTTGCCCTCCGTATCCTTCGGCAATGTACAGCGCCGCGTCCGGCTGCGGAGCGTCCTCGAACATCCGGGTCGTGGCCTGGTTGACGATCGAAGTTCCAGGCGTGCGGCTGGCGTAGTATCCCAGCCACGCCATGACCTCCGCGCTGGTGCCTCCATGGAACACGCTCAAGGGCGACGGCATGTAGACTTTCCCGCCGATCAGCTCGGCGAACTTCAGCTCCGGCATGGCCTGCCAGCGAAGCTCGAACTCCTCCCAGGTGAGGTGATCTCCCGGCGAGAGGAGCGGGACTTGGCTCTGGATGTCCGCCATGTCGGTCACGCCCGTCGGTTGAGCAAATCGAGTTGCATGGCTGCTGAGTCTAACACGCCGCAAGCCTGCGAGGCTATGCGGGCAGCGACTGCACGCTCATCGTCCTCCCGCGGACGTCCGGAGCGACCGGAAACGGACGAAGCAGAAGATGAGGCAGGCGATGCAGGCGGCCTTCCAGGCGAGGAGCCACCAAGGGCGGTACCATGCTCCCGTTTGAATCTCGGCGACATCGGAGACAGCGAAGGCCGCGAACGCTGCGGTCGCCAAGGCGCCGGCGGCGCGCCGCGGGCTCGCTTGCCTCCATGTCCGCCTGAGCACCCAAGCTCCGGCGACGATCCAGATCGCACATTCGACGCGGTTGAACCAGGCATGCAGCGTCTTGGCGGATTCATCCGGCATGACCAGCACGCCCCGAAAGTAGAGGATCCAGAGGAGGGCGAGAACGAGCAGCGTGGCTATGAACGGGACCCGCGACAGCATGAACCATTTCCCTCCATGGCCGCGACGAATCCGCCGCCGGCCGGCGTTCTATGGGTGGAGGGCGCGGTTTCGCCCTCGCCACTCTTCATAGGAGACCGAACGTCATGCGCTTGCGCTGCTCTGCGATACGAACCGCCTTGCTCACCGCCGCCATCGCCGCGGCCTGTATCGGATCGGCGAGAGGCCTTGTCGCCCAGACCGTCCAGAACCAAAGTCCGTTCATCGATTCACTTCGTTTCCACGGCGGGACAGTCGAGGAATTCGTTCAGTCGACCTCCCGGCTCGATGAAGGGCTCAACATCGTGCTCCGGCGGGGGGTGAAGGATCTGGCGATGCCTCCGGTCGACCTGAAGAGAGTCTCCAGAGACGACATCGTCGATCTGATCTGCGCGCTGGCTTCGAACGAGGAGGCCGAGACCCGGGTCGAGAGGGTGAACATCGGGTCTCAAACGGGGGCTGGTGCGAGCCGGGTCTACGTCCTGGCCTTGGTTCGAAAACTCAAGGATCCGGATGGCTACCAGTTGAGTCAGCGCCTCCTGTCGCAGGCCGGATTCGCCGCCGATCAAGCCACCGTACCGCGGACCGTTCAGGTCATCTCACTCAAGGCGGCCGCTCAGGCGCTCGGGAGGGTCGCGTCCTCCGTCCTCGGCCCGCAAGGATGGGTGGGCGTTCCAGGAGGGGCGGTCGGCGGACTTGCGGGGAGCGGGCAGCCGGGCGGCCCCGGCGCGGCACCCGGCATCGCGGCCATCGAGGAGAAGTCTCGGAACTACAACAGCGTTCTCACCGCCATCGAAACGGCGCTCAAATTCCGGGACGAGGAGGGGGAGCCTCCGGCGGAGATCAAGTTCCACGCCGAGTCCGGCCTCCTCTTCGTCCGTGCCCTCCCCGAACAGCACGCGCTGGTGCAGGAGGTCGTCGATCAGCTCGACGGCTCCGCTTCGCGCAGGGAGACAGCCAAAGAAAAGGAGCTGACCGAGGCGATCCGGGACCTCCGCGAGGAGATCCGCGCGCTCAATAACCTCGGTCAAATGCGGGCGCCCATGCAGGGGGCGCTGGATGAGTACCGGTCGAGAATGTCAAACTATCCCAATCGGAACGTCCCAGGGACGTCCGAGAGGAAACGCTACGCGCCGCCAAAGACCGGGCTGGGTGGTGTAACGGAGGACCCCGCATCCGACGAGGCGGTGCCGAAGACGGGAACGGAGAAGCCGCAAGCAAAGTGACCTTGAACAGCCAGGCAGCTTATTTCAAGAGCCGCGACTGGATGGACGACCAGGCCCTCCCGGCCGGGAGCGAGGCGATCGAGGACCGAGCGGCCCGCGAGCTGACCGCCGCGATCGCCGCCGGGGACAATGAAGCTCTGGGACGCTTCTACGAGGCATGGTTCGACCGGGCGTACTTCCTCGTGCGCACGTTGACGCGCCGCGACGAGGCCTTTTGCCTGGACGTCGTCCAGGATGCCTTCCTGCGCGTCGTTCGGTCCCTGAGGCCGATGGCCTGCTCCGCTTCGCTCGACCGCTGGATGGCTCGCGTCGTCCACACCACGGCGCTCGACCACATCCGCCGCGAAGCGCGGCGGTCGCGCCACGAGGCGCTGGCCGGAGCGGCGAGGGCAGGCGCGACCGAGACCGATACGGCCGAGCGCACCGTCCTCCTCGACGAGCAGGTCCGCTGGCTGGAGGCGCGCTTGGCGGAGCTCGAAGAAGGGGAGCGAACGCTCCTCATCGGGCGATTTGCGGAGGGAAAGACGCTCTCCGCCGTGGGGAAAGCCGCGGGAGTCAGCGGCAACGCTGCCCACGGGCGCCTGCGGCGCCTCCTCGCCCGCTTGAGGGTTCTCGCGCGGGAGGTGCTCGGTGGATAGTCGATGGACGTGCGACGAGCGCGGCGCCGAAGGCCATCACGTCCTGCCGGCGGCCGATTTGAGCCCAAGCGGCGCCGAGCGCCGCGAAGAGGTCCTGATCGACCTCCAGCGGGCGCTCGCGAGCCGCCGCAGGCGCCGTTTGGCCCTCCGATGGGCCGCGGTGGGGGCGTGCGGGCTCGTCCTGATCCTCACAAACCTCCGCAGAGACCCGGGGGAGCTGTTCATCGCCGGCATCGGGTCGGATGGAGCCGCCCGCGTTCGGATCGAATACGTCCGCGACGATTCGTCGATCCTGGAGCGTTACCAGGCGGTCTCACAGCCGCAGAGTGCCGTTCCCACCGTCGCCGACGACGGCGAGCTTCTCGCCCTGCTCGAAGAGGCGGAGGTCCCCTCCGGGCTCATCCGCATCGGCAACCACCTCATCCTCACGGCCTTCAATCCTCTTATAGCGCCGCGCTGATCTAGCCTGTGAAGGCTACTTCGGAAGTCAATGCCTACTCCTCTGCGTTCACTGCGGTTAACATCCATCGTCGCCGTCCGCCCTTCGAACCTGCCTACGAGCACCACTCCAGCACGAGTTCGTCCATCCATCGGATCCCCCCCGCGGCGCCCGGCCGGCCGAGGAACCCGAGGTGGCCTCCTCCGCTCGTGCGGAAGCATTGCACCGTCGGGGCCAGGGCAGCCCTCTCGAGGACTCGGTTGTCGACGATCGGATCGTCGGTGGAGTAGAGGATGCGGCACGGCACGCGGATCCCTGCGAGGAGGGGAAGCGCGCTCGATTTCCGGTAGTAGTCGAGGCCGCTCTGGAATCCGCAGCGCGGGGCGGTGTAAACGTCGTCGAACTCCATGAGCGAAAGCCGCGGTGGGAGGCGGAACCGCCTCTCGTCGGGAAATTTCCTCTGTCGCCGGGCGAGATCGCGCCTCAGGAGCCAGACGAAGAACTGGTCGTAAAGACGGTTGGCCCCATCCGCGAGCCGCAGGCAGGAGGCGAGGAGGTCGGCGGGCGGACAGACCGCGATCACCCGGTCCATGAGGGCTCCGGCCGCTTCGCCCATCTCGCCCGCGAGTTTGAGGGCGATGTTGCCGCCCAGGGAAAAGCCCGCGAGAGTCGTGGGCGAGTGCGGACAGCCCCGCCGGAGGTGCTCGAGGACGGCCCGAGCATCGTCGCTCCGGCCGCTGTGGTATGGCTCGCGGGCGAGGCCGCGACCCGCCCCGCAGCCGCGGAGGTTCACGCGCACGGCGCGCAAGCCGCGGCGGTAGAGCTTTCGCGCGATGCGCACGATGTACGGCGAGCGGCTCGATCCGCAAAGCCCGTGGATGAGGACCACGGTGGGGTCCGCGGGAGCGCCGGTACCTACAGCGGGACCGCCGCCGGGGCGCCAGGCAGGAGGGGTCGAGACCTCGATCGCGAGGCGGTCGCCATCGGGGAGCGTTACGGTCTCCAGATCGGACGGGGGAGCGAGGGAGAAGGACAGCTCGGCGGCGGCGATCGTCTGGAGATGCGGGTGAGAGAGAAAAGGGAACGGCTCGAAAGGAAGCGCGACGGCTCCCGGGGCGGTTTCCTCCGGCGTGAGCATGCCGCCCCGGTCAGGTGCCGAGGACGCGGGCCCGCAGGAGGTCTCGGTTCAACCGGGCGATGTGGCTCAAGCTGATGGTCTTCGGGCAGACCGCTTCGCACTCGCCCGTGTTCGTGCAGTTCCCGAACCCCTCGCCATCCATCGCCTCGGCGATGCGGATCGCTCGCTTCCATCTCTCCGGCTGTCCTTGGGGCAGGAGGCCGAGGTGCGAGACCTTGGCGCTCGCAAAGAGCATGGCCGAGGCGTTCGGACACGCCGCCACGCAGGCGCCGCAGCCGATGCAGGCCGCGGCGTCCATCGCCTCCTCGGCCCTGTCCTTCGGCACGAGGATCGAATTGGCATCGGGGGCGCTGCCCGTGTTGGCGCTGATGAACCCGCCCGCCTGGATGATCCGATCGAAGGCGGAGCGGTCCACGACAAGGTCCTTGATCACGGGGAAAGGCCTCGCCCGCCAGGGCTCGAGGGTCAGCACGTCGCCGTCCCGGAAGTGGCGCATGTGGAGCTGGCAGACCGTGGTCCCGCGCTCCCGGCCGTGCGCGACGCCGTTGATCATCATGCCGCAAGAGCCGCAGATGCCCTCGCGGCAGTCGTGGTCGAAGGCGATCGGCTCCTCGCCGCCTCGGATCAGCTCCTCGTTCACGATGTCGAGCATTTCGAGGAACGACATGTCGGGGCCGACGTTCTTCGCCCGATAGGTGACGAACCGGCCGGCCTCTTCAGGCCCGCTCTGCCTCCAGACGTGAAGGGTGATGTCCATGGGGGTCTACTTGTAACTCCGCTGGGCCGGCTTGACGTGCTCGAAGGCCAATGGCTCCTTGTGGAGGCGGGGATCCCTCCCATCGCCGGCGAACTCCCATGCGGCGGCGTACGCGAACTTGGCGTCGTCGCGCAGCGCCTCGCCCTCCGGGGTCTGGCTCTCCTCACGGAAGTGGCCGCCGCACGATTCCGCGCGATGGAGGGCGTCGCGGCACATCAGCTCGGCGAACTCCAGGTAGTCGGCCACGCGGCCCGCCTTCTCGAGAGTCTGGTTGAGCTCTTGCCCGCTGCCGGGCACGGCCACGTTCTTCCAGAACTCTTCGCGGATCTGCGGAATCTTCGCTGCGGCCTCCTTGAGCCCCTTTTCGTTTCGCACCATCCCGCACTTGTCCCAGAGGAGCTGTCCCAGCTCGCGGTGGAACGAGTCGACCGTCCGCTTGCCCTTGACGCCCAGGAGTTTGCTCGTCATCGCAGCGACGCCCGCTTCGGCCTCGCGGAAGGCGGCGTGGCCGGTCTCGATCGGGTTGAGCTTGTCGGACGCGAGGGAGTTGGCGATTGTGTACGGCGCGACGAAGTAGCCGTCGGCCAGCCCCTGCATGAGCGCGCTGGCGCCGAGGCGGTTGGCCCCATGGTCCGAAAAATTCGCCTCGCCGAGCACGAAGAGCCCCGGAAGGTTGCTCATGAGGTTGTAGTCCACCCAGAGGCCGCCCATTGTGTAGTGGATCGCAGGATAGATCCGCATCGGGCGCTTGTATGCGTCCTCGCCGGTGATGCGCTCGTACATTTCAAAGAGATTCCCGTACCGTTCGCGTACTACACTTTCGCCGAGCCGGCGGATGGCGTCGCCGAAGTCGAGGAAGACGCCGCGGCCGCCGGGGCCGACGCCGCGGCCCTCGTCGCAGACGCCTTTCGCGGCCCTCGAGGCCACGTCGCGCGGCACGAGGTTGCCGAAACTCGGATACCGGCGCTCAAGGTAATAGTCCCGCTCGCCCTCGGGGATCTCATCGGGCCGGCGCGGGTCCCCCTTTTTCTGCGGGACCCAGACGCGGCCGTCGTTGCGCAGCGATTCGCTCATCAGAGTGAGCTTCGACTGGTGGTCGCCGCTCACGGGTATGCAGGTCGGGTGGATCTGCGTGAAGCACGGGTTGGCGAAGAAGGCCCCGCGCTTGTGCGCGCGCCAGATGGCCGTCGTGTTGGAGGCCTTGGCGTTCGTCGAGAGGTAAAAAACGTTGCCGTAGCCGCCGGTGGCGAGCGCCACCGCGTCGCCGGCCCAGCTCTTCACCTCGCCGGTGACGAGGTCGCGAGTGACGATCCCCCGAGCGCGCCCGTCCGCCACCACGAGGTCGAGCATCTCCGTGCGGGAGTGCATCCTCACCGTCCCGGCTGCGATCTGCCGCTCGAGCGCCTGGTACGCGCCGAGGAGGAGCTGCTGGCCGGTCTGCCCGCGAGCATAGAACGTGCGCGAGACCTGGGCGCCGCCGAACGAGCGGTTGTCGAGGAGGCCGCCGTATTCGCGGGCGAACGGGACCCCCTGGGCGACGCACTGGTCGATGATGGCGACGCTGATCTGGGCGAGACGGTAGACATTGGCCTCGCGCGCCCGAAAGTCTCCGCCCTTCACCGTATCGTAGAAGAGGCGGTAGATGCTGTCCCCGTCGTTCCGGTAGTTCTTCGCGGCGTTGATGCCGCCCTGCGCGGCGATGCTGTGGGCGCGCCTCGGGCTGTCGTGGAAGGAGAAGCACTCGACGCGATAGCCCAGCTCCCCGAGCGATGCGGCCGCGGAAGCGCCCGCGAGCCCGGTTCCGACGACGATGACGGTGTACTTGCGCCGATTGGCCGGGTTGACCAGCCTCATCTCGAAGCGGTGGCGGTCCCACTTCTCCTGGATGGGCCCCGCGGGGACCCTGGAGTCCAGTTTCGTCTCTGTGGCGGCGGCCATGGGGAGAAGTGCCCTTCCTACTTCTCGAGCCTGACCAGGCCGATGAGCACGGCGATGGGAAAGGAGATGTTGCCTGCGACGACGACGCCCGCAAAGACGCTCGCGAGCCGCCGGAGGCGGCGGTCGCTCTGGCGCGAATTGATGCCCAGCGTCTGGAACAGGCTCCAGACCCCGTGGCGCAGGTGAAAACCGAGCGCCGCCATTGCAGCGATGTAGAGGGCGGAGACGTACCAGAGAGAGAAACCCTTGACGACGTTTCCGTAGACATCGCCCTCTACGAATTCGACCCCGCCGAAGCCGACTTTCCCGAAGGTGAAGTGGAGGACGTGATAGATGGCGAAGAGGCCGATGATGGGGCCGCTCCAGCGCATCGTTCGCGCCGCGTACCCTTGTGCGATGCTCCCCTTCAGGCTGTAAGCGTCCGGACGGGCCGACAAGCTCCTCATCGTCAGCTGCGCCGCCGCGACGATGTGGAGCGTCGCGGCGCCGAGGAGGATTCCCCTGGCGATCCAGAGGAGCCCGGTCCGAGGGAAGAGGGGCATCCCGACCTCGCGGAGGAACTCCCCGTACGCGTTCATCTTGTCCCGGCCCTGGTAGAGCTTCAGGTTCCCGAGCATGTGGACGAGGACGAAACCGGCCAGGATCGCGCCCGTGATGGCCATCACCATCTTCTTGCCGATCGAGGTCCTCCAGAGCGCGAGCAAGCGGTCTCTCTCCTTCCGCAGCGGGTCCGGCCGTCGTTCGTGGGGGCGGTCCCCGAGAATCGAGGCACCTATTCCACACAGGGAAGGGGAGATGTCAAGTGAGTGGGACGGGAAGGACGTGGGATCATCGTTCGCCGGGAGTTGATCCATCGACGTCGTTCCCGTACCCGTACCCTTTCCCGTCCCCGGAGGCGTTCCTGATGGTCACGAGTTCGGGAACGGGTACGGGGACGGGTACGGCAGAAGAGACCGTTGCGAAACCGCATTCACGCGCGGGCCGTCGATCACGGGGTGATGGTGTACCCCCGGTTTCCCGAGCCGCGCATGCGCTCGTCGACCCGGTCAATGAGTTGTCCGGTTTTCGGGATATAGAGCCGCAAGTCGATGTCCGACGTCGATTTCGGCCGGTCGGCGGCCTCTCGGCTCTTTCGGAGGAAATTCTGGAGGTCCGAAGGGAGGCTCTCGGTGTCCGCTTCGCCGGACGCCGCGGCCCCCGTGTCGATGCGGAAGGACCCGAGGGATTCCTCGAACGGGATCGAGAGGTCGCCGTAGTGGTTCTCCGCGGCCGAAAACGTCGCGAAGAACGTGCGCCTTCCGTTCTTGACGATGAGCTGCAGTTGGCGGACCTTGACCTTACCGGTGGAATTCTCCAACTCGAGAAGCCAGCCCGGATAGCCTCCTGCGGGCCCCGGGATCTCGCACCGGGTCTCTTTGAGGACGATGGCTTTGCCTCGGATGAGGTTGATCAGCTGGTTTTTGACCTGATCCAGTCCTTCGCTCGAATCGTGGGCGGCGATCGTGAGGTTGGAATGCGTGGCGGTGTCCTTGAACGCCTTGAGCACCTGCCTCGGGCGGGTTTCATCCGTCCAGGGGGCGAATCCCGGCGGCGGGACCACGGAAAAGCCGCTCCCCGCGTCGCGGAATCGCTCCACGGCGGGTTTTCGGCCCACGATGGCCTCGGCTCCCAGCTTCTGCGAATGGAGCGGAAAGCTTGAGATCTCCGAAGACAGAGCGAGCGGATCGTTGGTTCGAACGCCGCCCGCGCCGTTGCCGGTGCCTTCCCGTTCATTCCCTCCGCCAATGGGCATACGGTTCGTGGGAACCGCTCCCGATGGCGCCGGCGGCCTCCCCTCCTCCTCCGCCCCTTTCTGGTTGTAGAGGATCACGTCGGGCATGGTCATGCCGGGTTTGAATTGGCGGACCTTTTCAACGCGGCCGGCGCGGAAGGAGAGGATCCCTCCGGAGTCGAGCTGGATCGACACCTCCTCTTCCGTGGCCCGCAGGACGCGGCCGTGGAGAACTTCCCCTGTTCGCAGGAATACGGTGTCGGCAGCCGCCAGCGATGCCCAAGAAATGAGGAGTGTCCCCAGCATGCACGCGGCGGATTTGATCAGTGAAAGACCCCGTCTCATGAACCATCGCCTCGAAGCAGACACGAAAATCCCATCAAGGGATTCCGTTAAAGATACGATGAGGGCCGGAATGCGACCATGGACCGAGGAAAAGGAGAGGTAAGCGTCGACCCGGCCCGCATTTCACTACCTGAGCAGGGCACCTACGACGGAGTGCGTCGCCCCCGCTCGGCCTCCCCTCACGCCGCAGATTGCCCCCTTCAGGGAGCCTGCCGTCGGTTGAGGCAGGGCCAGCGCCTGCGTGGCGATTGATCGCATGGCCGTAACCGTTCGTAACCGTTCTCGGGCCGCTAGGCCACTGAACGGTTACCTCGCGCGGTGGGAGCGCCTTGACGCGCCGTCAGCGCGTGCCATGGGCCTTGAGCCAGAGCCGCCATTCCTCGACTTCACCGGCGCGGGCCGCCGAATGGCCGTCTCGCCAGAAGGCGGGGTTCACGACGGTGGGTTTCAACGAGAGGGAGCCGAGGCCACGGGCCGCGGCGGCCCTCAGATCGCCGTCGGGCGACTCGAGGAGCCAGACGAGAAGGCTTGTCCAGTCGGCATCGTAGGGGGCGACTTCGCCGATCGCCCGGATCAGCCGGACGCGCGCTCCGAGAGACGCCGAGGCGTCGAGCGCCGCCGCGGCGATCTTCTCCCTGCCCTGACGCCAGCGATGCGGATGGATCGACGAGGAGTGATGGCGGCCCATCAAGCTCAAGAAGGCGATCCGAGCTTCCGACACGCGGGCCGCGTCGTCGGTTCCCATTTCCTCGATCAAGAGGTTTCCAACCCGCTCATCGTCAAGACAGCGGAGCTGACCGAGCAGGCGCAGTGCCCAAGCCGGCGTGAGACGCCCGAGAGGGCCTTTCGGATCCTCGCGCGAGAGGGCGATGAGCTCATCGGTCAGGTCGAAGCGGACGAGGAAGCCAATCCACTCCGGCTCCGACTGGAGCAGTTCCGCACGCTGCATTGACTCGATCCGATCGAGCTTCGCTCGCAGGGTCAGGTCGGCCAGGAGCCGGCGCTCGAGGAGGAAGTAGACGATCGACCACGAGAGCGCGTAGTCGATCTCTCGCGTTTCGCCCGAATGAAATTCCCGCCAGCCGAGGGAGAGCAATCGCTCGAGGTCGACCGCGGGATGTCCTTGGCGGGCCGCGCGCTGGGCGATTCCGAGGAGCACAGGGTTCAGGAGCGGCGTCTCCATCCGTCCATCACCGAATAGAGACATCTCGAGGTTGCCGGCGAGACCCTCGTTGAACCAGCACTCGCGGCTGAGCGAAGGAAAACAGGCGACGATGAAGTGGTGGCTCACCTCGTGGAGCAGAATCTGGCGGAGCATACCCGGCTCGCGGGCCCAGGCCGCTCGCGTGTCCACCGAGATCAGATTGAGGAGCGGGACGTAATAGCCGAGGAGGCTCGGCGAGTAGGCGAGGTCGATGATCCGTTCGTCGCGCGCCTTCCCTTCGAGGATGATCGTTGTCCGACCGAGAGTCCGAGGGGGCGGCTCCAAGAGGGATTGATAGCCGCGGTAGATTCGCTCGATATCGGGCCCGACCTCGTTGAGAAGCTCCTGATCGAGGTCGCTGAAGAGCCGGAAGCGCTCGGACCGAAACTGGTTCCGGTAATAGAGACTGCATCCGCTGCCCAGAAGCGGCCCGAGGAGAACCGCTGAGGCGAAAATCGTCCAGGCAGGCGGCGGGCGTTTCATTGGCATTTGAGGCTGGTCTCGCTCGTCTTCACTCGATCGCTCGATCAGTAGATCGTGGTCTCCACAACCGGGAAGGGCGATCCGGACTCCCCCTCGGGGCTCCCGGACTCGTTTCCCAGCCGGACGAGGACGTGGGCGAGCCGGTCTCGCCCGGCGGTGTCGAGGCGGAAGTCCACGGAGACTTCGTACAGGGGATACGGCCAGTAACGACTCTGCGCTCGGGCCTTCTCCACCTCCCGGAGGGCGATCTCGCGGTAGGTTTCCGGAGCCGCGCGGTCCTCGAGGATGACTAGGAGACGCAGCACATCCTTGTGGGGAGCGCTGATGTTGATCTGGTAGGCCGGCAGGCCGCCGCAGCCTGCCCCCCAGCCAATCGCGGACGCGATCAATGTCGCAGAGAGGAACCCGCCGTGTGATTTCATGGAGACCGGCCCACAGGTTCGAGAGTAGGGGAAACTTCGAGCGCCATCGTACCAGGAGCGGTTGCAGGCGTGAAGCGGGGGAGATAGCCGAGGTTCGTGGTCAACGAAAGAGTCGCCTTCGGACCTTGAACACTAGAATTCCAGAGGCCATAGCGACGCAGCGAAAGGAGAGTATTCTTTCGCATTCCCTTGCATCCCGAGCTCGTGTTGAGAAGGGAAACGCCTAAGTGCTCCCGTTCATAAGTCCGGCTAGGGTTTGCCGGAGCGATTTTGGCGTCAGGCGAGGCGCGACGAGGAGGCGATACGGCGGAGAGTATCGTCGACGAGGAGCAACGAAGCATGGCGC
>Ga0187893_10006946_pt1 | contig 18966 bp, 9 predicted proteins | sample MA1701074metaG_FD_139574 | JGI IMG/M metagenome (GOLD analysis project Ga0187893, IMG submission 139574) | White microbial mat communities from a basaltic lava cave in the Kipuka Kanohina Cave System on the Island of Hawaii, USA - MA170107-4 metaG ... | reverse complement strand
TGACTAGGCTCAAGGTCGATTCTCATCATTTGCGACATTGAGTATTGTGAGCGCTGACTACGGTAAGCGGTTCCGTGGTTGAGTGGCGCTTGTTTGGGTTGCGTGACCCGGCGATGACCCACCTGCTACCAGCGGGTGGATCGTTTCGCCAAAAATTAAGTCTCGATTGCCTAAGAACCAACCCGCTACCGCGCGGTGGTACTGGCTTCATGGCGCAAGATTCTCCCATTATCCGGCTTGATCAGAGGCTCCTGAAGTCTGTGGCACTATCGTCGCCAAGGGTTAAGCTTTCAAAGACTAAAGTCTGTGCCACTACTGAAGTCTGGGCCACTGAATTTCACAGACTAAAGTCTGTGCCACTACTGAAGTCTGGGCCACTGAATTTCACAGACTAAAGTCTGTGCCACTACTGAAGTCTGGGCCACTAGCCTGCGACCGGAGAACAAACCGGCAGAGGCTTCTCGACCAGAACACATTTCTTGTTTTGTTTCCATAACCGGATGGGCTTTTCGGTGCCGAGGTCGTCGGTCTTGATCGTGAGCTCGCAATCAAAGAGGATCGAGTTGGTTTCCGTTTCGATCGGCGCCAAACTGGAAATAACGTATTCGCCAGCCGGTACATTCGTAAAATAAGCGGTGCCCTTTCGATCCGTCATCACCGACAGCACCCTTGCCCCCGAACTGTTTTCACTCAATCTGAGCCGCTCTTGAAGGTCTTTTTGTTTGCTTAGGTAGTAACTGTTTCTGAGCTTGTCCGGGAGGTTGACAGTAAGCCACTTTTTCGCGACCTCGGCGCTGCCATACTCCTTTAAGCCCGTAGTGAAAGCCTCGCGAAATTCAGGAACAGTCTTTTCACCTTCGAGATACTTATCTTCAATATCAATGCAGTAAACCGACTCACAGTCGTGCTCTTTCAGCCACCCGATCATCTCCGCGCTGGCGCCGGCGTTAGCGTAAAAACAGTCGCGCGTAGTCACTGGTCTCGCGGCGAGATTCTCGAGGAGGCTTTTGTTTTGTTCGCGAGACCCCTTGATCAGATAAAACCGTTTACGCGACAAACCCTCTCGAGGCTTGTCGGCGAAGGGTTTTACTTGCAGCTTGACCATGGCGCCGCTGGTAGAGAGTCCTGGCCCGGTGGTTTGAGCGAGGCAAACCGCGGCCGCTGAGGAAAAAACAAGAGCAAGCAACTTCGCCAGGGGGATGCCAAGTCTGCTTTGGTTCATGCCTTCTAGTCTCAGAGAGTAGATTGCCGTTAACGGGCTGTCAGAGGTTCGGACTTCTCGGAAATTTCAGAAATGGCAAACGCACACCGCGCACAAAAACCTGATCCGATCTAATCGCCGGCGCCGGAGAGAATCCGTTGGCTCCCGCAGCCGCGATCAGATCATCCTGATCCACTCCATCGCCGCTGATTCCGATCGCTCCCACCAAAACCCCGTTCTTGTAAAGTGGTATGCTCCCGGGAAAGATCTGCACACCGTTGGGTAAACTGGAAATTGAAGTACAGGGGACACTGGCGCCTACGATGGCCGCTTGCAGATTCGTCTTGATCAGATCGAGCTGGAAACCGACATTGAAGACGCTCCACTCGCTGCTCGGTTTGCTGAAAGGCCCGGCCGCCGTGCCATTGATGCCATCAGGAAAGAAGGGCCGATGTAGAAAACCGACGGCGCGATCAGAAAACGCCACTGTCCCATTCAACCCCAAGCCATCGCTCGCGGCTCGATCAACGTAGGACCCGAAGCCGTTAGCACGCAATATCGCGCCCGCATCGGCGCGGCTGAAGAACGCTGCGTTTCTGGCTTTCTGGACTGAAACGTCAAACCCGAAGACAGGGGCATCCTGCTGTCTGAAAAGTCCCAGCACTCGTCCCTCTGTATCAACCACGGCGATAGATACCCTCGCATTACTTCCCAAAGGCTGGCGAATTGCGGCGCGCGTGATATTTGACTGTTGCGCCGCACGCGAAATAATCAAATCGACATCCGCCGCCGTCAGTGAGTTAGGCCCACCAGTCGGGCTGGAGATGAAAGGAAAGAAGCGCGGATCTGCTTCCCCAAGAATTCCGCCCACCGTGACAGTAGTAAATGCCGACGGCTGAGCGCCGCGAATCGGAAACAGTGGATCGACTGCGCCAGGCAGGCTTCCAAAAGGAATAGTGACCGGCCGTAACACCTCGGTGGCATTGATGAAGGTGAGCCGAACTCCATCAACCAGGATGTTGTCGCCGCGAATCAACCCCGGAGTTTCAAATCCTCTTACCGCCGAAAGCGCAATGACCTCCTCGAAGGGTACGTCAAAGTCCGCTGGGTCACGATCGATTCCATAAACGCCGTCGCCTTCAATCCCGACGCCTCCCTGGGCAATCCCGTTCTTGTAGATCGGCATACTTCCCGGATCGGCGCTGAGTCCGAGCGGCAGTCCGGGAATCTTGATGTCGGAGCAGGGAAGCGACGAGTATTGAACGCCGAAAAGCGGCCCGCTGGGACGGAAATTTACGCCCGGAGGGATGTGGTCCTGAATGATGAAGCCGGCCGTACGCGACGTAAACGCATTGCCCGAGGTGCTAAACAACGAGGCCGTGCCCGCTTTTGAAATTGCTCCCAATTTGGACGGTAGTCGCGTACTCTCCAGCCCGACGGGAACCAGACCGGTAATCGGATCGGGAACCTGTGGCGGACCGCCGCCACGGATCTGCATCATGGTGGGAGCGCCAGTCATACTAAAAATGCCCAGCACATTGCCTTCGCGATCGGTGATCGCTACGGTCACGGCCCGGTTCAGCGCCACCGCGGCTGAGACGGCCTGCGCAATGATGGTGCCTACCTCGGCGGGAGTCAGCGTGCCGGCGGTGATGGGATTGATGGAAATCTCGTCAGCATTAATTCCCGGTGTTGGTACCGCGCCCGGATCGTCAGGAGGACCACCTCCCACATGTCCGATTGCGACGCGGACTCGGTTGCTCGCCAGGCCATGGTAAGAGATTCTCATTAAGACGTCGCCGAGATCTCCCATCTGGGGGTCGAGTTTGATTACCACCGCGGTAGCCCAACTCTGATTTGGCACGGGAGCGACATGCTCAACGGTCAGCAAGTGAACCTGCCCGGAAGCATCTTCGGCATCGGCGGTGACTGCATTGCTCCCCTCGCCGGTTGCCAATTGCAAGTTGCCGGCAAAGAGTGTGATTCGGGTTGCGTTGTCATTTCCAAAAGATACCGGAACCTCAGGTGAGAACGGCTCACGTGTGTTTGTAACTGCCTCGACGGCAATCGCGCGCGTCGAGTGCGCATTGCTAAACAAAACCGGCCGCACCGATTGTGCAGAGGTATTCAGCGAGGGCGCGCCGCCCGCGAGTAAGGCCAGCAGTACCACAGCAATCACAAGAAAAACCAAAGTCAGGTTTATGCGCGTTATCTTGATCATCTGTCGCGTATAGCGGACGAAGTGCCGAGAACGAACACTCGGCCCCAATTTAACACTAAACATCCCTCAGTTCACACTGATTTCTAAAATTGGTACTGGCCTAATTTGTAGGGGAGCCCATCCGTGGCCGCCCGTTACCCCAATCGCTCCGCAACCTGGCAGCCGGACCACTGATGCGCGCTATTGCAAATTACACTGCAATCCAAAATTAGCCGGCGACCGTAAGGTACGCCAGGAAGCGGTCGCCGTCGTATTCAATCAAATGGTAAATAATCATCGGGCTGCAAGGTTGCGGAAAAATCACTTGACTCAGCGGGGTGCCTAAACTATGTTCGGCCAATCGCCAGTCAGTCCAGTTCTCGTCCCTAAACCTGGCTTCGGGTAATGGTGTTCAACAAAAGTAAGGAACGCTTCATAAGGAGATTGATGATTGCGGCGATTGCGCTGGTCACTGTCAGCGTCGTCGTTTTCAGTCCGCTTCTGCCTTCGGCCGCGAGCAAATCTCTCGCCCGCGGGGCGAGCAGGCAAGCGCTTTGGCCGCGGCCCAAGCGAGCTGCCTACCGCGCTACCGCATCGCTGGAAGCCATGCGCTCCGTTGGCAGAATTGCCTTCGCAAGCGATCGCGACGGCAACTTTGAAGTCTACCTGATGGACGCAGATGGCGGAGGCCAAACGCGATTAACCGAGGATGCGGGTGAGGATTACAGCCCCGCCTGGTCGCCCGATGGCGGTCGGCTCGCCTTTGTGAGCACTCGCGACGGCAACGCTGAGATCTACGTAATGAACGCCGATGGCTCAGGGCAAATCAGGTTGACCAACAATTCAGCAAGCGACCATGCTCCAGCCTGGACGCCGGACGGGTCACGCATCGCGTTTGTCACGAATCGCGACGGCAACGATGAGATCTACCTGATGAATCCCGACGGCAGCAATCCATCGAATTTAACTAATGAACCAAACGACGATGCCTCCTTCGCGTTCTCGCCAGACGGACTCATGATTACCTTTTCGAGCGCGCGCGAAGACGGTCAGTTTGAGATCTACACGATGAGCGCCAGCGGGGCTAACCTAAAACGCCTCACCAACACCGTGGGAGACGACCTCGATCCCTCGTGGTCGTCACAGCGGATCGCGTTTCAGAGTAACCGCGACGAGTCGGACGAAATTTATTCAATGAATTCAGACGGCAGTAATCAGCTTCGCCTCACCAACAACGCCGACCTGGATGCCGATCCGTCGCAGCCCACCGACGGGGCCAGGATTTTGTTTTCAACCAGTCGTGACGGCAACCTGGAGATCTACTCGATGGCTGCGGATGGAACGGCTCCCATCAGGTTAACGAATAACAGCGCCGCTGATATTCAGCCTGTTTTGGAGCCTCAGGGTGTGATTCCTCCGCCTCCTCCGGCCGGTGCAGCTACCGTCCAGTTCAGTACGATTGATTTTAATGCCGGCGAGGGCGATGGGACTGCCACGCTCACTGTCGTGCGCAGCGGCGCCGCCGGCCAAGTGTCGACCGTAGACTTCGCCACCATTAATGGCACGGCGACAAACCGAGCGGATTATGCTTTTAGCTTTGGCACTTTGACCTTTAATCCGGGCGAAGTAAGCAAGACCCTTGCGGTATTGCTTACTGACGATGTCTTGATCGAGGATAACGAAACCTTTGGAGTAACGCTGAGCAATCCGGTGAATTGCTTTCTCGGCAGTCTAAACACCGCCGCAGTGACGATTCTTGACAACGACACATCCCATCTGATTCCAAACCCGATTGATAACGCCCGGTTCTATGTCAACCAAAACTACGTGGATTTTTTAAATCGAGCGCCTGACCAGGCAGGCCTCGACTTCTGGATAAATCAAATCACGCAGTGTGGCAACAACATAACCTGCCTGGAGCTGCGCCGCATCAATGTGGCGGCAGCGTTTTTCCTCTCAATTGAATTTCAGGAAACAGGTTACTTTGTTTACCGGACATACAAGGCTGCGTTTGGGAATCTGACAGGGGCTCCTGTGCCCCTGAGGTTGCGGGAATTCTTACCTGACACCCAGCGGATCGGACGGGGTGTAGTCGTAGGGCAGGCCGGCTGGGAGCAGGTTTTGGAGACCAACAAGCAGGCATTTGTAACCGCTTTTGTCTCGCGGCCGCGGTTTGCCTCTGCCTTGCCGACCACTTTGACGCCGGCGCAGTTTGTAGACGCGCTTTATGCAAATGCCGGCGTCACGCCGACGGCAGCAGAGCGAACAGCAGCCATCAATGAGTTTGGCTCGGCGGCCACCACCACGGACTTGTCGGCCCGGGCAAGTGTGTTGAGACGCGTGGTTGAGAACCCAAGGCTGGCGCAGCAAGAGTTTAACCGAGCGTTCGTGCTGATGCAGTATTTTGGTTATCTGCGGCGAAATCCTGACGAAGCGCCCGACTTGAACTTTGATGGGTTCAATTTCTGGTTAAATAAACTGAACCAATTCAACGGAAACTTTGTGCAAGCCGAGATGGTCAAGGCTTTTATCAACTCGGTGGAGTTCAGAAGGAGATTTGGGCCGTGATTTGTGTGCCCCCAAGTTCCTCGTGAGTTAAGACGATGATTCTTTCATAAAGTGTGCCATGACAAACCGTTGGGAAGTGATAAGCCGTAGATGCAAGGAGGGCAAAAAATGCAGCTCGTAAGAAAAAGGCTTTGGACGATTGCGATAGCATTGCTGCTTGGATTCGTCGTGGTCTTTAGACCGGCCTCGAAACCTGAGGCCGCCGATCATGGAGATGCTCCTTTGACGGCTCATGATCTTGGGGCCGACTTGAACGATGCCTACATGTTTCTCGATCCGAATGACAACTCGCGGGTAATCATGATCCTGACTGTACACGGATTCATCGTTCCGGGAGAGAACGCGAACTTTGGGATCTTCGATCCGGCTCTGCGCTACCGATTTGAGATCGAGACAACCGGCGACGCCAAGCCTGACAAGTTTATCGATGTCCGGTTCTCTCCTCGGGTGGCCAACTCTGCTGGAGTGCCGCAGGCCCAAACCGCTACCGTAAGTCTGCCCAATGGTCGAACCTTTACCGCGCCGGCGACGAACTCCAGCAACAGCGCCGACGTGGCGCCGACCCCGGTATTGACCACGGATTCTCAGAGTGGGGTAATCTTTTTCGCGGGTCTAACCGACGACCCCTTCTTTTTCGACATTCCCGCTTTTGCTCGTTTCAACGCTTCCATTCGGGCGGGCGCTCCAGACCCAGGCGTCTTCAATCGGGGGCGCGACACGTTCGCGGGCTACAACACCCTGTCTATCGCGCTCAGCATTCCCGTCTCATTCATCCGAGGTCCCGGCAACGGGCTTGGTTTGGCTTGCGATACGCAGCGCCGGAGTCCCCAAGTCTACAATTCACGCACCGGAGAAGTGGCGGGTGTGGGAAGGTGGGTCAACGTTGACCGCGAAGGTGTTCCTGCCGTAAATGTGGCCCTGGTCCCGTTCAATCTGAAAAATACCTACAACGCGTCCAACTCGGTTGACGATGCTAACGGGAGATTTGCACCCGGTATCGTTGACACGCTGCAAAACTTTTACCGCACCGATGCTACCAGTATCGGCATCCTGGCGAGCGTGGCCGTTACCCGCGGAGACATCTTGCGACTTGATCTTACAGTTCCTAATACAGGTATTAATCCCGAAGCCTCGTTTCCGAATGGAAGAAGACTGGCTGACGACGTGATCGACATTATCTTAACGCTGGTTAACAACAGGCAGCCTCTCGGGGACAATGCGAACGGCAACGATGTGCCGTTCAGGAGCGCGTTTCCGTTTCTGGCGCCGTCGCATCAGCCTCGGCCGCCTGGGACCATCGACGACAGTACCCGCAACTAGACACTTAGCTCGGAGCTTAGCGAACTTCATTATTGACCTGATGAACCGGTGCAGAATCCAGGCGCTCTCTCTTACGCTCATCTCGCTTATGTTGCCGGCGACCCCCGGGTGCCAGCGCCAGCCGGGCAATCAAGGGACTCCGTCTGTCATTAGCGACTCGTTTGCGCCGCCGGCGATCGCGCTTGCGCGTGGCGACGAAACTACCATGTCGGCGGTTCGCTTTCTTGAGGATCGCGTCAAGAGCGATCCGGATGATATCGTCGCGCTCAACAAACTTTCCGGCTACTACCTACAACTGCACCGGGAAACCGACGAGCCTGCGTATCTCGAGTTGGCTCTTCACGCCGCGCAGGCTTCCCTGCGGGTAGTTCCGGCTGATCAAAATCTAAGTGGGTTGCGCGCGCTGGCCCAGGCGGAACTCGAAACGCATGACTTTGTTTCTGCCCGTCAGCACGCAAGAGATCTGACCGAGTACGAACCACAGCGCAGTTTTGGTTTTCAACTGCTGGGCGATGCTCTAATGGAGCTTGGAGATTACGATGGGGCGGCCAGGAATTATGAGAGGATGGAGCAACTGGATGCGGATTCAATCGCCACGCAGGCCCGGCTGGCTAATTTCGATCTGCTCCACGGAAACACGGCTTCAGCCCGAAAACGATATCAGGCCGCTCTGAATCAAGCCCGCGCGTCCTCGATGGTATCTTCCGAGATCACTGCGTGGTGCCATTGGCGCCTTGGCGAAGTTGAGATGGCGACCGGCCAATATCAAAGGGCCGAATTCCATTTCCGTAATGCGCTGGCGACAGTCAAGGATTACTCGCATGCCTTAGCCTCACTTGCGCGCTTACGCGCGGCCAGGGGCGATTTGCCGGGAGCCATAGAAATGCTCGAAACAGTTGCTGGTGGGCATTCCGATCCCGCCGACGCCGCGGCGCTGGGCGACCTTTATCAACTAGCCGGAAGGGCAAGCGACGCTGAGCAGCAATATTCCGTCGTTGAACGTTTGAGTCAGCAAAGTAAGCTCCATTCCGCTCTCTACCATCGGCACCTGGCGCTTTTTTGGGCCGATCACGATCGCAATTTGGATAAGGCATACGAGCTGGCGCGGAAGGAATACGAAACCCGGCGTGATATCTATGGCGCTGATGTGCTGGCCTGGGCGGCGTTCAAAGCCGGCAAAATCCAGGAAGCTGAAACAACAATTAAGGAAGCTCTGCGATTGGGCACGCAGGACGCCCGACTCTTTTATCACGCTGGGATGATTGCACGCGCTGCCGGTGATCAAACCAATGCCACGGATTTTCTGCGGCGCGCAATCAAACTAAACCCGCATTTTGATCCGCGGGAGTCAGTTAATGCCGCCCGGGCGCTCAAGGAAATAACAATGATTGCCACGCGGTGAACGAAGGTGTGCGCGAAACCTCAATGCACGAAAGAAATCTAACCCGGCAGACAGGGCTGGTTGCGCTGCTCCTGCTTGTGTTGATGGCCGCGGCCGGCACTGGATCGGCCCAAAGCCACGGGAGAATCACCGGTTCCGTGCGAAACTCAAAGAGCGAACCCATGGTTGGCGTTGTAGTGGTGGTGGTAAATCAGGTCACCAGAAAGGTCAGCCGTTCCAGAACCGCTGCCGAGGGCACTTACTCAATCCAGTTGCCGGCGGGCGCCTATCGCGTTAGCGTGGCGCCGCCACACACGGCCAGGTTCGAGAAAGACAAGAACTATGGCGAATTTGCGATCGTTCGCGACGACGCTCTTGAGAATGTCATTGTCGAATCCGGGAAAGATACGTCGCTCGATTTTGTAGTTGAGACCATCAAGCCAATCGAGGTTCCGGCCTCGCCATCGGATCGGCCTACCGGCGCCGCCGGTAGAGACACTGTTCCTTCTGAGCCGCAGACAACCCTCGAGAGGAGGGAAGCTCGCGATCGCTGGCGCATCGGCTTTCCTGAATACGACCGATACGGAGATCGCGGAGCCCGCGGCCGCGACATTCCGTTTACCAAAGGGCGCTGGTGGGATCCTTACAATCAAAGTGTGCTAAAGGGCGACTACCCGATCAAAGGCAACAAGCTCTTTATGATTCTCTCTGCGGTAAGCACCACGGCACTCGAGCTGCGGCGCGCTCCGACTTCGGCGGACGTCAGCACCGACGAGCCGCGCAGCGCTGAGTTCTTTGGCCAGCCGGAACAGCTTGCCGCCAGCGAGACTCTTCAGCTTAGTTTTGAGCTGTTTCACGGCGATTCAGTATTCAAGCCGCGCGACTGGGCCATCAAAATTTCGCCGACTTTCAGCATTCCTAACTACCTGAATGCGCGCGAGAACGGAGTGGTCAACATCGATGTGCGGCGGGGAACGAATCGCACCGACACGCACATTTCGCTCGAAGAAGCATTTGCCGAAGTAAAGCTGACGGATGTGAATGAAAACTATGACTTCATTTCCTTACGTGCCGGCATTCAACCCTTCGTTTCCGACTTTCGCGGCTTTCTTTTTTCGGACAACAATCTGGCGGCGCGCCTGTTCGGAGCGTTCGACAATAACCGCTATCAGTTCAACGTGGCTTACTTTTCGATGCTTGAAAAGGATACTAACAGCGGACTGAACCGCTTCGACACGCGCCACCAGAATGTCTACATCGCCAATTTGTTCCGGCAGGATTTTATAATGAAGGGCTACACGATCCAGGGCAGCCTTCATTACAACGATGATCGCAGCACCATCGAATTTGACCGCAACGGTTTTTTGGTGCGGCCGGCCCTGATCGGAGATGTTCGGCCTCATTCGATCAAGGTGGGCTACGTGGGTGTTAACGGCGACGGCCATTTGGGGAGATTGAATTTGACGAACTCCTACTATTACGCTTTTGGTCGCGACAGCCGCAATCCAATCGCCGGGCGAGGGGTGCGGGTGAAGTCACACCTGGCGGCAGTTGAGGCTTCGGTTGATAAGGACTACTTAAGATTTAAAGGATCGTTTTTCTGGGCCCAGGGCGATCGAGATCCAACTGACGCTAAGGGTACCGGATTTGACGCAATCTTTGACGATCCGAATTTCGTTGGCGGACAATTTTCTTTTTGGAATCGGAACGGAATCCGTCTGACGCAAACCGGGGTTGGTCTGGTTCAGCCCAACAGTCTCTTGCCCAGTTTGCGCAGCAGCAAGACTCAGGGGCAGGCAAACTTTGTCAATCCGGGAATCTTTATTTACAACGCTGGGCTGGACGTAGAGGTAACGCAGCGAGTCAAGGCGGTTTTCAATGTGAATTACCTGCGGTTTCATCGTACCGAGCCGCTCGAGGTGGTGTTGTTTCAAAACCGCATCCGCCATGACATCGGATTCGATTACAGTCTCGGAGTGGCATATCGGCCTTTTTTAATCAACAACGTGCAGATAACTTTTGGGGCTTCGACTTTGCAAACAGGACGCGGTTTTCGCGACATCTTTACCGATCGCACGCGCAACTGTCCGCCGAATGTCGGAGATTTCTGCGAGCCGGACGTGATCAATCCACGCAAGCCGCTCTATTCGCTGTTCACGCAACTGAAGCTGATTTTTTGATCCGCGACAGGCAGAAATGAATACGAAGTACAGCCGTCATTTTCGTGTTGATTAATCGATCGAGTTTGGTTCGGAAAGAAAATAGAGCGAACAACAAAAGCTCACTATTAATTGAAAGCTTATTTCTGAAGCTTGATTGCTTTAGGGGTCAGCGAATAGAGTGTTATCGAGGAGGAAGCATTTTGGCAGAAATTGAAATAAATTTGACCGAAAAGGAACACAATGCCTTGCGGGAAATCTCGCTCAAGACCGGCAAATCTGAGGATGAGCTTATTCATGAGGCTGTTAGCAGCCTGATCAGTCGAAGCACCTCTCAGATAGATTCCATGAGAAGAGCGAGGGGGATCTGGAAGAATCGGGCCGATCTGCCTGATTTCGACAAGATCAGACGCGAGTGGGATCGGGTCTGGACCTTGAGCTGAAATGATGCCGCAGTTGTTGCTATTAGATACGGACGTACTGATCGATTATCTGCGTGATCGGACGGAGGCGGTTGATTATCTTGAAAGTCTGACGCCCTCTCTTTTGGTTTCGGCAGTGACTGTTGCTGAGTTGTATGCCGGCGTTCGGGATGGTGATGAGCGCAACGTTCTGGATGAATTTATTCAATCCTTTCAAGTAGTTCCTTTAGACAACCAAATTGCAGTGACAGCGGGGCTGATTCGAAGAGATTACGGCAAAAGCCATGGAACGGGTTTGGCCGACGCAATAATCGCGGCTACGGCACAGATACAAAACGCTAATCTCGTGACTCTAAACCGAAAACACTTTCCGATGGTGAAAGATATAGTAGTACCTTATCAAAAGGCTCAATAAACAGTTTCATGCCAACTGACTTTAGAGCCCTGGCGCTGACATTGCTAGTTCTAATCGTCGGGCTTGCCATATTCGTTGCTCCGGTTAACCAGTCTTCGGCGCGACATACGCCCCACCACCATGAGGAGACCGTAGGATTAATCAGGTCTTCATCAATCACGACAAGTGTATCGAATGCGAATCAGCAATCTGAACGGGCTAAACTCGAGGGCTGCATTACCTGTCACGGCGAGATCGAGCCGATGCACCGCTATGGCACCACCGAAACTCTCACCAAACTAAAGGACGGCAAAGACGCAGTCGGACTCTCATGCACCGCCTGCCACGGCGGTAATCCTGTTCCACGAAAAACCAGCGACGCTCCAAATGAAATCGAACGCGCCAAGACCGAAGCTCACGTTCGGCCCCGCTTTCCCGACAAATGGCGTAGAGATGGTAAATATTCGGGAGCTAATCCCGAACGAACCAATACTCTTTTGGCCCGCGAGAGCTGGGAGTTTGTTCGCTTTATTAATCCGGGCGACATCCGAGTCGCCGCCACTACGTGTGCGGGCAGCGGTTGTCATGAAGTCGAAGCCCGCAACGTTGCGCGCAGCATGATGACTCACGGCGCGATGCTTTGGGGCGCGGCGCTCTACAACAACGGCAGCTTTCCTCTCAAAGACGTGCGTTTTGGCGAAAGCTATGCGGATGCCACCGGTGCTCCGCAGCAACTGGTGCAGACACCCCAACCTTCTTATGAAGAGCAACGCACAAAAGGCCTGCTGGAGTTTCTCGATCCGATCCCGCGCTGGGAGATCTCGCAGCCGGGTAACGTGCTGCGGGTGTTTGAGCGAGGCGGAAAGCGCCGCCTGGAAGTCGGTCTGCCCGATAAGGAAGAAGAGCCCGGTAAACCCGATAAGGGTCTGAGTCCAAGAGGCTTTGGCTCGAACAACCGCACTGATCCGGTTTTTCTCGGTCTGCAAAAGACCCGGTTGATGGATCCAACGCTAAACTTTCTTGGCACGAACGATCATCCGGGGGACTATCGCTCATCCGGTTGCACCGCTTGCCATGTGATTTACGCAAACGATCGCGACCCCTCGCACTCAGCATTCTATAACCAGGCCGGCAATTCAGGCCGATCGCAAACCGCAGACAGCAGTATCCCCAAGAACCAATCTGGCCATCCAATCAAACATCAGTTCACCACTCAGATTCCGACTTCGCAGTGCATGGTCTGCCACATGCACCCGGGCACAAACATGGTCGCCACTTATCTCGGTATGACCTGGTGGGACAACGAGAGCGACGGCGACAAGATGTATCCGAAGGCACAGCACAATCCTTCACAGGACGAAGAAGCTGAGAAGCTGAGACGCAATCCGGAAGGATCGAGTCTCCGCGGTCTATGGTCAGACCTGGGTTTTCTGGAAAAGACCGGCACGCCTGAGTTCAACAGCCAGCTCACAAACACTCAATTTGGCGATTTCCATAGTCACGGCTGGATGTTTCGCAAAGTCTTCAAGCGCGATCGCAAAGGAAATCTTTTGGATGCTGAGGGTGGAATCGTTGGCGCGGATGATCCTGATAAATTCAAAAAGGCTGTCCACCTGAACGACATTCACCTCGAGAAAGGAATGCATTGCGTCGATTGCCACTTCCGTCAGGACTCACATGGTGATGGTTCTCTTTACAACGAACCACGCGCTGCAATTGAGATTGCCTGCCAGGACTGTCATGGCACGATTCGCGAGAAGGCAAACCTCTTTACTTCTGGTCCAGCAGCGGCGACTGTGACGGGTGGACTGGCTGATCGTCGCAAGGCGCAGAATCAGCCGCTGACTGGACAGGATCTGACGCGCATTCGATTTCGGAACCCGGACGGTGAACGGGTGGCGGCGTTTCAGGTGGTGCGCCGAGATCAAAAGAAGAAGGACGAAAAGGGAAATGAGATCGAGTTGAAAACCGGTGACATCATCCAGAACTCGCTGGTGGTGCCCGGGCGCTGGTGGCGTGTTTCGCAGACCCTGGACACAGTGACGTTGGGAAGCCGTGACTATAATGAAAAGTCGCGTTACGCCAAGACGATCCGCAAAGATAACCGGACCTGGGGTGATGTTCCTGCCGACGATAATAAGCTTGCGCATCGCGACAGCGACATGACCTGTTTCGCCTGCCATTCATCCTGGGTGACGAGCTGTTTTGGTTGTCACCTCACGATGCAGGCTAATCGCAAGATGCCGAATCGCCACAACGAGGGCGGCAACTCGCGAAACTTCACCCAATATAACTATCAGGTGCTTCGCGATGACATTTTCATGCTGGGCCGGGACGGCACCGTGACTGGAAACCGCATTGCTCCAGTCAGGTCGTCCTCGGCCGTTCTGGTCAGCTCGCAAAACCAGAACCGCGAATGGATCTATTCGCAACAGCAGACGACCTCGGCCGAGGGCTTTGCCGGCCAGGCGTTCAATACTCATGTGCCGCACACCGTGCGCTCGACCGAAACCAAAGCTTGCAGCGACTGCCATGTTTCTGACCGGAATGACAACAATGCCTGGCTGGCCCAGGTGCTTTTGCAGGGCACAAACTTTGTCAACTTCATGGGCCGCTATATTTATGTGGCCGCCGATCACTCGCTGGAGGTCGTCGTCGCCACCGAACGAGAAGATCCCCAGGCCGTTTTCGGGAGCACGCTCCAGAAAATCGCTTACCCGGATAATTTTGAGAAGTTTGTGAAGGCCGGCAGGGAATTGAAAACCTTTTATGAGCACGTGGGTAATCCGAAGGTATTGCAAGTGCAGTTAAGGGGTGAATATGCCTACGTGGCCGCCGGCGAAGGTGGGTTGCGCGTGTATGACGTTGCGCAGATCGATCAGAAAGGTTTCTCTGAGCGAATCGTCACGGCGCCCGTGTCTCGTTTTGGCCAGCGGTTCTGGGTGAAGACAAGGTATGCGACAGCGGTGGCCGCGCCAACGACTCTGGCAGTCGATCCGGCGCGCTGGCGAATGAAGGCTGATGGAACGATGATCGATCCGGAAAGCGCCGCCCGTCTTACTGGTGAAGAGCGAAAGCAGTTGGTCAATGAAGAGCAGCCCATCCATCCGCTTTATGGCTACTTGTATGTGGCCGACAAATATGAAGGATTAATTCTGGTCAATGCGGCGACGCTGCTGGACGGCGATCCGCTTAACAATTACCTGAGGCGGGTGCTCGATCCCGCGAAGCACCCGAATGGAGCTTTCAATCCGGAAGGTGTGCTGACGGGCGCGAACAACCTCACAATCGCGGGAAACTATGCGTACCTCACCACCGATCAGGGTTTGGTGATCGTGAGCATTGACGATCCATTGAATCCCAAAGTGGTGCGAAGGATTGCAGAACCTCTATTGAAAAATCCTCGGTCCATCGCAATCCAATTCCGATACGGTTTCGTGGTTGATGACGAAGGCTTAAAGGTTGTTGATGTGACTATACCGACGGCAGCGCGATTGGTGGACAGCGCATCTGTGAGGCTTGCGGACGCGCGCGATGTTTACGTGGCTCGGACTTATGCTTATGTGGCAAACGGCAAAGAGGGAATTGCGATTATCGATATCGAGCAGCCGGAAAGGCCACGGTTGGACCAGATGTATAACGCCGAAGGAAAGCTCAACGACGTGCATCAAGTGAAGATCGCGATGACGAATGCGAGCCTTTTTGCCTATGTCGCCGATGGTCACAACGGCCTGCGCATTTTGCAGCTTACATCGCCTGAGACGATGCCTGAGTACGCCGGTTTCAGTCCGCGCCCGCGCCCCGTGCTGATTGCGACTTTTAAGACTAAGGGTGACGCGCTTGGCGTTTCCAAAGCTTTGGATCGCGATCGCGCCGCGGACGAGAGTGGCAATCAGATTTCGGTGTTTGGACGACGGGGCGCAAGGCCATTCAGATTCGATGAGTTGATGCGAATGTTCAGAACTGAAGATGGAACGGGTGAGTGGTTCAGGGTGAGTGATGTGCCGGCGACAACGGCGGTCAGGAGTAAGCAGTGAGCAGTAAGCAGTAAGCAGTGAGCAGTAAGCAGTGAGCGGTGGAGACTACTTGGCTTGAGTGATTGGCTCTGGGGTTGAGAGGCTTTTGAACTTGAGCGGGGGCAAGCCGCCCTTCCTAACCCTGAGACTTTTCAACTTGAATTATTAGTTGAGAGGTTGAGAGGCATTCAAAGTTGAGCGGGGGCAAGCCGCCCTTCCTAACCCCGAGACTTTCCTGCTTGAGTGATTCATTCGGAGGCTGAGGGGGGCTTCCAAGTCCCTTTTACATTAACCTCTCGCGCAGTTTCTTAACCAATTCCTTTGCATCGGCAGGTGAGAGGTTCTCAAGGTCGGTTTCGCGAATCTCATCGACTATCTTTTGATTGGCAAGGTCAAACAGCGAGGTCTGAGCAGCAAGTTTCCTTCGACCCGCTCGTTTCGCCGCTGCTGAGATCGCGTCACTTACAGGAGGCGGGGCTGCACTCTGAAAGCCAACCGGTGCTTCCCCAGCGGCAGCGCTCGAGGCCGAGGCGGCTTTTGCGCTATCAACCACCAGATCACTCTGCTCCATTGCAATCTGATCTTCCTCAGCAAAAACATCCAACTCATAACGCTCCAGCCGTTCAAGCACTTGACGCGCATTGGCCAGCACTACTGGAGGCAGCCCTGCCAATCGAGCGACCTCGATGCCGTAAGACTTCGAAGCGCGGCCGCGCTCGAGCCGATGCAAAAACACCACCTCGCCTTCTCGTTCAGTAGCAGTGATCTGATAGTTCTGTCCCCCAGGCAGTCGTTCAGCGAGCTCAGTCAGCTCATGGTAGTGAGTTGCGAAGAGAGTCTTGGCGGCGTGTTCGGCGGAGTCGTGCAGATACTCAGCCACTGCCCAGGCGATCGACAGTCCGTCAAACGTAGCCGTGCCTCGTCCAATCTCGTCCAGCAGCACCAGCGAGCGTGGCGTCGCGCTGTGAAGAATCGCGGCCGTCTCCGTCATTTCCACCATGAACGTCGACCGGCCGCGAGTAAGATCGTCCGACGCGCCGACGCGCGTCCAGATGCGATCGAGTATCGGTAGTCGCGCCTTCTCTGCCGGAACAAAGCCCCCCATCTGCGCCATTAAACAGATGATTGCAGTCTGTCTCAGGATCGTGCTCTTTCCACCCATGTTTGGACCGGTGATAATCAGCAACCGGTCGGTGGAGTTGTTCATATAGAGGCTATTGGGGACAAACGGTTCTTCATTGAAGACTTCAATTACCGGATGGCGGCCGTGAATGATTTCGATCTCATCGCCGTCGTGCATCACCGGACGCACGAAACTTCGCCTGGCAGCGGTTTCAGCCAGGGAAGCAATGGCATCCATGGCCGCCAGCGCTCGGGCGGTGGCTTGAATGCGTTTTGACTCGGCCGCAGCCTGACGGCAGACGTCGGTAAAAATCTCGGTTTCGAGTTGAACGATGCGTTCTTCAGCGCCCAGCACTTTCTTTTCCCAATCCTTCAGCTCGGGAGTAGTGTAGCGTTCGGCGTTGGCGAGCGTTTGCCGCCGCTCGTAATTAGAAGGAACGCGCGCGGCGTTGGCCTTTGAAACCTCGATGTAGTATCCAAAGACGTTGTTAAATCTGATCCTGAGGTTCGAGATGCCGCTGCGGGTTCGCTCGGTCGCCTCCAGAGTCGCGATCGTTTGCTTGGCGTTGCGGCTGATCGAGCGCAATTCGTCGAGCTCCGCGGAATAGCCTTCGCGAATCGTGCCGCCTTCGCCGATTTTTACGGGTGGGTCATCCGAGATCGATTTGCTTAACAACGCGCGCAGCTCCGGCAACTCATCAGTGCTCTCACAGAGGATCTGGAGCAGTGAAGACTGTGCGTCTGAAAGGAGAGCGCGGATGTTAGGAACCTGCTCGAGCGAACGCAGAACTGCAACCAGATCTCTTGGCCCCGCCGAGCCGAGATTGATTCGTCCGTTTAGGCGCTCAAGATCCGATACCTCCTTCAAGAGTGCGCGCAGCTTGTCTCGCTTGATTTGCGACGCCCGCAGTTCATCAACTGCGGAAAGGCGCGCTTCGATCTCGCCGCGCTTAACGGAAGGACGCAACAACCACGACCGCAAGAGCCGTGCGCCCATGCCGGTAACCGTTTCATCAATGATATCCAGAAGGGATCGGCCAGATGACCCTGCTAAGGATTCAACTAACTCCAGGTTGCGCACTGTAACAGCATCGAGCACCAGATGGTTCTGAGGCTCAAAATAGACCAGATCGGTAATGTGGGCAGCGGCTGCGCGTTGGGTTTCGCGCGCGTAACGCAGACATGCCCCGGCGGCCCGCACGGCTTGCGGCTTTCGTTCAAGGCCGTAGCCTTCAAGCGAGCGCACCCCGAAATGATCCCGTAACAGCGCCGCACATTCTTCGCTTTGCCAAAGCCAATCCTCAACTGGCGTTAACGACACTTCAAACGGCATTAAGTTTGAGGACGTTTCGGGGTCTTGCGATCGAGCTGAGGGCGCAGCATCTTGTCCGGCGCCCACCGGGAGCGGCGCGGTTTGTGGCTTGTTCGAAAACCCGCTCTTGATCAGCGGGGCCAGCGAGGTGGGGAAAAGCAACTCGCGGGGCGCATAGGACTCGAGCCCGGCGCAGATCTTTTCCCAGGCGTTGTTTCCGGCTTCTTGTGTGGCGCGAAACTCGCCCGTCGAGATGTCAAGAAAAGCAGCGCCAACCGTATCGCCCGTGCTGCACACAGCGGCCAGGAATACGGATTCGCGTGCTGCGAGGAGCTGAGGATCAATCGGCGTGCCAGGGGTAACAATGCGCACGACTTCGCGGCGCACAAGCTTTTTGGTGTTGGAAGCTTCTTCAACCTGCTCGCAGATGGCGACTCGGAATCCACGTCGAACCAGGCGGGCGATGTAATTAGCGGCGGAGTGATGTGGAACCCCGCACATGGGAATCGGATCGCCGCGCTCTTTATGGCGGGCGGTAAGAGTGATCTGGAGCTCTCGGGAGCCAACGACCGCGTCGTCAAAGAAAAGCTCGTAGAAATCGCCAAGCCGAAAAAAGAGCAGCGTCCCCGGGTGCTGCTGCTTTAGTAGCTGGTACTGGCGCAGCATTGGCGTTGAATTGGCACTAGTCATAACTTTGTGAGGAGCGGTAAATGGGGAATAGTAAATGGTAAATAGCAAATAGTAAATGGTAAATGGTGAACAGTGAATGGTGAACAGTGAATGGTGAACAGTGAATGGTGAACAGTGAATGGTGAACAGTGAATGGTGAACAGTGAATGGTGAATGGTGAGTGGTGAGTGGTGAGTGGTGA
>Ga0187893_10006945_pt1 | contig 18967 bp, 17 predicted proteins | sample MA1701074metaG_FD_139574 | JGI IMG/M metagenome (GOLD analysis project Ga0187893, IMG submission 139574) | White microbial mat communities from a basaltic lava cave in the Kipuka Kanohina Cave System on the Island of Hawaii, USA - MA170107-4 metaG ... | reverse complement strand
TTTGCATGGCCGTGGTCAGTTTGAGTTGTGTCCCGTCTGCTATTGGGAAGATGACGGCATGGACGAAGGCAATACTAGGCTGGAAGAGGCCAGGGCAAATTACCAGCGATTTGGGGCGTGCGACGAACGCTGGAGACATGCGGTTCGGCGGCGCCGCACGAGTGAGCGGTAGTCGGAGTCCAGATGGCCAAGCGACCAAGCATCCGACGCGTTGGGAAGGGCGTTCTGCTTGAACTCGTGCTGGCCGGCACCGACGCCCGGTTCGCCGCGCTCCTCGGGTTCAGATGCGAGCCGTTCATGCCTTACGGGCGCAACCAGCCGAAGACGCCAACCTGCGACGTCTTTCCATAGACGTTTGCTCCCCAACCGCTGCACTTGGCGTCGCAACTCTGAGTCGCATCGGCACACCAGCCTCGACTTTCGAGCGAGGTGCGGCCGCCAGGCGGCTTCATAGTTTCTTGTACATCCGATCCACCGCGTCCAACATCCGATTGCACTGGCGCACGAAGTCCATGATCCGCTGGCGCTCGGCGAGTTCCGCGGCCGAATAGAGGCCGTGCTTGCGCGCGTTGCGGTTGCCCTTCGGTGCGCCGCTGCCGGCGGCGCCGCCATGCTTGCGGCAGCGCAGCTTGTCCTTCACCGCCGGCGCCCGGCACAGGTCGCCGGAGCGTGTGAGGGCGCCGCACCTCCGGCTGCCGAGCATGCGAGCTATGGCAGCGGCATCGGGCTGCGCGCCCCGCGGTCGTGGGGATTGCACCCTCGGCAACTTCGGCGCGCTCAAGCCGCGAACTCGTCCGCGTCGGGATCGTTCGCCGGTTCGCAATCGCCCCCAGTCCGCTCTCCGGCCGCCGCCTTCGCACGGTCCTTGTTCGCGAGCTCGATGATGAAATCGTTGTACATCTCGAGCTCCTCGTTTCGCTCGTGTTGGGCCTCAATGCGCCGCAGTTGCGACATGAGCTCCTGGACGCGGGCGTGCAGCCAGTCGTTGTGGTGATCGAGCCGGCCGACATGCCGGGAGAACAGCGACAGCAGGCGGCCGGAGTGGCCGAGATAGGCGAGGCGCAACCGCTCTTCCCGTGCCGGGTCGCGGGCCGAGCGCACGCAGTCCATGGCCATGCCGTGGACGGTCATCAGCTGCGCGACGAGCAGAGACGCGATCTCGTCGCCAGGCTCGACATCGGTGAACGCCGCTTCGGTCGCGGCCCGGCGGTCCTCCTGGACCTGGGGGCTCGGCGTGTCGCCGATCGCGAGGCATTCGGCGACTTCGCGGGCGACTCGCCCGGACTGCTCGTCCAGGCGCCGGGCCGCGCGCTCCAGCAAGGGTTGCACGTCCACCCCGTCGGTCGCTTCCGCTGCCGTCTCGTCGCTTGTCGTGGGTGTCTCCTCGGTCATTGCGTTCCTCCATCTTACGGCTTGACGGGTACCAACTTTGTTCTATATTATACGCGAACGGAGGAGAGTGCAATGGAAAATATTGTACCAGGATACGTGAATTGCTGCGACAACCGGAAGATCAGTCAACAGCCGCCCTTGGTCCGGGCACCAAAACCTCTTCGCTCGGCCATGGTGGAAAGGTGTTAACTTCCTTTACATGGGGTTGTTCCTCGGATTCAAAAGTTTTAGGTAAGCGATCCTGACCATTTGTCGCGGAGAACGTACTTTGGCTCCTACAAATGCGTAAATCGGTCGCTTTAGCGCCGGGTGTAGCGATGCTTGACCCCTGGCGGGAACCACTCGGGGTCGCCCGCCGGGTGCAGCGTCACCCGCGGCATGCGGTACTCGGCCGGGGCGTAGTTCTTGAACTCGCTGTTCAGCCGCTCGAGGTGCGCCTGGATCGAGCGGGCGATGGCCTCGCGCTTGCCCTCGTCGCCCGTCGCCGTCGGTGCCAGCTCGACGGCGACGGCCAGGTGCGGTGCCTCGTCCAGTCCCTCCTTGGCCTGCAGGACGAACTTGCCGGTGACCCAGTCGCGCACCGCCGCCTGCTCGAGCCCGACGCTGACGTTCTCCGGATAGACGTTGGCGCCGAAATAGGAGACCGCGAAGTTGGCGCGACCGAAGACGAAGACGAACGGCAGACGGTGCACGCCGCGCCAGCCATGGCCGCCCAGCTCCTTGACCGGGTCGAATTTCCACTCGGCCAGGACATGAATCATGCGCTCGTAGGGGATCAGCCCGCCATTGTCGGCGATGTGGTAGCGCACCAGCGGCACGCCGTTGTCGCCTGTGAAGAGCAGGGTCTGGCCGCGCCCCTCGACCTCGGGCACGGTCTCGAAATAGCGCACGAACGGATCGTACTGCACCAGCGTCGGCAGCCGCGATTCGCCGAACAGCTGGCGCGCCGCCCCCGGGTTGGCGCCGAGGAAACGGCGGATGCAGACCGACAGCGGCGTCTCGTTGCCGAGCACGCCGGCATCGGCGGTGCCGTAGAGCGAGGCCGAATCGTAGCACCAGTCGGTCGATCCCAGCCGCTCGCCCGCCAGCGTGCGCCACTCCTCGCTGAACACCTCGCCGGCCATCGCCAGCTTCACCCGGAGCGGCCGCCAGTCGATGCCGCCGGCGATGCCGCCATCGATCACGTCCTTGAGGAAGGGCGGATAGCCCAGCAGCACCGTCTGCTCGAACTGCGGCGCCAGCTCGCGCGCCAGGCGCCAGGTCTCGTCCCGGTTGCTGCCGGGCGTGACCACGGTGATCGGATAGCCCTTGGCCGCGAGGTAGCGGCAGCAGGCCGCCGTGAACATGCCGCCCACCCAGGTGCCGAGGGCGAAGCAGACGATGGCCAGCGTCCGCCGCTGGTCGGCCTGGAAGCTGTCATGGAAGACCTGCTCGAAGCGCACGGCGACCGGCAGCTCGTCGCTCATGAACCGGGGCCAGAAGGTCGGTCTGCCGGTCGAGCCCGAGGACACCGCGATGAAGTCGCAGCTCTCCAGCCGGCCGCCGCGGCAGAGCTGGGCCAGCGGATGCCGGTAGAGGTAGTTCTGCTTGGTCGCCAGCGGCAGCCCGGCGAAGTCCGCCGCCGTCCGGATGCGGCCGGGTTCGATCCCGTGCTCGGCCAGGAAGGCGCGATAGGCCGGAACGGACGCCGCCACGTCGCGGAACAGCGCCAGGGCGGTCTCCGCCGGGTCCTGGCGGTCGCCGCGCTCCAGCAGCCGGTCGAGCGGCGTTGCCAGAAAGTGCCGCAGGGCCTCGCCCGCCCGCGCGGGCTGCCGATGGTCGACCATGACGGCACCTTTTTCCATCGCCGGGGTTATATGTTGCCGGCTTGCCACCAAATTTGCCACAGTACCATTGCCCGCCTGCTGTGGTTTCCTTATCTACGTATGTGGCGGGCCGCGGGACGCGGTTCCCGCACGCATGGTTCAGTTTCACTTGAGGGGAGAAATCACGATGCGTCGCAGCCTTCTTGCCATCGCCATGCTGGTCGCTGGTCTAGGACTAAGCGCCTGCAAGTTCGAATCGATGTCGGCGTTCGACAACAATTGCAGCCGCAACGGCGGCATCTACAACGAGGCGCACTGCGCCAATTTCGGCACCTGACGCCGATCGGACATTTCGGCAGTGAAAATGGGGCGTTCGCTGCGGCGGCGCCCCATTTCGTTTCGGCCAGGATTTCGTCCTATTGGGCGTCCTGCCGGGACGGGCTAGGACTCCCGGCCAAGGAACTCCCGCCGGCGTTTCGCTTCATGCATCAGCGTGACCACCTCGGCGGGGCGCACGCCATCCACGTTCATCACCGCCTGCACCACGGGATCGGCGAGCATCTCCGACAGCGGCGGCTCCCAGCTGTGCAGGACGACGGTTCGGCGCTCTCGGGTTGCCGGCGACGTGCGTAGCGTCATGGGCTGCTCCTTGTCTTCTGCTGCTGGCTTCGCGCGCCGGCGGTGGCTCGCATCGGGCTCGGCGCTGGACGCCATTCAATGCGCGGGCGGTGGCAGGAGTTTTGCGACAATGGGGCGATACCAAGGCAATTGGCGACCGCCCGGGCTTGCGGCGGCAACGGCTTCACACTAAGGTCCGCCGCCGTCGTTCAAGACTCCGGATCCATCCCATGCCGTTCCTTGCCGCCCGTCTCGACAACATCAAGCCGTCGCCCACCATCGCCGTCACGCAGAAGGCGCGCGAGCTGAAGGCCGCCGGCCGCGACGTCATCGGCCTCGGCGCCGGGGAGCCTGATTTCGACACGCCCGACAACATCAAGGAAGCGGCGATGGCGGCGATTCGCCGCGGCGAGACCAAATATACCGACGTCGACGGCACGCCCGCCCTGAAGCAGGCGATCTGCGCCAAGTTCAAGCGCGAGAACGGCCTCGACTACAAGCCGGAGCAGATCAGCGTCGGCACCGGCGGCAAGCAGGTGCTCTACAACGCCCTGGTCGCCACCGTGAACCCGGGCGACGAGGTCATCATCCCGGCGCCCTACTGGGTGTCCTACCCGGATATAGTTCTCCTCGCCGACGGCAAGCCGGTGTTCGTCTCCTGCTCGCAGAATACCCAGTTCAAGCTGCTGCCGGAGCATCTGGAGCAGGCGATCACGCCGAAGACCAAGTGGCTGATCCTCAACAGCCCCTCGAACCCGACCGGTGCGGCCTATAGCCGGGCGGAGCTGCGGGCGTTGGCCGACGTGCTGCTGAAGTACCCGCATGTCTGGGTGCTGACCGACGACATGTACGAGCACCTGGTCTATGACGGCTTCGAGTTCAGCACCTTGGCGCAGGTCGAGCCCAAGCTCTACGAGCGCACCCTGACCATGAACGGCGTCAGCAAGGCCTACTGCATGACGGGCTGGCGCATCGGCTATGGCGGCGGCCCCGTCCCGCTGATCAAGGCGATGGCGAAGCTGCAGTCGCAATCCACCTCGAATCCCAGCTCGATCAGCCAGGCTGCGGCCGTCGCCGCCCTCAACGGCCCGCAGGACTTCATTCCCGAGCACAACCGCCAGTTCAAGGCCCGGCGCGACCTCGTTGTGGAGATGCTGAACCAGGCGCCCGGCCTGCACTGCCATCGCCCGGAGGGCGCCTTCTACGTCTATCCCTCCTGCGCCGGCGCCATCGGCAGGACCACGCCGCAGGGCAAGGTCATCGACACCGACGAGGACTTCGTGACCTATCTGCTGGAGGCGGAGGGCGTCGCCGCCGTGCAGGGGGCGGCCTTCGGCCTGTCGCCGTTCTTCCGCATCTCCTACGCCACCTCGATGGAGGCGCTGAAGGAGGCGTGCACCCGCATCCAGCGGGCCTGCAAGGCCCTGCGCTAGGCGGCCGAGCGGCTCTCCGGTTCCTCGTCGGGCGCGTGCGGCTCGCGGCTGACCATCACCTTGTCGATGCGGCGGCCGTCCATGTCGACGACTTCGAAGCGATAGTCGTCGATCTGGAACCAGTCGGCGGCCTTGGGAATGCGGCGCAACTGGTCCATCACCAGCCCGGCGACGGTCTGGTAGCTGGCCTCGTCCTCGTCCGGCAGGCGCTGGATGCCCACGGCGTCCTTGAGCTGGTCGATCGGCAGCATGCCGTCCACGAGCCATGACCCGTCGGCCCGTTGGGTGACGGAGGCTTCCTCCTCCTGCCCCGGTTCGGGCAGGTCGCCGATCAGCGCCTCCAGCAAATCCTCCAGCGTGACGATGCCCTGGAAGTCGCCATATTCGTCGACGATGAGGGCGATCGGCGCGCCGGTGCGGCGGAAGGTCTCGAGCGCCTTCAGCGCCGGCGCCGATTCCGGAATATAGAGGGGCGGCTTCATGGCGGCGCGCAGGTCGAACCCCCGACCCGCCAGCTCTCCGGCGAGCACGTCCTTGACCTCGGCGACGCCGACGATGTGGCGGCGGCCGCCCTCCGCCACGGGAAATCGCGAATAGTGGCTGTCGAGCATCTTCTGCTTGGTTTCCTCGACCGGGTCCTCGAGATCCAGCCACTCCACCTGAGTGCGCGGCGTCATCAGCGCACTGACACGCCGGTCGCCCAGGCGCAACACCATGTCGACGATCGATTTCTCGATCGGGTGGAAGTGTCCGGACTCGGCGCCCTGCTGCATCAGCACCTTGATCTCTTCATCGGTCACCGCCGGCTCGCTGCCGTGTCGCATCGGCAGCAGCCGCAGCACGAGTTCGGTCACGACGTTCAGCAGCCAGACGATCGGCCCGGCGATCCGCGACAAGAGGCTCATTCCGCGTGCCAATCGCGCGGCAATCACCTCGGCTCGGCGGAGCGCCAGTCGCTTCGGCACCAGTTCGCCGAGAATCAGCGACAGGAAGGTAATGGAGACGACGACGGCACCAATCGCGATGCCCTCCGCGTACTCTGCCAGCCCGGGGAACTCGGACGCCAGCCAGGCGGCGACCCCTTCCGATATCGTCGCGCCGCCGAAGGCGCCGGCGAGCACGCCGATCAGCGTGATGCCGATCTGCACCGTGGACAGAAAGCGGCCGGGGTGTTCGGCCAGGTCCACGGCCGCTTTCGCGCCCCGATCCCCCTGGTTCGCCGCGTGCTTCAGCCGTGCCCGCCGCGCCGACACGATGGCCATTTCGGCCATGGCAAACAGTCCGTTCAGGAGAATCAACAGCAGGACGATCAGTATCTCGAGCGTCATTGCAACGCGTTCGTCCAGACCGGGTCGGTCGTGCGCCGGCTCGGAGGGACAGGCCCCTCTCAGGTGAGGCGAATCGACTGCTACATACCAAGGTATTTGCCGGCCAACTGCAAGCCCTCTTGCAGCGAGACCCAGCCGATGCCGACGACGGCGCCGAGCGCGAGGCAACCGGCAAGCAGCCCGATCGCGGCGAGAACGCCGTCACGCTCGAGGACCGCCAGCGACATCAGCGCGATCGGCACGACGAGGGGCGCGTTGAACAGGATGGGTATGAGCAACAGCAGCGCCAGCGCCAGGCAGACCAATCCCATCACACGCTCGCCGACCGGCCCGGCAAGCACCGTGAGCCGCGGCCGCAGCAGTCGCTCGATCCAGGCGAGATATGGCAGCGTCCGTTCGACCATGCGCGAGAAGTCCGCGTGCGACAGCGATCGGTCGGCGAGAAAGCGCGGCAGCCACGGCCGCGGCAGGCCGATCGCAAGCTGCAGGGCAACGAGCGTGAGCGGCACCGCGGCGATGGAGGAGATGCCCGGTAGAAGGCCCGGCAATGCCAGAACCAGCATCAGCACGCCGTACCCGCGATCCCCGAGCAGGCGCGTGATGTCGCCAAGCGATATCCGCTCGCCGGGCCACGTCCGGGCCAGGTGTTCGAGCACGAACGAAACGCGCTGTGGTCTGGCGCGGAGCGTCTCCGCTGCGGTATCGTTCACGATTGTTCCAGGAGTCAATGCGGGGGCTGCAGTCGCGGCGATTGTGCATCCCAGATATGATCAACCGCCCACTGCCGCAAGGGAATCGTCGTTTTCGCTTGCATCGCCGTCTGTGGCGCGGAGAACATGAAGCCGCGCATGACAGAATTACGGCGGCCTGGGCAAATTGGCGTGCCGGTAATGTAGAGGGAGGACGTTCAGCATGGGCCAACGCGAAGCGTCAGCGCCGCGCTGCGCTGCACTTGTGGGACCATATCTCAGCGGCAAGACGACGCTGCTGGAGAGCCTGATGTTCGCGACCGGCGCGACCAACCGCAAGGGCTCGATAAAGGAGGGCAATACCGTCGGCGACAGCGCCCCGGAGGCACGCGCGCGCAAGATGAGCGTCGAGGTCAACGCGGCCACGACTGAGTATCTCGGCGAGAGGTGGACGTTCCTCGATTGCCCCGGCTCGATCGAGCTGACGCAGGAGGCGCAGAACGCGCTGGTAGTGGCCGATGTGGCGGTCGTCGTCTGCGAGCCGGAAGTGTCGCGGGCGCTGACGCTGGCGCCGCTGTTCAAGTTCCTGGACGATCGGCAGATTCCGCACATCTTGTTCATCAACAAGATGGATACGGCGGCGTACCGCGTGCGGGACGTGTTGGCGGCGCTGCAGGGCGTTTCGAGCCGCAAGCTGGTCTTGCGGCAGGTGCCGATCCGCAAGGTCGAGAAGTCGGGCGCCGAGACCGTCTCCGGCTTCATCGATCTGGTGAGCGAGCGCGCCTACAACGCTCCCGGCAACGACTCCGACCTGATCCAGATCCCTGCGGAGGTCGTCGAGCGCGAACAGACGGCGCGGCGCGAGCTGCTCGAAGCGCTCGCCGATTTCGACGATCATCTGCTCGAGCAACTGCTCGAAGACGCGATTCCGCCGAAGGAGGAAATCTACCAGCAGATCTCCAAGGATCTCGCCGGCGACCTGATCGTGCCCGTCCTGCTCGGCGCGGCGGAGCGCGATCATGGCGTTCACCGGCTGCTCAAGGCGCTCCGTCACGACGTCCCCGGCCCGGCAGCGACGGCGGCGCGAATCGGCGTGACTCCGGCGTCCGGCGACACGGTGGCGCTCGTCTGCAAGACGTTTCACCAGGCCCACACCGGCAAGATCTCGCTGGCGCGTATCTGGGGTGCCCCTCTCCAGGACGGCGGCACTCTTCATGGCCATCGCTATTCCGCGATCTACCGAATGAAGGGGCATGAGCTCGGCAAGCAATCCACGTCGGTCAGCGGCGAGGTGGTTGGTCTCGGTCGGATGGATGCGGTGGCGACCGGGCAGTTGCTTACGGCATCCGGCAAATCCGCCGGAACCGTCGACTGGCCGGTGAGGCTGCCGCCGCTGTTCTCGCTTGCCATCAATGTCGAGAATCGGGCCGACGAGGTCAAGCTGACGGCCGCGCTGCACAAGCTGGGCGAGGAAGATCCGTCGCTGTCGATCGAGCACAACCAGGATACCCACGAGCTCGTGATCTGGGGTCAGGGCGAAATTCACCTGCAGGTCGCGATCGACCGGTTGCGGCTGAAATACGGGCTTGCCGTGAAATCGCATCGTCCCACGATCAACTACCGGGAGACGATCCGCCGCGGCGTCAAGCAGCACGGGCGCCACAAGAAGCAGAGCGGCGGTCACGGCCAGTTCGGCGACGTGCACGTCGAGATCAAGCCCATGCCTCGGGGGAGCGGATTCGAATTTGTCGACAACGTCGTCGGCGGAGCCGTTCCCCGGCAGTACATCTCATCGGTGGAGGACGGCGCGCGCGACTATCTCAATCGCGGGCCTCTGGGGTTCCCCGTCGTCGATGTGTCTGTGACGCTCTATGACGGCCAGTATCATAGCGTCGACAGCTCCGACATGGCCTTCAAGACGGCGGCCAGGATCGCCATGAGCGAAGGCATGCCGAAGTGCGAACCGGTGCTGCTGGAGCCCATCTGTTCCGTTCAGATCACCATACCCAGCGACTTCACCGCGCGCGTCCACGGCCTGATCAGCGGTCGCCGCGGCCAGATCCTCGGGTTCACGCCGAAGGAGGGCTGGCAGGGGTGGGACGAGGTCAATGCCTATCTGCCGCAGTCGGAGCTGCACGACCTCATCATCGAACTGCGATCGCTCACCATGGGCGTGGGCACGTTCGCATGGAAGTTCGACCATCTGCAGGAATTGATCGGCCGCCTCGCCGACAAGATCGTGGAGCACCGGCTCGCTGCGGCTCACTAGGCGCGATTGGCGGCCCGAAATCGCCGCAGCGGCAGTGCTTTCCGCGATCTTTGAGCAGTTCCAAGGAACCTTGAAGGACTCTGAGCAAGAACCATATCCTATCTCGGCGACGCGTTTCATATCGGGAGAGATCGTGATGGAGAAGATCGACATCGGCATCGCGGAGAACGAACGCAAGGCGATCGCCGAGGGGTTATCGCACCTGCTGGCCGATACCTACACTCTCTATCTGAAAACCCACAATTTCCACTGGAACGTCACCGGGCCGATGTTCAATACGCTGCATCTCATGTTCGAGACGCAGTACACGGAGCTGGCCCTGGCCGTGGACCTGATCGCCGAACGCATCCGCGCGCTGGGCTTCCCGGCACCGGGCAGCTACGGCCAGTACGCCAAGCTGTCCTCGATCAAGGAGGAAGACGGCGTTCCCGTTGCCAATGAGATGATCCGCCAGCTGGTTTCGGGACAGGAGGCGGTCGTCCGCACGGCCCGCAACGTCTTCCCGACGGTGGACAAAGCGAATGATGAACCCACCGCGGATCTTCTCACGCAACGCATGCAGGTGCATGAGAAGAACGCCTGGATGCTCCGCAGCCTGCTCGCCTGACGCACGACTCACCCTTTGTTGATTTGCCGGGCCGCGGGCGCGCAACTATCTGGGATCGGCGATCCTGTTGATCTGCCGATGGAGCGTTGCCATGCTGGTCAAAGCTAAGCGCGGTTGGGAGCTGCCGGAATCGGCGGCCACCCCGGAGCATGTCTTTCGCAGCCGTCGGCGCCTGTGTCAGGCCATCGCGGCGGGACCGATCCTGCTCGCGGCTGGCGGGCCGTTGACGGCGGCGTCGTTGCGCGCCGACGAAGCCGCGGCCGATCCCTCTGCGTCCCTCTATCCAGTGCCGCAGAACTCGCGCTATGTGCTCGATCGCCCGATCACGGCGGAAGAGTACGCGACCAGCTACAACAACTTCTATGAATTCGGCTCCAGCAAGGAGGTCAGCGAAGAAGCGCAGGCGCTGCCGATCCGGCCCTGGGACGTCACGATCGACGGCATGGTCGAGGCGCCCATCACGATCGCCATCGACGATCTCCTCAAGAAGATGCCGCTGGAGGAGCGCCTCTATCGCCACCGCTGCGTCGAGGCGTGGGCCATGGCCGTGCCGTGGAGCGGGTTTCCGATGAAGGCGTTCGTCGACTTCGCGCGTCCGCTGAGCGCGGCCAATTATGTGCGCATGGAAACCTTTCTCAATCCCGATGTGGCCGAGGGTCAGCGAGCCGTCTGGTATCCCTGGCCTTACATCGAGGGGCTGACGATCGCCGAGGCGACCAACGAGCTGGCATTCCTGGTGACCGGGATGTATGGCAAGCCGGTCTCGCCGCAGAACGGCTCGCCGTTGCGACTGGCGACGCCCTGGAAGTATGGCTTCAAGTCGATCAAATCGATCGTCAAGTTCACCTTCACCGACGAGCGGCCCGTCAGCTTCTGGGAGACGCTTCAGGCTTCGGAGTATGGCTTCTGGGCCAATGTCAATCCGGAAGTCCCGCATCCCCGCTGGAGCCAGGCAACCGAGCGGCTCCTGGGCAACAACGAGCGGGTGCCGACGCAGCTCTTCAACGGCTATGGCGAGTTCGTCGCCGACCTGTACAAGGGCCTCGAGAACGAACGTCTCTACGCCTGATCAGGGTCTGCCCACGGCAGCGCCGCCGCGCGCCGCAAGCAGATCGCGCTTGACGCGAATAGGAGTCATATCCTATGATGCGAAAATTATGTGATGGGGTCGTGCGCCTGCAGCACTCGGCCCTTTCCCTTTGTATCCAGCTGTCATTCCGGCGAAGCGCCGGTGGGTGAGCCGACCGTCAGGCCAGTCCTGGCCGTGCGACGCAGCCTTGAGTATGCGCACGCAAGCACCGGGCCGGCTCGGCCCGTTTTCGAGGCGATCAGCGCCCGCGCCCTGGATTGCTCCGCGGCGTCAATCAGTCCAGAGACTCGCCAAAGAAAAATGCCGGGCCCGAAGGCCCGGCAAGTTAAACAGGGAGGCTTCACGTCTGGGAGACGTAGGGTCCGAAGACCCCTATCCGGGCATCGCGCCCGGATCCGATTGACCGTGCCGAACGACCGGCACCGTCGAAACTCTCATGTTGCACCGCAACACACCCCATAAGATAGTGATGCCCTGCGCGGCTACCAGACTCAAAAATCGCTGGGTGCCATGCAATATTTGCATGGAACTTTGATCCAGCCAATCGCTGGCATCACTCCACCAGACCAATCGAGCCCAATTTGCCTAGAAAGTGGCCTCGGCAACCTTGCGTAGAAGGAAGTCCCGGAAGACCTGGATCCGCTTCGAGTTCCGCAGTTCCTCCGGATAGACGAAGTAGACGTCGACGCGCGGACCCTGGATGTCCGGAAGCACGCGCACCAGGCCGGGTGTCTCGGCGGCCATGAACTCCGCGACGCCGGCGACTCCCAGACCGCTTTGGACGGCCCGCAGAATGGCGTAGGCGTTGTTGACGGTCAGCACGGGATCGCGCGGCCGGTCCTCGCGCCCGCCCACCGTCAGCAGCCAGTTGATCGTCGGCACCGGCGGACGCGTCTCTTCGCCATAGACGATGACCTTGTGGCGATCCAGATCATCGACGGTCCGCGGCGTCCCGAACTTCTTCAGGTAGGCGGGGGCGGCATACACGTAGTTGTGCACCGTCATCAGGTGGCGCTGGATCAGCTCCGGCTGTCGCGGCGGCAGCAGGCGGATGGCGACGTCGGCCTCGCGCATGCTGAGATCGAGCTCGCGGTCTTCCAAGACCAGATCGACGGACACGTCCGGGTAGATCTCGATGAACTCGCCGATCCGCGGTGCCAGCCAGGTCGAGCCAAGGCCAATCGTCGCCGTCACTTTCAGGGTGCCCTTCGGCCGCTCGCGGCTCTCCGTCAGCTGTGCCTCGGCCATCGCCAGCTTGGCGAAGACCTCGCGCACGGTGCGGAACAGCAGCTCGCCCTGCTCGGTGACGATCAGGCCGCGCGCGTGCCGGTGGAACAGCGTGACGTTCAGGCTCTCTTCCAGGCTGCTGACCTGACGGCTCACCGCCGACTGACTCAAGTTGAGCGCTTCGCCGGCGCGCGTGAAGCTGCCGGCTTCGGCCACGGCGTGAAACACCCTGAGTTTGTCCCAGTCCATCATCGGCCCGGTGTTGGCGTGGAAGCTTGGTCGGCGGCCGGCTACTCGGCGGCTTCGGCCGTTGTCGCCTCATTGGCAGCGAGAAACTTGTCGGCTTCGAGCGCGCCCATGCAGCCCATCCCCGCCGCGGTCACGGCTTGGCGGAACACCTTGTCCTTGACGTCGCCGGCGGCGAACACACCGGGGACATTGGTGGCGGTGCTGTCGGGCGCCGTCACGATGTAACCATCCTGGTCCATCTCCAGCTTGCCGCGGAACAGCGCCGTCGCCGGCTCGTGGCCGATGGCGACGAAGGCGCCCTGGACCGGCAGCACGGATTCCTTGCCGGACTTGACGTGCTTGATACGCACGGCGCTGACCGCTGGCGGATCGCCGGCGCCGACGATCTCGGTCACGACGCTGTCCCAGACCACCTCGATCTTCGGGTTGCGGAAGAGACGGTCCTGCATGATCTTTTCCGCGCGCAAGCTGCTGCGGCGGTGGATCAGCGTCACCTTGGTGGCGAAGTTGGTGAGGAAGATCGCCTCCTCGACCGCCGTGTTGCCGCCGCCGATGATGCAGACCTCCTTGCCGCGGAAGAAGAAACCGTCGCAGGTGGCGCAGGCGGAAACGCCGAAGCCGCGCAATCTCTGCTCGCTCGGCAGGCCCAGCCAGCGCGCCTGGGCGCCGGTGCAGATGATCAGCGTCTCGCCGAAATACAGGTCGCTGTCGCCGACGGCCTTGAAGGGCCGGCGCGACAGGTCGACCTCGACGATGACGTCGCTGGCGATCATCGTGCCGACATGGGCAGCCTGCTCGCGCATCTGCTGCATCAACCAGGGGCCCTGGATGACGTCGGCGAAGCCCGGGTAGTTCTCGACATCGGTGGTGATGGTCATTTGACCGCCCGGCTGCAGCCCTTCGACCAGGATCGGCTTGGCGTTGGCGCGCGCCGCATAGATGGCCGCCGTATAGCCGGCCGGTCCGGAACCGACGATCAGGACCTTGGTGCGATGTTCGACAGGCATAGCCCGGCGATCCTTCCATGACTCCATGTCATGGAAGATAGAAGGCGAGGGCCGTTGCGGCAAGGCGCACGCGTCGCAGTCATGGTGCCGCAGCCGGTGAAATGGCGTTGCCCAACGCGGTCGACACGATTAGGGTCGCGCCGCCAACGGGATGAAATGTCGATGAAATACATCAACGAAGCGATGATGAAGGGCTGCGACGCCGCCGCCTTCCAGACGCAACGCCCCTATCCGTGGCTCAATCCTGAAGGCTTTCTCACCGCCGATGGATACGAGCGGCTGGTGGCGACGCTGCCGCAGCCGGAGCTGTTCGACAAGCGCTTTGGCGAGCGGCGCAAGCACGGCCAGGCTCCCCACGATCGCCTGGCCCTGGAGTATGACCCGGCAATGCCGCTGGCCGAGCCGTGGCGCGAGTTCATCGGCGAACTCCGCACGCCGGCCTATCGCGGCTTCCTCGAGCGCATGTTCGGCCGCCGCGCCCTGCGCCTCGTCCTGCACTGGCACTACACGCCGAACGGTTGCTCGGTATCGCCGCATTGCGACGCCCGCCGCAAGCTCGGCTCGCACATCTTCTATTTCAATACCGCGAAGGACTGGCAGCCGGATTGGGGCGGCGAGACGCTGATCCTCGACGACAACGGCCGCTTCGTCGCCGATTCGGCGCCAAGGTTCGAGGACTTCGACCGCATCATGCCGGCCAAGGCGATCGGCAACTCCAGCCTCCTGTTCATGCGGCGCGAGCGGTCCTGGCACGGGGTGAAGGAGATCCGCTGCCCGCCCGACGCCCTGCGCAAGGTCTTCATCGTGGTCATCGAGGACTGGGACCTGAAGTCCCGCGTGCGCAGCCTCTTCCGTAGCAAGAAGAAGGGCTATTGAGCCCATTCCGGCAGGGGAACCCGCTCGATCGGCGTCTCGGATGGCGTGGCGCTGCGGACCGTCGCGTAATATAATTACCCTTCACGGCCGAAATTGGAGGGATTCGCATGCGTCGGGCCAAACTCGACCGGGTTGATCGGCGCATCCTGAAGGCCCTGCAGGACGACGGCCGCATGACCAATGTCGAGCTGGCGCGCCGGGCCGAGATTTCGGCGCCGCCCTGCCTGCGGCGGGTGCGGACGCTGGAGGAGGCCGGCTATATCCGCGGCTACCATGCCGACATCAATCCGGAGGCGCTCGGCTACGGCGTCATCGTGTTCGCCCAGGTCGGCCTGTCGAGTCAGGCCGAATCGGACCTGCGGGCTTTCGAGGCGCTGATGCAGTCCTGGCCGGAAGTGCGGGAGTGCCACATGCTGGCGGGCGAGACCGACTTCCTGCTGCGCATCGTCGCCGTCGACTGGGACGCGTATCAGCGCTTCCTGACGACGCGCCTCACGGCCGCCCCCAATGTTAGCCACGTCAAGTCGTCGCTGGCGATCCGCACCTGCAAGAACGTGCCGGGCGTGCCGATCAGCGAGGATTAGGGATGCCGGCGGGGCGCCTACTTGAACGCGACCTTGACGATCTCGTAGGACTTGGAGCCGTTCGGCGTCGTCACTTCGACGGTGTCGCCGACCTTCTTGCCGATGACGGCGCGGGCGAGGGGCGAGGTGATCGACAGGCGCTTGGACTTCACGTCGGCCTCGTCCGGCCCGACGATCTGGTAGCTGTTCTTCTCGTCGGTGTCCTCGTCCACGACCGTGATGGTGGCGCCGAACATGATCTGCTTACCCGAGAGCTTGGTGACGTCGATGACCTCGGCGCGGGCGATCTTGTCCTCGAGCTCGGCGACGCGCCCCTCGATGAAGCTCTGCCGTTCGCGGGCGGCGTGATACTCGGCGTTCTCCGAGAGGTCGCCATGCTCGCGCGCCTCGGCGATGGCGCGGATGACCGCTGGCCGCTCGTTCAGTTTCAGGTGGCGCAATTCCTCTTCCAGGCGCTGATAGCCTTCGGACGTCATCGGAATCTTTGTCGTCATCGCGTCTCAACCGTCTGCTGCGGGAAGTCCGACCCGAGTGCCCCAGGGGAACAATGATGAACCGTCCGGCCCCGAGACTTCGGGTCGGCCCTAAGAAAACGATCCACTAAAGTAGGATTGGAGCGGCGCGACTTCAAGCTCGCCCTGGGCCAGGGCGGAAATCGCCTCGACGGCGGCGCGGGCCGCCGCCACGGTGGTGCAGTACGGGATGTTCCCGAGCAGCGCCGCCTGCCGCAGGCTGAAACTGTCGGCGATCGACTGGGCGCCCTCGACGGTATTGAAGACGAGCTGGATGTCGCCGCTCTTCATGGCGTCGACGCAATGGGGCCGCCCCTGCAGCACCTTGTTGATGCGCTCGACCGGGAGACCATGGCTCTTCAGATAACCGGCGGTGCCATCGGTGGCGATCAGCTGAAAGCCGCGGTCCACCAGGCGCCGCGAGACGGCCAGCATGGCCGGCTTGTCCTTGTCCTTCACCGATATGAAGACCGTGCCGGCGAGCGGCAGGGCATTGCCGGCGCCCATCTGCGACTTGGCGAAGGCGCGGCCGAAATCCCGGTCCAGCCCCATGACCTCGCCGGTCGACTTCATCTCCGGACCCAGGATGATGTCGACGCCGGGGAAGCGGGCGAACGGAAATACGGCCTCCTTCACGGCGATGTGGTCGCGGCCGAGCGGCGTCAGCGCGAAGTCGGCGAGCTTGGCGCCGGCCATCACGCGCGCCGCGACCTTCGCGATCGGCACGCCCGTCGCCTTGGCCACGAACGGCACGGTGCGGCTGGCGCGGGGATTGACCTCCAGTACATAAATGTCACTGCCCTTCACCGCGAACTGCACGTTCATGAGGCCGACCACGTTCAAGCCGCGGGCAAGCGCCTCGGTCTGCCGCGAGATCTCCGCGATGGTGTCGCGCGTCAGGGTGTAGGGCGGCAGGGAGCAGGCGGAGTCGCCGGAATGGATGCCGGCCTCCTCGATATGCTCCATGATCCCGGCGACATGGACCGCGTGGCCGTCGGACACGGCGTCGACATCCACCTCGATTGCGTCCTGTAGATAGGAGTCGATCAGCACGGGGCTCTTGCCGGAGACCTTCACCGCGTTGGTCATGTAGCGGCGGAGTGCGGCGGCGTCGTGCACGATCTCCATGGCACGGCCGCCGAGCACGTAGGAGGGGCGGATCACGGCCGGGTAGCCGATGGTGTTGGCCACCGCCTCCGCTTCCGCCGTCGATCGGGCGATGCCGTTGGCCGGCTGCTTCAGGTCGAGCTTCGCCAGCAGCGCCTGGAAGCGCGCCCGGTCCTCGGCCAGGTCGATGGCATCCGGCGATGTTCCGAGGATCGGAATCTTCGCCGCCTCCAGCGCCGCCGCCAGCTTCAGCGGCGTCTGCCCGCCGAACTGCACGATGACGCCCAGGAGCGTGCCGCGGCGCTGTTCGACGCGCGCCAGCTCGATCACGTCTTCGGCGGTCAGCGGCTCGAAATAGAGCCGGTCCGAGGTGTCGTAGTCGGTCGACACCGTCTCCGGATTGCAGTTGACCATGATGGTCTCGACGCCCGCGTCCTTCAGCGCGTAGGCGGCATGGACGCAGCAATAGTCGAACTCGATGCCCTGGCCGATGCGGTTGGGCCCGCCGCCGAGAATGATGACTTTGCGCCGCTCGCTCGGCTCCGCTTCGCACTCCGGCGGCGCGACTCCGTCGCCTTCGTAGCAGGAGTACATGTAGGGCGTCGCCGACGCGAACTCGGCCGCGCAGGTGTCGATGCGCTTATAGACCGGGGTGACGCCGGCGGCGTGCCGCGCGGCAGCCACGGCCTCCTCGTTCGTGTTCCCGAGCGTGGCGAGACGCGGATCGGAGAAGCCGAGCTTCTTCAGGCGCAGCAGGCCGGCCGCGTCCTTCGGCAAGCCGTTCGCGCGCACCGCGCTCTCCGCGTCGACGACGCGCTTGATCTCGCGCAGGAACCACGGATCGTACTTGCAGATGGCGTGGATCTCCTCGATCGGCATGCCCAGCCGCAGAGCCTGCGCGATCACCAGCAGCCGGTCGGGCGTCGGCTTGGCGAGCGCGGCGCGCAGCGTGTTCGGGTCGTCCCCGCCGGGGATGTCGACCTCGTCGAAGCCGGTGAGGCCCGTCTCCATGGAGCGCAGGGCCTTCTGCACTGATTCCGCGAAGGAGCGCCCCACCGACATCGCCTCGCCCACGGATTTCATCGACGTCGTCAGCGACGCCTCGGCGCCCGGGAACTTCTCGAAGGTGAAGCGCGGCATCTTCGTGACGACGTAGTCGATGGTCGGCTCGAACGATGCCGGCGTCACCCGCGTGATGTCGTTGGCCAGCTCATCCAGCGTGTAGCCCACGGCCAGCTTGGCCGCGACCTTGGCGATGGGAAATCCGGTCGCCTTCGACGCCAGGGCCGAGGAGCGCGACACCCGCGGGTTCATCTCGATGATGACCATGCGCCCGTCGGCCGGATTGACGGCGAACTGCACGTTCGAGCCGCCGGTGTCGACGCCGATCTCGCGCAGCACCGCGATCGAGGCGTTGCGCATGATCTGGTATTCCTTGTCGGTCAGGGTCAGCGCCGGCGCCACGGTGATGCTGTCGCCGGTATGGATTCCCATGGGATCGACGTTCTCGATCGAGCAGATGATGATGCAGTTGTCGGCGCGGTCGCGCACGACCTCCATCTCGTATTCCTTCCAGCCGAGCACCGATTCCTCGATCAGGACGGTGCCGACCGGCGAGGCGCGCAGGCCGCCGGCCACGACCTGCTCGAACTCGTCGCGGTTGTAGGCGATGCCGCCGCCGGTGCCGCCGAGGGTGAAGGAGGGGCGGATGATGGCGGGCAGGCCGGTCTCCGCCAGCGCGGCGACGGCTTCCTCGACGGTCGCGACCATGCGGCTCTTCGGGCTGGCCAGGCCGATACGCTCCATGGCCTGACGGAACAGCAGGCGGTCCTCGGCCATCTCGATGGCCTGCGCATTGGCGCCGATCAACTCGACGCCGAGCTGCTCCAGCCTGCCCGACTTGGCCAGCGCCATGGCGGTGTTGAGTGCCGTCTGCCCTCCCATGGTCGGCAGCAGCGCATCCGGCCGCTCGCGCGCGATGATGCGGGTCACCACCTCAGGCGTGATCGGCTCGACATAGGTGGCGTCGGCCAGGTCCGGGTCGGTCATGATCGTCGCCGGATTGGAATTGACGAGGACGACCCGGTAGCCCTCCTGCTTGAGGGCCTTGCAGGCCTGCGTCCCCGAATAGTCGAACTCGCACGCCTGGCCGATGACGATCGGCCCGGCGCCGA